>UMHC01041439.1_pt1 | contig 43144 bp, 38 predicted proteins | sample 1965381 | NCBI WGS metagenome assembly UMHC01 (sample SAMEA4836083, study PRJEB28245) | human gut metagenome | biome: gut microbiome; material: fecal sample | place: Denmark | collected 2008 | reverse complement strand
AGCGCCGGGCCGTGCGCTCCTGTGTGGATAGCCGTGGATCAGGAAGGAGGCAGGGTGCGGCGGCTTTCGGCTCACAATGGTTTCCGGGACTGGCCTTCCGCGCTGAACATGGGAAGGCGCTCTCCCCAGCATACATGGGAAACCGCTCTTGATATGGGGCTGATGCTGGCCGATATGGGGATTAATCTCAACTTTGCGCCGTCTTTGGATCTGCATCGGCCGGACAGTCCGGCCATAGGCAGACAGGAACGGGCTTTTTCTTCCGAACCGGCCGGAGTTGCCCGGCATGGGGCAGCATTTGCGCGGGGTATGCGAAATGCGCGCATCGTATGCTGTTACAAGCACTTTCCCGGACACGGCAGCGCGAGGGGAGATACCCATGAAGGATACGCCGATATCAGCGAAACATGGTCGGAGAGGGAGCTTGAACCATACCGCGATCTGCTGGGCAGGAATCTTCCCGCCATGGTTATGGTTGCGCATGTGACTCTCCGCCGGCTGGATGACAGGCCCGCGAGTCTTTCTCCTGCCGTGGTGACGGGGTTGCTGCGGGAGAAGCTCGGTTTCCGGGGCGTGATCGTTACCGACGATCTGGATATGGAAGCCGTGGCGTCGCAATATCCGCTGAAGGAACGCATCCGCCTTGCCGTGAACGCAGGGGCGGATATTCTGCTTTTCGGCAATAATCTTCACTATGATGAGGAACTGCCGTTTCTTGTCCACGCCGCGCTGATGGAGCTGATTGATGAGGGAGATATCCCTCCGGAGCGCATCCGCGCGTCCTATGAACGCATCCGGGAGCTCAAGGCGTTCGTGAATAACTCCCGGCAGTGAGATGTTCCATGCATATTGTACTTTTTGAGCCGGAAATTCCCCCCAATACCGGAAATATCGCCCGGCTCTGCGCGGGAACCGATACGCCTCTGCACCTTGTCGAGCCTCTGGGCTTTTCGCTGGAAGATCGTTATCTTCGCCGTGCCGGGCTGGACTACTGGCCGCATGTGCGGATTCGGGTGTGGCGTCGTCTGGAGGACTATCTCGCCGAAAGCGGGCCGGAAGGCGGAGCGGGAAGGCGACTGGTCATGACCAGCGCCAGGACGGCGGAAGCTTCCGTTCCGGTGCACCGGTTTCCCTTTGCGGCGGAGGATGCTCTTGTGTTCGGCCCGGAAACGCGCGGCCTGCCTCCCGAGGTGCTGCAGCTCTCCTCCCATCGGGTGCGTATTCCCATTAATGATAATATCCGCAGCCTTAATCTGTCCACTTCGGCCGGCATAGTGCTGATGGCGGCGCTGGCCAGAACCGGCGGGCTTGAGGCATGGTAAAGAGGTTCGCCTTGAAGGCGTTCCCGCCCCCGGCTTCAGGCGTGAAACCTGCGTGCCGGAACACGATTCCGGCTGCAGGCGCTTCGACTTCAAAACGCTTTGAACTTGAATCAGTTCGGGAGACGATATGGATTTGTCCACTCTTGTCTGGATGATGCCGCTGGCAGTGATACTGGATTTGGGCATGCGGTATCCGCATATTCCCCACCCGGTTTCTCTGGCAGGAAACATGCTGGATGCGCTGGAAAAATATATGCATCCTCTTGCCGCCAGGCTGCAGGGAGGAAATACCGCTTCCACTCTGTCCAACGGAGAATTCCGTGCCGGGATGCTGGCGCTGCTGGCGGCTGTGGCTCTTTCCGCCGCGGCGGTAAGTCTGCTCGGGGCAGTTCCCTTTCTGGGCGGCTGGATTCTGCTCTTTCTCTGTTACAGCGGACTGGCTCTCGGGCACCTGTTGCGTGCGGGACGAAAGGCCCTGGCCGCGCTGGAGCGGGGCGATATTGAAGAAGGGCGCTTGCGGGTGAGCCATCTGGTCAGCCGTGATCTGCGCACTGCGGATACGCGGGATATCTATCGTGCACTGGCTGAAAGCCTGGCGGAAAATTTCAATGATGCCTTCATTGCGCCGCTGTTCTGGCTGAGTCTGGGAGGCCCCGTGGGCCTGTGGGCTTACAAGACGGTCAGTACAGCGGACTCCATGTGGGGATATCACACGCCGCGCTGGGAATACTTCGGCAAGGCGGCTGCGCGTGCGGACGATCTTCTGGCGTTTGTGCCCGCGCGCCTTTCCGCGCTGCTGCTGTGGCTTACGGCTTACGGCATGAGCGGGGCCACCCGTTCGGAACTGTGGCCGGGATGGCGGACAGTGCGCGCTCAGGCCCGGCGCATGGAAAGCCCGAACGCCGGCTGGCCCATGGCTGTGGCGGCGTGGATGCACGGAGCGGCCATGGGAGGAGCGACAGTGTACCACGGGGAGGTTAAGGAGAAACCCCGGCTCGGACCTCTTTCCGATGCGTCCGGAACTGTGTCGTGGGACGGAGCAAGGATCAGGGGGCTGATGTTCCATCTGTTTGTCGCGGGACTGGCGGGAACGCTCATTGCGCTGCTTTGCCTTGCCGCGGCGTTGTGGGGATGACGCAGGGCATTCACCAAACTTTTTCTGGAGGTTTGTGCGGGAGAGTCTGGCGTGAAGCCCCCCATATCTCCGGAGCCGTTGCAAATCCGTTTTGGCGTCACCGGCCCTGGCGTGAGAATCTGGAGCATTCTGCTATTGAAGGGGCCGGAACACAGGATTCCGGCCCGCAGGCTTCATGTCTGAAGTCGCGGGATGCACAGAGCCTTACGGATGAAGAGAACAGAGACGAATCCCTGTAAAAATGATGTTTATTCTCTGTTTGCGGAACAGGCCCTAGAACATCTCCAGGCTGCCCTGCTCTTCCAGCGCGTTCATCAGCGCCCGGGCCGCGCGTTGCGCCGAGCCGGGGGTTCCGCATTTTTCGCGCAGTTCCTTCATGTCTTCGGCCATGCGTGCGAAATGTTCCGGTTCCCGCAGCCATGTGCCGATGCGTGCGGCCAGCGCCTCCGGGGAGGCATCCTGCTGAATGTGCTCCGGAAAGGCTTCCCTTCCCAGAATCAGATTGGTCAGGCTGATCCACCTGACCTTGATCACTCTGCGTCCCAGGGCATAGGAAAGGGGATTCAGCCTATACGCCACCAGGGTCGGCACTCCGGCCAGACCGCTTTCCAGCGTCGCCGTACCGGAAGCGGACATCAGGCATTGACAGCTGCGCATGAAGGCATAACGTCCCTCCGGTTCGGCCATGTGCAGAGGAGCCGCGCCGTTCCAGAACTTTCGCAGATAGGTTTCCGCAAAATGCGGCGCGCGGATGCAATGGAAAGAAAGCCGGGGAAACTCGCGCAGCAGCAGGTCCGCCGCGGAGGAAAAGGCGGGCAGCAGACTTTCCACTTCCTTTTTCCGGCTGCCCGGCATCAGTCCGATGCGTCCCGGTTCGGGCAGGATATGGCGGATGTTTTCATAATCAACCAGATCTACAAGCGGATTGCCCACATATTCCACCGCCATGCCGTGTGAGCGATAAAAATCGAGCTCAAAGGGCAGGATGGAAAATATCCGGCGCACATGCTTCTTGAGAAAGGCGACGCGGCCTGTGCGCCATGCCCATACCTTGGGCGGAATGAAGTAATATACGGGAATATTCAACTCCCTGGCGATCTTTGCCACCCGGAAGTTGAACTCGGGAGCATCCACCAGCAGAACTGCATCCGGGCGCTCCTTTGCCAGAGCGTGCCTGACGCGTTTCAGCATGCCCGGAATCCGGGGAAGGCTGCTCAGAACTTCCACCACGCCCATGACGGAAAGCTCTTCGATCCGGAGCATGTTGCGCTGTCCCGCCCGTTCAAGATTGACGCCGCCCATGCCTGCGGCGTCGAGCCTCAGCCCGCGTGCTTCGCTCTCCCGGCGCAGGGCGCGGAGCAATTCCGCGCCCTGGATGTCGCCGGAAAGCTCCCCGGCGCTGATCCACAGCTTCATGACGTTTTGCCCGGCGTTTCGCTCGCGTACATGCCGAAAACATAGTCCCGCAGCGCCTGGGGCCAGGGGCGGGGAACCATGCCCGTCAACTCCGTAAGGCGGGCAGTGGAAAGTACGGAATAGGACGGCCGTCTGGCCTTTTGCGGCCACTGCCCGGAGGAGATGGGCTGAATACGCGCATCAGGCTTGACCAGTCCGACGGCTTCACTGGCCAGCTCGCACCAGCTGGCCTGCCCGGTGTTGACGGCATGCACGATGCCGGATGCCCGTTTCACGGCAAGGGCGAGGCTCATGGCGGCAAGATCGACTGTATAGGTAGGGGAGCCCACCTGATCATGCACAACAGTAATCGTTCTTTTCGTATCTTCGTCTCGTGCCATATCCAGCATGACGCTCACGAAATTGCGGCGTCCCGGACCGAAAAGCCAGGCAGTGCGGACCACGCAGCAGTTGGGCATATCAAGAGCGGCAAGCGCCTGCTCACCGGCCAGTTTGCTTGCGCCGTATACATTGAGCGGGTCGGCTGCGTCGTCTTCGGTATAGGGCGCGCGCTTTTTTCCGTTGAAGACAAAATCGGTGCTGAAGTGGATGAGGTGCGCGCCGGATCCGCGCGTCATGCCGCCGAGCAGGGCGGGAAAGGCCCTGTTCAGAGCACAGGCCCTTTCCTTTTCACTTTCCGCCAGATCCACGGCAGTATAGGCAATGCCGTTGAAGATGTAGTCCGGGTTCATGCGGCTCAGCGCATCTTCCAGAAATGCGGGATCCGTCACGGGCCCATCTTCACGGCCCAGCGTATGGACATCCCAGTCTTTTGCTGCTGCCGCACGGGTCAGGGCCTGACCAAGCATGCCGGTAGCTCCGCCCAGGACAAGAGCTACAGGAGGTTTTTCGCGTAACGGCATGTCTTCGGAATTTTCTCTCGGCGCATCCGCTGAGGAAGCGACGGATGATACATCGGCGTTCATAGGCGTTCTCCGTACCAGATTTTTTCAAAGTCGCGGTAGGCTCCGGATTCCACCTGACGAACCCATTCGTCGTGGCTTTCATACCAGCGCACCGTTTCTTCCAGACCGGCTTCAAAGTTCTTCAGGGGAGAAAATCCCAGTTCGCGCGAAGCCAGGGAGTGATCCATGGCATAGCGCAGATCATGGCCGGGACGATCCTTGACGAAACGGATCAGGCTTTCATCGCGGCCGGTCAGCCGCAGAATGGCGCGCACCACATCCAGATTGGCCCGTTCCGCATCGCCGCCGAAGTTGTATACTCCGCCCGGACGGCCTTTTTCCAGCGCCAGCAATACGCCGCGGCAGTGATCCTCCACATGAATCCAGTCCCGTACATTGGTCCCGCTGCCGTATACAGGCAGCGGCTCGCCCCGGCGTGCCCGGCCCGTCATCAGCGGAATGAGCTTTTCCGGGAACTGATAGGGGCCGTAATTGTTGGAGCAGCGGGTGATGACCACATTCTGGCCGAAGGTCTCGTGCGCGGCCCGGACCAGGAGATCCGACGATGCCTTGGATGCGGAATAGGGGCTGTTGGGCGCAAGGGGAGTATCCTCGCGGAAACGTCCCTCAGGCCCCAGCGTTCCGTACACTTCATCGGTGGAAACATGCACCATGCGGGGTATGCCCGCCTGTCTGGCACAGTCCAGAAGAACCTGAGTCCCCAGAACATTGGTGGTGATGAAGGGCGATGCGTCCGTGATGGAGCGATCCACATGGCTTTCCGCCGCAAAGTGCACGATGGCGTCGGGTTTTTCCTGCGCAAGCAGAGAAGATACCATCGCTCGATCCGCGATATCCCCTTTGACGAAACGGTGGCGGCGTGCCTGATCCGGCGGCAGATCGGCCAGATTGGCCAGATTGCCGGCATAGGTCAGTTTGTCGAGATTGACGATTTCCGTTTTGCCGCACTGCGCGAGAACAAGGCGGATGAAGTTCGAGCCGATGAAGCCGCATCCCCCGGTAACCAGAATACGCATGACTTACTTCTCCTGCCTGTCTGCTGCGGCTGCGGAACCATCGCTTTTCCGTGCGTCGCCGGACTGCCCCTGGGCGGAGGGCTGGGATTTGGGTTTGGGGAAAAGGTAGGAGTAGCGAACCGCGAGGTTGTCCGTGCGTTCAACGAGCCGCGCGGCGATGTCGTCCACCTGTTCGGGCGTCAGCACGCCGACTTCCCGGGCGAGATAGTGACGCAGGGTGGCGTCGCTGAGGGAGAATACCCATACCACGGAATAGGCTGAGCCTACGGCAGGCCGATCCCTGAATTCGGAAGAGGAGGAAAGCAGGATACGGAACTTCGGCGTGTCTTTTTCCTGCAGTTGGAACAGACTGCTGCCATTGAGCAGTTCTTTCAGGCGAGTGGACAGCCTCGCTCCGAGGGCGTCATCTCCTTCATGCTCCACGGAAACAGGACTGTTCCGCGGCGCAATGGGCATGGGATTGTCGGGCAGGGAGGCGTTTTCCGCGCCCATTACGGAGGGGACTGAGGAAAGAGAGAGCAGCGCCGCGCACAGCAGCGGGAAGACAGAAGTGCGGCAGAACATGGGAACAAGCATGGAATCTCCTTGTATTCTTTTTGGCTGACTGAAACCGAACAGACGGGAAACTCCCGCGAAATCTGCGGGATCCTGCTGACAGACATTTTCGTGGCAGAGCGCTCTAGACCGCACGGGGGCCGATGAGGACGGCCTCGTAGCGGAAAAGGCGGGATATTCCTTTCCGGAAGGCTTCCGGATTCACGGCTCCGGGCGGAAGGCCGGCCTTCCGCCCGAGAGCTTCCAGCGTTTGCTCCAGATCCCAGCCCTGCTCTGTGGGAACCTGGGGCAGAAATACCGCCGTCCGTCCCATGGCCTCCAGTCTGACGCCGTGGCGGCCCAGCTCGATATCCTGCGGGAAACACGGGCTGAGTTCTCCGAGTACGGAGATATCCAGTTCCAGAGAGGCAAGCTCCGAAGCGCAGAGGGGCTGAAAGCGGCGATCTTCAAATGCGGCGGCCCAGGCCATGCGGGCTGTGGTCAGAATCAGGGGCATGGCGGGTTCCATTATTCCTATGCAGCCGCGCAGTACACAAGCGCCATGAGCCTTGACATGCAGCGTGACAAACGCTCCGGCCTGCGTCAGCAGGCGGGGGGCTTTCTCCCGCGCCGCCAGCGCGATGTTGTCGAGATCTCGCGGATCGGGTTCTTCCCCGTCCGCCAGAAAGGAGAACTCGTCCGGCAGAGGCTGCCGGACGCCTCTGCGGATGACCGCGGAGGCGCATCCCATCAGGAAGTTCTCTTCGACCGGTGTCAGGGGAAAGGGGAAACCGGACATGACGGCCACCTAAAACCCTTCTTCCAGCGCGGGCCAGACAAGAACGTTTGCCGGCACTTCCGCCGTCCGTCCGGCGGGGGCCGGTTTCAGAAAGACCCGCCTTCCCCGGATTTCCAGCCGGTTCTCGGCCAGCCACTGCAGGGCCTGCGGATAGACGCGGTGTTCCAGCGCATGGATGCGATGCTGCAGTTCATCCTCGCTTTCGTCCTGCATGACAGGCAGGCATGCCTGCACGATAATCGGACCGCAGTCCATTTCGGGACTGACAAAATGCACTGTGCATCCGGTGAGCCTGACTCCCCATGCGTGGGCGTCCGCCGTGCCGTGAACGCCTGGAAAGGAGGGGAGAAGAGCCGGATGGATGTTGAGTACCCGGTCGGGAAAGGCGTCAAGAAAGGCGGGCGTCACCAGCCGCATGTATCCGGCCAGAGCCACGGTGTCGGCTTCCGCGGAGCGTATCGCCCTGATCACGGCGTCGTCAAAGCTCTCCCGGTCCGGAAAGGCTCTGTGATCGACGCATACGGAGGGCAGGCCGTGCCGCTCCGCGCGCTCCAGCACTTTTGCGCCCGGGCGGTTGGCGAGTACCAGACGGATGTCGGCATCCAGCAGGCCTCGTTCCACAGCCTTGAACATGGCTTCGGCATTGGTGCCGCTGCCGGAGGCGAGAATGGCGAGTTTGAGGCTCATGATGCACTCCTCATGCGCACAGCGCGGCGCATACGGCTTTGACCAGGCCGGGAATGGTATATTCCTCCGGTTCGATATCAGGCTCAAGACCGGCATCCCGCAGTGCGGCGGAGGTAATCGGGCCGATGCTGGCAAGTTTTGTTTCCGGATGCGCCTTCAGTGTTTCAGCAGAAACGGCGGCAAGGAAATTGCGCACGGTGGAGGAAGAGCCGAACGTGATGCAGGAAAGCGTTCCCGCCTCCAGTTCGGCCAGTATTTTTTCTTTCAGGCCGGAGTTGTCTGCGGCCACGGTTTCGTAGGCGGGAACATCATCCACTTCGGCCCCGGCCTTCGCCAGTTCGGCGGGGAGTATGTCGCGAGCTCTGAACGCGCGGGGGAGGAGGACTCGCCTGCCGGTCATGCCCAGTGCGATCAGGCCTTCTGCGGCGCTTTCCGCTACATGGCGGGCGGGGATGAAGTCGGGCCGGAGGCCGAGGGCGCGCAGGCGTTCCGCCGTGGCGGGACCTATGACAGCGATTTTCGCCCTGCCGAAAGCCCGTGCATCCAGCCCAAGGGCGTTCAACCTCCGTGCAAAATGCTTCACGCCGTTAGCCGAGGTGAACACCACCCAGTCATAGGAAGCGAGGCGGGCGATGGCCTGATCCAGAAGCGCGTCATCGGGCAGAGGACGGACGGCAATGGTGGGAAACTGGATGACGCGCGCGCCCAGTTCCGCAAAGCGGGCGGCGCTTTCGCTGGCCTGCTCCCGCGCGCGGGTGATCAGCACCGTGCGGCCGAACAGCGGTTTGCGCTCGAACCAGTTCAGCTTGCCGCGCATCGTGACCACCTGGCCGACAACGATTACCGAAGGGTTGGCAAAACCCTCGCGTACGGCATCATCCGGCAGTCTGCCGATGGTGGAGACAAGGGAGCGCTGATGATCTGTGGTTCCCCAGTGGATAAGCGCCGCCGGGGTTTCGGGGGACATCCCCGCCGAAATCAGATTCCGGGAGATTTCCGGCAGATTCTTCATGCCCATGACGAAAACCAGAGTGGAAGCGCTGCGGGCCAGCGCTTCCCAGTCATGCACCGATCCCGGCTTCGTCGGGTCCTCATGTCCGGTAATGAGCGTTACGGAAGATGCCAGCGTACGGTGGGTCAGAGGAATGCCCGCATAGGCAGGGCCGGCGATGGTGCTGGAGATCCCCGGTATTTCCTCAAAGGGCACGCCCGCGTCGAACAGCTCTTCGCCTTCTTCTCCGCCGCGTCCGAAAATATAGGGGTCCCCTCCCTTGAGACGCGCCACCACTTTGCCCTCTTTGGCCAGACGCACCAGGAGTCTGTTGATTTCCGGCTGGGGGAGGGCATGATTGCCCGCTTTCTTTCCCACATAGATAAGCTCCGCATCAGGACGGGCGTGGGCGAGCAGCTCTTCGCTGGAAAGAAAGTCATAGACGACCGCATCTGCCCGTTCAAGGGCGCGCAGGCCTCTGAGGGTAATGAGGCCGGGATCGCCGGGACCCGCTCCGATCAGATATACGTACATTCCGCCTCCCGCAGAACTGGAAAATTTCAACGGATATCCTAGCCGGAAAGACCTGCGGGGGCAAGAAAAGCTTCCACCCCTTCATATGGGTTCATGGCATTATTTTTGCATTATCCTTGCGCACTGTCATGGTGTGCCGTTGAAAAAGCGGGAGAATTACGCCGGATTATGCGGTGAAATGAACATCGAGGAATGTGTCAAAATATCGGCGCATGACCGCTGGGGAGTTGAATGTCATGATCGAACGATCCATGATGATACATCATCATATTGAAGCCCGGGATCCGGGCGAGGCCGTCCGTAAAGCCATGGGAGCGAACGGGGGCGCGGAAGGATTCGCCCGCGTTCTCGGCGAGCAGGGCGCATTTGGAAGTCCCGACGCCCGGCTGCCTCAGGCGGGAGCGCTGGTGACGCCTGCGGCCATGGGCGCTGGTGGAGTTTTCGGCAGGACGCTGGGGGAAAAGGCCGCTTCGGAGCCTGCCCTGGCGGCGCTGACCCGGAATGGAGCCGGAGCGCCGGACTCCGTTCCTTCCGCATCCCCATCCTCTCAACGCGGGGAAACGCCGGAAAATTCCGGCATCCCTCTGAAGAGGAACTCTCGTATTTCTCTTGGCGGTGCGGCCCTGCCTCTGAACGGAAGAGGAAAGAGCGGCGGAATTTCCCTGTCCGCTGTTTCGACCGGCATCCCTCTGCGCAGAAGCCCGGGCGGCATCGCACTGGATGAACATTCCTTGCGGACTCTGAGCCGCGTGCGGGACAAGGTCGTTGCGGAAAAGCGGACGTTTGAGCAGGGCGGGCTCTCCGCCCGGTTCGAATCCGGTGGCGCGGGCGTGGGGGCGGTGGGCTATGATCGCATGGGAGGGACTTCCTACGGTCTGTATCAGATTTCATCGCGACAGGGTACGTTCAGGGAATTTCTGACGTACCTGGAGCAGGAGGCTCCGGTTCTGGCCGAACGCCTGCGCGCGGCGGGAAGTCCTGATACCGGAAGCCGTTCGGGCGCTGTGCCCGAGGTGTGGCAGAGCATCGCCGCCGAAGATGAGAAATATTTTGCGGAACTGCAGCATGATTTTATCCGCAAGACGCATTTTGAACCCGTGCTGCGGGATGTGGAAAAGAGTCTTGGAGTAAGGAAGCTTTCCGATGCCATGAAGGAAGTGGTCTGGAGCACTGCTGTGCAGCACGGACCCAACGGGGCGAGGCGTCTTTTTGCCCAGGCGGCGGAACAGACGAGGAAAGCCGGAGAAACACCGGATGAGCGAGCCTTGATCCGCGACCTGTATGCCCTGCGCAAAGAACAGTTCGGTTCATCCGAAGGTTCGGTGCGGAATGCGGTCAGGAGGCGTCTTGAACAGGAGCGTGAACTGGCGCTGGCAATGGTAGGGGGCGGTGAAACCCGCCTGGCTTAGAGCATTTCGTGAGCGAAATGCTCCACGGAGTCGAGCGGGGCGAGACGCATCTCCGCTCTCCTTGTCCGCAGGCGCTGCGCACTGACGGCCGCGGCTCCTTCCTCCTCCTCCTCCTCCTCCTCCTCCTCCTCCGATGTCGCCGCAATTGACTTGCGGCATATAGCTCCGGTGGAGGCGTGAAAGCTGCGAGCCCGAACACAGGAACTGGCCGGCGGATATTTTCAAATACAAAACGCTCCAGATATTCTGCCGTTGAACGCATCTGTCGGCCGGGACACTGTGTTCTGTCCCGCAGTTTCGCGTTCCGTCCGTGCCTCGCTCCGCTCAACGCCGGAAGCTTTTCCGGGAGCATTGTTGAACATGAAAATGTTCAGGAGCATATTGATGCCGGCAACAGGCTGCACAGGATTTTCGGCTGTCGGCCCGGCAGGGGGCGCACTTTCGGCGGAGGCCGGGCGGCAATATGCGCAGCCGTCCGTGCCGGAGTAAAACTGTACGTCCCGCACAGCGCTGTGAATGCAGTTCTGCAGCAGAGTCTGAAAATTCCGGTCGGATGTTTTCAGCAGTTGACCATGCTGACGGCCAGACCGCCCAGGGATGTTTCCTTGAATTTTGCGTTCATTTCCCGTCCGGTCTCGGCCATGGCGGCAATGACGGAGTCAAGTGTCACCCGGTGATGCCAGGGGTTTTCCGTCGAAGCGATGAGATAGGCGTTATAGGCCTTGAGCGCACCCATGGCATTGCGCTCGATGCAGGGAATCTGCACATAGCCCCCCACGGGGTCGCAGGTCAGTCCCAGGTGGTGTTCCAGGGCTATTTCCGCAGCATTTTCCACCGTAGCGGCGGAACTTCCCCGCGCATGCGCCACAAGCGCCGCCGCCATGGCGGAGCCTACGCCCACCTCCCCCTGGCAGCCGACCTCGGCCCCGGCGATGGCGGCATTGCGCTTGGCCAGAAAGGCAACAGCCGCAGCCGCCAGCATGCCTTCGCGCAGAGCCCGTTCACCTACGGCCAGATCGTGACGCAGCGCGTAGAGGAGGGCGGGCATGACTCCGGACGCCCCGCAGGTGGGCGCGGTGACGATGACGCCCCCGGCCGCGTTTTCTTCCGCCGTGGCCATGGCATAGGCGTTGAGCTGGGCCATGAAGCGGTCACTGCGCAGAGGCATGGCCCTGGCCCGTTCATAAAGCGCGGCGGCCTTGCGCTGAACCCCCAGTGTGCCGGGCAGAGCCCCGTCGTGCTCGAGCCCCCGGCGTACGCTGGCGATCATGATTTCCATAAGTGCGTCGAGCTGTTCCAGAATGGCGGAACGCCCCATGCCGGTAATCGCCATTTCATTTTCCAGCATGAGTTCATGAATGGCGAGCCCCGTCACACGAAGGACTTCACGCAGTTGACGCATGTTGCGGTAACCGTGCACGGGCTTTCCCCTGTCGGGGGGAGTCCAGCCTTTCCACTGGATGAAGCCTCCGCCCACGGAATAGTATTCGCGTTCCAGCAGGGGAGAGGGCGGAACCGTGGAGGGTCCGCTCTGGTCCTGTTCCTGCACAAGAGAGATAATCAGGGTATTGCTGTAAGGAAAGTGATGCGTGACGCTGTCATGCATGATGCGGGAAAGGGAAGCCCGGATTTCACGCGCGCCCGTCAGAACGGTGTGTTCACGATGTCTGTCTTCCTGGAGATTCCGGAGAAAGTCCGGAGGGCACTGGGAAGGCTCGTGCCCGAGAAGGCCCGCCAGTACGGCGGCATCTGTGCCGTGCCCTTCACCTGTAGCGCTGAGAGAACCGAACAGCCGGACATGGAAGGCCAGACGTCCTTCCGGAACGGGACAGGAGGCGGGGAGCATTCCGGCCTCATCCCGGCAAAGCAGCAGAAAATCATGGGCCGCTTTCATCGGACCGATGGTGTGTGAACTGGAAGGGCCGGGGCCGCTTTTGAACAGATCGAATACCGAGGTTTCAATGTAGTCGGCGGTGACGGACATGCGTATTCCCGAATTAATATTGTTGAGGATATCCTGCAAAGGGGAATTTCCTTCGTGCCGCGGAGAGCCGCAGTTCCCGCGGCGCCAGGTTCCGGCTTGCGGGCGTTCAGCAGGCGCTGAAAAAGTATGGCATCGCCAGCGCGGGCAGGCAACAGAAAATTGGGACCGTGCGGAGCCTTCCCGTTGCCGCTCATCGGGGTTACGGGAATTGGGAGCAGAGCGCGGCGAGCGGCAGCCGCAGTCCGCTTGCGGTACAGGTGGTGTGAGGAAATCTGAAATTCTGGAGGCAGAACAGGCGGTTCGTCCTGAAAAACGTCGTGTTCGTCAGGGGATGCGAGAGCCGCAGCCGGCCGCGGCATGACAGGCGCGGCCTCGTGAAATTTTCACAATCAGAGGTGCATGCCGCCGTAATCAGCCGCAGAAAACCGGGGCAAGGGCAAGGAGCTTCGGAAACGGTACTTGTTTTTCTGAGGATAATGCCATATGATTCCGAGAGTTTTCCCCTGGTGGAATTCATATTCGGCAAGAACTGCCTGGACAGGGGCGGAGCTTAATCGTGAGCGCCGCGCCCGGCAAGTTTGGAGGAGAGACCTATGCTCTTTATGTTCCTGGCTTATGCGGCCCTGATTGCTTGCGTAGCCATCATCGCGATGAAATTCATCGGCTACCTGAAACACCCCCAGCACCTGCGCTGGGAAATTTACCCCGTGGCGCATGAAGAAGCCGATCGCGTGAAGTATGGCGGCAGCTACCTTGAAAAGACCGACTGGTGGAAGGAAAAGCAGCATGGCTCCACCATCGGAATGCTCAAAGGCTTTCTGAAGGAAGCTCTGTTCCTGCACGCTACCTTCGAGCACAATCGTGCCCTGTGGTATGTTACCTATCCCTTCCACATCGGTCTGTACGCCCTCATCGGAGCGTTCGCGCTGACGCTGTTCATCGCTCTGCTTGTGGCGGCCGGTTTTACCGGCGGTTTTGTCAGTTTTCTTACCTTTCTCCTGGTGCTTGCCAATGTCGTCGGCTTTGCAGGGGTGCTTTTCGGCACGCTGGGGCTCATCCGCCGCCGCCTCGGGGACAAGGGGCTGCGCAAGTACAGCACCAACGAGCATTTCTTCAATCTCGGCATTTTCGCCCTGTACGCGCTGATCGGCCTTGTTCTGGTCTGTCACGGCAGCGGCTATCTGGCTCTCAGCCTCACATTCGTGGGCGGCATCTTCATGTTCGACGCCGTGCCTTTCTCCCTTGCCTTCGGAGCCGCCTCCGGCTCCCTTGCCTTCTTCTACGGCCTGTACATTCTGCTGACCTGCTTTATTCTTGTATGGGTTCCCTACAGCTTTATGGGCCATGCGTTCATGAAGTACTTTACCTGGCACGATATCCGCTGGGGCGATACCCCGACCCAGGACAGCGAAGCCATTCAGGCCAGGCTGCTGGAAAACCTGAACCGCCCTGTCAGCTGGAAGGCTCCGCACGTCAAGGGCGACGGGAAGAAGACCTGGGCTGAAATCGCCACATCCACCGGCGCGGACGACGCCTCCAAGGAGTAATCTGCAATGAAAATGGACGATATCACTTTCAACGACCTCGCCACGGAAGAAGGTCAGCTGACCACCGTCGACGTAAGCACGCTGAAAAAGCTGCCGGTCGATTACCGCACATATGAGTGGAAGCCCTATACCGACGCCCAGAAGCAGGAATTCTGCTGTATTCTGGACGACATGAACGTGCTTCAGATTCCCGTGCCCAAAACGCCCGAGGAAGAAGAGGAGATGGTCAACCGTTTCATCGACGGCGTGCGCAAGCTCTTCTCTCCGGACAACAACTGGACCTGTCTCGCCATGCTGGATACCAGCATGGATTACTGCGCCCAGTGCAATTCCTGTTCCGAAGCATGCCATCTGTATGAAATGACCAATGGTCATGAAATGTACCGGCCCAACTTCCGTTCCGAAGTCTTCCGCCGCATTTACAAGCAGTATGTGAAAAAGGAACCCTTCGCGAAGTGGCGTTACGGCGATACCAAGCTGAACTGGAAGACCGTGGCCCGTCTGGCCGAGCTTTCCTACCGCTGCAACCTGTGCCGCCGTTGCGCCCAGGTGTGTCCCATCGGCGTGGATAACGGTCTTATCGCCCGTGAACTGCGCAAGCTGTTCAGTCAGGAGTTCGGCTGGGCTCCCCGCGAGCTGCATGAGAAAGGCACCGTGCTTCAGCTGGAAAAGGGGTCTTCCACGGGCATGACCAAGGACGTTGTGCAGGAAACCGTTGAATTCATCGACGAGGACTACGTGGAGTCCACCGGCTACGAATTCAAGACCCCGTGGGACGTGGAAGGAGCGGATATCCTGCTTATCCACAACGCGGGCGAAATGCTGGCCTGGCCTGACAATATCGCGGCCTTCTCCATCATTTTTGAAGCCGCCGGCCTGTCCTGGACGCTGAGCAGTGAAATCGCCGGATATGACTCGGTGAACTACGGCGTCTTCTATGACGACGTGCAGGCTGCCCGCGTTGCGATCAAACATGCGGAGGCCGCCAAAAAGCTGGGTGTGAAGAGGATCGTGCTCGGCGAATGCGGCCATGCCCACAAGGCGCTGACCGTCATTGCTGACCGTGTTCTGCCCAAGGAGCTGAATATTCCGCGTGAAAGCTGCTTCCCCGTGCTGCGCGACATCGTGCTGGGCGGCAAGCTCAAGCTTGACCCGAGCCGCAACGATTTCCCCGTCACGCTGCACGATCCGTGCAACCTGGTACGCCTGATGGGCGTGGTGAAGCCCCAGCGCGACGTGCTGCACGCCATCTGCCCGCAGTTCCGTGAAATGACGCCTCACGGCGTGGAAAACTACTGCTGCGGCGGCGGTTCCGGCTTCGCCATCATTACCCGCAACAATGCGGAACAGTGGCGCATGAACGTCTCCGGACGCAAAAAGATGGAGCAGATTCTTGGTGCGTTCTCCGAGTGCATGGATCCTTCCATCAAGAAGTATGTCTGCGCTCCCTGCTCCAACTGCAAGGGCCAGATCCGTGAACTGCTTGAGCAGAACAACATGCTGGAAAAGCATTCCATCCAGTACGGCGGACTCGTCGAACTTATCGTCAATGCAATGGTGGATGTAAAGCCGGGCTTCATCAAGTGGGAAGAAGAATAGTATTCTTTGCTTCCTGAGCTAACCTTGAAGGACGGGTCTCTTTCGTATCGTATGGACGAAAGAGACCCGTTTCATGATCTGCGCTTCTTGACAGGAATTGTGTGTGGCGTATTCTTTTTTCATCTCAGGGCGGGGTGAAAGTCCCCACCGGCGGTAATCCGGCAGGGTCCGGAAAGCCCGCGAGCGTTTTTCCATGGGGGAAAATGCCGATCCGGTGTAAATCCGGAGCCGACGGTAACAGTCCGGATGGAAGAGATCGGTCTTTTGTCGTCCGGTTCCCGGGCGTTTTCCCCCTCCTTCCTGTGTGTCGCCCTGATGCCTGAATCTTTTCCGCAAGGAGAACGTATCATGCGTCAGTCTTCTCTTCTGGATGAATTCGGTTCTTCGCCCGAGCGGGTGGCCGGAGCTCTGCAGGCATTGCGTTCCGGACACGGCGTATGCGTTGTGGATGACGAAAACCGCGAGAATGAGGGAGATCTCATTTACTCCGCCGAGAGTCTCACGCCGGAGCAGATGGCTCTTCTGATCCGGGAGTGCAGCGGTATCGTCTGTCTGTGTCTGACATCGGAACATTGTGTCAGACTCGGGCTGCCCATGATGGTGGAACATAATACCAACCGCCAGGGGACGGCTTTCACCGTAAGCATTGAGGCGGCAGAAGGCGTGACTACCGGAGTTTCTGCGGCGGACAGGGTTGCCACGATCAAGGCCGCCGTGGCGGCGGATGCCCGCCCTGAAGACCTGCTGCGCCCCGGCCATGTCTTTCCTCTGGCTGCGCGTCCGGGGGGCGTGCTGGAACGGCGCGGGCATACCGAAGCGACTGTGGATCTGATGCGTCTGGCAGGGCTTCAGCCCTGCGGCGTGCTGTGCGAGCTGACCCGTGCGGATGGCGCGATGATGCGTCTGCCGGAAGTCGCCGCCTTTGCGCATGAGCACGACATGATTGTGCTCAGCGTGGAGGACATCGCCTCATGGCGGCATGCGCACGGCATTTGAAGACAGCCGGCATTCCGGGCGGATGGGGTTGAAAGAACCGGCCGCCCGGAAACTTGTGTTCAAGCAGCAAGAGGAACTCTGCCTGACGGGACAGCGCCTCAATCAGTATTATGCTGCCAAAGTTTCAGAGTATTTCGCTCATGAAATGCTCTGCGGAGTCGAACGGAGCGGGACTCCGCCGCGTTGCCCCCCTCTCCGGTGTGCCGCAATTCACTTGCGGCGCACAGCTCCGGCGGAGGCGTGAAACCTGCGGGCCAGAACATAGGGGCCCGGCCGGCATATATTTTCGAGAGCAAAACGCTCTGAGGAAACGCTGAGTAAAGCGTTTCCTGCGGTCTTGCGGAGCAGAACCGCCCGCAGGCCGTGAAGAGGGGAAATTTACTTTTCCTTAAATGAACGAATTGGCATGCACTTCCCAAAGTGGCTTTTGCCCCTTTGGGAAGTGGGCTGATTTATTCACAGAATAAATCAGCAGTGCTCTGGGAATAAAAGGTGTCAGCCGCTGGACATGACCTTGCGCACGAGCAGTGTCTGACCGGGATACAGAGGCACATCCGGAGTAAGCAGAATTCCGTCCCGCGCGACAATGGCCGTCCCTTGCCGGAGTCCCAGCTCTTCCAGCAGCCGGGCGACATTTTTTGCCCTGGCGCGGGGAAGCTCGAATTCGGAGCGGCCGGGCTGGAGCTGAACGGTGACGGTGCCGCCGCGCCGTTCATCGCGCTTGTCGTCAAACATGGGGAAACCTCCGGAAACAGGATGCCATTTTCCGGAGCCGCGCTCCGGCGTTCCTTCAGATATACGGGAAGGTCCGCAGCCTGACAAGCTCGCTGCAGCTCTGCAACAGAGCTTTGCGCTCCAGTCTTTCACAGGACTGCCTGGCTTGCCGGTTCTGCCGGAATATGCTGAAATCGAAGGAAGAAACTTGCAAAAATATTCAGGAGATCGCCGTGTTCGACAGAGAGAAGCTTGACTGGATGCTGGGCGCGCTGGGCTGTGAAGAAGCGCCGCTGGGGCTGTTCTTTACGGGAAAGAAACCTGAAGGGCATGGTCCTGACGGCACAAGGGCGCACGACTGTCTGATGAAATATATCCGCCTGGCCCGTGTGCGGCGTGAACCCGGCTGGATATCCCGGCAGCAGCCGGGATGCAGGGGCGGAGCGATATACGCAGGTTTTGCGGAACCTTCCGATGCCGTCGCCCGCTTCGTTACCACGGGATTCCCCGGTCGTGAGGGCGAACGCTATATGCCTGCTCCAGGTTCCATGTGGCGCTTTTTCAAGGAACTTGATCCCCGGCCGGCCCCCGCCGACTACTGTGTCGTCAAACCTCTGGATTTGTTTTCTGATGAGGAAAAGCCGCTGAGCATCATTTTTTTCGCGCGCGGAGAACTTCTGAGCGGGTTGTGCCAGCTCGCCTGTTTTGCTCTGGATGATCATCAGGCTGTGGCCTTTCCGTTCGGTTCGGGCTGCGCCAATATTCTGAGCTGGCCGCTTCACTATGCCCGGCGAGGACAGGAGCGCGCCGTTGTGGGCGGAGCCGATCCCTCCTGCCGTCCATACCTGGAAACGGATGAACTCAGCTTTGCCCTGCCCGCTTCGTCCTTCATGAAAATGCTGGACGCCGCGCCGCATTCCTTTCTTGCGGGCGGTTCATGGGTTTCTGTCCGGCGCAAGATTGAAAAAAGCCGCGCCCGGTGGAAGAGGCAGGCTGCGCCGTGTTCACCTGTGGTCGCTTCGGCCCCACTTCCAGCGCAATGCGCCTCCTCGTGAGGAGCAGGCGCGGATGCAGTCGCCGCACATGGTGCAGTCCAGGCGGGAAGGGCCTCCCGGCGCGCGCGGCTGGAGACCCATTGAGCATGCCGCCCCGCAGGAGCTTCCGTTCCGGCATGTGCATGCCTCTTTGCGCCATTCCACACGAAGCCCGAAATGCAGTTTCGAGGCCGGCAGGGCGGCGGCCCCGAGAAGCAGGGACTGGGGGCAGACGTAACGGCACCACAGGCGTTTGCCGATGAGCGTTTCCACGGCCACGGCCAGCAGGGGCAGTGCAAGCGCCGCGCTTACTCCTGAGAACCCCGCTCCGATCCGGACAAGCAGGGGAGAAAGAGAAATGCTGCCGGGCATGGAAATGAAGTGGAGCAGCGGAAATCCGGCTGCCGGTATACAGAGCAGGGCCAAAAGCAGAACAAGCAGACGGGAAAGACGTTCCGCAAACCGGGTACGGGCGAATCTGCCCGGAGAGGCGGCCGGAGCGGAACCTCTGACAGTCTGATGCAGGGTATACGCCAGTTCGGAAAGAAAACCGTAAGGGCATATCCATCCGCAGAATACCCTGCCCAGAAAAAGGGCCAGCAGCAGGGAAAGCGCGGCTCCGGCCAGAAGTTGCCCCTGCGGCGGCCAGGCTTGAAGCGCGGCCGCCGGATCGGCAAAGGAAAGATCGCCGATGCGGAAGGAAAAAAGCGTGCCCTGGGCAAAAAGGATATCATGAGCGGTAAGCCACGGCAGGGCGCAGAACAGCGCGATGACTCCGAGCTGAACGCAGCGGCGGAGCGGGAGAGTGTTCATGGGTGCGCCTCCTTTTCCGGCATGGGATCGGGTTCCTCCGCATGTTTGGTGGGTACTGCCGAAGCCGGAACCCAATGCGCGCTTTTGGGGTATATTTCAATCGCTCCGACCGGACAGACATATTCACACATACCGCAGCCCGCACAGGCTGACGTGATCCGCGGGATCAGTCCGTCTTCCAGCTCCACCGCGCGTCCGCGCAGGGGACAGCGGTCGTAACAGGTCATGCAGATCGTGCCGTCCGTGTAGTTATGGCATCGGTCGCGCAGGATGAAGGCCCGCCCCATATGTACCCTTTTCATGTCGGTCAGCGTGTTGTCCAGCGCTCCGGAAGGACAGACGGGCGGACATTTCATGCACAGCAGGCAGGGGTGTTCGGAGGGAATGACGTGCGGTGTAAGCCGGGACGCCCCGAACCCTTCCACAAGCCGGATGCTGTCGTGCGGGCATGTTTCCACACAGCGTCCGCACCGGATGCAGCGTACAGGGAACTCTTTTTCCGAAACAGCTCCGGGAGGGCGGAGAGGCGGCTTGAACGGATTCATGGCTGCTCCCCGCGCGGACTGTGAAAACCGGAGACATGGGCGGAAGGCGGGCAGGGGATGCTCCCTGATTCTTCCAGATCGTCCTCATAGCTGATATAGGCCACATCCACTGCCTGAACCTGCGGCATTTCGGCCAGATGCTCCATGTCCCGTTTCAGCGTGACGGAGGGGCTTTCCAGAACCACGGCAAAACAGGGAGAATGCTCCGTGCCGGGTACGGGCCGGACATCCGCCACACCCGGGAAGATACGTATCTGTGCCAATGCCGGCTGTTCTCCACTGGGCATGATCCGGATGACCAGTCCCGCCGTCGCCATGTGAGCCTCCTTGCGTTTATGCGTAATCGGGACGAACATGACGCTCCGCCCGGTTTACGCCTTGCGGATACGCGCCGCGCAGATTTTGTATTCCGGCTCGCGGGAAGCCGGGTCCGTCGCGTCCAGGAACAGCTTGTTGACCAGTTTTGTCGCGTCAAAGAAAGGCACGGCCACCAGGCCGGGGCGGCAGGTATCGCTGACGCGCGCGGGCAGGGTCAGGCTGTCGCGGCGGGTTTCCACCACAACCATATCGTCATGGGCAATGCCCGCCCGCTCCGCGTCTTCCGGATTGATTTCCACAAAGGCGGCGGGGTTTGCCTTGCGCAGTTCGGGCACTTTCATGGTCATGGTTCCTGTATGCCAGTGATCGATGACGCGCATGGAAGTGAGATAAAGAGGGTATTCCTGATCCGGTTCCTCCGCCGCGCCCTTGTACGGGCGCATCCAGATCAGCGCCTTTCCGTCCGGGAGGCCGTAGAAGAAATAGCGGTTCGGATGATCGGCGGGAACCATGGGGTCGTGTCCGCGCACATAGCGCATGTCCGTACCGGGGTGATTCTCGTCAGGGCAGGGCCAGATCAGGCCGGACTCCCTGCGCAGCCGTTCGCGGGTCATCCCCCAGAAATCATAGGTGGTTCCCCTGGCGACCATGCGCCACTCGTTCCAGACGTCCTCGGCATTGCGGAAGTTCACAAATTCGGGCGGCAGTCCGGCGCGTCTTGCGAACTCCACCAGCGTGTTCACGGTGGGGCGGCACTGAGCGGGCGGTTCCACCGCCTTTTCCGTCAGGGAGTAGCGCCGCTCGCCGCAGCCGTACACGCCGTCTCTTTCGCACCAGAAGGCGGGGGCAAGGACGAGATCCGCATATCGCAGCGTGATCGCGTCGGGGAATGCCTCAATACTGACAATGAAGGATTCGGGGTTTGAAAGGCATTTCTCGATTTTGTTCAGGTTGGGCAGAGTCTGTGCCGGATTGGTTTCACAGATGATCATGCACCTGATGTCGCCGCGCCCCAGTGCCTCGAACATGGCCATGGTATGCGGTCCCGGCTTGTCGCTGATGCGTCCTTCGGGCAGTCCCCACAGTTTTTCCATTTCCGCCCGGTGCTTCGGATTGGCCACAGCCCGTCCGGCCGGCAGCAGGTGCGAGAGCACGCCGCCGTCGCGTACGCCGCCGCAGGCATTGGGCTGGCCGGTGAGAGAGAAGGGGGTCGCCCCGGGGCGGCCGATCTGCCCCGTGAGCAGATGCAGATTGTGAATAAGGTTGTTGGCGGCCACCCCCTGCACACGCTGGTTGATGCCCATGCACCACAGACTCATGGTCGCCGGGGACTCCGCGAAAAGACGTGCGGCCTCATAAATCTGTTCCTCGGGGATATTGCACAGCTTTGCGGCCCGTTCCGGGCGGTAATCTTCCAGAAAGGCCCTGTAGGCATCGAAGTCGGCGGGTTTGCCGTCCGGCCCCATGAAGTTGACGTAACGCTGCCAGAAGCGGGCATTATCCAGTTCCTCGTGGATGATGACCCACGCCATGCTGTGCATCAGAGCAAGGTCGGTACCGGGCCGGAAGGCGATGTGCATGTCCGCGATGCGCGAGGTATTGGTGCGGCGCGGATCCGCCACGATGATCTTGACTCCGGGAGCGGACTGCCTGCGCCGCGCGATACGCCGGAAAAGCACGGGATGCGCTTCGGATGTATTGGAGCCGATGATGAAGAAACAGGAAGCCGAGTCAATATCGGCATAGGTTCCCATGGGTTCGTCCTTGCCGAAGGACGTGGTATATCCGCCCACGGCCGAAGCCATGCACAGGCGGGGATTGCCTTCCACGTTGTTGGTTCCGAAGCCCCCCTTGAAAATCTTGTTGGCCAGATAGCTTTCTTCCGTGAGGCATTGGCCGGAACCATACCAGGCCACGGAGTCGGGACCGAACCTGTCAATGCTCTCGCGAAACTTCCCTGCCATGAGTTCCAGCGCCTCATCCCAGCTTACCGGTTCAAGTTCGCCGCCCTTTTGACGGCGGATCATGGGCCGGGTGACCCGCTCGGGAGAGTTGAGCACCGGAAGCAGCATGGAACCTTTCAGACAGAGCAGCCCCGCATTATGGTTGTGCGGATCACCCTTGATGGCCACGGCCTTGCCGTCGCGGACGCCGATGAGCACGCCGCAGCCGGTGCCGCAATAGCGGCAGACGCCCTTGACCCACCTGTCAGGTTTGCCTTCATCTGATGCGTGGGCAAGGGAGGCGAGGCCGGAACCCGACGCGGCGGTCATTGCCGTGGACATGGCCAGCATGCGCAGAAAATTTCGACGGGAAGAATTCATGAAAGCAACCTCATTTCATCATAAAGGTTATTTGCTTCAGAGGCTCGTCCTGGAGGCGGGCTGACGGTACTCATAGGCATTGCCGTGCATGGCGCTCTGATGGTGCGGGTGGCAGGAGGCGCAGTCGTCGGATCTGCCGAATTTGGCTTCCATGCGTTCTATGGCGAGGGAGTGGCAGCGGGCGCAGACGTCCTTGCCCGGATTGCGCGTGAAAGGCAGCGAACCCTTGCCGTCCGGCATGCCATGGCAGGTCTGGCAGCGTACCAGAGTCACTCCGTGCTTGCTCTCGTACCACTCCTGTGCCACTTTCGCCGTCGTTTTCATATGGCATGAGTAGCAGTCGCCCTCCATCTGCGGCGCATCCAGATGCCTGGCGGCTTCACAGCGCACGTCGGGGAACGCCCATGCGACATAGGTGAAATAGGCGCCTGCCAGGGTTCCGGCAGCAAGCAGGGAAACAATGCAGAGTTTCCAGGGTTTCATGACCGGCTCTCCTTAAGTTTTGCGGCAAACTGACTGTTGCGGGGAATGCGTTCGTCGAATTCGGGCAGATGGGCGAGATTCTGATGGCATCCCACGCAGCCGCTGCGTGACTGTCCGTTTCTGCCCAGGTAGTTGTCATGGGCAAGCTGCCCTTCCCGGGAAACGGGACCATCCCTGCGGGCGTTTTTCGTCAGATCCTCATGACAGGCCAGACAGTTGGCGTCATCCGTAAAACGTCGGGCGACAGCCTGCATGGCCGCGCGATCCGGATCCTCTCCTTTGCCGTTTGCATGCGCCCATATGTCGCGCACTCCCAGCCAGCTTTTCGCGGCGAGCATGCGCACCACGTTTCCGGAGGGGATATGGCACTGCGAGCAGGTTATTTCCCTGCCTTCCGCATCCCTGGCATGGGATGACCGCGTCAGCTCTTCCTGATGCACGCGCATTTCATGGCAGGAGAGACAGAATTGCCTGCTCGACGTGTAGTGTACGGCTCCCGCAGAAGCAGCAAGAACAACTGCGCACACGGCCCCGACGGCAAGTACTCGTTTGTGCGGAAACGGCATGATATTCTCCTGTTTGGAACGGTAGACCCCATGTCCTGGGACGGGCGGCTTTTTTCCGGGCCGCAACATCCTGGAACATGTCAGCCCGGGATGATGTGCGGCCGGGGCATGATGTTCCGGTCCGCAGGTTCATGCCCGGGGCTGGAACATTGCGCCCTGCGGAGCCTTGACCTCGCTCCGCAGGTCTGTTTCCTGATGATTTTTGCACAAATCGAACGCTCACTCATCTGTCACTCCAGAGCATTTTGCGATTGAACGTATCTGCCGGCCAGCCCCTGCCCGTGAGCGCGAAACCCTTTATGGATCAGAGAGCAGGGGCGGGACTCGCCCTGCGCGACTCCGGGGAGCATTTCGCTATTGAAACATGCTAAAGCAAAGGCCGTGCCGTAAGTGATATGGAAACAAAATAATGTTATTCCAATATAATAAAATGTAGTTATAAAAAACTGCAGTCACTGGTTCATGGAAAAACGGACAGATTTGTCAGAATAATCAGACAAATGTCAGAACAGCCTGACAGACGGGGTCTCGCAGCGGTGTGCCGCCTGAACGGAGCCGCGCGGGGGAATCCGCAGCGTTTGAGGTCGGCAGGAATGAAAATGACAAGTGCGAACTATTCCGGGACTTCTCCCTGTCAGAGGATTGACAGGGGAGGGAGAGGTCTTATTTCTTCCCTGTCGCGAGAGATATTTCCCTCCGACACAGGAGAGTGAGCATGGCTGTAGCATACAAGGATTACTACAAGCTTCTCGGCGTGGAACGAGGAGCGGGCAAGGATGAAATTTCCAAAGCCTACAAGAAGCTCGCCCGCAAATATCACCCCGACCTCAATCCCGGTGACGCAAGCGCGGAAGAGCGCTTTAAAGATATCAACGAGGCGTATGAAGTTCTGAAGGATGACGAAAAACGCCGTCTGTACGATCAGCTCGGCCCCAACTGGAAAGATGGCCAGCAGTTTCAGGGCGGTCCGGGCTTCGAGAACGTTCACTTCAACTTCAATCCCGGCGGCGGTGGCGCGAGTTTCGGCGGCGGGGATTTCAGCGACTTTTTCGAAACGCTGTTCGGCGGTGCGCGCAGGAGCGGCGGCTTTGGCTCGGATCCTTTCGGCGGCTTTTCTTCCGGAACCTCATCCCGTTCCCGCCGGGGGCGCGATGTGGAGGCGGAGCTGAGCGTTACGCTGGAAGAGGCCCGGCGCGGCGGAGAAAAGACCTTCACCCTGAGCGGAGGGTCCGAATCTCCGCGTACCCTGAAAGTCAATATCCCCGCGGGGATACATGACGGGGCAAAATTGCGTCTGGCCGGGCAGGGGCGTCCGGGCACGCCTTCGGGAGACCTGTTCCTGACCATCCGCTATGCTCCTCATGCCACCTTCCAGGTGGACGGCAGGGACATTGCCTGCGAGGTGAGCATCACTCCCTGGGAAGCCGTGCTTGGCGCAAGAGTGCGAGTTCCCACGCTGGAAGGGCAGGTGGAACTCAATATTCCCGCCGGGAGCAGCAGCGGCCGCAAGTTGAGACTCAAGGGCAAGGGACTCGGACCCGAGGGTGCGCGCGGCGACGAGTTCGTCCGGGTGGCGATTCGTGTCCCGGACCCTGCGAAGCTGACCGCTCATCAGAAGGCCTTGTGGGAAACCCTGGCGCAGGCCATGAAAGAGAACGCGTAGGAGGCGCACCATGTCCATCAGGAAAGTGGATATTTCATTTCCCGCGGCTTCCTCGCTGGTAGCGTGGGCGGAATTTGTGGAACAGACGGGCACTCCCGAGGACAGACTGCATGAACTCATGGAACTGGGCTGGCTGCAGGCCGTCCGCAAGACCGAAGAATCCCTCCTGTTCCGGCAGAGTGACGTATACAGAACCCGCAAGCTGGACAGACTGTGCAACGACTTTGAACTGCCATGTCTTGCCGGAGCCATGATTGTCGATTTGCTGGAGCGTATTGAGGCGCTGGAAACCCGCCTGCGGGAGCTGGAAAAATAGGGCATTTCAGCAGTGAAACGCTCTCGTGCCGGGAATCGGGGCGCTGCCCCGCGTCCCGCCGATCTGACTTCAGATGCCGAAGCGGCAGTTCCGTTTCGGCGGGTCCTGGGAAAGCACGGCTTTTCCGAAGGAGAAGAATATATGGATATCAACAAGTTCACCATCAAGGCGCAGGAGGCGTTAAGCGAGGCTCAGAACCTTGCGAACGCCCGCGAACATCAGGAAGTGGACGTCGAGCATATGGCGCTGGCGCTGTTGCGCCAGGAAGACGGCCTCGTGCCGCGCATTGTGGAGCGCATGGGGCTTGCCCCCGCTGCTCTTGCCTCCTCGCTGGAACAGGCTCTCGGCAGGCGTCCCGGCGTACGTGGCCCCGGTATGGAAGGGCAGGGCATCCGCGTCTCCCAGCGTCTGGCCAAAAGTCTTGCTCTGGCGGAAGAACTGGCCAGGCGTCTGCGCGATGAATACGTCAGCGTGGAGCATGTTTTTGCCGAACTGATCGGCCCCTCTCCTTCCGGGGCATTCGGCGATATCTGCCGTGAGTACGGCATGGACCAGGAAAAGTTTCTGAAGGCGACAATGGAAGTGCGCGGCCCGCATCGCGTGACTTCAGCCAGCCCGGAAGCTTCCTTCGAGGCGTTGCAGAAGTACGGGCGGGATCTGGTGGAAGCCGCGGGCAAGGGCAAGCTTGATCCCGTCATCGGCCGGGATCAGGAAATCCGCCGTACCATCCGCATTCTTTCACGCCGCACCAAGAACAATCCCGTGCTCATAGGCGAAGCGGGAGTGGGCAAGACCGCCATCGTGGAAGGGCTGGCCCACCGCATCGTCAAGGGCGATGTGCCTGAAGGGCTGAAAAACAAGAAGCTCATCGCGCTGGATATGGGCGCGCTCATTGCCGGAGCCAAATATCGCGGTGAGTTTGAAGAGCGCCTGAAGGCCGTGCTTACGGAAGTGGAGAAGTCCGAAGGGCAAATCATCCTGTTTATTGATGAACTGCATACCATCGTCGGCGCGGGCAAGACCGATGGGGCCATGGATGCCTCCAATCTGCTCAAGCCCATGCTGGCGCGCGGCGAGCTGCACTGCATCGGCGCGACCACGGTAGATGAATACCGCAAGTATATCGAAAAGGATCCGGCCCTGGAGCGTCGTTTTCAGCCGGTTCTGGTGGATGAGCCGACCGCGGAGGATGCCATTTCCATCCTGCGCGGACTCAAGGAGCGCTTTGAAGTGCATCATGGCGTGCGCATCAGCGATTCCGCCATCGTGGAAGCGGTGGTGCTTTCGCAGCGTTATATTCCGGATCGGCAACTGCCGGACAAGGCCATTGATATCATCGACGAGGCCGCGGCCATGATCCGTACGGAAATAGATTCTCTGCCCGCCGAGCTGGATGAGGCCAACCGCAAGGTGATGCAGCTGGAAATCGAACGGGAGGCATTGCGCAGGGAAACTGACGATGCTTCACGCGAGCGTTTGCAGAAGCTGGAGAATGAACTGGCAGATCTGCGGGCGGAGCAGGAAAGACTGCGCGCCCAATGGGAGAAGGAAAAGAGTTCCATTGACGCCGTGCGTCAGGTGAAGGAAAAGATTGAGCAGACTCGTCACAATATAGAAGAGGCGGAGCGCGATTATGATCTGAACCGTGCGGCCGAACTGAAGTATTCCACGCTGTTCGAGCTGGAAAAACAGCTCAGGGAACTGGAAGCCAGGCCGGATGGAGCAGAGTCGTCGCTGCTCAAGCAGGAAGTCCGGCCGGACGACGTGGCGGATATCGTGGCCCGCTGGACGGGGATACCTGTCACGCGGCTGTTGGAGTCCGAACGGGAAAAACTGCTTTCTCTGCCGCAGAAGCTGCATGAACGTGTGGTGGGGCAGGATGAGGCCGTCGCCGCCGTAGCTGACGCCGTGCTGCGCGCGCGGGCCGGTCTTTCCGATCCCTCGCGTCCTCTGGGGTCCTTTATTTTCCTCGGCCCCACGGGGGTGGGCAAAACCGAGCTGTGCAAGGCGCTGGCCGAAGCGCTGTTCGATACCGAGGACAATATGGTGCGCCTTGACATGAGCGAGTATATGGAAAAACATTCGGTATCCCGCCTTATCGGAGCGCCTCCCGGATATGTCGGCTATGACGAGGGCGGCCAGCTGACCGAAGCCGTGCGCCGCCGCCCTTACTGTGTGGTGCTGCTGGATGAAGTGGAAAAAGCGCATCCCGATGTGTTCAATACTCTGCTTCAGCTTCTGGATGACGGACGTCTGACCGACAGCCAGGGCAGAACAGTGGATTTCCGCAATACCATCATCATCATGACGTCAAATATAGGTTCTCCCATGATTCTGGAGGGCATCGACGAGCACGGACGATTCCTGGAAGGCGTGAGAGACAGGGTGATGGCCGAACTGCGCCGCTTCTTCCGGCCCGAATTTCTGAACAGGGTGGATGAGACAGTGCTGTTCAAGCCCCTGCTGGCCGAGCAGATTGCCAGAATTGTGGACATCCAGCTGGGGGCGCTGAGAAAGCGTCTTGCCGATCGCAAGATCGAACTGGAACTTACCGGGCAGGCCAGGACCTATATCGCTGACGCGGCCTATGATCCCGCATTCGGTGCGCGTCCGCTCAAGCGCTATCTTCAGCACGAGCTGGAAACGCCGCTGGCGCGCGATATTATCGGCGGCAGAATCCATGACGGCTGGAAAGTGCGTGTGGATATGAGTCTTGTGGATAACGAGGAAACCGATGCGCCGCTGCGCTTCGGTCATGTCAGGGATGACGGGCAGGTGGAATGGCTGTAGCCCCTCCGCCGGAACCGTATGCCGCAGGCAAATTGCGGCGATACGGAAGAGGGCGTCGCGGTGGAACTTCGCCTTGCCCGACTCCGTGGAACATCTCAACGGCGAAATGCTGAAAAGAAGGGTCCGTTCCGAAAAGAACGGACCTTTTCCTGTCCGGAACGGCCCGGAACTTCAAAGTCCCGGGCCGTTTTTTATGGGAAGGCTATTCCAGCACTTCCGCCCTGGTGATGAGCACGGGTTCCAGCGGAACATCCCCGAAGGGACCGAAGTTGCCGGTTTTCACTTTGGCAATGGCGTCGACAACATCGCTGCCCTCGACGACTTTTCCGAATACGGCATATCCCCAGCCCTGCGCGGTGGGAGAGCGGAAATTCAGAAAGTCGTTGTCCTTCACATTGATGAAGAACTGGGCGCTGGCGGAATGAGGATCGGGAGTCCGGGCCATGGCGATGGTATAGACGTCATTTTTGAGGCCGTTGTCAGCCTCGTTCTTGATGGACGCACGGGTGGTTTTCTGATTCATGTCAGGGGTGAATCCGCCGCCCTGAATCATGAATCCGTCTATGACGCGATGGAAAATCACGCCGTCATAGAATCCGTCCTTCACATACTGAACGAAGTTTTCGACCGTGACAGGGGCCTTTTCCCCATCCAGTTCAAGCACGATATCGCCCTTGGAAGTCTGGAGTTTTACTTTCACGTTTTTTCCTCCCTTGGCAGCCGAGGTCGAAGCGCAGGGCAGGGAGGCGCAGCCGATTCCCAGCACCAGAGCCAGACACATGACAAGCAGTTTACGCATGTTTGCACTCTCTGTAATCAGATTCCCGGCCGGGGACATCCCCGGTACGGTTCTCCAGAGATACGGCATAACTGCTCATAAGGCAACGTCGTGTTCCGGCTCGCAGGTTTCACGTCTCCACCGGAGTTTGACGCCGCAGGTGAATTGCGGCGACACCGGAGGAGGGGGTCGCGGTACCCCCGGCCATCAGCACGCAGCGCCTTGCGGATAAGGAGAGCGGAGATGAGTCTCGTCCTGCTCGATTCCGCAGAGCGCTTCCTGAACGGAATGCTCTAAACCTGCAGGGAGATGCCTGTGCCCAGGCCGCAGGGAACAAGCATGGTTCCGGGGGTGGCGTCGGCATAAGCCTGGGCGGCGCGGCGCAGATCGAGGGCGGAGGCTGAGTATTCCTCATTCCGGCCGTAGAGGTAGCCGGAGGAGAGGTCAAAGGTTCCCCTGCCAGAACCCAGGTCCTGGTCGGCATAAGGGGTGAAGGCGGCAGCGCCGGACACTGCTGAAGGCGATTGGACACCCTGGGCTGCAAGCACCGCATCGGAAGGACGATCCGCGGGATAGGTTCCTGCCGCCCCGGATGCTGCGAGGCCGTCCCGCAGAGGATCGACTGCCGCGACATTACCTGCCTGCGCGGCAAGGAACGCATGACGTGAGGCAAGGGCGGCATTCGCCGCAAAACGCGCGTCGGCCGCAAGGGCGTCACCCCGTTGCCATGCGGCATGAGCGTCGGCAAGTCTGCCGTTCAGCGCGATGGAGAATGACGCGTCCACCGAGGCCTGATCCGCAGCTTCCAGTCCATAAATTTGTGCGTCCTGCGCGGCAAAAGCCTGCTTTTGGGCCGCCTGGGCATTGATGAGGGCTTCGTCTTCAGCGGCGGTGCGGAGCCGGGAAGCCTTCCTGATGGTTGCGGCATTCTCCGGCCAGACGATATGACCGAAGCTGTCCGTACCGCGCAAAAGCTGCCGGGGCGGGCCGCTGACGCTTTCCGCCGGTCCGCCCAGTTCCGGCGGGCCGCTGACGCCTTTGACAGGCCCGTCCAGACTGGATCGGCTCTGCCCGTCCTCTCGCCGGTTTTCCTGAAGTTCCTTGCGGGCTTCGGCTTCAAGCCTGGCTGCGTCTGACGCAACGGAATGATCCTGTGCGGAAGGCTCGGAGGGAGCGGATGCTGCGGACCGGATTCTGCGCGCCTTTTCGAGACTTTCTTCCGGTGTGCTGCCGGGGGAGACGTCAATATGGACTTCTCCTCCTATGGCATAACGTCTGCCGTCAGGACCAATCTGGTAGGTATAGGTTGCAGAACCTCTGGCAAGACTTCCCGCCGCCGTTTTGTGGGCGCGTTCGTGCGCGCGGACTTCCTGATCCCGTTTTTGCAGTTCCCGGATGAGCCGCTTGTCTTCGTCGGAAAGACGAAGTCCGGTTGAATCCGTCGACTTGCCGAGATCAAGGGATATGCCTGCAGACCCTTTTCTTCCGCGGTAGTCGCCGCCATTGAAGGAAAAGTCGAGTCCGAGAGGAATGCTGCTGTATGTTCCGAGACCGCTGATGTCCATGACACAAAACCTCTGCATTTTCTATCGGCTGCAATCTTTCCGAACATTAGAGTGGTTTTGCAGAAAAGAAAAGCCTGTTTCATTCCGCGCTCTGTTGCAGAATTGTGGTGAAAATAACCTTGACCGCCGGAGGCGCAAGCGATCCGGCCGGGGATGCATGTTGCATTTGCCCGTGTGGAAAACACGGGCTGCCTTTGCTGCAACGCATGTTGCCGCCTCGCGGCCGGAGCGGAACCGTACGCCTCGCGCAACGCCACCAACACGCTTCTGCAACAGAGCCTCACTCCGCATGCCCCTTCCTTCACAGGAAGAATACGGCAAAAGGCTCCGCCGGATTTGCCGTCCTGCCAGGAGTACTTTTCCCCTGACGGGGAAAGATTCCAGCCGTAAGGCAATGCCTGGCGAAAGGAAGGATTGCGGCCATGGATTATTGACATGAGCCCGTGACACGTGAGAATCGGGAGAACTTGCAGCGGAAAGGAGAGGCAAAGGCCGCATGAAGCACTTTGACGTCATTATTCTCGGCGCCGGGCCAGGGGGGCTTTTCGCCGCGCGTGAAGCCGGTCGGCGCGGCCTTTCCGCCGTGCTGCTCGAAGCGCAGGACAGAGCGGGACGCAAGCTGTCCATGGCCGGGGGCGGCATGGGCAATATTACCAACCGGAATCTTTCTTCCGAGCATTTCGTCAGTGAAGCGCCCGGGTTCTGCAGGGGGCCGCTGCGCCGCTTCGGAACAGACGCGGCCTTGTCTCTGCTGGCCGAATTGCGTATTCCCTGGGAAGAACGGGAGTTCGGCCAGATTTTCTGCCTTGAGCCGGCCTCCGTCCTTGCCCGCCGGATGCTGGATGCCGCGCTCGCCGTCGGCGCGAGTTTTTTTTCAGGCTGTTCTGTTCGTGAGTGTTTGCGGGAGGAAGGGGAATTTCGTGTGGCCTGCGGGGAAAACTCTTTTTCCGCCCCCCGGATGCTGATTGCCTGCGGCGGTCCCGCCTGTCCACAGGCCGGCGCGGGGGATTGCGGAGCACATCTGGCTGCCCGGCTGGGGCATCGTGTCGTCCCTTTCCGTCCCGCTCTTGTCCCTTTTGTCATGCCTCCGGATTGGCCTCTGCATGGACTGGAGGGTATCAGCCTGTCCGCGAAACTGAGTGTGGATACGGATAACGGCCCCGTTTTCGATCCCTGTGGCGCGCGCTCCCTCCTGTTTACGCATCGTGGATTCAGCGGTCCGGCGGCGCTGGCTGCCTCCTGCCGCTGGAGAGCGGGAAGGGCTCTCACCGTGGATTTTTTGCCGGAAGAAAGTCTGCTTGCACTTATGCACCAGCCGGAGAACGGCAGGCTGCTTGTCCGAACGCTGCTGGCGCGGCGTATGCCCGCGCGTCTGGCCGAGCGGCTTGCTCCGCCGGATGTGGCAGGACGCAGGGTTGCGGAATTGGGAAAAAAAGACAGGGAACGCCTGTGTTCCGCCGTTCACGCGCACAGAGTCATCCCTTCGGGAACGGAGGGTATGCGCAGGGCAGAAGCCGCCGCCGGAGGCGTTGACGTGCGGGAACTGGGGCCGGGTATGGAAAGCCGATTTGTGCCGGGGCTTTTTTTCTGCGGCGAGGTCATGGACATGACCGGCCTTCTTGGAGGTTATAATATCCACTGGGCGCTGGCTTCGGCATTTACCGCAGCGCGGGCCATGGCCGCACAGAAGAAAACGGGACAGAGCGCATTTTCTGCCGGCAACCCGTGCTAGAGCATTTCGTCATTGAAATGCTCCAGGGAGTCGGATGAAACAAGACTCCTCGCCCCCTGCCGGGTGTCGTCGCAATCCGCTTGCGGCATGGAGCGGCGGCGTGAAATCTGCGGCGCAAACCGGCGTCCGGCTGGCGGATATGTTCAGTGCGGAAGGCTGCTGAGGCAGATTCACGCTTTCCTGCCTGCAGTCACAGCTCAATTCCCATCCATGTTTTGGCGGCCCATCCGATGAAAAAGGACACCGCCGCCACGCTGAAGCTGATCCCCAGCATTTCGAGGAATTTGGGGCGAAAGGCTTCGCGCCGTACTACGGAGACAAAAAAGGTGAACAGGCAGATTATACCGGCGGCGACAAGCAGGCAGCATGCCAGCGCCGTGCAGGGCGAAGAGAAGAGTCCATAGGGCAGGAGCAGCAGCGCCACGGTAATCATGTAGGCGATGCCGGTATATACGGCGGCCTTGAAGGGATGTTTTTCTCCGGGGTCCGCCTTTTTTGCCAGGTATTCGGATGCCGCCATGGACAGCGTTGCGGATACGCCGGTGATAAAGCCCGCCAGTCCCACAGTGGTGTTGCCGCCCAGGGCAAGAGTGAAGCCCGCCAGGGCTCCGGTCAGTTCCACCAGAGCGTCGTTGAGGCCGAGAACCATGCTGCCGATATACTTCAGCCGTTCCTCGTCCACCATGTCGGCCAGCTCGCGCTCATGGCGTTCTTCCTCCTCCATGATGCCCTTTGCTTCCGGCACATCCTCGATCAGCCCGGCATAATGTCTGCCTGCAATATTTTCACCGGATTCCAGCAGATTGATGACGAAGGTCAGACCGAAAACCCGGCTCAGTATGCTGTACCACCAGACCTTGAGGCGTGCGGGCATGGCATGTTTGCCCGTATATTTGCCCCAGACTGCGCAGTGCCGGGCTTCGTCTTCCGACATCTGCTGCAGGATCGCCTTGTTCGGGCCTTCGGTGCGTTTGGCGAGTTTCCGGTATATCAGACAATCCGTGGCTTCATTAACCTGCATGTCGGCCAGCAGGCGTAATGTACTGTCCCGCATGGGCGCCTCCCGGACGCGATTCCTCGCGCCATTTTTGCGTCATCCCGCCCTGCCTGCCGTCCGATGTCGGCGGAGAATCGGATTTCTGTAAGGCTGTCTCCTTTCGGCATGTTCGCATACGGCGCATGCAATGAAAGGAGACCGGCAGCGGGAACAAGGATAGCAGACAATGTGCAGCCCTGGAAGGGGCGGACTTGCAGTGGGACGTTTTGTGAGCGCCCGCCTGAACTGCTCCTCCTCCGGAAGACATTATCAATCCGAAAGCATTCCCTGAAAGGCTCAGGCTGTCAGAAACTCGTACTGCTCCAGCTTGTCCAGCACGGCGGCCAGAATCATGGCCATGACCCCGGAGATCACGGCCACTTGCCGGGGCGGAACTTCGCTCACTTCCTTGCCGGACAGGCGGCGGAAGAAAATCCCGGGGCATTCCTCCGTGCGAGTACGAACCAGAGGGTCCACATAGGCGCGGAAGGCGTCGTCCACAAAGGTCGTCGCCTCATCAGGCGTGAACCCCAGCCCGGCCAGAATGTCCTGCGTGCCACGCAGGTATTCCACCACGACGATATTCGGGGCCTGCACCATGAGGCCGTAAAGCACGGCGGCATGGACAAAGGCGTACCATTCCCGCAGCAGTTTTTTTTCCGCATCGGGAGATGCGCAGGACAACCCGGCCTGCTCCGCCATGGCCAGCACGCCCTGCCGTCCGGAATTGAGTTCAAACAGAATTCCCGCCGCTTCCACGGCCCGGGCTACGCTCAACTGCTTTTTCATGTTCCGGCCGCCTCCCCGCCGTCGTGCTCTTCCGGTTTTATTCCCGCCAGCATGAGTCCTATGGCGTTTACCTTCGCCGCGTCATCGCGCGGGAATACGTCGATGAAACGTCCGCCGTACATGACGGCAAAGGTGTCGGCCAGCGTCACGGCTTCGCTCAGGTCACTCGTCACCAGCAGAATGCCTGCGTGTTCCCGCGCCGCCAGAATGCGCCGCCATACTTCCTCCATGGCGCTGATATCCAGCCCCTGGGTGGGGTTTTCCGCCACGATGAGCCGGGGCCTGCGGTAGAATTCGCGTGCAATGACCAGTTTCTGGAGATTTCCGCCGGACAGTGAACCGGCGGGAGCAGAGGGATCGGGCGGTTGCACGCTGTATTCCCTTATGGCGTCCCTTGTCGCCGCTTCTCCTCGTTTCCAGTCCATGAACGGCCCGTTCGTGAAGCTCCGCCGGTTGGTCAGGACAAAATTGTCGATCAGGTTGAGCGCGGGGCAGGTGGCCAGCCCCTTGCGATCTTCGGGAATGTAGACCAGACCGTCTTTCCGGCGCACAGGGGCATGAAAAAATCCCTTCCAGTCCCGGCCGAGGATGCTCAGTACGCCTCCGGCCGGTTCCCGCAGACCCGTAAGCATTTCTACCAGCTCTTTCTGACCGTTGCCCGCCACTCCCGCCACCGCCAGAATTTCGCCCCGGCGCAGGGAAAGGCTCACGCTCTCCACCTTTTCGCAGCGGGCGTCTTCCAGACGCAGCAGTTCTTCGCCTTTTTTTACGGGAACAAGTTCAATGCGAGGCTCCAGATTGCGACCGATCATGCGCGCGGCCAGTTCCCTCTCACTCGGTACTTCCTCGCGCAGAAAACTGTCCACGATTTCCCCGCGCCGCAGAATTTCCACTTCATCGGCCAGCTCCAGAACTTCTTTCATCTTGTGGCTGATGAACACAACCGCCTTGCCGTCTTCGGCCATACGGCGCAGCGCATCGAAAAGCCGGGAGATCTCGGGCGGTGTGAGAACTGCCGTGGGTTCGTCAAGAATGAGCACACGGCAGTCACGATACAGCAGTTTGAGTATTTCCACACGCTGGCGTTCCCCCATGGAAAGATCGGCAACAAGAGCGTCGGGGTCTGTCTCCAGTCCATAGCGGCCGGCAAGTTCCCGTACCCGCAAGCCCATGCCGCGCGGATTGATAATGCCTGATTCCTGTCCCAGCAGAATATTCTGGGCAACGGTCATCGCTTCCACCAGCATGAAATGCTGGTAGACCATGCCGATGCCTGCCTCGAGAGCATCCTTGGGTGAGCGGAAGCGCGCCGGAAGGCCGTCCACATAAATCCGGCCCGAGTCCGGACGGGATTTTCCGGCCAGAATGGACATCAGCGTGGATTTTCCGGCACCGTTTTCTCCAAGCAGCGCCTTGATCCGTGTGGGGCGGATATCTAGGGTTATATTGCTGTTGGCCCTGACTTTGCCGAAACTTTTGCAGATGCCTTCGAGCCTGACCACGGGGCGGATCCCTTCCATCCGTTCTTTTCCGGCGCACGCAGCACGATTCTGTTCCATCAGTCGCTTTCCTTTCCGGCTGTCCGGGCTGTTTTTTTCCGGGACGAACCAAGCAGATGCGCGCCATCGTCAGGGCGCAGCAGCATAAATACAAAGGCGGCGGCCGCCGTCATCAGACCCACGGCAACAAAGGTTGCGTGCAGAGCCTGAAGAGACGTTCCCATGCCGGAAAAAAGCCGCAGCAGCGCGGTGCTTATGGCCACCCCGAAGCTGAGACTCAGATTCTGGGAGACGGAAAGCAGGCTGTTGCCGTCGCTTGCCGTTTCCGCCGGGACATCCCCCAGCGTGATGGTATTCATGGCGGTGAATTGTCCGGACATCAGCATCCCCTGGACAAAAAGCTGGGTGACGATCGGCAGCATGGACCAGCCCGGTCGCTGCAGGGCCGTGAGCATGAACACTCCTGCGATGGAGAACGTGAGAAAAAGCAGGGTGTTCCGGTAGCCGAAGCGTCCGAGCACGCGCAGCACCACCGTTTTGGTCATGATTGAGGCCATGGCGGGAGCCAGCATCAGCAGGCCCGCGATATCCGCCGGGTAACCCAGCCCCACCTGAAGAAAGAGGGGAACGAGGAAGGGAATGCTTCCTATGCCGAGCCGGGCCACCATGTTGCCCGCAATGCCCACGGAAAAGGTGCGGGTTTTGAAGACATCAAGCCGGATGAGCGGTGAAGCGTTCCGCCGGGCATGGAACACATATGCGGTCATGCAGAGGAGCGAAGCCGCCGCCAGGGAAATGGCCGCCCACGGCGAGGCCGTCTCGCCTCCGGTCAGTTCAACTCCGGCGGTCATGGCGAGCACGCCCGCGCCGATGAGCAGGAAGCCCGCAAGATCGAACGGCCCCCGCGTCTGCCGGAAGTCGGGGAAGACCTTGAGTCCGTAAACAACGCCGAGGATTCCCAGCGGCACATTGATCAGAAAGATCCAGTGCCATGAGGCGTAGGTAACCAGCCAGCCTCCCAGAATGGGGCCGGCAATGGGGCCCACCAGCCCGGGAATGGTAATGAAGTTGAACACCCGCACGAACTCTTCGCGCTGGTAGGCGCGCATCAGGGTTAGTCGGGAAATCGGAACCATCATCGCGCCGCCGATTCCCTGTGTCACGCGGGCGGCTACAAGCTGCGGCAGATTGACGGACAGCGCGCACAGCAGCGAACCGAAAGCGAAAGTTGCTACCGCGCCGAGGAAGGTGCGGCGGGTACCGAAGCGATCCGCCAGCCATCCGCTGAGGGGGATGAGCAGCGCCACGGTAAGGGTATATCCGATGACTGCCAGCTGCATGGAAAAAGGCGAACGATGCATGTCTTCCGCGATGGTGGGCAACGCGGTGTTCAGGATGGTGGAATCCAGCATCTGCATGAAGAATGAGGCTGCCGTGATCATCGGCAGTCCGGTCAGCATCTCTTTCGCGCTCAGGGCCATGGCTTCCGTCCTCTTACGCTCCTGGCGCGATGTTTTCACCCAGGGCGGCGGGAGCGCCGCGGCCTCTGCCCCGGGCGGAGGCCCACAGCAGGGCGAGGATGGTCAGCGCATACGGCAGCATCATCAGCAGCGAAGAGGGAATATTCGCTCCCAGGGCCTGAAGGCGCAGCTGCAGAGCCATGATTCCACCGAAGAGCCATGCGCCGAGTACGGCGCGTCCGGGCCGCCAGAAGGCGAAAATGACCAGCGCCACGGCAATCCAGCCCTTGCCGGCCGTCAGGTTGTACGTCCACATATGGGTGGCACACAGGGAGAGATAGGCTCCTCCCAGGCCCACGAGAAAGGCTCCTGCAAAGATGCCGAACCAGCGCATGCGGTTCGGACTGGCTCCCGCGGCGGAAACCGCGTCCGGATATTCCCCGGCGGCGCACAATGTCAGTCCGGATGCTGTGCGGTTCAGGAAAAGCCACAGCAGGGGCGGCATCAGGTAGGAAAGATAGACCAGCGCATTGTGCTGGAAAAATACCGGTCCGAACAGGGGAATCTGGCCCAGCACCGGAAGGGGGAAAGGCTGAAAGCCTTCAGTCAGCGTTCCTACGAAGGGGGCGCCCAGATAGTCGGAAAGCCCGACGCCGAAGATCGTCAGCGCCAGTCCGGATACGGTCTGGTTACCCTGGAAAACCAGACACGCCACACCGTGCAGCAGCCCGATGCAGCCCGTCCCCAACCCGGCGGCCAGCACAGCCAGCCAGTGATTTCCTGTTTTCATTTCCACGAAAAAGGCGAAAAACGCGCCCAAGAGCATCATGCCTTCCACGCCCAGATTCAGCACGCCCGAGCGTTCGGTGAGCATTTCGCCCAGAGTGGCGTACAAAAGCGGCGTACCCGCAAGAATGGTAGCCGCCAGCAGAGAAATGAACAGATCCCCGCTCATGCCGTTTCCCCCTCTTGTTGTGCGCCTGCCCGCACCAGGCGGTAATGGTGGAAGAATTGTCCGGCCAGCACGCAGAGCAGGATGAATCCTTCCAGAATGCCGCCGAATGCGGCGGGAACCTGAAGCTCAATCTGGAGATTCTCCACGCCCACTTTCAGTCCGGCAAGAAAGAAGGAGAAAAAGGCGATGGAAGAGATACGCAGCCGGGAGAGCCATGCCACCACGATGGCAGTGTAGCCGTATCCCGTACACAGATTCGGCTGAAGCCGGTTGAATGTGGATGAAACTTCGACGCATCCGGCCAGTCCGGCCAGCGCGCCGGAGAGCGTCAGTACGAACAGCAGCAGAAAGCCATAGGGAATCCGCGCATAGCGCGCGTTGCGGGGATTCTCTCCTGCGGCGCGGAGCTCAAAACCCAGCCGGGTGCGGCTGAGAAACGCCGCAAGTGCCAGCGCCGTGACGACACACAGAAGAAGTCCGGCGTGAGTCCGGCCGAACAGGGAAGGAAATATTGCGGAGGCGGGGAACATGGCCGTCATGGGAAACCCCATGCTGGAAGGAGCTTTCCATGGCCCGTACACCAGATAGCGCATCAGCTCGATGCCGATATAGTTGAGCATGAGCGTTGAGATGATTTCATTAAGTCCGAAGCGCAGCTTCAGCAGTCCGGGTAAAAAACCCCAGAGTCCGCCGGAGAGAGCAGCCCCAAGCATCATGGAGGGCAGCATGATCCATGCCGGGGCGTCCGGAGGCAGAAGCAGCACGGCGGCGGTCGCTCCCACTCCGCCCAGGGCGAACTGTCCTTCCGCCCCGATATTCCATACCTTCATGCGGAAGGCGATGGACACCCCTGCGGAACAAAGAAAGAGCGGGATGGCCTTGAGCAGGGTATCCTCAAGCGGGTAGCGTCCGCCAAAACCGCCCTGGAGCAGAAGCACAAGCGCCGTCCACGGCGATTTGCCCTGGACGAGCAGGAGCATGGAACAGACGAAAAAGGCGAAAGCCAGCGCCGTCAGCAGGATGGCGAAGGACTTCCAGCCCAGAGGCAGGGGCGCATCCCGCCCGACAACTCGAAAACCTGTCATGCCAACTCCCCGTCGCGGCGTCATTGCGCCGGAAATGTTATCCTTGGAGCGTGTCATGATTGAAAACTTCCCCCGGCCAGTCCCGTGTTCCATCGGAGGTTTCGTCTGAAACCGAAGCATGACGCCATGATTACGGACAGGGGGGGAGGGAGGTCCGGTCACCAGATTCCACGAGCAGCTTTTATGCTGGAATCGTTCTGACACGCGCGTGGCGGAAAAAACTCCCGGCGGAAAAACGCCGGGAGTTCGCCGCATGTATTATTTTGTGGTGCCGAGCACGCCTTCGACAAACCAGTCCATGCCAAGCAGGGCGGAATCTTCAGGCAGCGCGCCTTCGGCAATGCGCGTCCTGCCGTCCTGATCCCTTACCGGGCCGGCGAATACCACCAGACTGCCGTCGATGATATCCTGCCTTGCAGCGTCGACCCTGTCCCGTACTTCCTGCGGCACCATGGCTCCGTAAGGCGCAATGCCCACCAGTCCGCTGTCGAGGCCGTACCAGAAATTGCCGTTTTTCCACTCGCCCGCCTGAACCTTGGCGATGAAGTTTTTATAGAAGTCCTCCCAGCGCCAGACGGCGGAGGTGAGATGAGCCCCGGGAGCCACGGCGGACATATCGGTGTTGTAGCCGACGGAGTAGACGCCGCGTGCCTCCGCAGCTTCCTGCGGTCCTGCGGAGTCCTGATGCTGGGCGATAACGTCCACGCCCACGTCAAGCAGGCTTTCGGCCGCCTTTTTTTCATCATCCGGGCTGTACCATGTGCGGGTCCACACCACGCGGACCCTGGCGTCGGGATTGACGGCACGCGCGCCGAGAGTAAAGGCGTTGATGCCGCGGATCACTTCGGGAATGGGAAAGGCCGCCACATAGCCGATTTCGTTCTTCCTGGTCATGGAACCGGCCACCATGCCGGTAAGATAACGGGCCTGGTACATGCGGCCGAAATAGGCGGTCATGTTTTCATGCGTCTTGTAGCCGGAACAGTGCATGAAGGTCGTCTTCGGGAACTGTCCGGCCACTTTTTCCATGGAATCCATATAGCCGAAACTGGTTCCCACGATCACATCGTATCCCTTGCGGGCCATGTTCAGAAAGGCCCGTTCGGAATCCGGACCTTCCGGAACGGATTCCATAAAGGTGGTTTCCACTCCGGGCATGGCGTCTATGGCCTTGCGGCCCTGATCATGGGCATAGGACCAGCCTTCGTCTCCCACCGGAGAAACATAGACAAAACCAACCTTGAGCGTTTTGTTTTCCCCGGCCGCGGCGCCGCCGCACAGCGGCGTCAGGGCCAGGCCGCACAGCGCGGTCAGCGCGGCCCAGGTTTTGACAGTCCGAAGCATGAAAACCTCCTCGCAAAAAAGTGAAGTGCGCGAATACTCCCCCCTCGGGATTCTTCGCGGCGTTTTCTCTGGCGGCATCCCGGCAGGGAAAACGGCCCGTGCCTTTCAAGCGGAAAATGTCGGACGGCGGAAAAGCCCTGATCCTGCGGGGCCTGGCGTATCACCGCTGACCGTCCCCTTTTAGCAGACTGTTCCCAAATTACAAGAGAAGCCGGAACAGGCGGCTGCCGGTTCATCGGAGAAAGAAAGGCTCTCTTGACTTCCCGGCCGGCAATGTCTAAACAAAAACGTTTGCAGGCTGGTTACGCCGGTCACGCCGTCCCGGCCGGGCAGGCGAAAAACGCGCCAGAAGAAGGCAGGATGCAGCAGTCTCGACTGATTTCACTTATTGAGGAAACCGCCCCTCCCGCGCTGGCGGCTCCGTGGGACAAATCCGGTATTCAGGTTGCGTCGCCCCGTACGGAGATTCTTCACCTTGCGGTCAGCCTCGATCCTGCGCCGGATGTTGTCTCCGCCGCTGTCGGGCTTGGCGCGGACATGTTGCTTACCCATCACCCGTTGAGTCTTTCCGCACGTTTTCCCGATCGGCTGGACGGTTACCGGCGGACGCTGGCTCTCCTTCTGGCCCATGACATGCCGCATTACGCCGCGCATACGTCTTTGGACGCCAATCCTTTCGGGCCGTCGGTCTGGCTGTCCGACGAACTTGGCCTGACCGGGCGGAGCGTGCTGGAAGCCACGGGCGTGGCCCGTCTGCCGGACGGACGGGAGATTGCGGGGGGCTTCGGCTGTGTGGGCGATTTGCCGGATGCCCCTGCTCCGGAAGTTTTTTTCATGAAGATGGGGGAACTGCTGTCCTCTTGCGGCGCATTCCGTGCGAACCTTATAGGCACTCTTCCCGAGCGTATCCGGCGGGTCGCGCTGTGTACCGGCTCCGGCGCATCTCTGGCGGAGGCCGCCTTCCGGCAGGGCGCGGACATCTACATCACCGGGGATTTCAAATACCACTCCGCTCTTGATCTGGAGTGGATCGACACCAGCACTCCCCGTCCTTTTGCCGCCCTTGATGTCGGCCATTTTTCGCTGGAAGAGGAAATGACAAGACGGTTCGCATCCCTGATCCGGGAACAGGCGGACGGCTTGCGCGTCAGCTTCATTCCGGGGCGAGACCCTTTTACGCCCCTTACACTGACTTCTGAGCCCACGGAGGTATCACGTGAATACGCACATTGAGCGCATCCGCAAACTGGTTGCCCTGCAGCATGTGGATGACGACATCCACGCCATTGAACAGGAGCTGAGAAAGGCTCCCGAGGAAGTGGAAGAACTTGCCCGCCGTTTTGCCGAACAGGAAGAGCTGCGCAACCGCATTCTGGACAAGCTTCAGCACCTCCGCGAGCAGCAGAAGCGCATTGAGCAGGATATCGAGGGCGAGTCTTCCCGCATCAAGAAGAGCAAAAGCAAGCTCATGCAGGTGGAAAACGATCGCGAATATCAGGCTGTGGTACGCGAAATGGATAATATGGAGCGCCAGAGCCGGGGCCGCGAAGAGGATCGCATGGCCATTCAGGAGGAAATCACCCTGCAGGAAAGCAATCTGCGGGATATCGACGAAACCTGGGGCGCGCTCAAGGCCGAGCTGGAAGTCAAGCGGGAAAATCTTGATGCCCGCCTGACGGAAGCCCGCGCAAAATCTGCCGATCTGGAAAAACTGCGGGATGATACCTGCGGAGAGGTTCCGGAACCTGTGCTCAAGCGATATGAATTTATCCGCCGGCGTCTCAATCACCCTGTCATCGTGCCGGTGGACAACGGAGTATGCTGCGGCTGTCATATTGCCATCCCGCCCCAGGTGTTCATAGAGCTCCAGCGAGGCAAGCAGATCCTGAGCTGCCCCAACTGTCAGCGCCTCATTTACTGGGATCAGCATTTTACCGATCCCGTGAGCAGGCCCGAGCCCAAACCGGCGCAGCATTTCTTCGAGGACGAAGGGGCGTAGGACAGCGGAATCATGCGTCTGGCCGCAGATGCGGCAGGCGTTTCATGTTTCGGGAGCCGGACGGGCCGTCGCTGCGCGTATCCACGCGGGGAGGAAAGTCCGGGCTTCACAGGGCGGAATGCCGGATAACATCCGGGAAGAGTGATCTTCGGCAAGCGCAACAGAGAGCAGACCGCCGTCTTCATGACGGTAAGGGTGAAAGGGTGGTGCAAGAGACCACCGGCTGCCGTGGCGACACGGCAGGCCAGGCAAGCCCCATTCGAAGCAAGACCAAATAGGGAAACCGATCGGCCCGATCTGTGGTTTCCGGGTAGGTTGCTTGAGGGCGCGGGCAACCGCGTTCCTAGAGGAATGACGGCCGCTCCGCTTCAGAGCGGGGAACAGAACCCGGCTTACAGTCCG
>UMHC01059411.1_pt1 | contig 43688 bp, 35 predicted proteins | sample 1965381 | NCBI WGS metagenome assembly UMHC01 (sample SAMEA4836083, study PRJEB28245) | human gut metagenome | biome: gut microbiome; material: fecal sample | place: Denmark | collected 2008 | reverse complement strand
TAGTATCTCCACCTTTTCTAAATTAAAAGAAAGAAGATGATCAAATGAAAGTTTATCAATACGATGAAAAAAATTACTATACCGGTTTTTTAAGCTTGGATAACTCAGACAAGTCACCGTCAGGAGCGTGGAACGTACCTGCCCACTGCGTTGAGATCGCACCACCAGCGGAAAAAGAAAAGAATAAAATTAAATGGAATGGGATTGCGTGGGAGTATGAACAAGAGCCAGAGCCAGCCCATGAACCAGAGCCAACACTTGAAGAATTGAAACTGCTAAAGAGACAGCAGTTAAAAGCCGACCGTGACAGAAGAGAAGTACAACCTGTCGTTTATAACGAGAATAGTTTTGACTATGACGATAAAGCAAGAGATCGTATTAATGCCGCTATTATTGCACTAGATGTACAAGGCGAAGGAGCAACTATTGAATGGACTTTAGCAGATAATACAAGCCTAACAGTAACGAGTAAGGACTTAAAAATGGTTATTGCTGCTGTCGCAGTCAGAAGTAACGAATTGCACGTTAAATACAGGGCTGCCAGCGATAAGGTTGATGTTGCCAAAACCAAAGAAGATTTAGAAAAAATTACTTTGGATTAAACAAATGAAACAGCCGAAATACAGCTGGGGCAGGTGCTGCAGTATTTGAAAAGACCAAATAAAAAACAGTACCCCACTTGCACCGACGCAGACACAGGCACAAGCGGGATACTGCGGGTTTTAGTCTTACACTTACACCCGGGTTAACATCGTTACAGTAAGTCTATAGCCTTGCGTAGTTGCTGGATGTTTTTGTGGGTGTAGACTTTTTGCGTGACGCCATGGCCAGCGTGACCGAGTATCTTTTTGACTGCAAGGTCATTAGCTCCAGCGTTGTCAAGCCATGTAGCGCAGGTGTGACGACACTCATGCGGGGTATGCTTGCAACGGGCGGCCCGCATTACGGCCGCAAAACGCAGACGAAGCGTGCGATATGGCATGGGATTACCGTTAGCGTCGGTTATCAAGGTTTTGCCCGGCTGAGCTACCCACCACTCATAATATGGCAGAGTTTTGCGGCTAATCGGCACTGGTCTGTTGCGCCCGGCCGCTGTTTTAGATTCGCGGATAACAAAGTACCGCTGCCGAAGTTTAACGTCGGCTTTTATAACAGACAAAAATTCTGACGGCCTTGCGCCGCAGTAACACATCATGACAACGCACATTGCCCAGCGGGCGAGAGGGCTGTCGTCAGTTATCAGAGCCTTAACCCGATTGAGTTGCCTCGTGTTAAATGGTGCTTTTGGCACTCTGACGCTGTGCTTGTCAATATCGACGTAGTTACTGTAGTCTACGGCGGCGTTGATAATCTCATACTTAATGGCGTAGGTATAGCAGTGGTGCATAACCTGTCTGATTTTACGCTGGCTAGCTTGGCCAAGGCCGTTGTTTTTAGCATCGCTGATAACCTGCTGCAGATCAGCTGGCCGTAATTCCGCAAAGCGCTTATTGTGGATACGTTGGCAATGGTTATAGGCAGATGTATAGTTTTTTGCAGTAACGGCGGCTATGCTGCTGTATTTTTCAGCGGACATAAGACGGTATACTTCGGCAAAAGTTACATTGCTGGTTATAAATCTTGTCGGATCTCGATGATATTCAGCCAGCATGGTTAAACCAGCTTCGTAAGAATCGACATAGCCGATAGCCTTTTGCCTACCTTTGATGGTTATTTTTACAACAAATGGATTGCGGCGCCGGCCGTCAGTACGAGCGGTTACAGAGCCGTAACCGTTGGGCAGTTTTAATCTTTTTTTAGTATTCAAAATATCAGCTCCTTTAGGAGCATTATAACAGGAGGCATAAAATGGATTTTTTAGTAAAGTTTTGGAGTAAAGCTGCCAGTCTTGATTTGATGGCTGCAGCCACAGTAATTGCAGTTACAGGTACAACGTTGTTTGGTAATCAATTCTGGGCAATGTTTTTCTTATCAGTGGCACTTGTTGCTGTTGATACATTAACCCGCTGGACATACATTTGCAAGTCTTTTATCGTAGCTTCCGGTCGAACGGACAGCATAAGAAATACAAAATTAAGAAGTGCTATATGGCAATTTTTTAAAGCTGAAACATGGAATGAGGATTATTTAAACAGCAAGGGTTTATCTCGCATTCGTGAGAAACTTTTTTGGTATCCATTAATTTTGATGTTGTGTTTTTATGCTGGGGAAAATATGCCAGAAATACATCTTTTTGGATTTGATCTGATTCCGGCACAGGTATTTCCTGGATTTGTATCCGCAACGCTATTTTTTATTGAATTAACTAGTATAAATGAAAATTTAATTTTACTTGGTTATGCAAGCCTTGCAGACTATTGTGAAAAATTGCGTGATTTTATTTTTGGGCGTTTAAAGGCCTAACATACGAGGAGGGAAAAGAATGGAAACAGCATTATATGTAAGTAAACATTGGTCTGTAACTGAGTGGGATTGCCATCATCGTTGCCGCAATGAGTATGCATGGGATAATGAAGATGGCAGACTTTGCACCAATGATATCAACACTGCGAATTTGTTTAAAATTTTGGATATGCTCCGTGACTGGGAGCCAAACTGGGTTATCAATACTACTAATGCTGGCTATAAAAGTGGCTTTAGAACCATTGATGTAAATGCAGAAGTTGGCGGGGAACCCGGTAGTTATCATACCAAAGGTTGCGCTGCTGATATTCACATTGCAGGACAGGATGACACTGCAGCTGCATTAGCTGATACGGTCTTTGTTGCTGCAGATGCCTATGGTTTAAAAGATCAAATAGGTATTGGGTATTACAGTGATGGGTGGGTTCATGTGGATGTTCGAGGTTATTGCTATAGATGGTATCTATGATTTTGAAATATTTTTAACATATAGAGGTGGTGACATGCCAGATGATAAAAAAATTAAATACAGCAAATATGCGCTTTGTGGTTTTACTGCTGCTGCTATTATTTGCATCATTATCAATCTGTTCGGTGGTATCGGCAGAGGAACCAGTGTATCTGGTAACAGAGGCAGAGTTGATGATACTGGAGCAAAACTCGATGCGGCTATTGGAAATCAGCAAGCAATCAGCGCAGGAATTGCTGATAGTCAAAGAACAGCTCAAGCTATCGGAGATAGCATCGATCGAAGCTATAGCGCACAAAGAACAGCTGCAGAAGCAATTGACAGAACAGGAAGCCTTGTCGGAGAATCTGAAAGACTTGCTGCAGAAAACACGGAATTCATTAACGCCATCCGCTCCAGAGGTCTTACGAGAATACGGAGCCAAGATTGATGTAGATGATTATATTAGAGGGTTCAGTTTTGGTATCAGCCGAAGAATTGGATCATGCTATATTGGAATTCGTGGTGAATACGATTGGCATGATAAAGAATCAAGTGCATGGTTAACATTCGCATATTAATTTCTAAAAGAAAGCCCGGTGACTGTTTAATACAGTACCCGGGCTTTCTTTTTTTTCGCTATTTGTTATAATAGAGCTTATGTGAGAAGGGGGAAAATCAATGTATTTAATGATTAGAGGGCATGTATTTGAAGGTGAAACTCTCGATGAGTTGGCAGCTTGTCTATTTAGATGGATGCCACCTTTAGTACCTTGGATTGTTGAATTACAATATCGGGTAAAAGAAAAATCAATAGAATACGGTAGTGATGGAGAAGCATTCTTGCATGTTATAAAACAGGATCCAGAATTGTTCCGGATAGAAATGCAAAGTAAAGATAGCCCATTTAGATAATAAAAATGTATTGTAAAAGCCAGAGTTAGCTCTGGCTTATTTTATTTAAAAGAGTAAGTAGCAATTTGTTTTAAACACCTAAAATATGGTATAATTCTCTAATGTAGAGCTTCAAATATGGAGGATTATAAAATGAGTTTTGACGATAAATATATTAGTACTTTAGGCAAGGGCAAAAGCTATTTCTTAATAAACTACGGATGCCAGATGAACGAAAGTGACGCTGAGCATTATGCTGGGCAGCTGCAGGAGCTTGGTTATAAAGCTGCTGAGGATTTTCATGATGCAGATGTTGTGGTAGTAAATACCTGTTGTGTGCGTGAGAGTGCGGAAAAGCGTATTTTAGGGAAAATTGGTGAATTGAAAGGGGTCAAAGCTAATCATCCATGGCAGATAGTTTGTGTTGCTGGGTGTATGGCACAAAAAGATGGTGAGAAGCTTATAAAAAAACATCCGCAAATCGATTTGTTGATCGGTACGGCTCATGTCAACGGGTTTAAAGAAATACTTGCTGAGTATTTGTCTGAAAAGGGTGAGCGTGTTTATAATAGTTTAGAAGTAAAAGAAAGCGAATTTGAGGGTGAGCGTATTCGTCAAAGCGGTTTTTCAGCCTGGATTCCTATTATGTATGGCTGCAATAATTTTTGTACGTATTGCATTGTTCCTTATGTACGTGGGCGTGAACGCAGCCGAAGTATAGAAAATATTGTAGATGAGGTTAGGCAGGCTGTTGCCAAGGGGTATAAAGAATTTACGCTGTTAGGGCAAAATGTAAATTCTTATGGGAAAGATTTTGGTGTGAAAGACCAGTTTGCTAAATTACTGCGCCGTGTAAATGAAATCCCTGGAGTTGAACGGATTCGCTATATGACGAGTCATCCGCGTGATATGCACGAAGATGTTATCAAAGCAGTTGCCGAATGTGAGCATATTTGCGAAAATTTTCATATCCCGTTTCAATCTGGCAGCAATAAAATTTTGAAAGCAATGAACCGCGGTTATACACGAGAAAAATATTTAGAGCTTGTAGCCATGATCAGACGTTATGTGCCTGAAGCTGCTATTACAACGGATATCATTGTCGGTTTTCCGGGTGAAACAGAAGCTGATTTTAATGATACGTTGAATTTAGTAAAAGAAGTTGGTTTTGATGCTGCGTTCACCTTTATTTATTCCAAGCGTTCTGGAACACCGGCTGCGGCGATGGAAGAACAGGTTCCGTTAGAGATAAAAAAAGCTAGGCTGAATTTATTGATGGAAGCCCAGAATATTTCAAGCTTGCAGCGTAATGAAGCCCTGGTTGGCAAAACACTGGAAGTTTTAGCTGAAGGCCCAAGTAATAATAATAATAAAGTATGGAGCGGAAGAACGCGTACAAATAAGCTGGTTTTATGGCCAGTCGAAGGTTGTGATTTTGAGCTGGGGGATAAAGTGCAGGTGCAAATTGAAACTGCGCAGACCTGGCTTTTGAAAGGGAAGGCGGTAGAATGACAACTGCTTATACGCCGATGGTGCAGCAGTACCTTGAAGTAAAGCGTCAGCATGAGGATGAATTGCTGTTTTTCCGTTTAGGCGATTTTTATGAAATGTTTTTTGAGGATGCGCTGACTGCCTCCAGAGAATTAAATATTACTTTGACTGGGCGTGCCGGCGGTATGGAAGAAAAGATACCGATGTGTGGTGTGCCTTATCATTCTGTCGATAATTATATTGCAAAACTGATCAAAAAAGGTTACCGTATCGCAATTTGTGAGCAGGTGGAAGACCCTAAAGCGGCTAAAGGGATAGTTGAACGCAAGGTTGTTAAGATCATTACACCGGGCACTGTTTTGAGTGAACAGCTTTTAGATGATAAGCACAACAGATATTTAGTCTTCCTGCAGGAGGATGGCAGTGAATTATGTCTTGCTGCTGCCGATATTTCTACAGGTGAATGCCAATGGTTCAGTGCTGCTGGTGAAGAGCGTTTAATGGCGATACAGGAACAATTGTTTCGCATTCAACCGGCAGAGTTAGTTGCGTATAGCGGTATTGTAAACTGGGAAAATTTAGCAGCTTGGATCAAAAGTAAAGTTCCAGAGTGTGCTGTTTCTGTATATCAGGAAGAAGAAGGTGCACCGCAGTATTTTGCGCAGCATTTTGGCAGTGATGATGTTGCCGATACTTTAGTACATGATACATTAGAACATTTACTGCGTTATCTGCATGTGACCGTTAAAGCTGATTTGTCGCATATTAACAGCTTATCGCGCATAGCTAAAGAGCAGTTTATGAATTTGGATGCAACAGCTGTTAGAAATTTAGAACTTATAAAGAATATGCGTGATGGTTCTAAACGAGGTACATTATTAGATGTGCTTGATTTTACCTCTACTTCCATGGGTGCCCGTAAACTCAGGAATTGGATAGAATGTCCTTTGCTTGATTTATCACAGATAAGGTCAAGGCAGGAAGCGGTAGGAGAATTGCTGACAAATGTACAGATGCGCGGTAATCTGCAGGATAAATTAAAAGCAATTTTTGATTTGGAACGAATAGTTTCACGTATCGAAGTTGGCAGTGCTAATGCACGTGATCTGGTTTCATTGCGTTCTTCGCTGGCGGTGCTTCCAGAAATAAAAAGCTTACTAAGATATTGTAACAGTAAACTTTTACAGCAGTTATGCGAAGATGTACATTTGCATCAGGAGCTGTTTACTACTTTGCTGGCAGCAATTGTTGATGAGCCGCCCTTTTCCGTACGTGAAGGGGGCATGATCCGCAGCGGCTTTGATTTAGAGTTAGATGAACTGCATTCAATTGCCAGTGATAACAAAACATGGATGCAGAATTTTGAACTTAAGATTAAAGAAGAAACTGGTATCAAAACCTTAAAGGTTGGTTATAATAAAGTTTTTGGTTATTATATCGAGGTATCTAAAGGTCAAAGTGCAAATGTACCGGATTATTTTGTGCGTAAGCAAACACTTGTAAATGCTGAACGGTATATTGTCCCGGAATTAAAAGATTTTGAGAATAAAATTTTAAGCGCTAAAGAAAAAATCGAACAGCTTGAATATTATATTTTTACACAGCTGCGCGAAAAAATAAGGTCTCAGATTGTTCAAATGCAGGAAACTGCTCGTGCTTTGGCCAATATTGATGTTTTAGTATCGTTGGCGGAAGTAGCATTTAAATACAACTATGTGTGTCCGGAATTGAATAATCGCAGTGAAATAAAGATTTATGACGGTCGTCATCCTGTTGTAGAGCGTTTATTGGAACGTGAGATTTTCGTTCCTAATAATACAACCCTCAATAATAATGATGAACGTATGATTATTATTACAGGACCGAATATGGCAGGTAAATCGACCTATATGCGCCAAGTTGCTCTGCTGGTCTTGATGACACAGATGGGCAGCTTTATTCCCGCACGTCAGGCAACTATTTGCCCGGTAGATAAGATTTTTACCCGTGTAGGTGCCAGTGACGATTTGGCGACTGGTCAAAGTACATTCATGGTAGAAATGAATGAAGTTGCACAGATTCTCAGATACGCAACTAAAGACAGTTTGATTATTTTGGATGAGGTTGGACGTGGTACAAGTACTTTTGACGGTATGAGTATTGCACGTGCTGTCATGGAGTTTATTCATGAGAAAATAAAAGCAAAAACATTATTTGCTACACATTATCATCAGTTGATCGCGTTGGAAGACGTGATGAACGGAGTAAAAAACTATTCTGTGGCAGTTAAAGAACGTGGTAATGATATTGTCTTTTTGCGCAGAATCGTGCCTGGCGGTACTGACCGCAGTTATGGCGTACATGTGGCAAGGCTGGCAGGACTGCCTAAAAAGGTCATTGACAGGGCCCAGGATATTCTGGAAGAATATGATAATTGTGAAACTGCCTGCAGCGTTCAGATAACACCCAGGGCAGAAAAAGAAACAGCACCTATGGGATCATTGTTTGCCAGCAGTCTGCAGCAGCAGATTTTAAAAATGGATGTTATGGCGATGACGCCAATCGAAGCCTTGAATGCTTTGTATAAATTGCAGGATGAAGCAAAAAGGGAAGGCGGTGAATTATGAACGAACAAAAAGTGCAGTTATTAGATCAAAATACAGCGAATCAGATCGCTGCCGGTGAAGTTGTTGAAAAACCTGCTTCTGTAGTAAAGGAGCTTGTAGAAAACTCTTTGGATGCAGGCGCAGATAACATCGAGGTCACTATTTTTGGTGGCGGTACAGAATATATTCGTGTTGTCGATAATGGCAGCGGTATGTCGGAAGAAAATGCAAAATTAGCAGTTTTAAGGCACGCTACAAGCAAAATCAGAGTTGCTGAAGACCTGCTGCATTTGAACACTTTAGGATTTCGCGGTGAAGCGTTGCCGAGTATTGCTTCTGTTAGTAACTTCCAGCTGCTGACACGTCCTGTTACCGAGGAGTTTGCTACTTCAATAAAAATTGAAGGCGGCGATCAGGCAGAATGTATTGCTACTGGCGGGCACACGGGTACGACGATCATTGTTGAGAATTTATTTTTTAATGTTCCGGCCAGGCGTAAATTTTTACGTACTGTACAGACTGAAAGCCGTTATATCAGTGAATTGATCACAAAATTGGCTTTATCACGCCCTGATGTGCGGTTTAAGCTTGTCAGCAATGATAAAGAGGTTTTGAGTACGCCGGGTAACGGAGATTTAGTTGATACTGTTAAGGCACTATATGGTAAAAATGTTAGTGAGGAGCTTTTGACCGTTGATTTTGCTGACAGCGAAGTTAAGGTAAGAGGTTTTATTGGTAAACCTACTTTACTAAAAGGCACGCGTCAATGGCAGACGTTGCTGGTAAACGGACGTATCATTACTAACAGAATGATCGCCAAGGCGATTGATCATGCCTATCAGTCTCAGATTCCGAAAAGCGGTTTCCCTTTTGCTGTTTTGAATATTACCGTCGATACTGAAAGTATTGATGTTAACGTACATCCTCAGAAGAGTGAAATTAAGTTCAGCGATGACAGTACTGTTTATAAAGCGATGTATAAAGCTTTGACTGATGCACTGACAAGACCTATGAGCGCTAAACCTCAGGACCTGACATTATTGGATGATTCTGAACTGCAGGTATTCAAGTCTGCTGAAGCAGTTGTGGCAGCAACAGAACCATCGATAGTTGTTGAAACACCAGCCGCTGAAACTAAAGTGCCTGAGACAGAGTTGCCGGCCTTAAAAACAACTGAGACAAATATCAGTACAGCAAAGGCTGAGGTTTACTCGGCTTACAAGTCACAACAGCAAAGCGTTTGGAAAGAACCTGAATACACATACAGGCCTCCAAAAACGGAGCCTGTTTATACGATCAGTGAAACTCGTGATGTTTTTGACAAGCAGGATAACATTGCTTCTAATATTATCGACTTCACTGATACCGATAGTGGTGTTGATACGATTTGGCCATTAGGACAGATTGACAGAACTTTTATTGTTGCCCAATCTGATGATTCTTTGTTTTTGGTTGACCAGCATGCCGCGCATGAGCGCATTTTATACGATAAGCTTGTTGCGTCCCATAATGATATTCCGGCCCAGCAGATGTTGATTCCTTTATATATCGATGTTACTGCCCAGGATGTAAATTTGATAGAGGAACATCGGGAAGAATTTCTGCGTTTGGGTGTCGATATTGAGGCTGCAGGCGAATCTATGCTGCGCGTTTCAAGCTTGCCTTCAGATATTAAGGCTGATGATGCCGAGGACTTTGTGCGTGAAATTACTCAAATGCTGAGTGAATTAAGAACGATTAATCCCAGTGATTTGCGTCAGAATATTTTACATATGACTGCTTGCAAAGCAGCAATTAAAGCCGGTGAGGTGCTGAATATGCGGCAAATGCGACAGCTGATTATTGATCTTTGCAATACAGAGCATCCTTTTACTTGTCCTCACGGCAGACCGTGTATGGTTGAAATAAATTCTGCCGAGTTATACAAGATGTTTAAGCGAACTTAAACATGCAGAAAACGTTTAAATTTGCAGTAACAGTTGGACGCAGTGAAAATGTTGCCTTAGAAAAACTTGCGCAAACATGGGCAGTAAAATTTGGTGTAAAATATGTAGAACGTGGCAGTAGGGGGTCTTTGGGTTTTTTACTAGATCAAGAACGGGTAGAAGCACTTTTAGTAGCAACAAATAAAGGCCCGCAGGTATATACTGCTTATGGAACTTTCTTTTTTCATCCAAGTATGGCCGTTTTGCGGGTACAGCGTTTAAAAAAGCACGAGTCCGATCACTTTAGTGCTGCATTGGCTCTTAAACCGGGAATGAGGGTACTGGATTGTACGATGGGGCTGGCAAGTGATGCTGTTGTTGCCAGTTTTATTACAGGCCGGACAGGAACTGTTTGTGCTGTTGAGGCTTCGCCGTTGTTACATTTTGTAGTCAGCGAAGGCCTGCAGAATTATCAGGCTGAAGATGTTGATTTAAACAACGCCATGCGCAGAATAGAAACGGTATATGCGGAAGCAGATGAGTATTTGTACACTTTGCCAGCCGACAGCTTTGATGTTGTTTATTTTGACCCAATGTTTCGAATACCGATAAATGCTTCTTCAAATATGGAGCCATTGAGGCCTATTTCCTGTGAGAAACCGTTAACAGAAGCGACTGTTAAGGCGGCACTTAGAGTAGCTCCTTGTGTAGTGGTTAAAGAACGCGGACAAAAATTATTGGAAGCTTTAGGGTGTACGGAAATTCTGGGCGGCCGTTATAGCCGTGTAAAATATGGTATTCGAAGGAGGTAACGGCATGAAACCGAGAGTTGCAGTCATTTTAGGTCCTACTGCAACAGGCAAAAGCCATTGCGGGATAGCCTTAGCCAAACGTCTGAATGGCGAGATAATTTCCGGTGATTCCATGCTTGTATATCAAAGAATGGATATTGGTACAGCTAAACCTTCTGCTGAAGAACTGGCGGCAGTACCGCACCATTTAATCGATATTTTGCCGCCGGATGCTGTTTTCAGCGTTGTTGATTTTAAAGAAAAAGCGGAAAAAATAATTGCTGATATCAATAGTCGCGGTAAATTACCTGTAATTGTTGGCGGTACTGGTCTTTATATCAAGGCCCTGCTTGAAAATTATGAATTTAATACTGTTGAAGAATGCAGTGAACTACGCAGTGAATTGGAAGCATTTGCTGAAGAACACGGCAACAGCGCCTTGTATGAAAAACTGCAGGCACTTGACCTGGAGGCCGCTTCAAGATTACATACAAATGATCGCAGAAGAATTATCAGAGCTATTGAAGCAGCACAGAGTGGTGAAAAAATAGCTCATAGGAAGTCGGAGGAATGGCCTTATGAAACTGTTGTTTTTGGTCTGCGAATGGAACGAGAAAGTTTATATGCTCGGATCAATGCCAGAGTTGATAAAATGATGGCAGAGGGTTTGGTAGAGGAAACTAAATCTTTACTCGACAGTGGGCTATCATTGGATGCTCAGTCAATGCGCAGCATTGGTTACAGACAAATAGTCTGGTATCTACAAGGCCAGATGGATAAATTGGCAGCAGTTGAGAAATTGAAACAGGCGACACGTAATTTTGCTAAACGCCAATTTACCTGGTATCGTCAGATGCCGTATATTAAATGGTTTGATTTGGAAAAAGAGCCTGTGTATGAAAAGATTATTGACGAGATGCAGCAAACGCTTGTGGAAAAGTTTAAACTGCGGTAAAATTATAACAATAGATAGAAATTATTTTGGAGGGGAAAGCTATGAATAATAGTGGATCAAAGCCGGCAATGAATTTACAGGACAGTTTTTTAAATCATGTGCGTAAGGAAAACCTTGGCGTCATTATTTACCTGATTAATGGTTTCCAAATCAGAGGTCTGGTAAGAGGTTTTGATAACTTTACTGTTATTATTGAAAATGAAGGCAAACAACAGCTTGTTTATAAGCACGCTATATCGACTATTTCGCCGGCTGCTAATATTACAATTATGCAGCCAGAGAAGCGCGAACAATAATGTTTTGAAAAACAGCGCTTGAGCGTTGTTTTTCTTTTTTGAGGATGAAATATGAACGATAAATTAAATTTGTTTTTTGAATATCTGACAGTTGAATTAGGCTTAGCATCAAATACAAGATTAGCTTATGAGCGTGATTTACGTTTGTTTAAAGAAGCTTTAGGATTAAAGGATAATGACGCCTTGGCAACTGTATCGCGTGAGCAGGTTATTCGCTATATGACAGGTTTGAAAAATAAAGGTTTAGCCGCAGCAACGATTGCCAGAAAACTTGCTGCTATAAAATCTTTTTATCGTTTTATGACAGCAGAAGGGTATTTGGAGCTTGATCCTGCGGAAGTTGTGGAAGCTGGAACAAAAGGTATCAAGCTGCCAAAAGTTTTAAATCAGGAAGAGGTTTTGAAGCTTTTGGAACAGCCTGATTTGAGAACGGATGAAGGCTATCGTGACAGAACGATGCTGGAAGTGCTTTATGCAACGGGAATGCGTGTTTCTGAATTATTGGGTTTACCTGTCAGCGGCGTTAATCTGCAAATGAAGTATATCATCGCTTTCGGTAAAGGATCTAAAGAGCGGTTAATACCCATTGGCGGCATAGCAGTTGAATATTTGGATAAATATCTGAATGTGGTAAGGCCCAAACTGCTTCATACTAAAAATCCTAATATAAAGAATTTATTTTTAAGTATGAGCGGAAATGAAATGACAAGGCAGAGGTTTTGGCAAATCATTCGCGGTTATGGGCATCAGGCAGGATTAAATAAGGAGCTTACACCACATATGCTGAGGCATTCCTTTGCAACACATTTACTTGACAATGGTGCTGATCTGCGGTCTGTTCAGGAGCTTTTAGGCCATTCGGATATTTCTACGACACAGATATATACGCATTTGACAAATAAACGCCTGCGCGATATTTATGAAAAAGCGCATCCGCGGGCATAGAGGAGGCTACTATGGCAAGAAGGACTAATAGAAAAAAGGGGTCAGGAGGAGGTTTTGTACTGACTTTGATTTTAGTATTATTAGCTATAGCTGTTGCTGGAGGCATTTATTATGCGGCGAGCAGAGACGGAGAAAAAGATGTGCTTGATAAAGGCTTGACTGGTTCTTCTTCGGTTGATTTGCGGGAAGAGTCCAAAGAAGCGCATAGGGCAGTCGATGATATTTTATTATCGAAGGATAACTGGCAGTTAACTGATAATGGTCGTGAAGATCAGCACGAACGTATGAAAGAAACAGGTGGAGAAGTTGTCTGGAATAAGCGGCAGCTGGCTATTGGAGTTCCGCCAAGTACTGGATTAGAAGGTGCGGCAGCCTGGCTTGGCGAAAAGATTTCCGGTACGAAAATGATTGTTCTCAATCAACGTGAGGCTACTTATAATGGTTGGGAAGCCGTACGTATGGAAATTGCTATTTCAGCTAAAGCAGGAACTGGTAAAATGAATTTTATCACCGATACGGTTTACTTTTATCATAACTTAAATCTGACTAAAGAAGACAAAGATATCAAAGAAGACGAAAGTACGAAGAAAGATGACAAAAAAACTGCTCAGAAATATCATGGAAAATTGGCTGTCATTATTGACGATTGTGGTTACGATCTGGCACCGGTGAGAAAGCTGGTCAATTTGAATGCGCCTTTCAGTTACGCTATTCTTCCCTATAAAGATTTCAGCAGTGACGCTTTGCATGTTATAAAAGGCGGCGGTCAGACTGCGATGCTGCATTTGCCTATGGAACCTATGGACAGAACAGCTATGTCTGAGGGTAAGATTACAATCTTGACTGATATGACTGCTGAACAGGTGCAGCAATTAACTCGGAAAGCGGTAGATAGTTTACCAGGTATCGAAGGTGTCAATAATCATCAGGGTTCTAAAGCAACAAGTAATGAAGCAACGATGAAAGCTGTACTGAAAGTTTTAAAACAACAAGGCTTGTTTTTTGTAGACAGCAGTACATACTCCAAATCTATAGGTGATCAGGTTGCACGCAGTATGGGTGTTCCTACTGCCCGTAACAATATATTTTTGGACAACAGTTCCGACGAAGATGACATTATTGCTAAAATATGGCAGGCTGTAGAAATAGCGGACAGAAATGGAAGTGCTATTGCCATTTGTCATGCCAGACCGCATACTGCCGCAGCGTGGAGCAAAGTTATCAACGAGGTAAATGCATCTGGTATTCAATTAGTTCCTGTAAGTAGTTTATTGAAGTAGTCGGAGGATTATACATATGTATGTTGAAGAAACGATCAGTAAATATGAAAAATATATTAACCCTGCTCAGGCGAAATTATTTCGGTTTATGGGATTGGCAAGCGTTGAAGGATATGCAGATGGGTGGACTATAACTGACAGCGAGGGCAAACAATTCATTGATTGTCTTGGCGGTTACGGAATGTTTGCGTTAGGACATCGAAATCCTGATGTCGTAGCTGCTGTAGAAGCAGAACTGCATAAAATGCCAATGAGCGGTAAAGTACTTTTTAACAGACCTATGGCAGACCTGGCTGAAAAACTGGCTTTAATTACTCCCGGTGCTTTGCAATACAGTTTTTTCGTTAACAGCGGGACAGAAGCTGTTGAGGGATGCCTGAAGGTTGCGCGACTGGCTACAAAAAGGAAAAAGTTTATTGCGGCAAGGAATGCTTTTCACGGAAAAACTTTTGGTTCGTTGACAGCTACTGGCAGAGATTTGTTTAGAGATCCGTTTAAACCGCTGCTGGATAATTTTACACATGTAGAATATGGGGATATAGATGATCTTGCTGAAACTATTGATGAAGAAACAGCTGCCGTTATTTTAGAGCCGATTCAAGGGGAAGGCGGCATCATCGTTCCGCCGGCAGGTTATTTTAAAGCAGTAAGAGAGTTATGTGACCAATACGGTACTTTACTGATTGCGGACGAAGTACAGACTGGTATTGGCAGAACCGGGACCTGGTTTGGGGTTGAACATGAGCAGATAACTCCGGATATCATGGCTATGGCTAAAGCGTTAGGTGGAGGGGTGATGCCGATCGGAGCTATAACTGCTACGGCTGATGCCTGGGCTGGATTAATAGAAGCACCTTTTTTACACACTTCAACTTTTGGCGGTAATCAATTAGCGTGTGCTGCTGCCAATGCTGCTCTGAATTACATTGAAAAAAATGATGTGCTGGATCGCAGTGCGGCGGCGGGGGCATACTTTAAAAAAGGGTTGGAATCAATTCAAAAAGACTATCCTTCGGTCATCGCAGAGGTCCGCGGCCGCGGAATGATGATTGGAATTGAGCTTACAAAAGAAGGTGCCGGTGGAATGCTGATGTCTCTGATGATCGATAAACGAGTTATTATTGCTTATACTCTAAATAATCCTAAAGTTATTCGTATTGAACCGCCTCTGATCATGCCTACAGATGTTATTGATCAGGTTTTGACTATCTTTAGAGAAGCTGTCAGCAGTACGGCTGAAGTGATTGAAGATTTATAAAAGGAGCAGAATTATGCCTTGCGTAGAAACAAAGATTGTGATCAACGGCGATAGTAAGCCTATTTTTGAAATCATAAAAAATATGGAAGCTTACCCCTCTTTTATGCATGATCTGGTGAGTGTAGAAATTTTAGAACGCGGAGAAAATACTACTGTTTCACATTGGGTATCTAATGTTGATGGTCGTAAAATCGTCTGGACTGAACGCGATACCTTTTATCCGGAAGAAATGCGTATCACTTATTGTCAGACCGAGGGTGATTTGAAAAAAATGGAAGGGGAATGGAGACTTGTACCTGTGAGTGAAGGGACAGAAGTTTCCCTGCTGGTAGATTTTGAATTTGGTATTCCGATGATTGCCGGGCTGTTAAATCCTATTTTAAAGAAAAAAGTTCGTGAAAACAGTGAAAATATGTTGACAGCTGTTAAAGCGCAAATTGAAAAATAGTGCAGTAATTGGTATAATATGCTATAAGACTTACGCAGGTCTTATAGATAATGTTCGATAGTTTTTTATTTTGAGGAGGAACAAAAAAGTATGAGAACAGCTTTTTTAATGACGGCTCTTACTGTGTTATTGGTACTGGTCGGAGATTATTTCGGCGGTGCCCGCGGTATGATGATGATGCTTATCATCTCCCTCGCCATGAATCTATTTTCGTACTGGAACAGCGATAAACTGGTTTTGGCACAGTATAATGCCAAACAGGTTGATGAAAAAAGTGCGCCTGCTTTGTATAAAATGGTGCAGCGTTTGGCGGAAAGAGGCAATTTGCCGATGCCTAAAGTATATATTATTGACAGCCCTGTGCCGAATGCATTTGCAACCGGCCGTAACCCTGAACATGCTGCGGTTGCAGTAACTACCGCTTTGGCCAATGCCTTAGATAAAGATGAGATTGAAGGCGTTTTGGCACATGAATTGAGTCATGTCAAACATGGTGATATTTTAATCGGTACAATAGCTGCATCTATGGCAGGTATTATTACGACGCTATCTCACTGGGGGATGTTCTTTGGTGGTGGCGACAGAGACCGCAATAGCAGCAGCAGCAGTGCTATTGTTGGTTTGGCTATGATGATACTGGCGCCTTTGGCTGCAGGTATTATTCAGATGGCTGTTTCGCGTTCGAGGGAATATATGGCTGATAAATCCGGTGGTGAGTTAAGCGGTAATCCGGATGCTTTGGCTGACGCTTTGCTGAAAATAGAATCATATGCAAAAAACAGAACGATGCCGGGAGCTACTGAAAATACTGCTCATATGTTTATCATTTGCCCCTTTAGCGCAAAAGATATGCAGCAGTTATTCAGTACACATCCCAGTACCGCAGACCGTGTGGCACGGTTACGCGCGCAGGCCAAAGCTATGCGCAGCAGTGGAGGTGCGAAATAATTGGATAAAAAATTAACTTGGTTAAAACAGCTTTCTGAAACCTGCGGTGTTTCAGGATTTGAAACACCAATTAAAAATTTGCTTCAAAAGCGGCTGCAGGGCAAAGCCAAAGTATCTTATGATAAATTAGGCAGCGCTGTTTTTACTAATGAAGGTCAAGGCAAGGACTTGCCAAAAATTATGCTTGCCAGCCATATGGATGAAATTGGTTTTATGGTTAAGCATATAACAAAAGAAGGTTTTTTAAAATTTACTTGTTTAGGTGGCTGGTGGGAGCAGGTTATGCTGAGCCAGCGCGTTACTGTACACGGCAGCAAGGGTGATCTTGTTGGCGTTATCGGCAGTAAACCTCCACATATACTGACACCGGAAGAACGAACAAAAGTGGTTGCCAAGCGCGATATGTATATTGATATTGGAGCTGCCGACGAAGACATGGCTCGCAATTTAGGAGTTTTCGAAGGCTGCCCAGTGACGCCATATGCTGAATTTGCAGTTATGGGCGATGGTAAAACTCTGCTTGGTAAAGCCTGGGATAATCGCATCGGCTGTGCAGTCATGGCAGACGTTATGGAAAATATCGGCACAAAGCATCCTAATACTGTATATGGTGTAGCAACAGTACAGGAAGAGGTCGGGTTACGTGGTGCTCAAACAAGCGTTAATCTGCTGAGCCCTGACGTTGCTTTCGTTATTGATACATGTGTGGCTGGTGGTACGCCAGGTGTAAGTGATGATGTAGCTCCTGCGAAATTGGGAAAGGGTATTGCTATAACAATTTTTGATGCTGGTATGATTCCCAATACAGCATTGCGTGATTTTGCAAAAGAAGTTGCTGAAGAATTGAAGCTGCCAACACAGATCAGTATTTCAGAGGGCGGTGCTACTGATGGCGGTCGTATACATTTACACGATGCCGGTGTTTTGACATTAACATTCAGTATCCCTACCCGTTATATACATAGTCATCAATCCATTATTCATATGGATGATTATCAAGGTGCTGTTCAGCTGATCACAGCAATGATCGAGAAACTGGATAAGAAAAAGTATCAGCAGCTTTTAAAAGGCTAAAATCGTTTTGCGATTTAGTATAAATTAAAATAGTCTAGATAGGAGAGATTCCAATGCAACAAACACTCGTACTCGTAAAACCCGATGGTGTCAAAAAAAATCTGATTGGTGAAATCATCGCTCGTTTTGAACGCCGCGGCTTGAAAGTTTCGGCTTTAAAATTAGTAAAAATCACTGAAGAACAAGCTAAATATCATTATGCTGAACATGAAGGCAAACCTTTCTTTGGTGAATTGGTTGAATTTATTACTTCCGGCCCTGTTGCAGCAATGGTTATTTCCGGTGAGAATGCAATTAAAGCGGTTCGTGGCCAGATGGGTGCTACTAATCCGTTAGATTCTGTTCCTGGTTCTATCCGCGGCGATTACGCGCTGACTATCGGCGAAAATATCGTTCATGGCAGCGACAGTGAAGAATCCGCTGCACGCGAAATCAAAAATTTCTTTAAAGCTGAAGAAATTTATTAATTTAAAATTTTCCGGAAGGATGGTGACAAAATGAAAGCAGCAGTATATACCAGAACTGGTGACAAAGGCACTACCGGACTTTATACAGGCGAACGTGTACCAAAACAAAGCATGAGAGTTGAAGCTTACGGTACAGTTGATGAGATCAGTTCGGCGCTTGGCCTGGCAAGAGCTACAGTCAGACGCGAAGATGTCAGGGAAACGATTTACAAAGTTCAGCAGCTTCTGATGTCACTGATGGCTGATATAGCAAGCTTGAATTTGCCTGAGCCTTATATCAAAGAAGAGCATGTGAAAATGTTTGAAGAAACTATCGATAAATTCGATAATATGCTCCAGCCTTTGAGTCATTTTATCATCCCCGGAGGCACCCCCGGATCAGCTGCTTTGGATATCGCGCGTACAACTACTCGTCGTGCCGAGCGCTGTCTGCTCCGCTTATCTGAAACAGAAGAAGTCAATCAGCAGGTTCTTATCTGTTTGAACAGACTTTCTGATTTATGTTTCATTTTATCAAGAGTTGAAGTAGAAGTAGAAGCTTAAAACAAAATGACCATAGGTTCGGTAAGAACTGTATGGTCATTTTCTTTTGGGTTAAATTACTTTAAAAACGTTTTGAAGTAGTTAAAAATGTAGTATTTTTTATACGAAAGATATATACTTACTATAATTATATTGAAAGATAATGGGAGATTACTATGAATTTTTACCTGTTGTCGATAATTGCTTTTGGTGTGTTTGTAGCAATTCTCTACCTTAAGTCTTCTGAACATCAAAGAATGTTGTATTCGCAGAAATATGTACGTGATAAAGTAAGCGGTACACTGGGATTTGATAAGTTTAAAGAAAAAGCGGATGAAATGCTGCAGCGCAAAAAAGAGCTTTTGGCGCTAATACATTTAGATATTGACCCTTACCATGATATCGTTGATATTTATGGGCGTGAGACAGCAGATAATGTTTTACGCATTTTGGGAACAGAGCTTAACCGGCGTGTTGTGAAGGGATATCTTACAACAAGACAGGCCGGAGATAAGTTCTTTTGCCTTGTTCCTTTTACAGATGAAGAAACGCATAATAATTGGTTTGACGGATTATCTGATATGGTAGAAAGCGAAGTCAAGCGTATTTGCAATGTCAGCATCAAACTGCGCGGAGATCTTTATGTATGTCGAGTCGAAGACTCGCTGGAAGATGCAATGGTAAAAACTGTTGCTCAGCTCAACAAAAAAGTTTTTCACAAATGCTGCCGCAGTTTCTTTATAATCAATGATTTTGAATTCACAACTGGTTATAATTCTCTTTCTGAAGAAGTTTGCAGTGCTCTTAATAATAAAGAGTTCACTGTTTATTTTCAGCCGCAATACAATATCTATACTAATGAGATTGTTGGTGCGGAAGCTTTACTGCGCTGGGAGCATCCTACGCGCGGGATAATTCTTCCGGAAGTTTTGATTCCTATCCTTGAAGATAATAACCAGTTATCTAAATTTGAAAATTTTGTTTTTGAAGAAGTCTGCCATTTCTTAGCATTACGCCTTGCCTTGGGGTTACAGGTTTTTCCAATCTCCTGTAATTTTTCATTTGAACATTTTAAAGATGAAAATTTTATTGATTCTTTAAAAGAAGCTGCCGATAAGCATAATGTTCCGCACAAGCTTTTGGTAGTTGAGCTTGCTGAAAGATTATTAGCTGATGATGTGAATTTTGCTGGGATGCAGGTTGACGAGCTGAAAAATCAGGGATTTAAGATTGCTGTTGATAATTTTGGCGCCGGGTATTTGTCTCTGCGTATTTTAAGTGATATCAGCGTTGATATTTTAAAAATAGATAAAAGAATGCTTGCCGCCTGTGATAATGATAAAGATATCAAAATCATCAAAGGGATGGCAGCTATTGCAAAAGAATTGGATATCACGATGATTTGTGAAGGTGTTGAAACTGAGGCACAGGTTGCGATAATGAAAAGTGTTTCCTGCAATATAGCTCAGGGATTCTATTATTGCCAGCCGTTGAGAAGGCCACAGTTTGAAAATCTGCTTAATTTAAGTAAGATTGAAATAGTTAATGCTGAACGTCGCAGCATCAACGGTTACGGACGTACTGTAAAATTACCATCATACAGAGATTTGGGTGATTTATTCCCGCAGATGTATGATTTTGCAATTGAATTGAATCTAAAAGATGGACGCTATTCAAGAATGGCTTTTAATCCTACAGGGAATGTTTTTATTCCGTATACAGGTGATTATAAAAATGATTACAAGCATATCGTTCAGGAATTGCTTTATCCTGAAGATATTGAAAAATTTACGGCTCAGCTTGATTTTGACGTTTTATCTGCAAATTACAATAATACTCCTGATTATTCTGGCTGCGAATGTCGTTTCGTCGGAGCGGATGGTGTAGCTCAATGGTATGAAATCAGGGTGTATTACTGGTTTGGACGCAGCCGTGTATTGATTACCGTAAGGAATGTTAATGACGCCCATGATTATTTAGATGAAGAATATGAAAAAATGCTTTGCAGGTCAGCAGGACTTTGCAAAAGAATGTAGAATATATAGTATTGGAAAAAATCAACAGGTGTGCCGATTGCGGTCGGTGCTTAATAGGGAAGACCGGTGTAAATCCGGCGCAGTCCCGCTACTGTAAAGGGAAGTTCACTGCAATATGCCACTGGGAAACTGGGAAGGCGCAGCTGAATGTTGAACCTGAGCCAGGAGACCTGCCTGTTACGGGTATCTTACACCTACGGGAGATAGGTGGATACTTGCATAGGTTGTTTATTTATGCCCTCTCTCGAGAGGGTATTTTTATTTTGAAGGGAGGCTTAAGGATGTGTAAAGAAATGATTTTAGTAACTGGCGGTGCACGAAGCGGCAAAAGTGAATTCGCAGAGCGTTTTGTTTTGCATTATGGATCTAAATGCGCTTATATAGCTACGGCTGAAATCTTTGACGACGAGATGGCTGAACGTGTTCGGCTACATCAGGAACGTCGTTCTCCCCAAAGATGGAATAATTATGAAGCACCTTATGCTGCCGAACAGGTGATGGTTGAGGCAGGTAAGGAAGCGGATGCAATTTTGTTTGACTGTCTTACTTTGTATATGAGTAATTTGATGTATGGCAAGGTTGCAATTGCAGGAACTTTTGAAGAAAAGGTAACATTTGTCAAAGGTGAAATTGTAAAATTACTGGAAGCCGCCAGAAAAACAGAAAAACTGGTAGTATTTGTTACTAATGAAGTTGGCGGTGGTATCGTACCGGATAATGTTATGGCACGTGAGTACAGAGATCTTGCCGGATGGATAAACCAGCAGGTTGCCGATGTATGTGACAGGGTCTTTTATTGTGTCGCCGGTCAAGCTGTTGATCTAAAGAAAATGGCATTTAGTTTTGATGATGAAGGAGCAGAGCAATGGAAAAAATAATGATTCCACCGTTGGATAGCAACGCTGCGGAAGTAATAAAAAATAACTGGGCTAAAATGGATAAGCCGCTGCATAGTTTAGGTAAGCTGGAGGAAATGGTTGAAAAATATGCTGCCATAACTGGGGCGGCATTGCCTGATAAAATCAAAAGTGCAATGCTGTTAATGTGCGGCGATCATGGAATTGCCAAATATGGCGTAAGCGCATATCCGCAGGAAGTAACTATGCAGATGATAAACGGTTACATGAGGGAAACTGCCGGCGCTAACGTTATGGCACGTCATGCCGGTGCCGATGTTTTTGTGATCGATGCAGGTACGGCTTTTGACTTGAGTGCAATGCCTAAAGTTCATCAGGAGAAGGTTGCCTGGGGTACAGAAGATTTTACACAGGGACCGGCCATGACAGTGGAGCAGGCCGAAAAAGCATTGAAAGTTGGTATGAAGGTCGCAGATGAATGTATTGATAAAGGTTATAACTTATTAGTAACAGCAGAAATGGGAATCGGGAATACTACATCGACCGCAGCAATCGTTTCTGCATTTCTGGGGTTGCCGCCCGAGCTTACAGTAGGAAGGGGAACTGGTATCAACGATGAACGCATGGCGATAAAAAGAAAGGTCGTCGCTGATGGTCTGGCTAAAAATCAACCACGTTTGGGCGATGCCATGGATATCCTCTGTAAGGTTGGCGGTTATGACCATGCCGGGTTGGCGGGGATGATTTTAGCTGGCGCCAGACGCCGTATTCCTACAATGGTAGACGGTGTAAATGCGACTGCCGCTGCTTTGCTTGCGTACGGACTTGAACCAGCCTGTGCTGATTATATGCTTTGTTCACATCTTTCTGCTGAAATATCACATGCAAAGATGCTGGAGGTTTTGCGACTTACGCCAATAGTTGACGCGGGTATGCGTCTTGGCGAAGGTACAGGAGCGTCTTTGGCGATTGTTATTTTACAGATGGCGATCAATACCTATAAAGAACTGTATAAGCGTGGTGGCATGCATGCGTGATTTTATCACTTGCCTGGAATTTTTGACGCGAGTGCGTTTTTCAAAACGGACAGATTGGCGTGACGAAGATTTTTCGCGCAGTGTGCCGTATTTTCCCCTGGTAGGTTTGGTTATCGGATCACTTTTGGCAGCCGTAAACTATAGCCTGTTTTATATCGAAACGCCGCTTTTTTTACGGGTAACGCTTTTGCTGCTGGCCGAGATCATTATTACCGGCGGGTTGATGTACGATGGTTTTATGGATACTGCTGACGGCGTTTTTTCTGCCCGCAGCCGCGAGAGAATGCTGGAAATAATGAAAGACAGCCATGTTGGTTCTAATGCTGTATTGGCAATAATTATTTTGCTGCTGCTCAAAATAGCTGCCTATCTTGAACTTAGCGGTGAAACACTGACCTGGGTTTTACTGACGATGTCCGTTGCGACACGAACTTTTATGGTAGTTTTTATTGTCAATTTTCCCTATGCGCGTAAAGAAGGAATAGGGCATATGTTTACCAAATATGCCAAACCATTTTATACGTATATTGCTTTTGCAGTATGCGCAGGTATTATTGCGGCCTGTGGTTTACAATATCTGGCGGTGGCAGGAATATGTTTTACTGTCACTTTGATAATAGCGCAATATTTAAAAACACAGTTAGGCGGACTTACCGGTGATACATATGGTGCACTGACTGAATGCGGCAATGTGATTTACTTACTGACAGCAGTATTCTTACTAAGATAAGGAAGGTTTAAAGATGGATATAAATAATATTATTGAACAAATAAAACCAATAGATCGTCAAAAAGTAGAGGAAGCACAAAACAGATTTGACAATCTTATCAAACCGGTCGGTTCACTTGCAAAACTGGAAGCTATGGTTTCGCGTTACGCCGGTATTATCGGCAGTGCTGATAAAAAATCTGTTCAATATCCCAAAAAAGCTTTGTTTTTGTGGAGTGCTGACACAGATTCTGTTGCTAAAGCGATGCAGGAGGAGCTGCCTGTTGTTTTGCTGGCACGAGAAGCTAAAGCAGAGGTTTACCCATTGCTGGTCACATCTTGTAATCTTGAGGAAGCGCTTGAAGAAGGCGCTATTCTGACAAAAGAATATATTGTCAGTGATAAACTGCAAATGCTGGCCTTGGGAAGTCTGGAAAAATATACTCTTACAGAACAAACAGAAGCATTTTTACAGCTGGAAGGAATTGAATTTCTGCAAAAGCTTAACGATCCGGTAATAACCGCTATGACTGGTGCTGTTTTACAGGCTGCTGCCTGCAAGGTACCTGTAATGCTGGATGGTATCGCTACATGCCTGGCTGCTGTCGGAGCCTGCAAATTAGCTCCGGTAGTTCTTGAATATTGTATGGCAGGGCATGTGTCGGCAGAACCGGGTATGGAAAAATTATTGAATCGGCTGGAGCTATCGGCACCGCTAAAGTTGGATATTAACAGTGGGGCGGGAGAAGGCGCAGTTTTAGCTTTTACCTTGTTTGATGCAGGCATTAAGGCGTATAATGAAATGGAAACATTTGCTGAAGCAGGAGTACATGCTGAAGTGGAAGAATTTGCGCATTCAGTACAGGTAAAAGGTAAATAATAAGGAGGCAATATGGGCAAGATATATCTTATAAGGCACGGAGAAACAGAAGCTAATAAAACATTTCAATTTCAAGGGCACATAGATAATCCTCTTAACAGCAAGGGTCTGTGTCAGGCTGCAGCATTGGGACAGCATTATGAAAATATTGTATTGGACGAAATTTATTCAAGCTCCATGCAGCGAGCCAGACAGACTGCAGCACCTTTGGCTGAAGCTCATGGACTTACTGTTCAGCCTTTAGATGAACTGAAGGAAGTTTGTTTTGGCGAATGGGAAGGTTTGAGCTATGATGAGATCAAAGAAAAATGGAGTGATCAGTTAGAGCTGTTTTTTAAACAGCCGGCACAGTGCAGAATGCCAGGCGGGGAATCATTCGACGATGTTGCATTGCGGGTTCGTTCTGTCTGTGAAGACCTTTTTAAAAATAACAGCGATAAAAATATAGCAATTGTTTCTCATGGCGGCGTTATAAGAGTACAGCTTTGCCTTTTACTGGGGCTTGATATCAATAAACTGTGGATGTTTGGCGTACATAATGCCAGCACAACCTGTATTGGTAAATGGCAGGACCGCTTTACAATTGAGTATGTAAATGATACACATTATTTAAATGATAATGTAAACTCCGACGGAATAAAATATCCTAAATAATTATAAATTTTAAAATGTACATTTCTTGTTGACTTTTATCTTTTTTTTAGATATACTGCTTATAGTATATCTCAGTGGTCCGGGTAGGGTTCCGAACTTCTTCCATGCTACATACGCAACATGAGGAAGCAGTGGTAACATCTATAAGTCCTTATGGGGTATGTTTAATGTAAGGAGTGATTAACCAATGAAAGAAGACAAAACCTTAGTATGCCGTGAATGCGGCACCGAATTCGTATTCTCTGCTTCCGAGCAGGAATTCTACGAAGAAAAAGGCTTCACAAATGAACCCGGCCGTTGCCCTGGTTGCCGTCAAGCTCGCAAACAACGTATGGGCATCAACAACGAGCGCCCGGCTCGCGAAATGTTCCATGCTACTTGCGCAGAATGCGGTCAAGACACCGAAGTACCGTTCCGTCCTTCCATGGATCGTCCGGTATACTGCCGCGAATGCTTCAATGCTCGCAAAGGCTAATAATTAATGAAGTTAAAAAACCAATTGCTTAGGCAATTGGTTTTTTCTTTAGTAAATAGACAGTTTTATGGTATAATATCAGAATAGGAAAGTTGTGTATCTTAAGGAGGTCCTTTTTATTTTAGAACTAAAAAAAATAACATTGGCTGACAGGCCTTTGTTCGAAAGTTATTTATCACGTCCTGACCAACGGGGTTCTGAATGTGCGTTTACAAATTTATTTGTATGGCAGGACTGTTATGGCATTTACTGGACAGTAGTACATGACTTTCTGGTGATCAAGGTGAAACGCAACGAAGTGGATTTCTTTTTGCAGCCTTTTGGCGGTAAAGATGAAGATCTGCCTAAATTGTTTGCAGAAATTAAAGAATATCATGAAGGCAAGCCTTTTGAGATCCATGGTATTTATGACGATGGCAAAGAGCGGCTGGCAAAAGCTTTTCCAGAGATGGAATTTATTGAAGATCGTGATAATTGGGATTATGTTTATTTGCGTGAAAAACTGGCTAGTTTGTCTGGGCGTAAATATCATGGTAAAAAAAATCATTACAATGCGTTTAAAAAAGAATATCCCGATTATGTTTACGAACCGATCGGACCAGAGAATTACGAAGAGTGCAAGGCTTTTGGTGATGAATGGTGCGAAAAACGTGTTGGCGAAGACGAGAGCCTGCGCTGTGAGCAATGTGCTATCCATGAAGCGATCGATAATTTTGAAGCACTTGGTTTGCGCGGCGGCGCTATCCGTGTCAACGGAAAAATTGAAGCATTCAGCTTCGGTAAAAAAATCAATGACGATACTGCCGTTCTGCATGTAGAAAAAGCAAATCCTGATATCCGCGGTATTTATGCGGCAATCAATAAAGAATTTGCCGAACATGCATGGGGGGATGTAGTTTATTTAAACAGAGAAGAAGATATGGGGCATGAAGGGCTGCGTACTGCTAAGGAATCATATCATCCTGAATTTATGATCAAAAAATATTCGTCTGTTTTTAAATAGGTGTAAATATGGATTTTCGTATTATTAATGACGAAACTTTACCTAAAATAATGGAATTATGGGATTATTGCTTTGAAAAAAACGATACTCCTTTTTTTAAGTGGTATTTTAATGAATACTGCTTAAAAGAAAATATGGTGCTTGGCGGCTTTGATGAAAAATCCGGCAAATTGATGAATATGCTGCATTTGAACCCCTATACTATCAATTTGCGTGGAAGGTATTTGAAATTGCCTTATATTGTCGGCGTTGCAACAGCGCCGGAATACAGGGGCAGACATTTATTTGCTCCGCTTCTGGAAACTGCTTTTTCAGTTTTACGGGCTCAGGGTCAGGCATTTGTTTTATTAATGCCGATCAGTGCCGGTATTTACCGTCCATATCAGTTTGATTACTGTTATTACAGGCATCGTTACGAGATGCCTTTGGCCGCATTGCCCAAAGGCAATAAAGTTTCTGATATGACATTGCACCGAACCGGACTGGAGAAGGCCGAAGTTTTCCAAAAGGTCTATGATACCGTGACTGCAGCTTATCACGGCGTAGTAAAACGTGATTTAAAAAACTGGCTGCATTTACTGGCAGTTCATCAGGGTGAACAGATTAAAGCGGTGCTTGTTAAACGCGGCGAAAAAGTTGCTGGCTATATGTTTTACAGCATTGATGATAAAACATTTGCTGTGCAGGAACTTATGGCAGAAGAAACAGCGGCGCGTGATTCTCTGCTGCAGTTTGCCAGACAGCATGTTACTGAAGCTGAAAATTTCAGCTGGCTGGCAGAAGTCTGGGATAAAACGTACCTGCATTTACAGGATCAGAAGTATGCTGGCAGTTTGCAGCCGTTTATGATGGCACGCTGCATTAATGTGCGTCAGGCACTTTTACAGCTGACTGACATAGCTGCGGATGTACAGGGAACATTGTCTTTGCTGATAAATGATAAAACCCTGCCTCTTAATAACGGGTTATTGAAACTGGAAATAAATGCCAGTCAGATCAATATTAAGAGTACAGTGGATATGCAGGATATTGAAATGGATGTAGCAGCCTTTACACAGTTATATTTTGGTCAGTTCTCCGTACAGGAACTGGCTGCTGAAAACAGGCTGAAGATACATAATCAGGAAGCGGCTTCATTGTTAGACAGGCTGTTTCCCAAGTGTCATAATTATATTAACGAGTATTTTTAACCGCATCTTATTTTGGAGGCTGAGTTTATGAGTACAATCAGACGTATTTTTGTGGAAAAGAAAGATGCTTTTGCTGTTGAAGCACATGGATTATTATCCGATCTGCGCAATAACTTAGGCATGAAAAATCTGACAGGCATCAGAATCTTAAATCGTTATGACGTGATGGGCGTCAGTGATGAAGAATTTGTTGCTGCAAGAAAAATAGTGTTGTCGGAACCTCCGGTAGATACTGTTACTGACGAAATTTTTGAAGTGCCTGCAGGCTGCTGTGCTTTTGCCGTGGAATATCTTCCAGGACAATATGACCAAAGGGAGGACTTTGCCGAACAGGCTATTCAGCTGATTACGCAAAAAGAACGTCCGATGGTAGCTTCTGCTAAAATTTATATTTTAGAAGGAAATTTGACCGAAGCAGAACTCGCTAAAATCAAAAGCTACTGTATCAATCCTGTTGAAGCCAGGGAAGCAGAGTGGGAGAAACCTGCTACTTTGATCGCTACCTGTGAAGAACCTGCCAGGATCAAGTCGGTTGCCGGTTTTTTGACCAAGAACAGCGATGAAATGGAAGTGCTGCGCCAGGAAATGGGTCTGGCAATGAGCTTGGAAGATATGATGTGGTGTCAGAAATATTTTAATGAAGAACACCGTGAACCTACTATTACCGAAATAAAAGTACTTGATACTTATTGGTCCGATCACTGCCGTCATACGACTTTTATGACGCAGATAGAAGATGTTGAAATTGAAGCCGGCGAGTATAATAAACCTATTCAAGCGGCTTTCGATAAGTATATGGCTACCCGTGACGCTGTTTACGGAGAGGATACCGAGCGCCCGGTAACATTGATGGATATCGCTGTTATCGGTATGAAAAAACTGCGTTCGGAAGGTAAACTTGACGATTTGGACGTTTCTGAAGAGATCAATGCCTGCTCGATCGTTGTTCCGGTAGAAATAGACGGAAAAACAGAAGAATGGCTGGTTATGTTTAAAAATGAAACGCATAATCATCCTACGGAAATTGAGCCATTTGGCGGCGCAGCTACCTGTTTGGGAGGTGCGATCCGCGATCCGCTTTCAGGACGTTCCTATGTTTATCAGGCTATGCGCGTTACCGGTTCTGCTGATCCGCGCGTACCGATCGAAGCAACTCTGCCAGGTAAATTACCTCAAAGAAAAATAACTGTCGGTGCTGCTGCCGGTTACAGTTCTTATGGTAATCAGATAGGTCTGGCAACCGGTCATGTACAGGAATATTATCATGATAAGTTTGTTGCTAAACGAATGGAAATCGGCGCTGTTATTGGCGCTGCTCCGCGTGATACTGTACGTCGTGAACGTCCGTCTGCAGGCGATCTGATCGTATTACTGGGCGGCCGGACCGGACGTGATGGCTGTGGCGGCGCAACCGGTTCGTCTAAAGAACATACTGTAGATTCGTTGCTTTCCTGTGGTGCTGAGGTACAGAAAGGTAATCCTCCTACAGAACGTAAAATCCAGCGTTTGTTCCGCAACCCTGCTGTTACGGCGATGATTAAGCGCTGTAATGACTTCGGTGCAGGCGGCGTTTCCGTTGCTATTGGTGAACTGACTGACGGTCTGGTCGTAAATCTTGATAAAGTTCCTAAAAAATATGAAGGGCTTGACGGTACGGAACTGGCGATTTCTGAATCGCAGGAACGTATGGCCGTCGTAATTGAAGCCAAAGATCTTGATGATTTTATTAAACATGCTGATAAAGAAAACCTGGAAGCCACAGTTGTAGCTGAGGTTTCTGATAACCCACGTCTGGTTATGTACTGGCGCGGAGAAAAAATCGTTGATTTGGCACGGGCATTCCTCAATACCAATGGTGTAGCGCAGCATACTAATATCACAGTTAAAGCTGCTGAAGGCGAAAATGCTTTTGATAAAGTACCTGAATGTGTTAATAAAGCTACTTCTCTGGAACAAGCCTGGCTAGGAAATTTAAACCGTTTAAATGTCTGCAGTCAGAAAGGACTTTCCGAACGTTTTGACAGCACTATTGGCCGCGGCACGGTATTGATGCCATTCGGCGGAAAAACACAATTTACGCCGAGCGAAGGTATGGTTTGCCGATTGCCGGTGCTCAATGGCACGACTACTGCCGCTTCGGTCATGGCCTGCGGCTATCATCCTGATGTTGCGTGCTGGAGCCCGTTCCACGGCGCAATGTATGCAGTAGTTGAGTCTGTTGTGCGTGCAGTATGCCTGGGTGCTGACCCTGATAAACTGCGTCTGACTTTGCAGGAATATTTCCCCAAGCTTAATAATACTGAAGTTTGGGGACAGCCGTTCAGCGCTCTTTTAGGTGCTTTTACAGCTTTAGACGCGCTTGATTTGCCGGCTATTGGCGGTAAAGACAGTATGTCTGGTACTTTTATGGATAAAACAGTGCCGCCGACACTTGTTTCTTTTGCTGTTGATGTTATCGATGGAGAAAAAGCTGTTTCTGCAGAATTTAAAGCAGCTGGTCATAAAGTGGTATTCCTGTCCTGTCCGCGCGATAATGCTGAAGTTTTGGATTTTGCAGCGCTGCGTAAAAATATGCGTGCTGTACATAAAGCGGTTCTGGCAGGTAAGGTGCTTGCCGCTACTGCTGTAAAAGAAGGCGGTATTGCCGCTGCCGTTACTACTATGTGCCTTGGCAATCAGCTGGGTTTTGAATTCATTAAACCGTTCCAGGATACTGAGCGTTTATTTACGCTGCAGCCTGGTGGTATGGTGCTGGAACTGGCAGACGGAACCAGTATCGAAGAATTGTTTGACGGTCTGGACTGTATGCTTCTGGGTCATCTGACAGCAGAACAGTTTATCTCCATCAACGATACCGCTATCAGGCTTGACGCGGCTCAGGAAGCATATCTGGAACCGCTGCAGGAAATTTTCCCCTATAAAATCGAAGAAAAAGCTCAAGGTGAATTAAATCAGCCGTTATATAGAGCTGATTTGCCGCTGACAGCTCCTGTGACCTTAGCAAAACCGCGGGTCTTTATTCCGGTATTCCCGGGACAAAACTGCGAATATGACAGTGCCAGAGCTTTTGAAGAAGCCGGTGCGGTTGCAGACGTATTTATCATTCGCAATCTTACTGCCCAGGCTATTGATGAGTCAGTAGAAAAGATGGTCAGCATGATCAAAAATTCTCAGATCGTTATGCTGCCGGGCGGGTTCAGTGCCGGTGACGAGCCGGACGGCAGCGGTAAGTTTATCGCTACCATGTTCCGTAATCCCAGGATCAAAGAAGCGGTAACTGAATTTCTGAATGAACGCGACGGCTTAATGCTTGGCATCTGCAATGGTTTCCAGGCACTGGTAAAATTAGGTTTGCTGCCTTATGGCGAAATCAGAGATCTGGAAACAGAATCTCCGACACTGACCTTTAATAATATTGGCCGTCATGTATCGCAGATCGTCGACACCCGTATCGTTTCCAATAAATCTCCATGGCTGAGCGAAGTAGAACCCGGTGATATCCATGCGGTAGCAGTATCTCATGGTGAAGGCCGTTTCTATGCGCCTGAATCTGTTATCAAAGAGCTGTTCAAAAACGGACAGGTCGCAACGCAGTATGTAGACCCACAGGGAGTTCCTACTATGGAAATGCCCTATAACCCCAATGGTTCGCTGTATGCAATCGAAGGCATTACCAGTCCCGACGGACGCGTTTTCGGTAAAATGTGCCACAGTGAACGCTTTGTAGATGGTCTGTATCGCAATATTACCGGCAATAAAGATCAGAAAATCTTTGTTTCCGGTGTCAACTACTTTAAATAATAAAATGAAAACGCGCACCTGCAATGCAGATGCGCGTTTTAGTTTGTGGACTTACAGTTTAAAAAGCATATCCATCGGGCGGTCTTTAACAGGCTCGATTTTAGCTTTTTTTTCAGGGTGGTCGATCAGATCCAGTTCTTCAGTACGTATTTTACCGCATTTATTTTCAAAATCGTCGATGATCCACTTCAAAATCTGTTCAATCTCTTTGTTGACAGAACGGCCGTTGTGATCAGCAATTACTTTTAATTTTTTCATAATCAGGGGATGAATACGCAGAGTAAAACGAGTTTGGTCCATAATTGCTCCTCCTAAAAATATGACATCAAAGAAACGTCAATCTAACGTCGCTAAGTTTATTATAAAGAAAATATTTTATTTTGACAAGTTGTCACAAAGATTTTTTAGTTGGTGTGGACGATTTGTGATAAAATAATAACAAATGTTAAATATTCGGAGGCAAAAATGAAATTAGACGTAAATAAACAATACAGCGGCTTTGTGATCAGGCAGGCTGCTTATATCGACGAGATTCAGTCAGAAGCATATGTGATGGAGCACACTTACAGCGGTGCCAGACTTTTATATTTAGGTAACAATGATGATAATAAGGTTTTTTCGATCAGCTTCAGGACGCCACCGTATGATGATACAGGTGTGGCGCATATTTTAGAGCATTCAGTGTTGTGCGGTTCGCGCAAGTATCGCTTAAAAGAGCCATTCGTAGAACTGGTTAAAGGTTCAATGAATACTTTTCTGAACGCAATGACTTATCCTGATAAGACTATGTATCCGGTTGCCAGCCGCAACGCCAAAGATTTTCAAAATCTGATGGATGTTTATCTGGACGCTGTTTTTTATCCGCTGATTTATGAAAATCCCTATACCCTGCGCCAGGAGGGCTGGCATTATAATATTGAGGCACCGACGGACGCTTTGAGCTATAACGGGGTCGTCTATAATGAAATGAAGGGCGTATTTTCTTCTGCTGATGCTTTGCTTGACTATGAGGCAATGAAGGCATTGTTCCCCGACACGCCGTACAGCTTTGAATCCGGCGGCCATCCGGATGCTATCCCAGAATTGACTCAGGAAGCTTTCGAGCATTTCCATACCACTTATTACAGCCCTGAAAATTCATTTATTTATCTGTATGGCGATATGGAGATCGAAACAACACTGCAGTATCTGAACGACGAATATTTGAGCGGCTTTAAACGCACCGGCGCAGTGAACTCGGAAATACCTCTGCAGAATGCTTTTGCCAGAACGCAGGAAGTTCTTGGCACTTATCCGGTTGGAGCTGACGAAGCTACCGAAGATAAAACTTATCACGAACTGCATATAGTTACTGGTGATGCACGTGATGTTAAAACCTCGATGGCATTAAGAGTATTGGAAAGTGTTCTGCTGGAAGGTAATTCGGCGCCGCTGCGTCTGGCGTTGCTGCAATCCGGTGTTGCCAAAGACATCAGCGGCTCTTATGCCGGAAGCTACCGCCAGCCGATCTTTTCGATTAAAGCCGCCGGTTCCAAACCGGAACAGCGCGATAAATTTATCAGTATTATTTATCACACGCTGCAGCAGCTGACGATCAATGGCATCGATAAAGAGCTGTTAGAGGCACATCTCAATTATCTGGAATTTAAGCTGCGGGAAGCTGATTTCGGCGCTTATCCCAAAGGCTTGATTTATGGTATCAGCGTGATGGATTCCTGGCTGTATGACGGAGATCCTTTAGCAGGTCTGCGCTATACTGAGGCTTTACAGCAGCTGCGCGAAGGTATCAAAACACGTTATTATGAGCAGCTGATTGAAAATTATCTGCTGGACAATACCCATAAGGTTATAGTGACTCTGAATCCTGAGCAGGGGAAAGAGGAACGGGAGCAGGAAGTACTGGCAGAAAAAATGGCTGCGCTCAAAGCGTCGATGGATACTGAAACTATTGCCCAAAATATCGAACTGTGCAGCGAACTGCACAAACGCCAGGCTGCAGCTGATACTGCCGAGGCGCTGGAAACGATCCCGCTGTTGGAACGCAGCGATATCAGACGTGAAGTAGAAGTTACAGAAACTGTTTTGAAACAGCTGGGAACAAACGATATCTTATATGTACCGGCTTTTACCAATAAAATAGCTTATCTGAACTGGTATTTTGATCTGACAGGTATTGATAAAGACCTGTTGCCTTACTGTTATCTGCTCAGTGATGTGCTTGGAAAATTTAATACCGACAAGTATACCTATCAGGAGCTGGCCACGGCCTCTAACAAATATACCGGTGGTGTTTCTTTCCAGATGCATGCTTACTCAGCTGCCGACGACGCTAACGATTATACGATCAAGTTCACCGTTCAGGCTAAAGCGCTGACAGCTAATCTGGATAAATTGTTCGACATTCTGCAGGCAGTTGCGCTTGGCAGTAAAATAGACGACGCCAAACGGCTGCAGGAAATTTTAGACGAAGTAAAAACAGATTGGGACAGCAGCTTCTTTTCTCGTGGGCAGACTGTAGCCTGTACCCGTCTGGCTTCATATTTTTCAACGGCAGCCCGAGTCAATGAACAGGATCAATTCAGCTATTACGAATTTTTAAAAGAGCTGTCAGCCGACTTTGCTGGTAGGGCAGAGGATACCTTAGCAAAATTAAGGCATCTGTTGGGTATTTTCTTTGAAAGCAGCAAATATCTTCTGGCTTATTCCTGTGAAGAAAGCGAACGGATGCTGGTTTTAGAGCAGGCTCTGAATTTTGCAGCTTTACTGCCGCAGTCAGCTGTTGCCGGTAAAACACCGCAGTTTTTAGAGGCTCCGGGAGAAAATGAAGGGATCATGACACCCGGCAAGGTACAATATGTTGCTGCCGGCGGTGATTTTCACAAATTTGGCTATCAGTTCCACGGCGCAATGAAGGTACTGGAAACTATCCTGCGTTACGAATATCTGTGGACTAAAATCAGGGTACAGGGCGGCGCTTACGGTGCGACGGCGCGTTTTGACCGTAACGGGACCATGTTTTTTGCTTCCTACCGTGATCCGAAGCTGAAAGAATCGCTGCAGGCATATTATGATATGCCGTCCTGGCTCGAAAAACTGGAGCTCTCGGAACGTGAGCTGACAAAATACATCATCGGCACGATCAGCGGTCTGGATACGCCTCTGAGCAATTCCATGCGTTTGGAGCAGGCTGGAGTTTATCATCTAAAACAGGTAGATACGGCAATGCGGCAGCAAATGCGCAGTGAGATCATAGACTTGACGAATGCCGACCTGCAGAAGCTGGCGCCGCTGATCAGGGATACACTAAGCGAGAAGTATTTGTGTGTTGTGGGCAGCAGCCAAAGTATCGAAGCTAATAAAAATATTTTTACTAAAACTCAGCATATTTAAAGCTGGTTCAAAAGTGAAGTCGAACATAGAGCTGCGGCGCTTTGTTCGACTTTTATTTATTTCTATGCTATATTTGTAGTAGAAATCGAGTGAGAAATGGGGCGTTACGATGACTGAAGTTAGCTTGGGCAAAACAGGGATCACTGTCAATAAAAACGGTTTTGGCGCACTGCCGATCCAGAGGATACCGCAGGACGACGCAGTAAAATTGGTGCGCAGGGCGTTTGAACGAGGTATAAATTTTTTTGATACGGCCCGTAGTTATACGGACAGTGAAGCAAAGCTTGGTGTCGCGCTAAAGGGTATCCGCGAGCAGGTATTTATTGCGACTAAAACACCGTCTGTTACAGCAGCAGGATTCTGGAATGACCTGGAAACCAGTCTGCGCCTGCTGCAAACTGATTATATAGATATTTATCAATTTCATAATCCTGCCTTTTGCCCTAAACCGGGTGACGGCAGCGGCTTGTATGAAGCGATGCAGCAGGCCAGGGAACAGGGGAAGATCCGTTTCATCGGCATTACTAACCATCGTTTGGCAGTAGCCGGCGAGGCCATAGAATCTGACTTGTATGCAACGCTGCAGTTTCCTTTCAGTTATCTGACGACTGAGAAGGAACTGGAGCTTGTCCGTGCATGTGCTGCTCACGGCATGGGCTTTATTGCCATGAAGGCACTGGCGGGAGGGCTGATAAATAATTCTGCAGCCGCTTATGCTTATTTGGCGCAATTTGATCATGTACTGCCTATTTGGGGCGTGCAGCGTGAAAATGAACTGGATGAATTTTTGAACTATATCGACTGCCCACCGCTTCTGACAGCAGAGCTGCAGACAGTAATCAATAAAGACCGGCAGGAGCTGATCGGCAGTTTCTGCCGTGGCTGCGGCTATTGTATGCCTTGTCCGGTGGGAATAGAGATCAATTCCTGTGCCAGAATGTCGCTGATGATCAGGAGAGCACCGCAGGCAGCGCAACTTACTGACAAGGCCCAGGCTATGATGAAAAAGATCGAAGACTGCCTGCACTGCGGTAAATGTAAGGCAAAATGCCCTTATGGCCTGGATACTCCCAGACTGCTGGAAGAAAACTATCAGGATTATCGAGAAATATTAGCGGGAAAGATGATCTGAAGCAAACTGCTTAAAAGCGCAGGCTTAGTGCCTGTGCTTTTTTATATAGTTTTGTCTACAGAAAAAGCAGGGAGTTACAGTAAAGATTTTTTAAGAAAATTTAAAAAAGTAAAAGGAGAAACGCAATTTATGGCGAATACAATCAGGTAACCTAAATTGTGAAAACTTAGAGGAGGCAGAAGAATGCATACTTACAGTATGGAGCTTGGCGGCAGAACGCTTACCATGGAAATCGGTAAGATCGCTAAGCAGGCAAATGGAGCCGTATTGGTTCGTTATGGCGATACCGCAGTAGTTGTTGCGGTAACTGGTACAAAAACACCCAGGGAAGGAGTAGACTTCTTTCCGTTGACTGTAGATTTTGAAGAAAAAATGTACGCTGTCGGTAAAATCCCCGGCGGCTTTATCAAACGTGAAGGTCGTCCCGGCGAGCAGGCCATTTTGACCAGCCGTCTGATCGACCGTCCGATCCGTCCGATGTTCCCTGACGGGTATCATAATGATGTGCAGATAGTAGCTACTGCTGTATCTGTTGACCCTGATAATGCTCCTGATATGCCGGCAATGATCGGCGCTTCCTGCGCTTTATCTATTTCCGATATCCCCTTCGAAGGCCCGATCGCAGGTGTACGCGTTGGTCTTGTCGATGGTGAATTTGTTATCAATCCTACTGTGGAACAGGCTAAGGTCAGCCTGCTGAACCTGGCTGTTGCCGGTACTAAAGACGCTATTTTGATGGTTGAGGCCGGTGCGAAAGAAGTTTCTGAAGAAACAATGCTTGACGCTATCTGGTTTGCCCACGGCGTTATTAAAGAGCTGGTAGCCTTCCAGGAAAAAATCATGGCTGAAGTCGGTAAAACTAAAATGGAAGTTCCTGTTTATGAACCTCCTGCTGAAATCGCTGCCGAGATCGAAGCCTATGGCGCAGATAAACTGAAAGAAGCTTTGATGGATGCTAATAAATTAGAGCGTGAAGAAAACGTTGCTAAGGTAAAAGCTGAAATCGCAGAAGTTTTCATTGAAAAATATCCTGATAATGCAAAAGACGTAGCTTACATCACGCAAAAGCTGGTGAAAAAGATCGTTCGCCGTACTATTTCCGTTGATAAGATCCGTCCTGACGGACGTCAGCTGGATGAAGTACGTCCTGTTACCTGCGAAGTAGGCCTGCTTGCACGTCCGCATGGCAGTGCGCTCTTTACCCGCGGCCAAACTCAGATCCTCAACGTTCTGGCACTCGCTCCGCTGCGTGAAGCACAGATCCTTGACGGTTTGGGAGTAGAAGATACTAAACGTTATATCCATCATTATAATTTCCCGCCGTACAGCGTTGGTGAAACCAAACCCATGCGCAGTCCCGGACGTCGTGAGATCGGTCACGGCGCTTTGGCAGAACGTGCTTTACTGCCGGTCATTCCTTCCGAAGACGAATTCCCGTATGCTATCCGTCTGGTTTCCGAAACTCTGGAATCTAACGGTTCTTCCTCTATGGGCAGCGTCTGCGCCAGCACCCTGTCTTTGATGGATGCAGGCGTACCTATCAAAGCACCTGTAGCAGGCGTAGCCATGGGTCTGGTCAAGGACGGCGAATATTTCACTATCCTCACCGATATCCAGGGTCTGGAAGATGCCTTGGGCGATATGGACTTTAAAGTTGCCGGTACTGATAAAGGTATCACTGCAATCCAGATGGATATCAAAATCGACGGTATCAATAAAGATATCTTCACCCAGGCTTTGGCACAGGCTAAACGCGGCCGCGATCATATCATGGGTATCATGATGGAATGCATTTCCGAACCGCGCAAAGAGCTGTCTCAATATGCTCCGAAAATCACTACGATCAGCGTAGATCCTGAAAAAATCAGCAAAGTAATCGGTCCCGGCGGCAAAATGATCAAAAAGATCGTTGAAGAAACCGGTGCTAAAATCGATATCGACGACAGCGGTAAGGTTTTCATCGCTGCAGTAAACAGCGAGTCTGCTGCTAAAGCTATTGATATGATCCACGGTATCGTTGCTGATGCTGAAGTTGGCAAGGTTTATACCGGTAAAGTTACCCGCCTTATGAATTTCGGTGCTTTTGTCGAGATCCTGCCGGGTAAAGAGGGTCTGGTCCATATTTCCCAACTTTCTACCGAACGTGTAGGCAAGGTTGAAGATGTGGTTTCTGTTGGCGATGAAATCGTTGTCAAAGTAACCGAGATCGACCAAAAAGGTCGTATCAACCTTTCCCGCAAAGCTGTTTTGGCTAACGGTTTGGAAAAATAAGCAAGAAATTTAAGATCCCGCTGATTCCTTCGGCGGGATTTTTTATAAGCGAGGTGTACTATGAAAGTAAGAGGCTTTGAAAAAATCACTAAATATGCTGCGGTCGAGTTTCCGATGCCGGAGCGTAAAACACAGAAATCTGCAGGCTATGATATCTGTCTGCCGGAAGATATAGAACTGCTGCCAGGAAAATTGCAGCTGGTACCGACTGGTATCAAGGCCTATATGCAGGATGACGAATATTTAGGCGTGCATATCCGTTCCAGCATCGCCGTAAAAAAGCATATTTCTCTTGTTAATAATCAGGGGATCATTGATGCCGACTATTATAATAATGCAGATAACGAGGGCCATATCATGCTGGCGTTGCTTAATATGGGGACTGAACCTGTAGCGCTTGCCAAAAATGAGCGTGTGGCCCAAGGCATCTTTTATAAATATCTTGTAGCAGACGGAGATGCCGATATTGACAAAGCTGTTCGCGGCGGCGGTTTTGGCAGTACTACCAAAGCCTAAACGGGTAAAGTAGGACAGCTATAGTTTAATTTAACTTTAGAAAAAACACATTTTTATGCTATGTTTAGAAAAATAAAAACAAAAAAAGTTGCTTTTGTAAAACAAAACATCATCAAAGCAGGGGGAAGCCATACTTTAGGGGCGACAGTTGCTTAGTGATAAAGGTTATTTATGCTACCCAACTGCTTGTGTGGAGATAATAAGAACTCTTATGATATGCCTGCAGATATATTTGGAACAGAAAAATTTGTACAATTTATGGATTTGGTAATAATTGCTTAGGGAAAGTTTTGGCAGGTTATAATGAAAACTTAACCTTTTCGTAAAAAAATACCACGCATTTGAAGTAATTTTCATTTGCGTGGTATTTTTTATGCCATTTTTAAGCCGCTAAAGGTACTGCTACAGCTACCTTTGGCGGCTGGCAAAACGTGAGGGCAATAACGAAACCAAGCTGCGGCCTTAAAGAAATCTCCGTATGTCTTGCGGGGGGGTACAAGTGTGCTATAATAGCAATAAATATTGTTATAACAAATTATTTATATGAAAAATATGGAAATCTTAAAGTATTAAAAAAGCACGGGTTGGATGACAGAGCTGAAACAGGTGCTAAATACATCGGCTTGAGCTTCAATAACAGATATGAAGTAAGACGTATCAGGAAGCAGTATTTTAACAGCAAGGGGAGGCAGAAGAAAATTTATGGGAAAGAAAATGGGAAGGCAAAAAGAATTGAAGCTGGCAATGGTAGTAGGCTGTATTCTTACCAGCAGTAATGCCTGGGCTGCCGATATCACAGGCAATAGCAGCAGCGGCAGCGCAAGTTTGAGCAATCGGACGCAAAACAACGGCGGTGTTTACGGCTGGAAGTATGATGATACCAGCGCGGCCACAGGTGGCAGCGTGACGCTTACAAATGCTGATGTCAGTTACAGCCCCGGCGGTACTGCACCTAAAGGCGTCTTTGGCGGCTATGCGGCAAACGCCGCAGCGCAAAATAATACTGTCAGTATCACAGGTACTGTTGCAAGCGGAGGCTATGCTTTTGCCAACTGCAGCATTTATGGCGGCTATGCCGGGTCCGGCACGGCTGCAGGCAATACTGTAACGCTTACAAATGCTAAAGACACCAGTAGTTACGGCGGCTGGGCAGTTGCCGGCGATGCGGCAAATAACAAGATAATTATCAGCGGCGGTACAGGTACTTCTGCTACCGGTGGGCATAGTAATGCTGGTGCCGCCTCCGGGAACAATGTAAAAGTTACGGACAGTGAGATCGAATACAGGGTCGTCGGCGGTGAAATCTTCACTGGCAGTGCTCCCGGAACTACTGCCACCGGTTCAGCCTCAGGAAACAGTATAGAGATCGTTAATTCAGTTACTAACACTGTTTACGGAGGCCGTGTCGGCGGAACTTTTGATGTATCTACCGGTGATTCCAGCGCGGTAGCCGAGGGCGACGCCACAAATAATACGGTCACGATCGAGAGCTTAAAAACAAGTGCTGGTTCTGTCAAACTGGAGCAGGTATATGGCGGAACAGTAATTGGCAAAGGCAGTGCGAACGGCAACAAAGTCATACTGGGTAAAACCGGCGCTGGGGCAGTGAGCATGACAGATGTTCAAAGACTGTATGGCGGCGGCAGTAAAATTGGCAGCAGCAGTTTAAAGGGCGGCGACGCCAATAACAACACCATCGAAATAAAAGGCAATGTAACGCTGGGACTTTCTAACACTAGCAGTGGCGGCACAACAATTTACGGCGGTTATGCCGCTGCGGGAGAGGCCAGCGGAAATAAGATCACAGTCGATCAGGGCGCGACCGTCAAAGCGTATTTTATTTATGGGGGCAATTCTTCGAGTAGTTCTGACAGCGGATTATCGCTGACTAAAAACAATCAGGTCATCATCAGCGGCGATGTTACCGTGGGCAACAGCATTGCCGGAGGGTTTGCTAACGGGAAATCCGGCGTGACCGGCAGTGTGGCGCAGGGGAATAAAGTTGAAGTAACGGTCGGTGGCAAAGTCACCGGCGCGATCCGCGGCGGGATCAGTGCATATGGCAGCGCTAACGAAAATACAGTGAATGTTGCGGGCACGGTAACCGGCGCGTTGGTTGGTGGGTGGTCCAATAATTTAGGCAGCGGCGTGGGTACTGCCAATAGTAATACGGTCACTGTCAGCGGCACTGCTGGCGATAATGTCATGGGCGGCTATTCTCTTAAAGGCGGTGCTGATAGCAATAGGCTTGAAATAACAGGTAGTGTCACCGGCTATACTTATGGCGGCTATGCAGGTGGCAGTCGCACTACAGACAATGCCAGCCAGAATACGGTCAGCATCGGCAACGGCGGCACTGTAGGCGGCAATATTATCGGTGGCGTTTCAGCTAAAGGCAGTGCTGATAACAATACAGTGCAGATCCAAGGCAGCGGCAACCTTGGAGGGTCAGTGTACGGAGGCCAGACAACAGCCGCTGCCGGCTCGGCAAATGGTAATACAGTAGAGCTGAGCACAGGCAGAACTGTAGGCGGCGTTGTTTATGGCGGTTATGCCAAAGGTGACGGCAGTACTTCCGGCAGTGCCAGCGGTAATAAAGTAATAGTCAGCGGGACAGTAAACAGCACTGCCACCCAATATACCGGGACGGTATTCGGTGGTTATGCACTTACAGGCACCGCCGATAGCAATGAAGTAACTATCAGCGGCGGTACTATAGCATCCCAGGTCATAGGAGGGTATTCCTCAACAGGAAACTTTAGTTCAGGTTCAGCCAGCAGCAACACAGTAAAGATCATTAACGGCAGCACTGTCAGCAGCGATATCTACGGCGGCTATACTGGTATGGGCAACGCCAACAGTAACAGCATACTTATTGAAAGCGGAACGATCGGCGGCGATATCTACGGCGGCCATACTGGTTATGGAACCGCCAATAACAACAGCATCACGATCAGAGGCGCGGTAGATCTGTCTAACAGGACCATCTATGGCGGCTCCTCCAACAGTGGCAATGCGAAAACAGGCAATACGCTTCGCTTTGAAAATACAGGCGGCAATATTAAAGCCATCAAAAACATCGATGTTTTAGGAGTATCGGCACTGTCCGATAACAGCAAAGCCCTGACCATTACTAACGGAGCGGCAGACGATCTGGCAAATACGACCGTCAGGCTTATTGCCGCTGACGACGGACTGCAGGTAGGGAAGCAGATAACTTTGCTTACAGCTAATTCTGACGTAATAACGAACACCACAGCATTAGATCAAAGTTCACTGAAAAAAAGCAGTAATAAATTTATCAGCTATGACTTTGAAGAAGTTAAGGGACTGAGTAATCAAATCGCTGTTACAGTAACAGGTAAGGAAGCAGATACAGCTAATGCCCGCGCTTTGGCTGAAAGCCGCGCCGCCGGTGTGGCACTGCTCAATCAAAGCAGCGACCTGCTGATAGACCAGGGCTTTGGGGCGGTTAAATTCAATGGCGAAGACGTTGTAAAAGACACCTATGGCTTTGCCACCACGGGTGGCAGCAGCATTCGTTACAATACAGGCTCCTTTGTTAAAGCCAATGGTTTTAGCCTTATTGCCGGACTGGCGCAAAAGACAACAGTGGATAACGGCGTGTGGCAGTGGGGAGCATTTTTTGAAAACGGCCATTCCAACTACAGCACCCATAATGACGGAGTTGACGGAGCTGTACGTGGTGACGGTGACGCTACTTACAACGGCGGCGGCATTTTAGCACGTTTTGATTCGGCCAGCGGTATGTATGGTGAAGCCAGTATGCGTGCAGGCAGCATCAAGAATAAATTCGGCGGTTTTGCTTATAACGGAGGAATTGGCAGTTACGAGGACCGCAGCACTTATTACGGAGCATATTTAGGCTTGGGGCAGCAGCGGCAGCTTAGCAAAAATACAAGCCTGGATATTTATGGAAAATACTTTTATACACATCAGCAGGGATCGGATTTTGAAGTTTTGGGCGAACAGGTGACTACGGCAGCTGTAAAAAGCAGCAGGATGCAGATTGGCGGCAGGCTGACAAAACAGGTAACTGCAGAAGTGAGTTATTACGGCGGCGTTGCCTGGGAGTATGAGTTTGATGGCGCGGCGGATATGGCGGTGGCAGGAGCTGATTTAGCGGCGCCGTCACTTAAGGGCAGCAGTGGGATAGTAGAAATGGGTATACGCCTGAAGCCTTCTAAAACTGATAAGATAACGCTGGATTTAGGAGCGCAGGGCCATTTTGGCAAACGGAGAGGTTTTAGCGGCGGCCTGCAGATAAACTATAGTTTTTAAAGAGTTTTACTCAAACAAGCCGCAGTGGCTTACGGGGTGGCACAAACGTACTATAACGATAGTCGATATTGCTTATGTAAAAAATTTTGCTTCTATTTTCAAAAAATAATAAAGTTTTATTTCAAAACCATTGGATAAAGTCGATATTATTCTTAAAAGTCAGGAAGTGAAAAAGTGTACGATGAAAAAAGCTTACAGGGCATCGGCAACAAAATCAAGCTGCTGCGCACGCTGCATAAGATCAGTCAGCAGGAACTGTCTCAGCGGCTGGGTGTCAGCCAGACACATTTATGCAATATCGAAAACGGGCGGGTAGCTGTAAACCTGCGGCTGCTGATGCGGGCAGCCAATTTGTTTAAGTGTAAGCTGGATGACATCATCAGCGGTACTTTTCCAAACGAAGAGGAAAGGGCTGCAGAAGCTGCTGCAGGAAGCTACAGTTCCGAAGAAGTACGCCTGCTTTTAAAAATGCTGCAGGTAAGTAAAAGCAAATAACCAAGTATATACTGGCAGTTACTGCGGCAATGATGGTGACGCTGCACGTTGCTTTACCTTACGAGCTGCGCAGGCAGGTAACTCTGAAATGATATGCAAAGCGGCGTTGTTATTTTGACCGCTAAGGAAACAGAATATAGTAACTGCAATAATAAAACAAGCCATGCCTTAATGCTCATGTACGGTAAGGAAGCAAGCAACCGAAAACAA
>UMHC01021226.1_pt1 | contig 44089 bp, 31 predicted proteins | sample 1965381 | NCBI WGS metagenome assembly UMHC01 (sample SAMEA4836083, study PRJEB28245) | human gut metagenome | biome: gut microbiome; material: fecal sample | place: Denmark | collected 2008 | reverse complement strand
GCAGCAGGCTCCTTCATCGTCCTGCCCTTGGTGGCCGCATCAGCAGGAGCGGCTTTTGGCCCACCACAGCGCACCGGCAAGGGCGGTCACGGGGATGAGCATCAGCCATGCGTATTCCATGGCTCTTCCTCCAGGGGGATAGGGTTCGGGCGGGGGTACAGGGTTCGGGGACAGGATTGGCTCCGTAATTCTGCCGGGAAATGATTTATCTCACAAGCCGGAAGAACGTCAACCCCAAAAGGAGGAATCCCGGGAGGGGACAGTTTCCGGTGGCGCGGCCTTGCCGCGCCACCGGAAACATCAGTGCTTTTCAGCCATGACCGGAGTCAGGCCGATGGTCTGGTAGCCGCTGTCCACGAACAGCACGTCGCCGGTCACGCCGGAGGCCAGATCCGAGGCCAGGAAAAGGGCGGCGTTGCCGACCTGATCGATGGTCACGTTACGGCGCAGGGGCGAGAATTTTTCGATATGGTCAAGAATGACGCGGAAATCCGAAATGCCCGAGGCGGCCAGGGTCTTGATCGGGCCGGCGCTGATGGCGTTGATGCGTACCCCTTTTTCCCCGAGATCGGAGGCAAGGTAGCGCACGGAGGCTTCCAGCGCAGCCTTGGCCACGCCCATGACATTGTAGTTGGGAACCAGCTTCTGCGCGCCGAAATAGGTCATGCAGATAACTGAGGAGCCTTCATCCATGAGCGGCTCAAAGGCGCGGCACAGACCCACCAGCGAATAGGCGGAGATGTCGAGGGCAACCCTGAAGCCGTCGCGGGAGGTGTCGAGATAGCGGCCCGCGAGTTCCTCCTTGGGAGCATAGGCCACGGAATGAACCAGCACGTCGATCTTTCCCCATTTTTCCTTCACCTTTTCGGCGGCGGCGGCGATTTCCGCATCGCTGCTCACATCGCAGGGAAAGGTGAATTCCCCGCCGAGTTCTTCGCAGATGGGTTCGACGCGCTTCTTGATCGCGTCCCCGGCATAGCTGAAGGCAAGACGTGCGCCTTCACGCGCGAAGGCGGATGAAATGCCGTAGGCGATGCTACGGTTATTGGCAACGCCCATGATCAGGGCCTTTTTTCCTTTCAGCAGCATATAGCCTCCTGCGTGCGTTTACTGAATGTGGCTTCCGGTGATGATATGATAGGCTTCCAGATATTTTTCCGTGGTGGTTCTGATGACTTCTCCGGGCAGAGCGGGCGGGGGCGGGGTTTTGTCCCAGGGCTGCCCCTCCAGCCAGTCGCGCAGATACTGCTTGTCGAAGCTGGGCTGGCTCCGGCCGGGAGCATATCCCTCGGCGGGCCAGAAGCGTGACGAGTCAGGGGTGAGGACTTCATCGATCAGGGTCAGCCGGTCGTCCACCATGCCGAACTCAAACTTGGTGTCGGCAATGATGATGCCCCGGCCTGCGGCATATTCACCGGCCTGACGATAGATGCTCATGGTCAGTTCCGCCACGGAACGGGCCCTGTCCGTGCCGAGAATCCTTTCCGCTTCCTGCAGGCTGATGTTCTCGTCATGCTGTCCGAGTTCAGCCTTGGTGGAAGGCGTGAAGAGTGGTTCGGGCAGCCGGGAGGATTCCTGCAGACCCGCCGGTAGCCTGTGCCCGCACACTTCACCCGTCTTTTTGTAGTCTTTCCAGCCGGAACCGGCCAGATAGCCGCGCACGATGCACTCCACCGGCAGAGGTCTGGCCTTCTTCGCCAGCAGGGAGCGGCCTGCCAATTCATCCCTGTAGGGCTGAAGGGCGGCGGGATAACGGTTGACGTCCGCTTCCCTGATGTGGTTGGGCACAAGGTGCGAGAAGCGTTTCATCCAGAACAGGGTGATCTGGTTGAGCACCACGCCTTTCATGGGGATGGGCGAACTCATGATCACGTCAAAGGCCGACATGCGGTCCGTGGTGACGATAAGCAGCGTCTCATCGTCGATATCATAAATATCGCGCACCTTGCCGCGCGAAATCAGCGGAAATTCCCTGATGTCTGTTTGCGTCACGACGGGATAGGTCATCGGAAGATCCTTTATGGTTTTGAAGCGTTCCTTTCAACTTCCGGAGCATGTTTGAAGTCAAACAGTTCCAGAGCGTTTTGCCATTGAAGATGTCCGCCGGCCGGACCCTGTATTCCAGCCCGCAGGTTTCACGCTTCCGCAGAGCATTTCGATGGCGAAACACTCTAGACGCGAGGTCCGCGCAGCTCCACGGAGCGCGCATGGGCTTCCAGCCCTTCCAGCCGGGCAAGCCGGGCGATGGAGGATGCGTGGCGTTCCGTGAATGCCGCTGTGGCGGAAATGATACTCGTTTTCTTGCAGAATGTCTGCACACCCAGGGCCGAAGCGTGGCGGGCGCTGCCCATGGTAGGCAGCACATGGTTCGGCCCGGCGTAGTAGTCTCCCACCGCTTCGGCGGAATGCTGGCCGAGGAACAGCGCTCCCGCATGGCGTACCCGGGGCATGATGCTCCATGGGTCGCGGGTGAGGACTTCCATGTGTTCGGGCGCGATGGCGTTGGCCATGTCTATGCCGGTCTGGAGGCTCGGCACAAGAATAATGGCGCCCCAGTCACGCAGCGAGGCGGAAGCTATTTCCGCGCGGGGAAGATCCGCAAGACGGCGCGAGAGCGCGGCGAGCACCCGGTCGGCCAGATGAGCGCAGTCCGTCACGCAGATGGCCGAGGCCAGCTTGTCGTGTTCCGCCTGGGAAAGCAGGTCCGCCGCGATCCATTCGGCCTGTGCGCCGTCGTCGGCCAGCACCAGAATTTCGCTCGGCCCGGCGAGCATGTCGATGCCCACCTTGCCCTGTACAAGTTTCTTGGCTGTGGTGACAAAGATGTTTCCCGGCCCGGCGATGACGTCCACGGCGGGGATGCTCGCCGTGCCCTGCGCCAGAGCGGCGATGGCCCAGGGGCCGCCGACGCGGTAGACCTCGGTGATGTCCAGCAGGTACGCGGCGGCCAGAATGTAGGGATTGAGCGAGCCGTCCTCACGGGGAGGCGAAACCACGGCGATTTCCCGCACTCCGGCTACCTGAGCGGGCACGGCCCCCATGAGCAGGCTGGAAATGAGCGGAGTGTTGCCGCCCTGCCCGCCGGGCACATACAGGCCCGCGCGTTCCACGGCTTCCACCTTCTGCCCCAGCACGGTGCCGTCGGGGCGGGTCATGAACCATGAACGCTCTTTTTCGGCCTGATGAAACTCGCGGATATGTGCGGCGGCTTCGGCAATGACGTCCAGCTCGTCGGGGGCGATGGTCGAGGCCGCCCGTTCCAGTTCCTGCTGCGACACGGCCAGAGGGGCCGCAAAGCTCGGACAGTCAAAATGACGGGTCAGTTCGATGACGGCTTCATCGCCCCGGGCGGCGACATCGGCCAGAATGGCGCGCGTCTGCGCTTCCACCGCGTCGCCGGGATCATGCCTTCCGGCAAGGGTGCGGAAGAACTCGAGGGCCGCGGGATCGTCGGCGGACTGTACTTTGAGCAGGCGGCAGGGCATGGCTGAACTCCTTGATTCCTGAATACCCTTGAATAAAGGGAGCAAAAAGCATGGAGGCAGGCGGGACGGCTGTCAAGCGATTTTTGCCGGGCTCTGTCGCAGGGCTGCGCTGATGGCGCTGTGCGTGACGCGCGGCTTTGCCCCGGCATGGGCGGCAACGACGGCCGCCGCAAAGCGGCCCGTGTTCCGCACGGGCGCAGACTGCTGACAGAATAAGTCAGCGGGTCCCTGGCAGTTTTGGCACGCTTTGTGCTATGTGCTGGAGCAGGAGTCGGGTTCCGGCAAAATTTGCCGCCGCGTCCGCATCTTTTCAGCAAGGAGTCCGTGCCATGATGCAGGGATTATATTCGGGAGCCAGCGGGCTCAGGGCCCACAGCGCGGGAATGAGTTCCGTGGCGCAGAATCTGGCCAATGTGAGCACCGTGGGATACAAGCAGCAGTCCACGCTGTTCGATGACATGATGTACCAGACCACGCGCGCGGCTGGCGCGACGACCCAGGCGGGAGATTCCATTCCCGTGGGGCATCAGACGGGCATGGGCGTGCGTCTTGCCGCTACGCGCACCCTGTTTACGGACGGATCGTATGAACAGGGCAATTCCTTCACGGATCTGGCCATTACCGGCAAGGGGTTCTTCCAGGTGTCGGACGGCGAGAACGTCTACTATACGCGGGCGGGAAACTTCCGTTTCGATGCGGAAGGCACGCTGCGTTCCGCCGACGGCAAATCCGTGACCGGCCTTGCGCTGGGGGAAGACGGCCAGCCTGTGGGCGGCCTTGCGCCCATCGAGATCGATTTCGGCGCGGAAGGAGTGACACAGTCTCCGCCCAGGGCCACCACGTCCCTGACGGCGCTGATGAATCTCAATGTCACCAATGACAGCGTTTCCGATCCGGACAACCCCTATTTTTCCCTGCTCAAGTCATGGAACGGCGGGCAGACGCCGCCGCTTACGGCAACGGACTACAAGCAGCCCCTGCGCGTGTATGACAGCCAGGGGACCGCGCGTGATCTGACGGTGTATTTCGACGCCGCGCCGGGAGCGAACGGGCAGAAAGTCGTGGAATTCGTGGTGGCCATGGATCCCGCGGCGGACGGCAGGGCGGCTGCGCAGGGCAGCGAGGGAGCGGGGCTGCTCATGGCCGGCACGCTGACCTTTTCCAGCAGCGGGGAACTGACGAACATGTCGGCGTTCACTCCCGGGAGCGGGGATCTCAAGGACTTGAACAACTGGACTGCCGCGCCGCTGGTCAACGGCACGCCGCAGCTTTCGCTTGCCTTTGCGGATCGCGAACCGCAGACCGTGGCTCTGAATCTGGGGCTGACCGCGGGGTCCGACGCATGGGAGAACATGCCCGCCAGCGCGGCCGGAGTGGGAACATCCATATCCTCCCTGCCCGGCATGAGTTCTCCCTCGCACGGCACGCAGCAGACCAGCAATCTGCCGGTCGCTTCCTCGCTGATTTCCAGCAGGCAGGACGGCTACCCCACGGGAGAGCTTTCCGATGTGCAGGTGGAGGAAAACGGCGATATCGTGGCCACCTACAGCAACGGCCAGACAAAGTCCCTGTACAGGATTCCGGTTTTCCGCTTTGCCAGCGAGGATGGCCTGCGCCATGAGGGAAACAATCTCTATTCCGCTGGAGAAGAAGCCGGAAACGTGGAATACGGCGAGGCCGGCACGGAAAACTACGGCACGATCATGGGCGGCTATCTGGAGACGTCCAACGTGGACATGTCGCGGGAAATGACCAACATGATCATCACCCAGCGGGGCTTCCAGAGCAACAGCAAAACCATCACCACCCTTGACGCCATGATCCAGAAGGCGCTGGAACTGAAGAGAAACTGATTTCTTCCGAGGCTGCTGAAAATGTTCTGTCATGGAGCATTTCGCGCTTGAAATACTCCATGACAATGCTGATATTGCTACGCGGGCTGTGTATTGCCGCGGAACGGGCGGCAACATGTATCCGCGGCCGGTTCGCCTGCGCCTTTGCGCGGCCACTTTCTTCCGCTTCCAGGCGGGGCTCGTTTCACAGAACGCCGCGCTCGCGCCCCGGCGGTCGGGGCCATTCTCAATATCACGCGATAACAGCCTCTACTTTTTCCGCGGCAGATTGACCTGCCTGCTCCGGGCCACGGCAAGTTCTCCGGCATTCACGTCGCGGGTGATGACCGATCCGGCTCCCACCAGCGTATGCTCGCCCAGTTCCACGGGAGCAACCAGAGCGGTATTGCTGCCGATGAAACTCCCCGCGCCGATAACGGTGCGGTGCTTGCTGGTTCCGTCGTAGTTGCAGGTAATGGTGCCCGCTCCGATGTTCACGCCCGGCCCTATTTCCGCATCGCCGAGGTAGCTGAGATGGCTGGCCTTGGAGCCTCTGCCCAGACGGGCTTTCTTCATCTCGACAAAATTGCCCATGTGCGCGTCTTCCTCCAGCACCGCTCCGGGACGGAGCCGGGCATACGGCCCCACCAGACAGCGGGCCTCCACCCGGGCGCTTTCGATGTGGCAGAAGGAATGGATACGGCAGTCCTCGCCGATGATGGCGTCGCGGAGTACGCAATGGGAGGCGATGACCGCTCCGCGCCGGACTATGCTCCGCCCCGATATTTCACAGGGACCGGCAAGTTCCGCGCCCGTCTCTATTTCCGCCAGAGGGCTGACCCGGATGCTTTCCGGCGCGTGCAGGATGACGCCTCCTTCCAGCAGTTCGCGCACCCGGCGTTTTTGCAGCAGACGCTCGGCTTCCGCCAGTTCGGCCGGGGTATTCGCGCCGAGCAGGGCTTCGCCGCCGTCTCCGGCAGGGAGCAGAATGCCTCTTGCGTCAAGCCCCTCGTCCGCCGCAAGCTTCACCAGGTCCGTGATATAGTATTCGCCGCCGCGATTGTCGCTGGACAGGCGGGGCAGCAGGCTTTCCGCCGTCCCGCGCCGGATGAGATACAGGCCGGAGTTGATTTCATGCGGGTCTGCCCCGTGCAGGGCGGGATCGTAGTCCTTTGCTTCCACAATGGCCCGGACGCGGCCTTCCCTGTCGCGTACCACGCGGCCGTATGCGCCCGGATCGGGGAGTTCGAGGGAAAGAAAGGCAAGGTCGCAGTCTCCCGCTTCCTGCATGAAACGGGCCAGAAGCGGGGCCGAAAGCAGGGGGACGTCGCCGTTAAGCACCAGCAGCCGATCGAACTCGGCCTGTCCGGCCATTTCGGGCAGAGCCGTCATCAGGGCGTGTCCCGTGCCGAGCTGTTCCTTCTGTTCGATGCAGAAGATGCGCGGGGCGTCCGCGCGGGAAGGCGGCAGGGCGGCCGCCGCGCGTTCCGCTTCCGCACGCACAAGTTCGGCCTGATGGCCGACGAGCGTCCATATGCCGGCAAGGCCGGAAAGTTTTGCCGTTTCTTCCAGTATCAGCGCGAGCATGCTTTCGCCCAGCAGCGTCTGCAGCGCCTTGGGGCGGGGGGAAGGCATGCGCGTTCCCCTGCCTGCGGCAAGGATCAGGGCTCCAGTTGTTTCCTGCATTCCATCAGCTCCTGAAACAGATGCCCAGCGCGGCGGCCAGAATGCCCAGCGCGATCAGCGCCGCGCCGCCCGCCCGCAGGGCCTGGGGCGGGAGATCGAGCAGAAGGCGCAGGCTTTCCCGCGTGCGGCCCGGAGCCAGCGCCCAGGGAAGTCCCTCCAGCACGAGAGCCAGGGCCAGGGCCGCAAAAAAGAAAGCTGCGTCAAACTGCATGATTTTCCACCGCAAAGAGGTTGCGCCGGAATGCTCCGGCCTGCGCCCAGAGTAGCGGGGAGGACGGCTCCTTGTAAAGCTCCTTCGCGCGAATCCGCTCGCGCCCGGGAAAATGCTTGCGCCCCGGACGCTTTTCGCTCAAAAATGGCAGTCTCCCCCCGGTAAGGGAGAGCATAACGTCAAAAGACCCGCAGACGCGGGCGAGGAGCCTCCCTGATGCAAGAGCAGGAGTTGTCGCTGATTCGTCTGTTTGAAGAGGAGCGGCCGCGCGTCCATTGCGCGCTGGAAAGGGCCGTTGAACTTTTGCCCGCTCCGGTGCGGGAAATAGGCGCATATGTGCTGCTTGCGGGGGGCAAGCGGCTGCGTCCCCTGCTGACGCTGACCACGTCCCGTCTGCTCGGCCGCGATGACCCCGGGCTGTACCGGCTCTGCGCTGTGCCGGAAATGATACATGCGGCCTCCCTGCTGCATGACGACATCCTGGATGAGGCCGACACCAGGCGGGGCAGACCTTCCGCCCATACGCGCTTCGGCCTGCGCCCGGCCCTGCTCGCCGGGGATGCGATGCTCGCGCTGGCGGACTGTGAGGTGACGGTGTTCGGAAAGACGGAGATGGTGGAATGCGTATCCGATGCCATGATGCGCACCGTGGCCGGAGAAGCGCATGAAATCGCCCTCCAGGGGTCATGTTCTCACGGCGAGGCCGAATACGTCGAGGTGGTGACGGGCAAGACGGGCTGGCTGCTGCGCGCATCCTGCCGCCTGGGCGCGCTGTATGCGGGGGCTGACCCGCGGCGGGTGGAGGCGCTGTCCGATTTCGGGCTGTATGCGGGCATCGCGTTCCAGATGGTGGATGACGCCCTGGACTTTGCCGATGCCGCCGTTACCGGCAAGCCCTGCGGCGGCGACCTGCGCGAGGGCAAGTTTACTCCGCCGATCATGCGCTATGCCGGGGAACTGGATGAAGCCGGACGCGCCGCCTTTGGGGAGAAATTCGCTTCCGGCTCGTTCAGTGACGAGGAGATCGGGCGTATCGCCGCAGACATACGTGAACGCGGCCATGATGCGGCCGCGCGTTCCCTTGCGGATGAGTATCTGCACAGGGCCGAAGCCTGCCTGGCCCTGCTGCCCGAAGGGCCGGAACTGAATGTCCTGCGGGAGGTCATCCCCTTTATCCGCGACCGGGAAAAATAGCTTTTGGCCCGGCAGCGCCGCACGTTCCGCGGGAGTCCGCCCCGAAGGGGGCAGGCGCTTCTTGGCGTCCGGGCATTAATATGTTAAATTCCATTTTTTCGCCACGCCTGGAGGACAGGCAGAAACGTCAGGATATCGTCCATGCAGCAGCTTTTTCGTGTGGAAACCGGTGTTCATCCCCGTCATGACGATGCCGTCGGCCGCCGTGTCGCCGCGGAAATCCGCGAGGCGCTTGGCCTGTCCGTGGACAGCGCCCGCGTGATCAAGGTATTCACGCTGAAGGGTGTAAGTCCCGAAGAGGCGCGGGCGCTGGTGGACGGCGCGGCGCTGCACGATCCCGTGCTGCAGCAGGCTTCCCTCGCGCCCATGACGCCGAAGTTCGAGGGGCGTCCGGCAGACTTCGTGATCGAGGTGGGCTTCCGGCCCGGCGTGACCGACAATGAAGGGCATACCGCCCGCGATACCGCCGCTCTGGTGCTGGGCCGCGAGCGCGCCGGCATTGCCGCCTACACCTCGGCTCAGTATCACCTGTGGGGGAATCCCTCATGTCCGCTTGTCCGCGGGGATGCCGAGCGCATCGCCGGGGGGCTGCTTGCCAACGAGCTGATCCAGCGTTTCCGCATCAAGAGCGCGGAGGAGTGGGCGGAAGAACCCGGCTTTGAAGCCCGGGCCGCCGCCGTTACCGGCTCTCCTTCCGACAGGGTGGACGTGGTGCCGTTGTCCTCCATGGACGATGACGCGCTCATGCGCTACAGCCGGGAACATACCCTGGCTCTGAGCCTTGCGGAAATGCGGAAAATCCGGGACTGGTTCGCCCGGCCCGAGGTGCGCGAAGCCCGTACGCTCTACGGGTTGGGGGGCGACCCCACCGATGCCGAGGTGGAGGTGCTGGCCCAGACATGGTCAGAACACTGCAAGCACAAGATTTTTGCCGCAAAAATCCATTATGAGGATGCCGGCGCAGGGGTCACGGAAGAAATCGACAGCCTGTACAGAACCTTTGTCATGGGGCCGACCGCCACGCTGCGCAAGCGGCGCGGCGAGGGGGATTTCTGCCGCTCCGTCTTTTCGGACAATGCGGGGGTGGTGGCCTTCAACGACGATTATGACGTGTGCATCAAGGTGGAGACCCACAACAGTCCTTCCGCGCTTGATCCCTACGGCGGAGCGCTGACCGGGATCGTGGGCGTGAACCGTGATCCCATGGGCACGGGCATGGGCGCGGAGCTGGTATGCAACACCGACGTCTTCTGTTTCGCCTCGCCCTTCCATACGGCGGAGCTTCCCCCGCGCCTGCTGCATCCCCGCCGCGTCATGGAGGGCGTGCGCAAGGGAGTGGAAGACGGCGGCAACAAGTCCGGCGTGCCCACGGTGAACGGCTCCATCGTGTTCGACGAGCGTTTTCTCGGCAAGCCGCTGGTATACTGCGGCACCGTCGGGCTGCTGCCCCGCAGCCTGCACGGGAAGCCAGGCTATGAGAAAAGGGCCCTGCCCGGGGACGTCATCGTCATGGCGGGCGGGCGCATCGGCAAGGACGGCATCCACGGGGCGACCTTTTCCTCCGAGGAACTGCACGAGGGGTCTCCCGCCACGGCGGTGCAGATCGGCGATCCCATCACCCAGCGCAAGATGTACGACTTCATCATGCGGGCTCGCGACATGGGGCTGTATCACGCCATTACCGACAACGGCGCGGGAGGGCTTTCCTCCTCCGTGGGGGAAATGGCCGAGGATACCGGCGGCTGCCGCATGGATCTGGCCCTGGCTCCGCTCAAGTATGACGGCCTGAACCCATGGGAAATTCTCATTTCCGAAGCACAGGAGCGCATGACGCTGGCTGTTCCCCCGGATCGTCTGGAGGAGTTTCTGGCGCTGGCGAAGCGCATGGACGTGGAAGCCACGGCCCTGGGCGAGTTCACCGATTCCGGAGTGTTTCACGTCACCTTCGGGGACAGGCCCGTCGCCGCGCTCTCCATGGAATTCATGCACAAGGGCGTGCCCCAGATGGAGCTGAACGCCCGCTGGGAAGCCCCCCGGACGGAAATGGAGCCGCGTGTGGACGTGTCCTCAGCGGATCAGGCCGCGCTTCTGCCGCGTATGCTGGGCCGCCTGAATATCTGCAGCAAGGAATATCTCATCCGCCAGTATGATCATGAGGTGCGCGGCGGCAGTGTGGTCAAGCCTCTGGTCGGGCTGCGGCAGGACGGCCCGGCGGATGCCGCCGTACTCCGTCCGCGCCTGGACAGTGAGGCCGGCATCGTGCTCAGCCACGGCATCTGCCCCAAATTCAGCGATTATGACACATACTGGATGATGGCCAACGCCATTGACGAAGCCGTGCGCAACGCCGTGGCCGTGGGCGGCAACCCCGACCGCATGGCCGGGGTGGACAATTTCTGCTGGTGCGACCCCGTGGAGTCGGAGAAAACGCCGGACGGCCGCTACAAGCTGGCCCAACTGGTGCGGGCCTGCCAGGCTCTGGCCCGTTACTGTCTTGATTACGGCGTGCCCTGCATTTCCGGCAAGGATTCCATGAAGAACGATTATACCGGAGGCGGGGTCAGGATCTCCATCCCGCCCACGGTGCTGTTCAGCGTGCTTGGCGTTGTGGATGACGTGAACCGGAGCGTCACTTCCGACTTCAAGCGGGCCGGGGACGGGATCTACCTGCTGGGCATTACTCGCAGGGAAATGGCAGGCGCGGAAGTCATGTCCGAACTCGGGCTTTCCGGCGGGCGTGTTCCCACCGTGGACGCGCCTTCCGCTCTGGCCCGGTACCGCGCGCTGTACAAGGCGATTCAGGCCGGACTGGTCTCCGCCTGCCATGACCTTTCCGACGGCGGGCTGGCGGTGGCGGTGGCGGAAATGTGCATCGGCGGACGTATCGGCGCGGTGGTGGATGTGGATGCCATGAAGATCGCGGAATCCCTGACCCTGACAGAGCGCCTGTACAGCGAGTCGGCCAGCCGTCTGCTGGTCTCCGTGCCTGCGGCCGGGGTTCCGGCCTTTGAGGAGCTTTTCGCTCCTCAGTTCGGCGTCAGCGCCTCGCGCATCGGTGAAGTGCGGGAAGGAGGTCTTTCCTTTGTATCCGGGCATGAACCCCTGTTCGCCCACGATGTTGAGGAACTGGCCCGCGCGTTCAAGGGTACGCTGAACTGGTAGCCTTTTCCGGGATGGAGCGCTTCGCCATTGAAGTGCTGCACGGAGCCGGGCAGGACGAGATTCATCTCTGCTCTCCTTGCCCGCAGGGCGTTTCGCGCTGACGGCCGGGGGCGGAGCGCGGCCCTGTCCGGTTTCGCAGCAATTCACCTGCGGCATCAGGCCCCGGCTTCAGACATGAAGCCTGCGCGTCGGAACATGGGGTTCGGCGGCAGGAATATGTTCAACCGCAAAACGCTCCAAGGAGCATTGGCATGAGCGAGTCGCTGGAAAGATTCCGGGAACGGGAACAACAGCTTTTGTGCCGCACCTACAGCCGTTACCCCCTGTCGGTGGTCCGGGCGAAGGGTGCGCGTCTGTGGGACGCGGACGGCAGGGAATATGTGGATCTGCTGGCGGGCATTGCGGTGACGGGGCTTGGACACTGCAATGAGGAAATTGCGGAGGTCATCGCGCGTCAGGCCCGGAAGCTCATCCATGTGAGCAATCTTTTTTATCAGGAAGAACAACTGGACTTCGCGGAAAAGCTGCTTGCCACCAGCCATGCGGGCAAGGCCTTTTTCTGCAATTCCGGCGCGGAAGCCAACGAGGCGGCAATCAAGATCGCGCGGCGCTATCAGCAGGTTGTGCAGGGGCGGAACGCCTGGCGGGTGATCACTCTGGAGAATTGTTTCCACGGTCGGACCATGGCGGCACTGGCGGCCACGGGCAAGCATACCGAGGGCTTTACTCCTCTGCCGGATGGTTTTTCCCGCGTGGCATGGGGTGATATCGACGCCATGGAGCGGGCCATGACGCCGGATACCGCGGCTGTGCTGGTGGAGATGATCCAGGGTGAGGGCGGGGTATTCCCGCTGGACCCGGAGTATGCGACAGCCCTGCGCGATCTGTGCCGTGAGCGCGGCGTGCTGTTCATGGCGGATGAAGTGCAGGCGGGCATGGGCCGCAGCGGGAAATTCTGGGCCTTTCAGCATTACGGCGTGGAGCCGGATGTGTTTACCTCGGCCAAGTCGCTGGCCAACGGCCTGCCTCTTGGCGCAATGATGGCCACGGATGAGGTGGCGCAGGGATTTGACCATGGCAGTCATGCCACCACCTTCGGCGGCGGAGCGCTGGTGACGGCGGTGGGCCTCAGGGTGCTGGAAATCATGGAGCGCGACGGGCTGGTCGCCCGCGCGGCGGAATTGGGCGAACGGGCACGGGCGCGCTTCCGCGAGATGGGGGAAAGACTGCCCGGCAGTGTGCGTGAAGTGCGCGGAAAGGGGCTGCTTATCGGCGTGGAACTGAATCTGGATGAGGAAAGATGCCGGAAGGTGTGGGAACGCCTGCTGGAAAGGGGCTTTGTCCTCAATCTGGCCTACGGCCGCACTCTGCGTCTTTTGCCGCCGCTGAACATTGACGAGGCGGATCTGGAGAACTTTGCGGAAGCCCTGGAAGAAACCCTGAAAGAGACCATGTGACTGACAGGTCCGGTTTTCCGGGCTTCAGACTGATGACAAACCCGCGCTTCGCGGGGGTGCGCCGTCCAGAGCGTTTTGCCGTTGAAAATATCTGCGGGCCGGGACCCCATGCTCCGGCCCGCAGGTTTCACGTCGCCATCGGAGCAGCCGCAAGTGAATTGCGGCTGCTCCGATGGCGCGGCTTCAGTCTCGCCCTGCGCCGTCAAACCGGTTTGACGGAACGCAGAATCCGGCCGGCAGATATTCTCAAACACAAAACAGTCCAGAGGCGGTCTGTTCTGAACATGCGCAGTTTCGCGGCCGATTTGTCGGGATACGGGACGGTGAGATGGCGCAGGCATGACGAAAAACGTGCTGATGAACAGCAGACCTGCTGTCCGGCCTGGAATTCTGGAATATCATCAGGACATCTCGTTGGTTTTACACTATATATTTTGTATCCACGTCTGACGACATGAGATTGAATTCTGCCTCGACAGGAGCTATATTGAACCAATTGGATTGCTGCCCTGGAATTTGCCCCATGTTCTGCGTCCAGAGGAAAGATGGAAAATACCTGTCCCCGCCTGTCCGAAACTTCTCCCTGCCTGCCCGGCATTGTGGCGGAATCGCTGGAAGATATCATTTATGTCAGCGATCCCGAGACATATGACGTGCTCTGGCTCAATTCGATTGGTCAGCGCAGGCTGGGCATAGAGAGCTTTCACGGCTGCAAGTGCCACAAGCTCTTTCAGGGGCTGGAAACTCCCTGTCCATTCTGCCCTCTTGATCGGCTTTCCTTTGATTCCTTTTATGTCTGGGAACATGCCAATCCGGTAATGGGGCGGCATTTTCTGGTCAAGGACAAGCTGGTTTTCTGGGAAGGGCGGGCTGTACACCTGGAAGTGGCCGTGGATATTACGGCACAGGCCGAGCAGAGAAAAAGCGCCCAGCGCAGGCTTGAGATTGAGCGGACGATTGTGGAATGCGTGCGTATCCTGCTGCGGGAGCAACAGTTGTCTTCGGCCATTGACAAGGTGCTGGATCTGGTGGGCAGGCAGTACGGGGCGGATCGCGCCTATGTTTTTGAGTTTGACGTATATTCGGAAGACAGCCCCCGTCTCAGCAATACGCATGAGTGGTGCGCGCCGGGGGTCGTGCCCCAGCGGAATTCCCTGCAGCATGTGCCGTTTGGGGAAGTAAGCCCCTGGTTTGAGCAGTTCAAGACCGGCAAGGATGTCATTATCGAGGATATGGCCCTCGTCCGGGAACAGTACCCGGAAATCCACGCCATACTTGAACCGCAGAATATCCGGCGGCTTTTTGTGGTGCCGCTGCATCTGGACGGCAAGCCGGGCGGTTTCATCGGCGTGGACAATCCGCGCATGGATGGGCGTGATCTCTCGTTGCTGCATTCGCTGGCCTATTTTGTGGATGTGGAGATTTCCAAACGCCGGGCCGCGGAGGAGCTGCGTTTCCTCGGCCTGCGCGATCCCCTTACCGGCATGGGCAACCGCAACGCCTATCTTGCCGCGTGCCGCGCCCTGAAGGACCGTGCCGACGGCAGTCTCGGCGTCATTTTCATTGATCTCAACGATCTCAAATATGTCAACGACACCTTCGGGCATGAACGTGGAGATGAATACATCCGTACCCTGAGCGAGCTGTTTCTCAAGCATTTTCGCAGCAGGGACATCTTCCGCATCGGCGGGGACGAGTTCGTGTTCCTGTGTGAGAATATGCCGGAAGCTCTGTTTAATGCCAAGATCAGAAGCATGCTGAAGGAAGGGGAGGAGCGTTTTCCCCGTTCCATAGCTCTGGGGGCTGTATGGGGGCGGCAGGCGGAGAATGTGGAGAGCATGGTGCAGGAAGCCGACCGGCTCATGTATGCGGAGAAGCAGCGCCAGAAGGCGGAGCGCGGAACCGGTGAGGCGTTCGGCAGTTTTCCGAAATGAAAAAGACAGCTTCAGCATGCCGTTTCAGGGCGTTTTGCGGTTAGGCATATCTGTCGGCCTCCATGTCCTGATCCGCTGGTTTCACGCCTGAAGCCGGATGGAGCATGCTGCCTCTGGCCCGTGTTCCACACGGGCTGTCTTTGCGGCAACGAACGCCGCCCATGCCGGAGCAACGGAACACGTCACGCACAGGGCCATCAGCATAATTCTGCAACAGAGCGAACTCTCCTGTCGCGTTGACTCTTCCTGCCTGCGGCGTATATGTGTATCTGGAGCGGAATCCTGCCGACATGCCTGAAAACGGGCGAACAGGGGCCGGAATGGAGTGTCCGGGCCCACGGATATTTTCAACAGTGAACGCTTTGAGGGCGGCATGCTTCGGAACATGCGTCGCCAGAGGTGTCAGACATGATTACGTTTACGACGGGCGATATCTTTCAGGGGGAACATGAAGTTCTCGTCAATGACGTCAACTGCGCCGGAAACATGGATATCGGCGCGGGAGCCGTATTCAGGGAAAAATACCCCAACATGTTCCGGCAGTACGAAAAGCTGTGCGGTTCAAGAATCATTCGTCCGGGCAATACCTGGGTGTATGAAACCAGCCGGGACATGCCCAGGTACATTTTCAATGCGGCTACGCAGTTTCACTGGAAGGACAGGGCGGATCTGGACTGGGTCATCAAGTGTTATCAATCGATAGTTTCCCAGATCGGCGGCAGGAAGGTCACTGACATCGCCATTCCTCCGCTGGGCTGCGGAGCGGGCGGCTTGCGCTGGAAGATTGTCAGACCGCATGCTGAACGCATACTGGACGGCGACAGTTATGTGAAGAACCATTGCCGCGTTGTCTGCTACGAACCGGAAGAGTGAGAGAACAGGGATAACACGGCGCGGCCCTGTGCGGCAAAACGGCACAGGGCCGCGTCGTGTGTTCGGGTGTTTCAGAGCATTTTCGTTTTGAACATGCTCCCCCGAATGTTCCGGATGCCGAGCGAAGCGGGATGAAGCCGCGACGCCCCCCCTTCCCCGGTGTCGCCGCAGTTCACTTGCGGCGTAACGCTCCGGCTTCAGGCGTGAAACCTGCGGGCCGGAACATGGAGTCTGGTTGGCAGATATTTTCGGGAGCAAAACGCGCTACTCAATGGATAAAGCGCTCCCGTGCAGTCGGACGGGGAGTTCATGTTCGGAGCTGCCCGTGTTCATGTGCAGGGTGAGAATCTCGTGTTCTTCAGCCGTTCCGGCGGGCAGGGGGGGAATGGAAAGCAGATTTGCGCCCTGGGCGGCGCTGATGACGGCGGACCACAGCGTTCTGCCGCGCGCGTCACGCAGGAGGAATTCCGCCGTTCCGGCTGCCTCGGCCCGGTAGCGTATTTCGTACACGCCGCGATCCGGATGAAGAGCAAGATCGCAGGCGTCCGGAATATGGGTTCCTGCGGCATCCCGGGCGGGTTTGAGCGTAATCACCATTTCCGGAAAGCCGGGAGGCAGATGCGGTTCCGCCATTCCGGCCCGTTCCAGACCGCGCCGTGCTTCTTCCGTACGCATGAACAGCTTCCAGAGCAGGCCGGAACGGTAGTTTTCCACCATGCACACAATGGGAAGCTGATCTATGGCGTTATAGGTGCGGGCATACCAGCGTTTTGCCGGATCGGTCGAGGGTCTCAGCGAGTCATAGGGACCCCATGGGCCGATCATGTCCTTTTTCAGCGGGCCGTACAGTTCTCGCAGCACCTGCATGGCGTAATGCGGCGCATAGGGCAGGGAGGACAGGGCGGCTGTGGGCGCGATGACGCCGTGCTCGTTGCCCGGAGCGTTGAAGGTGTATCCTTCGGGGGCGTCACAGGAGGTCAGGCCCCACAGGTTTTCCCTGTAGCCGTACTCCTTCGGCGCACTTTCCAGACAATAGGCGCGGTTGACCAGAGCCTGGGTGACGTTGCGGATGCCGTAGCCCCTGCGTACCTTGTCGTCCGCGATGCGGAACGGATCAATGCCGATAAAGGAATAGTGGGTGATGAACAGCGGGCCGGTATAGGGCATGGCCGCTTCCACGGTGTAGCCGTTGCCGCTCTTCGGCAGGTATTCATCGGTGGACTTCCAGTAGGCGTAGGCTTCGCGCGGGATGGGATGAGTGGGCGAGGCCAGTGCCATGACGTAGAGAGCCAGACACTCGTTGAAGCCGGACACCTTCATGTTCATTTCAAAACCGTATTCCGGACTCCAGTGCCAGTACATGCCGTTGTTTTCCGGCTTTTCGCGTCCGCCCGGCCCGGCGGCGAACCAGTCCCATTCCACATCTTCCCACAGGCGGGTGATTATGGCGCGCAGTTCCTCTTCCGGCCCCCTGCCGTCGAAATATTCGCGGGCGATAAGCAGGTTCTGCATCAGGAAGGCCGTTTCCACGATATCCGCGCCGATGTCCTTGGCCCCGAAGGGCATGGTTTCGCCGGTGATGCCGTTCACCCAGTGGGGAAAGGCCCCGTGCAGGCTTTTGCGGGCGGTTTTGTCGCGCAGGAAGCGGGTAAGGGTGAGCAGACGCTCCACGGCCTGCCCGCGGGTGATCCAGCCGCGTTCGACAGCGACCACGATGGCCGAAACACCGAAGCCCGTGCCTCCGATGGTGGCGGGGCCGTCCGCATAGCGGTTGTTCTCAAAGGTCATGCCCGATGGATAGGCGTGTTCCCACATGTAGAGAAAACATTCGCGCTGGAGGCGATCCAGCAGAAGCGCATCGGAACCGGAAACAGCACGGGCCGGAATGCAGAGAGCGGCACAGAACAGAAGCGGAGCCGCAAGACGAAAGAGAATTTTTAGCATGGTATGGCTGCCGAATGATGGTTTAGAGCATTTTCAAATCGAAAATGCTCCCGGAGTTGAGCGGAGCGGGACTCCGCCGCGACATCGGAGCAGCCGCAATTGACTTGCGGCGTACAGCTCCGATGGAGGTGTGAAACCTGCAAGCCGGAACACAGGGTCCGGCCGGCAGATATTTTCAATGACAAAACGCTCTCATGGATTTTGGGTTGATGGAACACTGAACATTCTCCATGTGGCTTGAAATCTCCTCCCTTTCGGGATGAAGAGAGTCCGCAGGCTTTGTTCACGGCAGCCAGCGGGCGAGTTCATCATAGAGGGCATCGGGAGAGATTGGCTTGGTCAGATGGGCATTCATCCCCGCCGCAAGACTTTTTTCCCTGTCTTCACGAAAGGCGTGGGCCGTCATGGCCAGTACGGGCACATCCCGAAAACGTTCATCTTCCCGAAGCCGCCGGGTTGCGGTCAGACCGTCCATTTCGGGCATCTGGACATCCATGAGGACAAGCTCGAAAGGTACGCCCTCCCGCCATGCTTCGTCCAGCAGGCGCAGCGCTTCCCTGCCGTTTTCGGCCAGAGTGGCCTGCAGGCCGCGGTTTTCAAGCAGGGAGGAAAGAATGAGCCGGTTGATTTCATTGTCCTCGACGGCAAGAATCTTTCGGCCTGCGAGAGTTTTTTCCGCAGGGCGGGCTGCCTGTTTTTCCGCTTCCGCCGCCTTTTCCGGCCGTTCCCTTTCCAGCAGGCAGGTGAACTGGAATGTGGACCCCTTGCCGACCTCGCTCTCACAGGCAATGGTTCCCCGCATGAGCTTCACAAGTTCGACGCAGATGGCCAGTCCCAGACCGGTTCCGCCAAAACGCCGCGTGATGGAGGAGTCGGCCTGCCTGAATGAATCGAAGATGTGTGCGCGGGCTTCCGCAGGGATGCCGATGCCGCTGTCCTTCACGCTGATGAGCAGACGGATCTGATCCCCGGAAAGTCCCGCGTCCGTGCCTTCGGCAAGCGCAACGTGTATTTCCACCCCGCCCCGTTCGGTGAACTTGAGGGCATTGCCCACCAGATTGGCGAGAATCTGGCGCAGACGCAGGGGATCTCCGATGAGCCGGTCGGGCACATCGGCGTCGATGGTCAGGCGCAGATCCAGCCCGCTTTCTCTGGCGCGCGGAACAAGACAGTCCACAAGCCCGCCTGCGGTCCTGCTCAGGGAGAAGGGCTCCTTTTCCAGCTCCACATGTCCGGTTTCCAGCTTGGACATGTCCAGCACGTCATTGATGAGGTGCAGGAGGTGCTTTCCCGCGTCGTCGATTTTGTCCAGATAGTCGCTGGCTTTTCCCGGGGACAATTCCTGACGGGCAAGATGGGCCAGACCGAGCACGGCGTTGAGCGGCGTGCGGATTTCATGGCTCATGTTGGCCAGGAATTCGCTTTTGGCGCGGCTGGCCAGTTCGGCGTTTCTGACGGCGCGGCGCAGCTCTCTGTTGGAATCCATGATATCCGCCCGCATGGCATGGCCTTCCATGGCCATGCCGATCAGATTGCCCATGGTGCGCAGGAAATTTTCTTCCGCCGTGCTTGTGAGCCGGGCTGACCGGCATTCGTCAGCGCCGATGAACCCCCATAACTCCCCCTTGACAAAAATGGGCGCAAGCATGATGGAGAATGTCCTTTCCGCATCCAGCACAGCCCGTTCACCGGGAGGCAGATCGCGCGAGGAGCCGCGAAAGCCGCGCCCGCTGCGGAACATGTTCAGCAGTTCGGGCAGGGCGCTCGCCGCGTGGACGTGAGCGCCCTGCTCGCCTTCCTGCCTGAATTCGGGATTTCTGCTCCATTCGTACATCTGGGCGGCGAAAAGATTGCCGCTGCCTACAGGTTCGGTCAGAAACAGCCAGATATACGCGCGATCGGCTTCAAGATTTTCACCGAGCATGGCGAGCACACGGTTTACGGCCTTTTCGATGCTTCCGCCGAAGCTTTCCAGCAGATTCTGGGCCGCCAGCCCGCTGATGCCGAGCAGCCGCTCGTGCCGGGCGAGGCTGTGTGCGGCGGCATCCCGGAAGGAATGATCCTCTGCCGTGTAGGTAAAGCCTGCAAGATCCGCATTCCGGCCGAAGATCGGCTCGCAGCCGACAGCCAGCGCGACGGCGTCATCTCCGGATTGACGCCATGTCATATTCCGCGTCAGAGCGCAGCGCGCGCCGCATGCCTGTTCTTCGAGAAGGGCGAATTTCCCGGCTGCGTCCGGAGCAAGCAGTTCCTCGAAGGTCTTCCCCGCGATATCCTCGGGCGGAAGGCCCAGCAGAGCGGAAAAGCGCCGGCTGCAGGCGATGATTCTTCCCTTGTCGTCCTTGGCGGTCAGAAAACCCGGAAAGTTCATGCTCAGATCGCCGGGCCAGCGGATATCGCTTTCCGGAGAAAGATCCGTCTTCCGGAATTCCAGCAGGGCTTCACCGAGGCGTTTGCTGGCGCGCAGAAGACGCAGGGCCGCGGGCACGTCGGGCTGTCCGGCAATGGACAGGGATGTGGACAGCCATGTTCCCGCCGCCTGTCCCTGCGCCGCATCCGCATCATCATCCGGCAGGGCCGCCCATTGTCCGGAGAGAAGCCCTGCCGCGCCTGAAGGAAGAAGATCCCACAATGACCGGTGAAAAGGATGATGGAACGTGTTTTCAAATGCGGGGTTGGCGCTCAGAATGAAGCCGTCCTCCATGCGGATGCGCAGAAACGGAAGATGCGAAAACGCCATCAGACGGCAGGAGAACTCAAAAGGGGATGTACTGGACATGGCCGGGTGATTTCAGCATGCTTGATGTTGCGGAAACATGGCGGACTCCTTTTTGCTGAATATCATGATTTGTCTGGTTGCCCAAGAAAAAATTTGTTCCCGAACCTCGTGGAGGTCCGCTCCGCGGCAGAGTCTCATGTTCCGGAAGGCGCCGTTTTCTTCACATCCGCTGCGGCGCGTTCCTCTTCCCATCCGCCGCCCAGCGCCATGCACACATGGATGACGGAGGAAAGATGGGCGGCGCGCACCCCGGCAAGCTGGATTTCCGCTCCGAACAGGGAGCGTTCGGCATCCAGCACATCCATATAGGAGGCGTAACCGTTGTCGTAGCGCAGGCGCGCCAGCCGTGTGGCCGTGCGCAGACGGTTCACGGCGGACTCCAGGGCGTTGACCACATGCGCGGTGCGATCCTGAACAGCCAGCGCATCGCGCACGTCCCTGAACGCCTTCTGCACGGCCAGAACATATGCGGCTGCGGCCTGACGCCGGGCCGCTTCGCTGGCCTTGACGTTGCCGGAGATGCGCCCGAAGGTGAGGATGGGCAGGCTGATGTTTCCGGCAAAGCCCCAGAGCTTGGATGTCTGGTTGAAGAGCTGATCAAGTTCGGTACTCTGGGTTCCGAGCTGGCCGGTCAGGGAAATGGACGGAAACCAGGCGGCTCTGGCCGCTCCGATCCTGAAATCGGCCGCCTTGAGCATGGCTTCAGCCGCCACGAGATCGGGACGGCGCTCCAGCAGATCGGAAGGCAGGCCGACAGGCAGTTGCGGGGCGTCGGGCATGGCGTCGATTTCCAGCCCCCGTTCCGGCGCGGCTTCAAAAATGTCGCGGGGAGAGCGGCCGGTGAGCACCATGAGCGCGCTTTCCGCCATGGCTACCTGATACTGGGCGGTGTACAGGCTGGCGCGCACGGTATCCACTTCGGTCAGGGCGCGCATGTAGTCCAGCTCGCTGATCACGCCCACCTTGTAGCGTGAGCTGTAAATCTTTGCGGCTTCCTCGCGGGATGCCAGCGTGCGTCTGGCTATGGCAAGCTGGGCGTCATAACTGCGCAGACTGATATAGGCGGAGGCCGTCTGTCCGGCAAGGCTGAGCATCATGCCGCGCTGTCCCGCTTCGGAGGCCAGCACCTGTTCGCGCATGGCGGCCGAGGTGTTGCGCACCTTGCCCCACAGGTCGATTTCCCAGGCCGCCTGGAGAGCAAGGGTGACCTGGCTGTTGACGCGATCCGTGCCTTCGGTGGGGTTCCCCAGCCTTGTCAGGAGCTGGCTGAGCCCCGCCCCCGACCAGTATTCGACATCTTCGTCCGTATAGCGGGCGCGCCCTGCCTGGCCCGAGCCGGCGATGGTCGGAAAATACCGGGACTGGGCCATACCCAGATAGGCGCGGGCCTGATCGACGGCGGCGACGGCTTCCGCGAGGTTCTGGTTGTGCAGCAGGGTTTCCTCCACCAGCCTGTCCAGCACGGGATCATGGAAACGTTTCCACCATCGGACTTCCAGCCCCTTTTCTGCCGTGGGGTTCCCGCAGGGCGTGCTGTTCCAGTTTTCAGGGATGTCCATTTCCGGCCGACGGTAATCCGGCGCGAGCGAGCAGCCGGACAGGATAAGCCCCGCAGCCAGGCAGAGAGCCGCGCCTGCGCGTTGAAATGACGTGGTGGTCATCAAAAATTCCTTTGTGGTTTGAGATCTCCCCCTTCAGGGGGAAAAGAGGAGTTGACAAGACGGCGAAGCCGCTGAAATCCTTTTTCGCAGCCCCTCCCTTCAGGGAGGGGCAATCCGCACGACCCCTCTCCGTCGGCTGCGGAGTCAGTCGGCGGATGGGGCGACTGTGGATTGAAACATATGTCCTCCAGAATCTTGCAGGGGTATGGTAGGTCAGAAACAGGTTGTTCCGTCCGCGGGAGTCAGGCGTCGGACGGCGCGGAATCAGCCGGCAGAAGCTCTGCCCGACCCTGATGTTCAGGCTTTTTCTGCCGCGCCGGAAAGATCGCCAGGCCGTAATAGGCCAGGGCCAGCCCCCAGAGCTGAAGCCACAACGGCATGATTTCCGCGAAGCCGGCGCCGCGCCCCATGATCAGGCGATAGCCGACGATGCCGGGAGTGGTGGGCATGAACTGCGCCGCGAAGCGCGCCGGAGCGGGCATGGCCTCCGGAGGCCACACGGCTCCGGAAAGAAAGAGCATGGGCAGGGCGCAGGGGAGAATGGCCACAAAGACCATTTCCGGCGTTTTGAGCAGGCGTCCGAAAAAGCAGCCCAGTGAGGCGGCCGCCCAGAACAGGGGGAAAAGGAAAAGCAGAAGCAGCCCGAAGCTGTGCGGCCGGGGCACATCGTAAAATATGGGCAGCAGCCAGAAATAATAGAAGGCGTGCAGAAAGAAGAGGCAGCAGCACAGCAGAATCCGGCCGGTCGTCGCGCACGCGTCTCTGCCGTGTTCCCCGGGTGTCGGGCTGCTCCATGCCTTGCCGGACATCATGGCGCAGCCGATGATCATGATCTGCTGGAGGATGACCACGAAGACGGCGGGCACGGTGTTCAGAAAATAGTTGCCCGCGGGATTGTACAGGGTGAAGACGGATGCCTGCCCGCGCACCTGGAGGGAAAGGGCGGAAAGCTGCGGCATCCCCGCTTTCTGATAGCGTTCCACACGCACGCCCGCGCCGAGATTTTCCGCCGCGAGGCGCACGCCGGTGAAGGCCACGCGGTAGGAAAGCAGATAGTTTGCGTCACAGTACAGCGGCAGAATGGTTTTGCCGCTGCGCATGATGTTGCGCGAGAAATCGCCGGGAATGATCAGGACGGCCGTGGCGTCACCGCCTTTCATGCGTTCCAGCGCGAGCTGAGGGGAATCCGTCACGGCGGCAACGCGCACGCCTTCCGTGCTGTCGATCATGCGCATGAGCTGGCGGGAAAGATCGCTGCGGGCCTGATCGACCACGAAAAGAGGCAGCTTTTGCGGCACTTCGTTGTGAAAGGGCAGAGGATACAGCAGGGAATAGAAGATCACTCCGCCGATCATGACCGTGCGCGCGGCCTTGTTGCCCATGAGGTCGCGCCCCGCGGCGAGAAACGCGCCGCGCAGCCCGAAAAGGAAGTTCAGCAGAGCTTTCATACTGTTGCTCCTTCCTGCCGGATGGCCCGGAGTTTTGCGGCGAGCAGCGCGCCCCGGCGTACAGTGAGCGTCAGCCCCAGACCGCCGAAGACAAGGGTCAGCAGCGCCATGGCGGCAAGCGCGGGGAACTGGCTGAAAAACGTCGATCCGAGCTGTCCGGCATGAACCTGGAAGTCGAGGTAGTGCGTGATGGGAAGGGACATGGCCCAGTATCGGCCGAGGAAAGGCATGGCCTGAAGCGGGAATGTCAGTCCGGCAAAGGCGAAGGCGGGGGAGGAATAAACCGAGATCAGGCTGAGTCCTTCGGCCAGGGAGGGCCGGATGGCATAAATCAGGTGACCGAGGGCTACCGAACCGGCTGTCATGAGCAGCCAGGCCGGAAGCAGGCGGATAAATCCGCCGTGCAGAAGCAGATCGCCGTTGAGGAAGAGCAGGGCGGAAAGGCCTGCGCCCAGCGCGGCGTACCACAGCATCAGAGCGAGCTGGGAACCGAGAATGGCGGCGGCGCCTGGAGCGCCGTTTTCCCTTCCCGGCCAGACGCGGTTTGCGCGCAGCGGATTGAGCAGATTTTCCAGTGAGCAGGCGGAAGCTATGCCGGATGCAAGCTGAATGATTGCGGGCAGCAGTCCCGGAAGAAGAAAAACCCGGTAGTTGGTGGCGGGGTTCCCTATGGGGCGCAGATCCAGCGTGACGGTGGAGGACTGGATCAGTGCGCTTTCCCTCGGTATGCCGGAATTTCCGCGCATTTCGCTGTCCTGCTGCTTCCAGAAGGCGGCGCCCACGTCGCTGATGTCGCGTTTGAGCAGGCCGGCCGCGGCCATGTTCTGCCCGTCCAGCCACGCGGTAAAGTGTGCGGGCCGCTTGCGCAGGACATCGCGCTCGAAGTTCTTGGGAATGAGAATGAATGCGTAGACCCTGCCCTCCCGCAGGAGCCTTTCGCCGTTTTCGGGCGTGTTGACCATATGGGTCACGCTCATGCTCGGGCAGCCCTCAATCCAGCGCGCCAGACGGTGAGAGGTGATGCTGCGGTCCAGATCGCAGAGCGCCACAGGCAGATTGCGCATGTCGCCTGTGCCGAACAGCGTCCAGAGCAGCGCGAACACGATGAGCGGCGCGCCGAACAGCAGCCAGAACATGGGAGGGCGCTGCGTCCATGACTGCATTTCCGCTCTGACGGAGGAGAGAAGGACGTGAAGTCCGTGCATGGCCGGCCTCAGTTTTCAGCAGGGTTGTCTTCAAGGGAGAAGATGACGCTCATGCCGGGACGCAGTCCGGGCACGGGTTCCACGGGGGTGCTGTGCACCTCGAAGGTTTTCATGTCATAGGAGCCTGAACTGTTGGTGGCCCGCCATGTGGCGAAGTCTCCCAGAGGTGAGATGTAGGTGACGCGGAACCTGACCTTTCTGTCGCCCAGCGCGGGTATGGTGCCCACATAAACGCCGCCCATCTTCACATGGTTGAGATACTTTTCGCGCAGCTGCACCACGGACCATACATCGTTCAGATCCACCAGGGAAACCACGGGGTAGCCCGGGGTCACCAGTTCGCCCTGACGCACCAGCACCTTGCTCACCTCGCCGTCCATGGGGGCGGAAAGGCGGATGTCCCGGCTCGTGGCCAGCGCCTCGTCCAGTGCGGCCTGTGCCAGATCCACCTGGGCGTCGGCGGCTTCAATATCTTCTATGCGGCTGCCGGTGCGGGCCATTTCCAGCGCGGCGGCGGCGCGTTCCTCCCTCTCCCGGGCAATGGAAAGCTGGCTTCTGGATTCATCAAGATCCTGTGAGGAAATGGCCTTGTTCGCATGAAGCTGGCGGACACGTTCGTACGTCTGCTGGGCGATGCGCCGTGCGGCCTGGGCTTCGGAAAGGGATGTTTCCGCCTGGCGCACTTCCTCGTCGCGGGCTCCCCGGTGCGCCTTGGCCTGGACGGCTTTGGCCTGAGCCAGCGCCGCGCGGGCCTGATTGACCCTGGCTTCCATTTCGGGGCTGTCGATGACCAGCAGGAGATCTCCCTTTCTGACGCTGGCTCCGTCAGCCACAAGCTGTTCCAGTACCCGGCCCGTGAGCTTGGGGGAAATATCCACGCGCGTGGCGTCGATTTCGCCCTGCGCGAAGTCCCTGTCATACGAGACGTCAAGCACGCCGGTCATGGACAGCAGAATGATGGAAAGACCTATCAGGCCGAGAAGAACTGCGGGGGCGGCTGCGGATTTTTTCATCACAAATTCCTTTATGGTTGGCCCTGCTGAAGTTTGTGCCTTGAATGTCCCCGCCCTTTTTCCGGTGACAAAGGGCGGGGAGAAAGCCTGGACGCATTTCAATGCGTCATGTTTCAGAACGCGTAGTTGAAGCTCAGGGTGCAGCGGAAGCCGTTGGCGTTGTACTTCGACCCCCAGCGATCCTCACTGGTGTCGAAATCGCTGATGATATAGGAGAACAGGGGCGCAAAGCTCAGGTTTCTGTACAGCCGCCATTCAGTGATGAAGTCGAGGACAAGGGCGGAGTCCGCCGTGGTCATGTACCCGACCGGGCTGTCTTCATAGGCCAGGGCGAACTTTTTGGAGGAGCCTTCCGGCGCTCTGTAGTGGGCGCGGGTTACCGAGTTGTTGCCCCTGATCCATGTGGCGGAAAGCTGGTGCGTGATCCTGGGCGAGAAAAGAGCCAGATCCTTTATGCCGAACTGTACGCCCCATGTGCCGTTGGGGTTGCGGTTGATAATGGTGGGGCAGAGCAGGGTGTTGTCGTAGAAGAAGCCGGTGGCGGCGTTGAAGTAGCCCATGCCTTCAAAGACCGGGGCGCGGCCGCTTTTCTTCGTGCCGCCGTCATCGCCGGAGGCATACCAGCCGCGGATGAACGGCGTGCCCCAGGCGGAGGTTTTCAGATCCGCGCCGAGCGCGGCATACCAGCCCTCGCGCGCCGCTCCTCCGGAGGCGTCGTTGCCGCCGTAATAGAAATCGGCCCGGACGGTGAGCGGATCGAACATGCCCAGCTCGGCTCCGAAACCTGCCATCCATACCGTGGTGGAGCCGGATGCGGGCGTTTCGTCCCCGAAGAAACCCAGAGCCCAGGCTCCTTCCTGCTGGCCGTAGCGCATGGCCGCCCTGGGGTAGGACGTGTAGGGAGTCTGGGGGTTGTACTGCGCGCCGGGGGTGGCGGAAAGCGTGTTTTTGAACACGTTGCTGCCGATGCTGCCGCCCATGATCCAGGGGGTGATTTTCAGATTCTCATAGCTGGCGGTCAGACTGAGGAAGCCGAAATCCGCCGAGCTGCCGGAAGTGTGCGCAGTGCCCCATGCCGCGGTTTCCGCCTGCGGGCGCAGCCATGCCACGTTCAGATCATGGCTGTCGCCCAGGGGGACATTGACCATGACGCCGTCGATGGGCTCGTTCAGGATGGGGGTATCAAAGGTGTAGGAGGGCATGTGGAACCAGAAGCGTCCCATGTTCACCCGTGATTCGGTGTTCGGCACCTTCCAGCTGAGATATGCCTCGCGCGCGGTGACTTCGTCGCCCGGGCCGCCGACGCCCAGAGACCCCTGCAGCGTGCGCGGCACTTCAAGGTTCAGCACTGCGGTGAGGTTTTCGGATACGGCCATGTCGAACCACAGACGCAGACGCTGGTATGCCTGGAACTGACTGCCCTGAACCTCCCTGTTCAGAGGATCGATGGTGTTCATGTGGTCGAGAAAGGACATGGACCACAGATATCTGCCGTGAACCCTGACTTCCACGGCGGACGAGTCGGCAGGGGAAAGCAGCATGAAGGCGGCCGCAAGCGATATGATGAGCTTTTTCATCAAAAGTTCCTTTGTGTTTTGAAACATAACCCTCTCCATGTAAGGGGTGTGACGCGGCGTGCAGCGGGATACCGGGAAGAGCGCGCCGGCATACGGGACGGGGCAGGGATTCGTGAGCGGATGCTGTCCGACGCCTAGAGCGTTTTGTTATTGAAAATATTTGCCAGCCAGGATCCTGCGTTCTGGCCCGCAGGCTTCACGCCTCCGCCGTCGCTCTACGCCGCAAGTGAATTGCGGCTGCTCCGGCGTCGCGGCTTCAGTCTCGCTTCGCTTGACTCCGGGAGCATTTTCAAAGCGAAAATGCTCTAGGCGTGGAAGGTTATGTCCACGCACTCGGCCTTTTCCTTGTCCCGCGGGTAGGTGAAAATGCAGACGGCGTAGATCGCCCCGCCCACGAAGAGAATCGTGGAGGCGACGGTCATGGCGAAGGAGATGCTGAACATGTCGGACAGGATTCCGGTGACGATGGGGCCGAGTCCGTACCCGAGCAGGTTCTGGGACAGGATCATCAGGCTGATGGCCGTGGCGCGGGACGTGGCGGAAGTCAGGTCAAGGATGAGAAAGGAACCTGCCGCGAGAAGCGTCCCGAAGAAACATCCGGAAATGACGAGAAGCGCCACCTGTTCAAGGCTGCCCGGCCGCAGAAACGTGTAGGCCGTGAAGTTGAGAAATCCGCTCAGAAACATGACGAAGGTCAGCCATACGGGGACAAGCCGTTCATTCCTGTTCTTCAGCCAGTCGAGCAGCGGCCCGCCGTAGAACACGGCAAGGGAGCTCATCAGGATGATGAGAGAGGCATAGCTGCTGGCCGTGGTCATGGGCACTTCCGCAACTCGCGTGAAATAGGTGGGGAGCCATGTCATGAGGACGCTGTTGAACAGGCGGATGCATACGGCGCACAGGATGACGCACACGATGGTGGGAGTTTTCAGGATGTTTCTGACTGCCGGGATGAACTGGCCTTTCCGTTTTTCGCGCCGGGCAGCCTTTTCCCCGCTGTCATCGGCCACCCTGAAGTCATGCATGCGCAGGGCGAGGAAGGAGAGCAGCAGACCGGGAACGGCGACAACCCCGAAGGCATGACGCCAGCCCCAGTGTTCGGCGACGAATGCGCCGACCACCAGCCCGATGGGTGCGCCGATGGTCATGCCGCAGGTCACGATGGCCGTGGCCGTGGCGCGGAACTTCCGGGGGAAGCATGCCGTCAGCAGGCTCTGCCCGGCGGGCTGATATCCGGCTTCACCGAAGCCGCACAGCATTCTCGCTATGAGCAGAAGGGAAAAGCTGGTGGCAAAACCGCCGAGCAGCGTGGAAAGACTCCATACGACGCCCATGAGGAAGATCATCTTTTTCCGGCTCCATCTGTCCACAAGATAGGCCGTGGGTACGACAAGCAGGGAAATGGCCACATTGACGGAAGCCACCAGCATGCCGAGCTGCTTGTCGCTGAGGGCAAACTCCTCCTTGATGTGCGGGAAGAGGGAGACGATGACCTGTCTGCTGATCAGATCGAACATGCCGAGAAGAAATATGATGGCCGCGGTGTACAGCGCATATTTTCTGGGAATCGGCCATGCGTCGTCGGGGCCGCTGCAGGTCAGGCCGGTATTGTCATTGCTCATGACGACATTCTCCATTAATGTGGAGGTGATTTTGTGCTTTGCGGCACAAAGAAAGGGAAAGCAGTGTCGTGAAAGAGGGGGCGGCTCAGTCTTCTCTGTAATTCGGCGTCAGATTATACGCCATTTCAATGCCGTCATGCAGTGAACCCGTCACCAGGCAGCCCCGGCTCATGATTTTCCGGACGCGTTCAAAGGTGTCTTCGTCCTCTTCATCCAGAGAGAGGGAGGCATCAATGGTGATCCTGAGCACCCGGCTCTGACCGCCGGCATTGGTGTCCACATCCAGCGTCGCGGTGGCGCGGAGGTCTTCATAGCGGACGCCCCGGCTTTCCAGCGCGGAATTCAGGGCCGCGCAGAAGCAGAACAGGGCGGAGGCGCCCAGAAGCTGCTTGGCCGTGCCGCCGCGCTGTTCGGCCGGCACTCTGGAGTTGTCGATGACGATGTCGCCCAGCGCGGCGCCGCCGGTATGGATGGTATGGAGATCGCCGTTGCGCTGATAGGAAACGGAAAGCTGCATGTTTCACTCCTGAAGATAATGGGAAATGTTTCAGCATGGCCGCGCAAGCGGGGGGACTCGCGCGGCCGGGTGCGGTTCAGGCTTCCGGGCGGGGTACTGTCATGCCCCGCCCGAAAAACGGCGCGCGCCGCAATCAGGCGCAGTCATGCTTTTCCCATGGCTTGCGGCTGCCGCGTTCCAGAGCTTCCATCATGGAAGCGTTGGTTTCAAAAAGTTTGCGCACTTCGCGCATCTTGAAGTTGAGCCCCTTGATCACCCTGTAGGCTGCAGGCGCTTCCACACCGGAAGGCAGGGGAAGATCGCCCAGCCAGGCGATGGTGGGCGCGATGGAAGCGGCGGGAACCGGTTTTTCCAGCGTGATGCCGCGTTCGATGCCCAGGCCGTAAAACACGGCGAGAGAGGGGCAGGCGACGACGATAAGCAGTTTTTTGCTGCTGAGGGAGAGGGCTTCATCAAGTACTTTGAGCAGTTCCGCCTCCGTAGGCGCGTCGGCGACAAAAAAGTCGGAACCTTCTTCCGTGATGGGTTCAACCACCAGCCCTGCTTCCGCGGCGGCGTCCCAGATCATCTGGCCGGAAGCGGCGCCCGCCCCGGCTTCCGTCCGGAGATCCCTTTCCACGGTCAGCGGAACGAGCGCTCCCTTCTGGCGCAGTTTTTCCAGAGACGCGGCGCTGCCGTTCCGCAGCACGTCGGCGTCGACGGAGGTGAACACGAGCAGGGTCTTTTTCTGATTGGCCATGATTATAGTCTCCTTGAGTCGTTCTTTTCTGTTGAGCAGCTCTGCCGGTCGGGGTTCATATTCCGGTATCCGAGGACGCGGCAGATTCCTGAAGCATTTCCTGAAGTTGGAGTCCATCCGGGTTGTGCAGTGTCCAGAGGGTGCCTTCCGGCGTTCTGCGCCGTCGTATTTCGAGCAGGGGAGACCGCATCCAGCTGATGCGTTCCACCCCCCTGCCTTCACTGGTTCGCTTCAGCTTCGCCATGAGGACCAGAGGTTCCATGCAGTCGACGGCAACGCCATTGGCCCGGATCATGGCCAGCACAAGGGAAAGGATGTTCTGTTCGATTTCTTCGGCGCGCATGGTTCTTTCCGTATGTGTCCGTGCGCGGGGCATCTTCGGGACGCCCCGCGCATGAGCGCTATTTCACGGTATAGGCGTCCGGGTCTTCCATCGCCTGATACAGCACCGCGCCTTCGCAGGTGGTGGGGTAGGGGATGCCCATCATGTAGCAGATGGTGGGCACGATATCGACAAGCTGGGTGGCGCGTTCCATTTCAAAGCCCTTCTTGATGCCGGGGCCGTAAAACACGGACATGGTGTGCAGATCGCCTATGCCCCATTTGGCCGTGGACAGGATCGGGCCGTGCTGCGCGCCGTATTCGGGGTAACAGGTGTACACCACGTCGCCGCACTGTTCGCCTCCCATGCCGAGCAGCAGGGCGTCTTCCTTGGTCAGTGCCAGAGCTATGGGACGCCTGCCCGTCCTGGGTTCGACATAGGTGTACAGGGCGTCGATGATTTCACGCTGTACCTTGTAATAGTCTTCCGGCTCGACGATGCCTCCGGGATAGCGCCCCTTGAGGTTGACATAGATGAAGCAGGAGCGCTGGGGGAACGCCTTGGATTTTTCAATGATCGGTTCGGCCAGAGCCTTGCGGGCCGCTGCGGCCTGTTCCGGCGAGAGGTTTTTCAGCGCCGTCTTCATGGCTTCGCTGGGCTCGGCGTTTTCGTCCACCACCATGAGTCCCGCATCGATCAGGGCTTCGGTGGGATTGAAGGTGGTGCCGTCCGCCTTGGAGCCGTGATCGGACACCAGAATGACCAGAGTGTCGTCGCCCACTTCCTCCAGCAGCTTGCCGAGCATGGCGTCGGTGGAGCGGTACAGGCGGCGGTGGAATTCCCAGGCGTGCTCGTTGGCTTCCTTTGAGGAACAGGTGGCGGGGTCAAGTTCCGTCATCAGGTAATGATAGACGGAGTCCGTGGGATGGGTGTGGAAGTAGCAGATGTCCCAGTCGGGGGTGTCGCGCATCAGGCGCACGATGCACTCGCCCAGCCAGCGGTTGTGCATCTCGATGAGCTGGGAGAACATTTCGTCGTCGTACCAGCCCAGCAGACGCAGAAGAAAGCCGGCCTTGGTGGTGGGCACGCAGTCGATGTCGCGCAGACAGGCGGCCTTTTCCCTGGGGAAGCACCACAGGTCCCCGTCGGTATTCAGCATCTGGGTCAGATAGAAGTCGAAGTCCAGGCCGTCGTCGCTCAGATTGAGCACCTTGCCCAGGAAGGCCACTTCCTTTTCCGTGCCGTCTTCAAGCTGCACTTTGGTCAGAACGCGGGGGCTCCATTCCTGCCTGCCGGAAACGGTGAAGAAGGCGTCCCTGAAATCACGGGTGGGGGAAAGCGTGACGGTGTCGTAGCCGTCTCCGTTCATGTCGCGCACCAGAAAATACCAGGTGTGCCGCTTCATCCTGAAGGGACTCTTGGCGAAAAGCACGTCGAATTCGATTTCCATGGGGTCGTCGCCCATGTCGTCCACGTTTTTCCAGTCTCCGGCGTCCTTCATTTCGGTCAGGATGCCGCCGGGATGATAGCGGGAACTGACGATGAGGTCGTCGCAGAACAACTGTCCGCCGGAGTAGGGCGCGCCCAGTCTGGCGGATGTTTCGTTGTCCTGAATGGTGCCGACGCTGAGACCGGAACCGCCTACCACCACGGAATTCTTCAGCCGCTTGTGCAGACCGTAGCTGGTGGGGTAGTTGATCACCAGAGACTTCTTGCCCGCCCGCTCCGCGGCTTCAAAGATGGTTTCCGCCTTGATGCGCTCGCCGCTGAAGTTCATTTCCGTATTGCTGCTGGTGGGCGTGGTGCCGGGAATATGCCGCCAGTAGCAGGTAATCTGGTGGGTCACGGGCCACGCGCCGGTGGAAATGCAGGTCCAGTTCGGAGGAGTGATGGTGGGCATGGGGCAGAGACTGTTCAGGCTCTTCACGCCATTTTCATATACCTTTTTGAAGTTGGGCAGGATGCCTTCCTTGATATGTTCTTCCACAATATGTGAAACCGCGCCGTCAATGCCGACTACCATCACTCGCTTGGGTCTGTTCATGAATTTCTCCTGACGTGGCAGGTAAGAGGTGAAGTGAATAATCGTCTTCCGTTTTGCAATAGTAGTGCCAAAATGATAGAAATAATTATTACAAGTGGTTAGTTGATTCAGGATGAAAGTGTCAGTAGCGTTATTTGATAAGATATGTCATATATGACGAGTAAAAGAGAGGTTTAATAAGCTTGTTGAGAGTATAAGGGGAGAGCATGAAAACATACCTTCACGCGCCGCAGTGCCCGCAGAACGAACTGGAGGAGATTCTCAGCGCCCGCAACGATATCAGGCATGCGCTCCGGTCTTCGCGCAACAGCCGGGGCTGTCTGGAAAATCTGTTCGGCATGTTGCGTCCGTTCTTTCCCGTTTCCTTCCTGCTGATTACCGAACCACGGGATATCGAGGAGCAGCGGCGGCTGCATGTGTATCCCCAGGTGGGAGGCAGGGATATTCTGTCCGGCACCTATGAGCGGGAATATCTCCGGGCCGCTGCGGCCGTGTCGCACGGGCCCATGGTGCGCATCGGCAACCAGGACGATCACGCCATCACTATCGCGCTGCTGCGCAACTCCCTGCCGCGCAGACGTTTTTCCATTCTTTTTTTCCGCAACACCTTCGCGGACGGAAAGTTTGCCGTGTTCGGCATTGTGGCGCAGGGGGAAGGACGTTTTCAGGAGATACACTGCGCACGGATGTTCGCGCTTGTCGATTTGTTCAGTGAATACTGGAAATCGGGCCGTGGAGGGAAAAAGACCGCTGCGCGGCGCCATGACCCGGGATATCTGGAGCTGGAAAACCTGCCGGGCATGCAGAAAACCCTGCATATGCTGTGGATGGCCGGACGGCAGGATTTCCCCGTGCTGCTGCTGGGGGAAACGGGCACCGGCAAGGAGGTCGCCGCCAATATTGTACACCGCTGTTCGGCACGGCATGGCGGAGCCTTTGTCAAAATGAACTGCGGCAACATTCCCGAAAATCTGGTGGACAGTGAGCTGTTCGGGCATGAGAAGGGCGCGTTCACCGGCGCGGACGCCATGCATCGCGGGCGCTTTGAGCGCGCGGATCGCGGCGTGCTGCTGCTCGACGAACTGGGAGAACTGCCCCTTACGGCGCAGGCCCGGCTGCTGCGCGTCCTGCAGGAAGGCGTCATCGAACGGGTGGGCGGCACTACGGAAATCCCCGTGGATGTGCGGATTATTGCCGCCACACACCGGAATCTCCGGCAGATGGTCCGTGATGGGTATTTCCGCCAGGATCTGCTGTACCGGCTTAATCTTTTTCCGATCCATATTCCCGCGCTGCGGGACAGGCCGGAAGATATCCCCCTGTTGCTGGACTTCTTTCTGCGCCGTCAGTGCGAAAAGCAGGGTATAGGCAACATGCCGGAAATTTCCGCCGACAATCTGCGGAAGCTGTGCGCCTATCCCTGGCCGGGCAATATCCGGGAACTGCAGAACGCCGTCGCCCGCGCCGTCATACTGTGGAGCGGCCGCTTCATGCCCTCGTTTGAAATCTGCGCGGGAGAAGCTCCGCTGCCCGGAGCGGCGGCCGCGCACGAAACGGCGCATGACGATCTTTCCCTTGAGTCCGTCATGCGCGCGCACATTGCCGGAGTGCTGGAAATGACCGGAGGCAGGGTGACCGGACGGGGAGGGGCGGCGGAACTCCTGAAGCTGAATCCGAGTACCCTGCGGGCCAAAATGCGGAAACTGGGGCTGGGAAAAGAGCGCCGTCCGGCTTGAAACGGTCTGGAGAGGCGAAAGTCCGGAGTCCTGTCCGCTCTTCCTGTCAGCTTTGCGCGGAGGCTCTGTTTTCCCTTTATCCGTCAAATATGGCGTATCTCGTCAAATAGTACCGGAGCCTCGGAAAATAAAGTGATTCTCCCATTGGAATAACAGACTTTTTATTTTGGCATTACATTTGCTAGGCGCGGGGCAGAAGCTGAAAATTGCACCGCGCCTTTTCGCCGTGAAAGCCTGAAGCGGAAGGCGCAAAAAGGAGGATCGGCATGAGGAAATTTGTGACGGCGGCTCTGGCGGCCGTGCTGACGGCCGGGACGGCGTTCGTCGCGCAGGCGGAGAGCGTGCCCCGGGGAGCGACCGAAGCCACCCGCGAGGCACAGGCCCGGGTGCGCGCGATGCTGGATTTCAGCGACAGGCAGAGCTGCGAGGACGCCATGCGCGGTTTCATTGCTCCCCTGCCGGATAAGGGGCGCATTGCGGACAAGGACGGACGGGTAGTCTGGAACCTTGAGCCTTACGCCTTCCTGAAGGCGGATATTTCTCCGGAGGATGTTCCGGATACGGTCAATCCCAGCCTGTGGCGGCAGTCCCGGCTGGTGATGTGCGACGGGTTGTACCGTGTGACGGACAGGCTCTACCAGATCCGCAACGCGGATCTGGCGAATATGACCATCATCGAGGGTGACAGCGGGATCATCATTGCCGATCCTCTCATGTCGGCGGAAACGTCGCGCGCCGCGCTGGAACTGTATTACAGGCATCGCGGCAGGCGGCCGATCCGTGCGGTGATCGTTTCCCACAGCCATGTGGATCACTATGGAGGCATTCTGGGGGTCGTCAGTCCCGGGGATCTGGCTGAAGGCAGGGTTCGCCTCATCGCTCCGGCGGGCTTTCTGGAAGCGGCAGTGGCGGAAAATGCCATGGCCGGGGCCGCCATGCGCAACCGCGCGGAGTTCATGTACGGCAGTCTGCTGCCCGCAGGACCGCGCGGCCATGTGGGCGTCGGCCTCGGGCTGGGCAATTCCGCCGGAAGGATGGCCCTGCTCCCCCCCACCGAGAGCGTGGAGGGCGATGGTCAGACAATGAAAATCGACGGGCTGACCTTTGAATTCCAGCTTGCGCCGCAAAGTGAGGCTCCTTCGGAAATGCACTGGTACATTCCCGAACTGAAGGCTCTGACCGTTGCGGAAAACTGCACCTCCACCATGCATAACCTGTACACCCTGCGCGGGGCCAAGGCGCGCGATCCGCTCTTGTGGGCTTCCGCTCTGGATATCGCCCTCGAACGCTGGGGCGGCAAGGCTGAAGTGCTGTACGGCGTACATCTGTGGCCCATGTGGGGGAAGGAACGGGTAAGCAGGGCCGTGGAGCTGAGCAGGGATATGTATCTTTATATTAATGATCAGACTCTGCGCCTTGCCAACAGGGGGCTTTCCATGCAGGAAATTGCAGAAGAACTGCGCCTGCCGCCGGAGCTGGAACAGCCTTTCGCCCTGCGCGGGTATTACGGAACCCTGAGCCATAACATAAAGGGCGTGTATACCTATTATCTGGGATGGTTCGACGGCAATGCCGCAAGGCTCAACCCCCTGCCTCCTTCCAGGGCGGCGGAAAAATATGTGGAGTACATGGGGGGCGCGCGGGAAGTGCTGAAGCGCGCGCGGGCGGACTATGCCGAAGGGAATTACCGCTGGGTGGCGCAGGTGCTTGATCATGTGGTGTCTGCCGATCCTTCCGACAGGGAGGCCAGAGAGCTGGAGGCTGACGCTCTGGAACAGCTTGGCTATCAGGCGGAAAGCGGCCCCTGGCGCAATTTTTATCTGAGCGCGGCGCAGGAGCTGCGCGGTGTGGAACCCCGCCCGGCATTCGAGCCGCGCAAGCCGGGCAAGGGGGGGCAGCTTGCCATGCTGCCGCCGGAGGATTTCTTCCGCGCGCTGGCCGTGCGGCTGGACGGCCTGCGCGCTGGCGGCAGGCAGATCCGCTTTGCGGTGGAGTTTACCGACGGCGTGGGGCGGGGAAAATCCTGGACGGTGGATGTACGCAACGGCGTCCTGCACGCGCACGAGGAAAAAGAGACGGAAAAAAGCGCCACGAGGCTTGTCGGGCCAAAGGCCCGCGTATTCGCGACGCTGATGGGCAGCCAGCCTTTGCCCGGCGCGGAGCAGAACAGCGGAGTGCGGCTGGTTGGAGACGCCGGAGAGGTAGCTTCCTTTCTGGAACTGCTTGAACGCGCTCCGGTCAGATATTCTCTGACGATGCCGCATGAGGCGGAATGACGCGGAACAGGCGGCGTTTCGTCTGCGAAAAGGGGGACAGACCTTTGCCTGTCCCCCTTTTCGCAGTAAAGCCCGGACGCCGCTATTCCTCTTTCGCGCCGCGCACAATACGGCGCTTTTCCCACAGTTGCATGTCCTTCATCTTCTTGCGGCGTTCGCGCTGCAGTTCCTTGCACACCAGCGGAGTATTCTTTTTGAATCCCCACTTTTCACGATAGCCTGCCGCATCGAGGGAATGCGTGGCGAGATGCTTTTTGGTGATGATTTTAAAGGTTTTTCCGCATTCAAGGCAGGTTACGGATTTTTCCTTGATGGACTTTGAGGGCTCCATGACAGGGACGCGCTCTTCGACAACGGCTTCGGGTTCTTCTTCAAGCTGTTTGAGACTTGCGGCCACGGCCCTTACCATGGAAATAATGGCATCTTCTTCCATGACGCGGACAGAGGCCTGCGCCTTGACAATCTCCAGGGCATGCTTCAGGTAATCTTCCATAATAACATCCTCAGTGATAGAATTTTCAGCAGGCAGAATTATTATTATGGCACTTGCCTTCATATGGCAAGGTTATAATGCTGTAAAAGAGCATGTGGAAGATTATGTAAGGAACATTCCGGGATTTTCTTTTGCTTCACATACGCGGAGACTGACGCAGTCTCCAGTGATGTTCGTTTTTTTGCATTCGGAACGGAGAAGGGATATTTCCCGCCGGGGGACGCCGCGCGGGACTTTCGTTTTTCCTGAATACGCGATATGATTCCGCCTTGAGTCTCCACACCCTCTCACAGGATGTTGTCTTATGAAACTTTTGCGCTCCCTCGTTCTCGGCGCTCTGGGGCTGGTTCTGCCCCTTGCCGCTCACGCCGACACCATCAAAATCGGTCTGATGTGTCCTCTGACCGGCAGTTGGGCCAGCGAAGGCCAGGATATGAAGCAGATCGTCAGTCTGCTCGCTGATGAAGTGAACGCAGCGGGCGGCATCAACGGCAGGCAGCTTGAACTTGTGGTCGAAGACGACGGCGGGGACCCCCGCACTGCCGCTCTCGCCGCGCAGAAGCTGGCCATTGCCGGAGTGTCGGCGGTGATCGGCACCTATGGTTCCGCAGTTACGGAAGCGGCCCAGAGCATTCTGGACGAATCCGAAATACTGCATATCGCCACCGGAGCCACCAGCGTGCGTCTTACGGAAAAGGGCATGGAATATTTCTTCCGCACCAGCCCCCGCGACGACGAGCAGGGCAGGGTGGCCGCTCAGTACATCAAGAATCTGGGTTACGGAAAGATAGCGATTGTGCATGACAACTCCTCCTATTCCAAGGGGCTGGCCGAGGAAACGCGGGCCGTGCTGGAGGAGGAAGGCGTACAGGTGGTGTTCTTCGACGCGCTGACGCCCAAGGAGCGCGATTACTCTCCCATTCTGACCAGACTGCGTGCCGCCGAACCGGATTTGTTCTTCTACCCCGGTTATTACCCCGAAGCGGGGCTGCTGCTCCGTCAGAAAAAGGAAATGGGCTGGAATGTGCCCATGATGGGCGGCGACTCCGTGAACAACGCCGACCTCGTGCAGATTGCCGGGCTTTCCTCCTGTGAAGGCTTTCTGTTCTTCAGCCCTCCCGTTCCCGCCGATCTGGTGACGGAAAAGGGCAAGGCCTTTATTGCAGCGTACACCAAAGCGTACAATAGTCTGCCCAATTCCGTATGGGCGCTGCTTGCGGGCGACGCCTTCAACGTGCTGGTTGAAGCCCTGCGCCATACGGACGGCAGTTCCGAAGCCATGGCCGAATATCTGAAGACCGGACTCAAGGATTATACCGGCATTACCGGCACGTTCTCCTTCAGCGCCAGGGGGGATCGCGTGGGGGATCTCTATCAGCTTTATACGGTCAGCCCCGAGGGCAGATTCGTCATCAAGCAATAGGGGGTTCGCTCCTGAAATGCTCTGCGAAGTCGAGCGGAACGGGACTCATCTCTGCTCTCCTCATCCGCAAAGCGCTTTGCGCTGACGGATAAGGGCGCCGCGATGCCGGACAGCCGCAATTCACTCGCGGCGTACAGCTTCGGTTTCAGGCGCGAAACCTGCGGCCGGGACACGGGGTCCCGGCAGGCGCCATGTTCAAACGCGAAATGCTCCCATGCAGGGCTTTGCCCGGCGCAGTGCCGGGGGAGCGGCACCTCTCCCGGCACTGCGCGGCTGCGGAAGAAGCGGCCCGAAGAACTTTCTTGGATCACACATGGATCAATTTCTGCAACAACTTGTGAACGGGCTGGCCATCGGCGGCATCTATGCCCTGGTGGCGCTCGGGTACACCATGGTGTACGGGGTGCTCAAGCTGATCAACTTCGCGCACGGGGATCTGTTCACCATAGGGGCCTACCTCGGCATGACGCTGTTCGTCAGTCTGGGGCTGGCGGGAAAGGTGCCCGCATGGGCGGCGGTGACGCTGGTGGCCGTCATGGTCATGGGGCTGGTGGCCCTGCTCGGCTGGCTGCTGGAACGCGCGGCGTACAGGCCTCTGCGCTCGGCGGGGAGACTTTCCGCCGTGGTGTCCGCGCTGGGAGCTTCCATTTTTTTCCAGAACGCGGTCATGCTCATCTGGGGCGCGAAGTACTATGTCTACCCCGAAACCATGCGGCCCGACACCATTCTCCACCTTTTCGGCATGGGGATTCCGGCCATCCGCATTGTGATCATCGCCGCGTCCGTGCTGCTCATGTTGGCTCTGTACTGGTTCATCAACCGCACCAGGCTGGGCACGGCCATCCGGGCGGCGGCCATTGATCAGGGCGCGGCGCGGCTGATGGGCATCAATGTGGATCGCATCATCGCGCTGGTCTTTCTCATCGGTCCCGGGCTGGGCGGTGTGGCCGGCGTGATGGTCGGCCTGACCTACGGGCAGATATCCTTTGATATGGGGTTTTCTTACGGGCTCAAGGCATTCACCGCCGCCATCCTCGGCGGCATAGGGAATATTCCCGGCGCGATGCTGGGCGGCATGCTGCTCGGACTCATTGAGACTCTGGGGGCGGCCTATCTGACCATGGCCTGGAAAGATGCCCTTTCCTTCCTGGTGCTTATTCTCATTCTCATCATCAGGCCCACGGGCATTCTCGGCGAAAGGGTGGCCGAAAAGCTATGAGCGCGCCGGATGTTCTGAACAAGGCCCGGAACGGAGGAACGGACGCCGGACGCAGGTTCCGTCTGCCGCCCGCGCTGCGCGTTCCCGCCGTACTGCTTGCCGTCGCGGTCATGGCCGTGCTGCCCCGGATCATGAATCTGTACTGGATTGACGTATTTGTGAGCATAGGCCTGGGGGTGATGCTCTCCCTCTCGCTTAATGTCATTCTCGGACAGACCGGGATATTCAACATGGGGCATGCGGCCTTCTATGCCGTGGGCGCATATGTCACGGCCATTCTGAACACCCGTTTCGGAGTTCCGGTGCTCTGGCTGCTTCCCGCGGCGGGAGCGGCGGCCGCGCTGTTCGCTCTGGTTGTGGCGCGGCCCATCATCCACCTGCGTGGAGATTATCTGCTGGTGGTAACCATCGGCATTGTGGAGATTGTGCGGATTACGCTGACCAATGACCCCGGCGGGCTGACCGGCGGGGCCAACGGCATTTTCGGCATCGCGCGGCCCGAGATTTTCGGAATGAAGATCAGGAAGGGTATCGACTTCTACTACCTGATCTGGGGCGGCGTGGGCGTTACCGTCCTGCTGTTCTGGTGGCTGCACAACTCCCGCTTCGGGCGGGCGCTCTCCTGCATAAGGGAAGACGACATCGCGGCCGAAGGCTGCGGCATTGATGTGGCTCACTACAAGCTCATGGCCTTTGTGCTGGGAGCCTTCTGGGCAGGCATGACAGGCACGCTGTTCGCCGCCAAGATGACCATCATCTCACCGAGTTCCTTCACATTCTGGGATTCGGTGCTGCTGTTCGCGGCGGTCATCCTGGGCGGAGGCAGTCTTACCGGCGTGATTCTCGGGGCCTTTCTGGTATTCGGCCTGCCCGAGATATTCCGCGATTTTGCGCAGGCGCGCATGCTTGTGTTCGGTCTGGCCCTGATGATCATGATGATCATCAGACCCCAGGGCATCCTGCCCCCTGCGCCCCGGCGATATGACGTGAGCGGCTTTTTCGCTTCCCGGCGTTCCGGAGCGGCGGAGACATGGCCGGCAGGCGGATCTGCGCTGAACGGATCGGATGATGGAACGGACGCAAAGCCGGAAGGCGGGAGAGGGGCATCATGAGCGATCTGCTGAATCTTTCCGGCGTGACCAAGACCTTTGGCGGTCTTGTGGCGGTCAATGACGTCTCCTTCTCCGTGGAGCAGGGCAGCGTCATGGGCATCATCGGTCCCAACGGGGCGGGCAAAACCACGGTGTTCAACCTGATTACAGGCAACTATACGCCGGATCGGGGTGAAATCCTCTTCCGCGGGCAGTCGCTGGTGGGCCGCAAGCCGCACTGCATCGTGGACATGGGGATTGCCCGCACCTTTCAGTCCATCCGGCTTTTCCCCTCTCTGCCCGTGCTGGAAAATGTTCTGGCAGGCCGTCACTGCCGCATGAGTTCCGGCATGCTGGCCTCCATGTTCCGCACTCCGGCCCAGCGGCGCGAGGAGAAAGAGGCCCGGGAACGCGCCATGAGCGAGCTGGAATTCGTCGGCCTGGCGGAGTGTCACGACGAAGAGGCGGGGAGTCTTTCTTACGGAAATCAGCGCCTGCTGGAAATGGCGCGGGCTCTGGCATCCGATCCTGCGCTGATCATTCTGGACGAACCCGCAGGCAGCATGAATCAGCCGGAAACCGCCGTTCTGGTCCGGCTGATCAGAGCCATCCGGGATCGCGGCATTACCGTCATGCTCATCGAACATGACATGGGGCTGGTAATGAAGGTGTGCGAGAAACTGGTCGTGCTGGAATACGGAGCGAAAATAGCCGACGGACTGCCCGGAGAGGTTCGGAATGACCCCCGCGTCATCGAGGCCTACCTCGGACAGGATGACTGAATCCTTTTGACTCCAGCGCCGGGGGCCGGCAGACGGCGCCCGCATAAGGGGAGACAGCATGTTTCTGGAACTGGACAACCTGCATGCCGGATACGGCAGGGTGGAAGTCCTGCACGGCGTCAGCCTGCATGTGGATGAGGGCGAAATCGTCAGCATTCTCGGCGCGAACGGCGCGGGCAAAACCACAACGCTTCAGACCGTCAGCGGACTCGCCACCTGGATGAGCGGGGCAATCCGCCTGCGCGGCGAGGATATCCACAGGCTGCCCAGCCATGAAATCGTAACCCGGGGGCTGGCTCAGTCCCCGGAGGGACGCCGGGTGTTCGGCGCGCTTACCGTGCTGGAAAACCTCCGCCTTGGCGCCTTCACCATTCGGGACAGGGAATCCGCGGCCCGCACGCGGGACTGGATTTTCGAGCTGTTTCCCCGCCTGTATGAACGCCGCGAGCAGTTGGCCGGGACCCTGTCCGGCGGAGAGCAGCAGATGCTGGCCATTGCCCGCGCGCTTATGGCGCAGCCGCGTGTCCTTCTTCTGGATGAACCGTCCCTCGGCCTGGCCCCGCTCATGGTCAGGGCCATTTTCGAGACTGTCCGCAAGGTCAATGAGAGCGGCGTGACCATTCTTATCGTCGAGCAGAATGCCCGTGCTGCGCTCAGGCTGGCTTCGCGCGGCTATGTGCTGGAACTCGGGCGCATTGTCATGGAAGACAGCGCGGCGAACCTGCTTGCCAACCCCAGCGTGCAGCAGGCGTATCTGGGGGCGTAGTACACCGAAATATCCAGGGCGTATGGCATTTGAAAATATCTGCCGGCCTGGCCCCGTGTTCCGGCCCGCAGGCTTCACGTCGCCGCCGGAGCCATGCGCCGAAAGTGAATTGCGGCTGCTCCTGCGGCGCGGTTTCAGTCTTGCCTCGCTCGACTGAAGCAGAGCATTTTATAAGCAAAATGTTCCAAAGTTTCGGTGTGCCGGTCGCCGTGCGAGAGCATGGCGCGGCGGAGCAGCCGCCGTGAATGAGCCCGACACGGAATACGAAATATGTCGTGTCATGAGGCAATAGTTCCCTTCAGCAGGAATTTCCCGGCCCTGCTGTAAAAAGTGATGGGTGCCGCTGCGCCGGAGAGCGCTTTTGCCGGGTCAGTCCGGTTTCCGCATGGACGGGATCGGCACATATCCGCATCCGGTTCGTCCGCGCCGTCATGAAGCCGCGCTTTCCCCTGCTCCGTTCCTGAAAGGCGCTGCTTCCGCTTCTCTTCTCCCATACCGGGAAAAGGACATTCCTCCTGGGTGAGGCTCTTGGCATGTGTCTTGCATCAAGTATGGTGAAGGTGCGGGCATATGCCAATGTTATTGGCATATGCAGCGGCAGAAGGAGGACATATACTGCTGGAATCCTGGCAGACGTTCTCCCGTCCGCCGTTCTCTGGAACAGGTTTGCGCCGTGGCCGGATACGGGTTGAATCCCGCATGAATTCATTATGAAAGGAGAATGGTTATGTCACAAATTAACCAGGTCGGCGGCTCGGGTGTCCAGCAGCCGGGTATGCAGGGGGTGCTCCCCCGGGCGGAAGCGGATGCCCCCGCCGAGTTGCGGGGGGCGCGGCCTTCCGCCAGAAGCGTCGCGGGGCGCGTGATTCTGGGGATTGCCACACTGGGCATTTCCGAAGGCATCCGCGCTCTGGTCCGCCATGCCCGCGCGGGTGAGGCTCCCGGGCCCAGGGTGGCGGGGGAGCATCTTCCTCCCGCTCCGCCCCGGGCCGACGCATTCAACAGAGGGCTGGCGGATGGGCTGGGCAAGGAAACGCTGCCTGCGGCCCATCAGGCGGCGGTCAGTGAAGCCCTTGCCGATCTGCGCGCACGTTTCGGCGCGGATATTCTTCCCGAAGGCATGACGCTGAAAACGCTGCCCGACAAATTCGAATTGCTGGGAGGTGTGAAAGACGCCCTGCGCACTGCTGCGGAAGAGGTTTCTCCCCAGACCTTGCGCGCGCTGATCGTGGAAAAGGGGACACCCCTGATGGCGAATCGGGTGCTGGAAGCCCGCATAGGCGCGTGTTGCGGGGAAATCGGCTACGCTGGCGCGAAACCGGCCCTCATCAGGCAAAGTCTGCTGCGGGATTCTCCCGAATTGTCCGCGGCGCTGTCCGCATGCGCGGATCGCGCCGCCGTTGACGCGAGGCTGGAAGCGTTTATGCCCCGCATTGCCGACGACGTGCGGCTGCGCCATGCCGTGGCGGACGCCCAGGCCCGGGCGCAGGAGAGCGCCGTCAGCGGCCTTGCGCAGGCCACCGGGCTGAGTGAGGCGCTTGTCCGGCAGCAGACGGACTTCACCAAGCTGGAAAATTCTTTTGTGTATCTGGCCGCGG
>UMHC01058771.1_pt1 | contig 44953 bp, 59 predicted proteins | sample 1965381 | NCBI WGS metagenome assembly UMHC01 (sample SAMEA4836083, study PRJEB28245) | human gut metagenome | biome: gut microbiome; material: fecal sample | place: Denmark | collected 2008 | reverse complement strand
TTAATTTTAATTAGAATTAAATAAGCCGAAATAGGCTTTACTAAAGAAGTAGCAAGATTTTGTGGGTAGGACCATATAACTATGGTTCTATATTTTACCCCTATACTCAATTGCACAAAACTTTGATTTTGTGCAATAAGGTATATTAAAAAATAATAGAAACAATCTATTTTATCCCCTATTTCTTTAAATCTTCATCTTTTATATAAACAATTCGATGTAAAATTTTCTCTTACTTTTTATGATAATATAACATATATTATAAACTATGTCAACATTATTAAACAATTTCTTTATAATTTTCATCTAAGCTTTTTTCATTAGCTGATTTTTCATAATTATATTTAGAATCTGTGTATTGTGTAAAAATTTGCTCGTAAGTATCTTTAACCAATGAAATTCTTAAATTTTCTTCTAATGATTTATTTTCTTTTCTTCTTGGATAAACAAATTCATATGTATATTTATAAAAAGCTAAACTTCTTAATATTAAATCTACCTGGCAATCTAATAATGATATGTCATGCTTTCTTATATGTTCTGTATCAAAGTCTAATATCATGCTGCCACCCCTCTCTCCTCTTCTAATACTAATCCAAAATTTGATAATGGGTTATTTTCTACAGCTTTTTTTACCTTTAATTTATGTACATGTGTGTATATTTCAGTTGTAGTGATACTTGAATGACCAAGTATTTCTTTTATTACTAATAAGTCTACATCATTCATATAAAGTTGAGTAGCAACAGTATGTCTTAAGCTATGAGTAGTATAGTTATATTCTTCTAATCCTGCCAATTTAAAAGCTTTTTTACAAACATATTCTACTCCGTGCTGTTGAAGTCTTTGTCCATTTTTGTTTAGAAATAATGCTTCATTAATATTAATAATTTTTGTTTTATTTTTTCTTAGATTAATATATTCTTTTAATCTTTTTATACAAAAATCATTTAAGTACACAATTCGTTCTTTATTATTTTTACCAATTATAGTTATACTTTTCTTATCAAAGTTAATATTATTAATATTTATATTTACTAGTTCAGATAATCTCATACCAGTTTGTAAAAATAGTGTTATTATTAGATTATCTCTAATGTAAAACCTTGAATTAGATATATTAAATATATTTTGAATTTTATAGGCATCTTTTAAATTCAAATATTTTGGTAATCTCAATTGTTGCTGAATACTAGGTAAAGATAACATTGGATTTTCTTTCATATTTGTATTTGTTGGAAAAGAACTAAATATCCATTTATAAAAACTTCGTAATGATTCTATTTTATTTTTTCTTGTGCTTGGAGAATTATCTTTTAAATAATTCAAATAAACTAAATAAGCCGCTATATCACTTTCTTTTACATTAATTAAAATAAAAATAGTAACATCTTTAGTCTTTATTGGAATATCCCAATATTGTAATAAAAATTTCAAAAAGTGTAATATATTAAAATTATAAGTTGATATAGTATTTTGTGAATATCCTTTTATTGTATATAGATACATTAAAAAGTCGTTTAAGATTTTAGGATTTTCTTTTGTTTTAATTGTCATATAAGCATCGCCCCCATAGTTAACATAATACCACGTATTGGTATAATTTGTCAAATTTTTATATTATAACAACAAATTTCGACATACTTTTCAATTAAAAAAATGTACAATAAAAAATGATTAGTACGGCTATACTAATCATTTGAATAACTTTTTTAAGTTGTTTAAGTCTATATCAAGTATTTTGGAGATGGCTATTAACTCAAAATCCTTTACAAGCAGTTGGTTTTTCTCAATTAACAATAGTTCATCTCTATTGATATAGACACCGCACAGTTCTAGCTCTTTGGACAGGTCTTTTTTAGACATCTTTTTCTCTTCTCTCGCTCTCTTAATTATTGTGCCAGTTGCATTTTTAAGATTGTTAAATTTCTTCGTCGACATATTTTTTCACTTCCTTTAAAATTTTAAATTTAATCTTGATTTTATAATAAAATATGATAAACTATACGTAGCTACACTACGTACTTATGAAAAAAATAAAATAATTTTAATAAACGGAGGAAAAAATAATGGAAGATTTGGAATTTGAATATGTTAAGTCACAATATGAACAAAAAAATCTAAGAATAGGAGTTGAACTGGCTAAAGGACGAGTTTTTTTGTTAGATGTGGTAAAAGATACTACTTGTTTAATTTGGGGAGCTAGTTTTACTATTATAATGATAATTTCATTTTTTATTTCAATTTATTGTTTAGGTTTTTTAGGTGGTATTATATATGCAATAATATTTTGTTTATTATATAGTTGTTATATTGGCATTTGTTCCATAAATACTAACTCTAAAAAATTTATATATTATTTTTCTATTATATTCTTAATTATTTCATTTGCATTTGAATTAAAAATTACAATCTTAAGTATTTTTACATGTTTAAGTATCATGTCAGCATATTTATTTTATAATTATATACTGCAAAGAATTGTACAAGAAGCATTAAAAAATAAAGAAGTATTTAGTTTCTTGTTAGAAAGCAACACTATAATATTACTATAATTAAACGGAGGAAAAAATGAAAAGAAAAATTAATATTACTTTTAAAATCTTTATTATAATGTTTATAATTATATCTATAGATAATATATCTTGTGGAGGTTATTTAAACATAAGCAATGAAGAGTACCAGAAACGATTAGAAAGAGCAAGACAAATAAGTAACTCTATTGCAGCAACTAGTAGTGATAAAACATATTCAAATAATTATGTTTTTATTACAGAAAATAGTGCCAAATATCACAAAGCAGGTTGTGATTACCTAGAACGGTAGACCTCATAGAGTAACGTTGAGTTGGGCAAAAGAAAATGGATATGGTGCTTGTAAATATTGTTATCAATTAGAAGAAGATAACTCATATGTTTGGATTCCAATTACTATTGTTGTTTCAATCTTCATGACTCTACTCTTAGCATTTGGATTTAAAGAATATTATAAAAATAAACATATAGATGTTAATAATTATAATATAAAACAGTAACTAAGGAGAAATATAATTATGGAATACAAATTTGATTATGAAGAAAATACAATAGAAGAACTAGAAGAAATTTATCAAAAAAACATAACGAAAATTGATTATTATAATAACAAGATTAAACATAATGAAAAATATGAAATGTTATTTGTGGGAATAATGTTTTTTGCGAGTTGGATTTTTGGAGCATTAGGAATATACTTTATTATAAAAAATGAAATTTTGCAAATAATATTAATTAATATATTTATAGTTTCAAATGTTATGATATATGAACAGGTTGATTTTGACAAAGAAGATAATGAACGAATACAGTATTTTAAAAATGAAAATGAAAAAATAGAATTAGTATTAAAGTTTAAAAGAGACAGAAATTAATCTGTCTCTTTTATTTGGTAGGACGGCGTACCCTACATCTCTTTTAAGACCATCTCTGGTGTGATAGCTGCCTTTCTATCCACAAATAAATTTATATTTTTTGTATATTTTTAATATTAATTGCACAAGTAACAGTATTACCAACACCAATTACAGCTCTATCTCCATTTATTTCTATAACATTGTATATATCATAATATTTTGCAAAGCTTTTACCGTCATATTGTATAGCATTTACAACTTTTACTTTATCACCTTTTTTTATTATACTAGAAGAACTGGAATTATTAGTTATACAATTATCATTTACAAATCCTGTACTATTATTAATTAAATAAGGGTTATGTGTTCCAGGATAAATCTTTGTAATTTTTCCAGACTTAATTAATGGATTTAATGCAGTTGTACTTGTACTAGAAGAATATATCTTATTGTATGACACTGTATCTCCAACTTTATATTTTAACTTTGTTTCTTGGTTATTTTCTTCTACTTCTCCATCGCTAGTTTTGTTTATAATACTTTCATTATATAGATAATTCATGTCTACTCTGCCAGAAATTCCATCTACACTACCATCGCTTGAATATTGCCAGATGTCATACTTTCCTTCGTATTCACATTTTTTATAATATTGTGCTACCCAGATTGAAACATTTTTGTCGAATTTACTTGTATCAATATAGTTTTTAAACCAATCTAAATTAGCGTAAATGCCTGCCCTATAACCTTCTGCTTCTATTAATTTAGTAAATTCAATACATTGCTGTGTTAATGTTTCTTTTCCTTCAACTTTAATGCTTTTATCTTCCATATCAAGATAAATTGGCATTTGTAACACTCTATCTTCTAAATACTCTAAAACTTCTTTAATTTCTTTTTTTAAAGTTTCTACAGAATTACAATAGTTGTATATGTATATGCCTGTTGGAATGCCTAATTTCTGGCATTCTTTATAATTTCTTTCAAATTTTGAATCTATATAAAATTTTTCATCATCATAAATATTACCCAACTTTAAAATAACAAAGTTATTATCTTTTTTTACTTTGATAAAATCTATTATTCCATTTGAACCTGATATATCTATTCCTTTTAACATATATTTTATTCCTCCTTTTTAATTAACTCCGATATTTTTCTTCCTGCAGATTTTACTACTTCATATTCTCCAATTGCAATCGCTAAAAGTAATACTATATTTACTATTCCTGTAACAACACCAGCGAAACTATAATCTGCCAAATAAACTATTCTTATTATTCCTACAATAATAGAAAATGCTAATGCTAACCATTTACTGTCTATAGTTTCTGGTAAAAATCTTTTAAATACTTGTGTAAGTAAAGTAATTATAGTAGAACACCCAACTACTGTTAAGAACATATCCATTGTAATGAATTCCATAATATACACCTCCTCCCTACTTCTTTGCTACCATTTTTTCTAAATTTTCTTCTATAAAAAACTTCAAACGTAGCATTTCTGTTCTTTCTTCATCTGAAAATGATTTTTTAAACCTTTGCGTATACTGAACCGCTAAGAAACCAATAGGTTCTCCCATTTTGTTGTTAATAACTATATCGTAAAAAGATTTTATTCCTTGGTCTTTTTTTAAAGTATATGTAGCAGGCATTTTGTCTTTAATTTCTTCTAAATCATAGATTTTTAATTCTTCCTTATCTAATAAGACTTTTGTAAAAATAGGAAGGCAACTTAAAGGTATAGCCTGTAAATACATTTGACATGCTTTTATATTGGCTTTACATACTTCATAGCTGCAACTTGTTTTTAATGCACTTCTGCCATTTGCATAATGTCCGACCGATTGTGAAAATCGTATACTTGCACACGGTCAGCACCAAGAACTTCTTTTACTCGTTCCATTTTATCAATAATTTCTAAATCTATTGAACATTGCTTTTTTATTTTTTTAGGTAATGCTGTTTCTATTTCTTTTTTAGTTTTTTTAATTGCTACTATTAGACCACATAATGACATTACTATAGCTGTTAAACTTAATAAAAATGAGTTTATATTTTCCATCTTTAATTCCTTTCATTTTCAGGAGAAAGCAAAGCTTTCCCCTATTTATTTTTTGTTAACTTATTTTTATACTTTTGCATCATTTTTGATTTAGCATAGTCTTTACACTTGGATTTTAGCTTGTCCAAATATTCTTCACTATATATTCCTTGTTTCTTATATTTTTGATACTGTGAATAAGCTAATTTCTCATATTCTTTTTTCATTTCTTCTGTCAAAGACAAAGTATAATTACTCTTAGACAATACGTCTCTGCTAGGATAAAATTGCAAAGAATCTAAGTCACTAGTACGTGTTGTGGATATAGGGTCTTTTCCAAGTGCCTTTCTAGCAACATCTGTTTTCTGTTCTTGTAAAGGTCTTATTTTATCTGCTTTTTCTGTTCCAGACATTGTTAAATCTTTTTTGATAGCTTTTATTTGTTTATTTAATGCTGCCATATCCGAAGTAGCCTGTTTTAATGTCTCTAGCTGTTTATTTTCTTCTGATGTAATAGTTCCACCATTTAGCTTTTTTGTTAGTTCGTCTTTTAATGTATAAACTTCATCAATAGAAGCGGAATTTTCATTTACATTTACTACAAATCTTTTTCCAATAGTATTGTCCTCTATTCCCATAGCAGGCTTTTCTACACTTAAACCTAGTTTTCCAGATATGTTGTCTATTATATTTGTTACTTGTGTTCCTAAACCTCCAAAATAGCCACTTATTAAGTTATCTATTTTAGCAGGAGAATAATCAAATATTTTTCCTAAAGCTATAGCTAGTTGAGATGTGTAATCATAGTATTGTTGACTATCTGGTAAATCTAAATCATAACTTTTTACTATATCTGAATTGTAATAAAAGTCTTTATTGTAAGCATTCTCTATTATCGGAGCAATAGCATTAGGTACTAATCCACCTACTTCATCGGCAGGTAAGTTGTCCATTAATGCTGTCTCTAACCACTTTCCAAGCATTTCTCCTTCTTTACCTTCTTCAATATGCCCTGTCGCTAAATCTAATATATACTCTTCTAAGCTAAGAATACTACGTAAAACTCCCTGTGGTTTTTTAATAGTTACAATTGTTCCACCAATATTTAGAACAAAATTATCACTTTTCTTACGTTGATTTAACTCTTCTATTTCTTTGTCGTCATATCCTATAGCTTTTATAAGCATTGCAAGTACAGATAGTAAAGCTATTCTACTCATAGTCTTTTTAGTATTTTGCGTTACTTTTTCTGAAAATGTATAAACACTTCCTACTCTTGCTGCTGAGAATGGTATTAATTGATTTATTTCCCTCATTGCTGTACCAGTTCTTCCAAAGTCTTGTGTTGCATCTCTTGATTCTATAGCTGCTTTTGTTCTAGCATCTATTTCGCTACCACCTTTATTCTTGTATGCTTCATAATTCCTTTCAAATACCCTAAACCTAGTTGATTGTTCAGAAAGTTCTGGTATATAAGTCATAATATCAAGTAATCTCTTTAGTGGCTTAAATGACTCTTTAATTCCTAATGTTTCACTATTTTTAGTTCCATAGATATCTTTCATAATTTCTTGTGATGATTTTCTATATTGTGAAAGACGCGTAGAGCTACTTGCGCCACTTTGTTGATATATATTATATAAATATTCTATCTTTTTAGCATATTCAGGAGCATATTTATTTACGAAGTTTTTAACAGTTTTATTTTGAGCGGCTAGTATATCTAATATTCCTATTACATTATCTATAACTGGTATAAATCCAGCTTCTGAATATATAGCAGCTTGTGCAGTATCTGCAATCATGTTAGGAATTGCAAATCCAATGTTAGCCATTGTCGCACCATATCTTAATGGCATATTTAATTTGCTCATTAACTTTAAAAACCAACTATTAGAATTTTTATCTAAAGCCATAATTGAATTAAATATGTCTTGCTCTGTAAATTGCAAATAAACTCTGTTTCCATTTGTATCTATAAAGCTTGTAATTCGATTTTCCTGGTCTATTTTGTTGTTAGGTGCAAATATATCTATTGTTTTTTCTAAATCAATATTATCTACATCTACACCTTGTTTTTTTAGCTCGCTTTCCCAAGTAGATAGTGTTGCTGTTCCTACATGCTGTACTGGTGCAGGTATAACATCAAAGATAGCATTTTGCATACCCAACTCTTCTCCTTGTTCATATAAAGCTCTTAAAACATTATTGTTTTCAACTTGTTGTATAATATTTGCAGAATTTACAACAATATTTTCTAAAACATCTTTAATATCAAGTTCCGAACCAGTTCTACCTTTTATTATCTCTGAAACTGCTCCTCTTCTTCCAACTTGGTTTTTACCTACAACCCTTTGAAATGGTACATAAAATGTATTACTTTCTTTAATTGTATCTGCATTTTCTTGTGTTATTAATCCATTATTAACTGCATACTGCAAAACTCCATTTAATGTATCATATACTATTTGTGCTGCTTCTTGTACTTGTATATCATTTTCAAATTGTTTTACTACAGCTTTACTATCAAGAGTTCTAATTCCAGTTTTTAAAGATTTAGCTTTGTATTCTAAGTCTCTCTTTGCAACAAGATATGCCCTTAAATCATTAAATCTTTGTGGGTCATTATTTAATATGTCTCCTAATTTATTTAATCCAGGCATTAATTTATCGCCATTTACATCTATATATCCATCTGAAATCATGGAAACAGCTTTATTATTTACTCCAGAAGCTAGTCTAGTTAGTATGTAAGCATTTCTACTTGGGTCAATTTCACTAGGTTTTTTGCCAGACATTTTTGCCCAATCATTTACTGTAGCTTTCAACAAATAATCTTTATCATATATTAATCTCATGGCATTTTTCTTAAACTTGCTAGGTGTCATTGGTTCTTTATCTGTTTGTTCTCCAATTGACATATTACTTAATATCCTATTTCTTGGATTTTGATGTATGTAATTGTACAATTGATTTTGAACTCTAGTTAAGAAGTCATTAATAGATTTATCTTGCTGTCTAACATTATCTATAAATGAAGCAGTCTTAGGATAAAGTTTTTCCGCTAAAGATTGATTTATAATATAAACTCTAACTACCTCTGCCCAACCTTCTTCTAATTGAACTGTCTTTGTATCGTTTTCGTAACCACCATGTCTTTCTACTGCTTTTAATAATTCATCTTGTAATGTTTCTTTATTGATTGTCACTCTTTGTCCTAAATCTAAAGCATGTCCAACTTCATGAAGTATATTATCTATATCTTTAAGTTCTTTTACCCTTATAAAGTCATTTTTAGTTTTATAGATACCATATGCATGCTCTCTAAAATGTCCTTTTAATAGTTTCTTTCCTAAATAATTTTCTATTGTTTTTCTAATGTCAGTTAATTTTGTTACTGGTATATTATTATCAAAAGCTCCCATAGATTCTACAAGTTCTATTTCTTGTTCTATTAGTCTTTCAGAACTTTGTGCATTTGTAGCTCCTTTACTATTATCTACAGACAATAAAGTTTTTAAGTAATTATTATCCTTAATGTTGTTTATAAAGTTCTTGTCATCTGAATGTGTTTTTTCATCATAAGGTGCATTTTCTCTACTATTTCTTGTAGATTTAGCTTTTTCAAATCTAACACCTTCACTATTTGAAATACGCTGTTGTCGTTCGCTTTCTGTAGAATAATATTCAATAGGAATTCCTTTACTTTCTAATTTGTCAATTATTTCTTTAGATGCATTTCGAGAAACAATGGCTTTTTGCACTTCATCAAATCCAACAGCCCTTTGTGGTTTTGCTTCAAAATATTCTGTAGGTACATTTCTTAAACTGTTTAAAAAGTCAACTGCATCTTTCAATACATTCTTAGGCACATTATCTATAGAAACATAACTTAATTCATTTTCTAAAACATCAATAGTTACATTTTTTGATTTTGCAACTTCATTTAATGCTTCTGCTATTGTATCTGTACTTCCAAAGTATCTATCTATCTTATCATATTTGCTAATTTCTTCTGTTAATTTATAAAAGTCATCATATAATTTGCTTTTTAATTCTTCCATTTCTTCAGCTGTTACAAGATTATTTTCCATTTTGTGCATTTCTTCTATTGATTTAAACTTTTGAGCCATATTAGCTCGAATTTTTGCAACACCAGTACTAAAAGTATGTTCACTTCCTTGTGTTGATTTTTTAGTCATATATTTAACGATATTATCTAAGTTGTACTCAATAGACATTTGAGTTAATGATTTTCTACTTCCGTCAGGATAATAAGGGTCAACGCCATCTTTCATTATCCTTTTTTGGTCTATCATTTCCATTGCACTAGCAAATAAATTTTCTACTTCTTGAGCAGAAACATTATCGTTTGACCTTTCTAATTCATATTGTATTATTTCCTTTGCTCTAGTAAAATCATTATTCTGTATATACTCTTCTATCATATCAATATAGCTTAAACTAATACCATTTTGTTTAGCAATATTTTCAAATACTTTTGCTTTTGTTCTATTAAGTGTGTATGCAATTTGTGGCTTTCTAGTTGAATATATATCGCTATTGTATGTAACATTACGTCTGTCTGTAGGATTTATTGTGTCTTTATTAAACAGCAATGTAATGTCTCCATATTTCAATACTGGATTTTGATACTTAGTTATAGCAATGCTTGGTACTGGTAATGCCCCTAAATCTAAAGCTTCTAATAATTTTTCTTCACTTGTATTGTGCTGTGCTATTAATGTTTTATTATTTGAAGTTTTAGTTATTTTTTCTGCTCTTACACCATTGTCTTTGACGTTTGAATTATTTTGTGCTATACTATTACTAGAAGCTAAGTTGCCTCTCGTCTTGGACGTTGAACTAGGAGTATTATTACTATTAGTTAAAGCAACAGCTTCTTTTTTATTATTAATAGCTTTTTTCCACATAGTTTTTACATATAAAGTAGTATCATTAGCAGTTGGAATAACTTCTACAACATAACTTACATTGTCAGAATATTTCTTTATATATCTTATTGTGTTTCCTTCTTTATTCTCTGTGCCTTTTACAATATTATCGTAATTGTTTAATATATCTGGTATTTTCTCTATATCCTTACTAGTAATAGCTATTTGCCCTCTTGCAGTTTCTATTTCTGGATTACCATGTTGTTTTATCATATGTCTGATATCATTATCTGCCAATAAGTGTGTTCTATTTGTAATGTCAATACCAAACAAAGACTTTACTTTTTTAACTACAGCATTAGATACATTACCCAAATAAGTATTTTTTCTTGAATTCCTACTTAAAATTGCATTTTGTATTCTATTATGTAGCTCTTTTTTTATTTTTTCTTGTTCTTCTTTTATTGCAATATTTCTTTTTGCTTTAGCACCTAAAGCTTCTGTACTTACTTTTTTTACTCTTAAATCCGAATTGCTAAAAATCTTTTGTTTTGTTATATTTTCGTCATTTTTACTCAATGTATTCTCTTGTATAATGTCATTTCCCTTAACAGAATATAATATTGAATCTGTTATCGTTAGTAATTTGTTTGTAGAATTATAAACATCATTATTAGTTGTTGCAATAAAAGCTCTTGTTGCTCCATTTTGTTTTGCAATATTTTTTATATATCCATCAATTTGACTCCTTTTCATACTAAAGAAGTTATTAGGAATATCCAATATTATTCTTGGAAATAACTTGTCATCAACCATTATTAAAGTAGAATAATTAGGATTATTCTTTACATCATGCATTAGCTTTGCAATATCTTGATTTGATTTTATTTTTATGTCAGACCAAGGGTTTGAACTCATCATCTTATCAATATCATCTTGCTTATAATTTTCTATAGTAATTTCATTTTTAGTAGTAAGTCTTGATAATTCCCCCTTTTCTCTTTCTATTACTGCATAAGTTCCCGAATTAACTATAATATGAGCTTTAAATCCTGGTATTCTATTTGAAAAGTTTTGTGTAGTCTTTATATCAATTTGAGAGGCTACAGCATTCCCAGAAGGGTGGTTATGTATCATATAATAACCGTCTGCATTTAATCTTTTCATTCTATCTTTAATATTATAAAATCCTTTAATTTTGTCATTATCCTTAAATATATTTGATTGTCCTGGTATTCTTGAGCTAACAGCTTCTTGTCCTATTATTGTATCTCCTTTAGTATATAGAATTCTAAATGTTTCATAATTAGGATTTCTAAAGATTTGAGCAATATCTGCAACTTCTTTTACATCACTTACTTTTCTTCCATTTAAGTCAACATAACCATTTTCATGAAAATCTCTGCTAAATTTTCTGTATAAAGTTTGTATTTTCTGAATAGAATTATTATTAACATTAGTTTTGACAGAATTGTTTTTCTGTGATATACTAGTGTTAATAGAAGTAGATTTGCCCTGAATTGGCATAGACTTTTTAGTCGTCGCTAATGGGGTATCTACTTTTATTTTTATTTCTTTTAAACGTTCTACTCTAAAATGTAGTCCATCATCTTGCGTTGCAACATCAAACTCAATAAGAAAAGGTCTATTATCTATCATTGCATGAGTTATAAAATAATTCCAACCTTTATATTTTGCACGAGATTTTTGTTCCGTAGATTCACTGACTTTAGTTCCGTTTAATATGATAGATGAAATGTTTGAAAATGTAGAAATATTTTCTTTTATGTATTTTTTTTGACTTTTATTACTAAAAGCTTTGTGTATATTTTCTTTTATATCGTCCGAAGTTACTTTTATTTTTAAATTTAATTCAGCATTATTAAATTTTTTGGTTTTATTGTTATTGTTAAATACTTTTTTGGCAATTTTAATAGCTTCTGATTGTTTTAAATCCTTTATTTTTATATTCTTTACATCTTCAACGATTTCTATGTTTACTTTTGGGTTAAAGTTACTAATAGCTTTTTCTTCTTCATTTTTAATTAATTCTTTATAATCTGAATAATTAGAAGATTGATTTTTTATATTTGACTCTCTCTTAATTTTTTCTCCAAATACTCTAGCATCTTCGTCATCTATCACACCATAATTGCTATCTTTTTGTGTTTCTTTATATAAACCTAAACTCTTTTTAGTATTTACATAGTTTTCACTTGGTAGCACATCTTGTCCATATATATTTCTGTATCCATCTGTTAATGCAGAGTCTATGTATGTAACTATTTCTCTTGACAATGGTGTAGTTATATTACCATTTGAAATTTCTTCTAATGATTGAGATATTTGATTCCATGAAGCTCCAGTATTATCTTTAATTGCTGCTAATTCTTTTGTCGTACTTCTCTTCTGTCCTGTCCAAGTATCTCCAGTTTTGTATCTTTGACCTGGTGTAGAATTAGATAAATCATCTAAAAAGTTAGTAGCCATAGTTTGAACATTTTGTTTTAACTCAGAATTGCTTTCAATTATATCTGGAGTTATAGACATATCCGTCTGAGAAACGTCAGAATTAGTTTTAACGGCATTATCATTTTGAGATGACATATTTTGCGTTTCATTACTTTGAACGTCTGTATTATTATTCTGGAAAGTTTGAGCAGTATTTCTTCTTTGTACAATATCATTTTGTATTGTATAGGCAGTATTTAATAATACATCTCTTACAGAATAATCTGACATAGCGACTTTTTTATTAATAGCAGTGATGTCTCTTTCTTTTAAGTTAATCATTTTACTATTAAAACCTGCTTCTGCAGCTAGCATAGAGTTGTATGGTGTAGTATCTAATCTTAAACCTGTTTCAGTATCTATTACTGTATATATATCATTGCCAGTTTTTACTATAGCAGGTTGTACATTAACCTTTTTGTTCGGATTGTTTATAGATTTTCCTCTAGTTTCTTCCACATTTGCTATAGTTCCATCTGGATTAAATGTTGAAACATAAAGCTTTTGTGGAATATCTTCATTTTGATACATCTGTTCTATTTGCTCATTTAAAGATTCGTCTACTACAGCTTTAGTAACAAGTTGTTTCTCTTCTTGTGTCAATTTTCTGCCTAATTGTTCTTCTGCCGACTTAGTAGCAGAGTTTGAGTCAACTATCATTGCTGTGCTACCTGTCAATGCAGTACTTAAAAATGCAAGTAGCATTTGCTCTCCTACATCTGCCCAGTTCCATTCGTAACTAAAATCTGCATTTCCTAAATTGTCAATAATGGCATTGTCTGCAAAAAAGTTTCCTGCATAAGACAAAAATTCTTCTATAGCTTCTCCAGATGCGTGAAAACCTAAATTAGTTAACATCTTTGCGGCTTTCGATGTAAATTTCGAAGCAATCTTTTTACCTAATTCGTCTGTTAACTCATTTCCACCAACACCAAAGAAACCAAATATACCTTCTGTAACTCCTTCTGTTAGTCCACTAGTAAAACCTTTTGTCCATCTTTCAACTTCTGATACATTTGGTTTGCTATTAGCTTCTTGCAATCCACCTGCCATACCTCCTGCAATTGCTAATGTTGGTAAATTTAAAGTCTTTCCACCAAGTCTCAAACCTATATTACCACCACTTAAATTAGCACCTAGTTTAGAACTTCCTATTGTTTTAGTTCCAGTTTTAGCAGATAAGCTACCTCCTATTCCAGACAAGCCTAATGTATAACCAATTAATTCTATTACTTGGTCTGTATTAGTTCCAAGAACAGAAGAGTTTTCGTATCCTTGCTCTTCTCCTGTCTCATTAATAAATTGATTTAGTCCACTAGCGTAATTTTCAACAATATTCTTATCTTTATCATAAGTTATTCCCGCTGGATTAATTATTTTTTCTGGAGTACCGTTTACTAAGTTGTATAATATACCTACAGTACTGGCATTTGCCACTTCACTAGTAACATTTTGCGTAATATTTTTATCTGCGAAGTTTCTTGTTTTCTTTGCAGCATCTTTAAACCCTAAAATATTTTGCACAGTAGCTACTACGTTTGTACCAATATCCAAAACATTTTCTATAGGAGATAAAATACCAGTTGCTAAATCTTGTACTATATCTGTTCCCGTACCTAAAATAGTTTTAGATATATCTCCAAATTGGTAACCATCTTCAAGTTCATTTGCTTGAAACCAGTTCTTTTTTTCTTTCTGGTTATTTATAATACTAATTTCTGTTTTTTTAGAATTAGGAGCTTGTACATTAGATGCTTCTTTTACTTTATTCTGTAATTCTTTTTGTTGTTCAGGTGTTAATTTATTTACATTAACTTCATTTTTGTTTTCTATAGGTTTGTTAGATATTCCTGTTTCTTGAATAGGAGTTGTTTTTTCGCTATCGTCAGAATTAACATTTTTATCAATTAAGTCCATAAAAAATTTACCATTTTCTTCTGACTTTGCTAATTCTTCTTGAGAAACAGTTCTTATTGTATTATTCTTTCTAGGATTTATATTATTTGAAATTTCTCTTGCTCTATTAAATCTATTAATATATTCTTGATTAGTATACATATTGGAATTATTAACTGCATTTTTTCTAGCATTAATAGAATTAGATATTTGTCTTGCACGTTCTAAACGTTTTTTTCTTTCTTCTTCATCTATAATCAACTATATTGCACCTCCTTGTTATAAACTGTCAAGATATTCTTTTCTTGCTGCCCATAATCTATCTTCATCTGTTGGCTCACTTAAACCATACATTGCTAGTAAATAAGCATAGTCATTATCATTAAGACGACCAGCTGTGTATTCGTTTGTTACATAATCCCAAACTTCTGGCTTTTGTGAATTGTCTATTGTATATTTCTTTGAAAAATCGTCATATTTTGAATATCTATTATTTATAATGTCTTTATATGTACTTAAATTAGATTTACTAGAGCTAGAGCTTGACCCATATTTTGACTGCATTTGATATTCATAGTTCATCATTTCTTTATCATATTTATTTTTTAAGTTATATTCATAATCTGCCATTTCTTTGTCTAATTCATTTCTTAATTGATATAAAGCTTTATCATTTTCATATTGTAATTCTAATTGTTCTCGCATTTTCTTAAGCTCAAATTCTTGTTGTTCTTTAGCAAGTCTTGCTTCTCCAGACAATGTTCCAACTGGCACACCTAAAATTTTAGCAGCTTCGTTATCTACATAACCTAACTCATCTACTCTTTTCCAAGCATTTTCAAGTTCGTTTTGTTTCTTTTGATACTCAAACTTTTTATTCTCGAATTCTCTATCTTTAGCGTCTTTCCACTGTTCAAATTGTTGAGAGTCATAATTCATTACTAGTTGTGCGGTATCTGCTAAATTTCCTAAATATTCAATCCAACGGTCATGTGCTTTTTCTTCATATTGAGGGATTAATTCAGATACAATTCTTGCTACTCTTTCATTTGTTGAGGTAGAATTTAGAACGCCTGAACCTGCCAAACTCTGTAATGTACTATTTGCAGCATATTCTGTAGCAAGCTTTAATGCTTCATCTTGGTTGGGGTCATATTGAAAACCTTTATTTGTTTGTGATAGCATTTCACTAATTAAGCTGTTAATGGTATCTGAATATGCACTTTGATATTGCCCCTCTACAGAGTTTATATTTGAAATTGTAGGAGTAACAATTGTACTTCCAACACTAGTTTTCTTTATCCCACTTGCTCCTATCCCAGTATTGGGATTTTGAGATGTTTGTTTGTTATTTCCAAACTTATTTGTATAGCTATTATATATTTGGTTAAAATCTATTACATTTGTGTTAGTATTTTGCGGATTATATGCTTGTGGTCTAGGTGCTGTACTTGCTTGCTGTTGTAATCCATTTATACCATTATTAACCCCAGTCATAACTTGATTTGCAGATTGAGCAAATTGATTATTATTAGGTTGTGCTATTTCAGGTTGCAATTGTATTGGAATTGTTATTGGAGTTATTGGATTACTAGTTTGCTGTGCTTGTGGTATATCATTATTTTGCTGTACAGGAGATGTATTAGTATTATTAACATTATTTATGTTTTGCTGTGGATTACTTGTTGCCTGCATAACTCTATTTGTTTGTAAAAACGTATTTGGCATATTTGTGCTCCTTTCACTTGTTATATATTCCATTTAATTTTTCTTTCCAATTATTAATTGTAGAATCTGCATTGTTACTTAAATCAAATGTATTTACTCCTACAGCATTATTTAAAATGCTTTTCCAATGTGATAATGTAGATTCTACAGTAGGATATAATTGGTAACTTCCTTTGTTGACTACATTTAGTTGCCTTGCCCATTCTTTTAATGTATCTGAATTTGTAGAATATCTTCTAAAATACATTATCTTAAATGTGTCCTATCTATTCTTTCCATTGCATACAAAGTAAAATCTCCCTTTCCTGAAATTTCAAAAGTATAACTATTTACATTTTGCATGTCATTTGGAATAAGAACACACTCTGTTTTATTTTTACCTGGGCTTAAGGCTTTTTTCTTTTCATAAGTTTTATTGCTATCTGTAATTACTTTTATATTAACTTCTGCATTTTCTGCCAAATCATAATTAAACCACAATGCAGATAAAGACTTTTTCTTACTTAATACACCATTTTTAAATTCTTTTGTTTTCATATAAAATGGTATAAGTTCTTGGTATGTAACATTGTTACCATCTACAAACTCATTTGCTCCATATGTTCTTGTGTATACATTTGCTTCTCTTTTTCCTCCTGTAAGTTCATAAATAGTTCCATTTGCTGTTAAAGCATAGATTGGATTAGGAGTTTGACTAAAGTTTAAATCGTTGTAACTATCACATATCGTTGTGTAATATAATTCATCTTCATTATTAATTGGCTGCAACTCTTTAGTCCATTTTCTTAATCTTTGGTCAAATATTAAAAAGAATTTATAATCTGGAAACCAAAAATATACTTTATTTTCACTTGCAGCTACGCTTATGTTTTTAGCTTCATTTATTGTAATTCCATAAATATACTGTTTTATTCCTCCTGTCACGCTATTATTACCAGTTGGTTCTTCTATCTGTCTTATTGAACTTCCGTCATATTCATAAATAGAGCGTCCAAATAACCAATAAAGCATTGAATTATGTACTTTACATGTACATTGGTCATAGCAACCAATATTGTTGTCTAATGACACACAAGTATATGAATCTGCTTGTCCCGCCATTACGTTTGAGCCATAATACAAATGCATATTCTCTTGTGAAAATACAATTAATTTATCGTCAAAAGAAACTAATCCTGTTATTTGATTACAGTTAGGTACTCTATCTTCTCTACTGTTTTCTGTACTAGTCCAGTCCATAGGATTTTGTAACGCACTGAAGTACAACATATTTCCTTTGCTAGCCATCATTCTATTTTTGTGATAGCACATATGTTCAAAGACAATATCTTTTTTATCATTATCTTTTGGAAGTGGTACTATTTCAGGAGTGTTAAGTGAAGATAATGGCAATTTGTGTCTTGTTGGTGTTACACCATCTCCATATAAAATCATATATTCATTGTTACCATCTGCATAATAAACATGATTAAATTTATTCCCTACAATGTTATTTGCTATTACTGTACCTTGCATATCTTTTAATTGTGTTCCCTGTATATAAAACAAATATTTTATTCCTGCAACTCCAAAATATTTAATATCTGCACCTTTTAATCCTGGGTTTTTTACCATTGTTCTTCCTATACTAGTTCTTATTGCGGGATAATTATCTAAACACATATTATGCATATCTTGGCACTCATCGTCTTGTATTGCCTGTGGAGGATAAATATTACTTATACCACCAGATAAATAGTTAATTTGATTACTACTCTTTACTTGCACATTTTGTAAATATGGATTAGTTTGCAATATTATCTCCTCCTTTTAAATTTGTATAATCTATTTATAATTGGATAACCTGGTTGCTGTTCATATTTATTTTCATTAGCTTTTTGTACTAAATTGTTATATAAAAGTATATATTCATTTGCTAGTTCTACATCTGGATTGTGTCCTGACATTGCTATAATAGACATGATGTTATATTTAACTAAATCTATATAATTGTCGTCTAATTCTATGTAATTATCTAAAGAAGTAACCATCTTGGGCTTTTTTCTGTAATAAATGTCTACTTTTCTAACGCCTTGTGGCACAGGATATATACCTATTAAGCCTTCTCTTCCGTCATAATATCCAGGCTCACTCATTTTTTGATTAGGCATATATGGTCTTAGCTTACTAAATCCACCCCACTCATACTTATTATTTTGGTCTTTTTCATTATTTGAGATAGTTACCCCTGTAATCATTTCTATTTGGCAATCTTCTGGAAGTGAATATAACTCTTGATTAGCACTTGTAGTAAATGTATAAAACTCTTGTATTGCTAAGTCTTTATATATTTTTTTCATTGTTTCATTTATCCATAAGAATAAACTTTCTTCGCTGTATTCATGTGGTAATCTTACTTTAATATCATCTAATACTTGTCTTACTGTAGTTTTACTTATTGTAGCCATATTACACCTCCTATTTAGCTCTTATAATATATTTGGTATTTTCTTGCCCTGTACTTAAATTAGGTATATTAAAAGTTTCAGGCAAGTTAGTATCTTCATTTACAACAATATTATTTAGTTTAGAATATAAAGCAATGTAATCTATAGTATTAACAGCTTGTCCATTGCACTCTAAATAATTTGAAGGAACGTTACCTTTACCTGCATAAATTACAACTCCTGCAATAGGCATTAAAGCAGGTGTTGTAGCTTGTGATTCACTCCATAATTCTGGAAACTGTCTTATTTCTATTCCTTCTATTTTGGAGTTTACATTATTTCCAACAAATATTACTTCATTTGCTCTAAACAATGTATTTGAATAGTAATATTCTCCTTTTGGTACAAATATATATTTTGCACCTATTTCTATTGCATCATATATAGCTTGTTGTATATTTAATCTATTGTCTGTCGTTCCATCTCCAACAACTCCATAGTTTTGAAGTGGTACTATTCCAAATGTATAAAAGAACATATCTTGTAATTCTTTCATTTTTACTAAATTTCTTATATCACTCATTATTGCACCTCCTGTACATTTAATGTTCCTGTTTCTACTACTCCCATATTTCCAACAAACGTTTTGCCAGATTTAACATCTGTAGCCAAAGCACTTAATCTTCCTGCACTCGAAAAATCTTTATAGTACATGTCTCCATTATATTTTAAGCCAATTAATTTTTGCCTATCAAAGGAAACCCCTATCATTGAATATGTATATACAAAAGGTGTAGGTTCAACTCCATTTCCAGTTCTTCCAGATACGAAAAATACGCCTTTAAGACCTGGTATAGTTTTTAAGTCTGGAGTATATGTTATTGAAATATCTTGTTCATATAATTTTGTGACTACTTCTGCTCCTTCATAGTTAAGTTGATAGCAAAAAACTTTGTAATAATATTTAGAATTTTTATACTCATAGTGTGAAGTAAATAAATATTTGCCAGTCAAACTAAAAATATTTCGTTTGTCTCCATATATTGTACCCATTGCTATATATTCTTCTGAATTACTTGCTTGCCAAATTGTATCTCCAACTTCTACTTTTCCATTAATATAATCAACTACAAGTTTTTCTATTAGATTTGAGCTAACGGCATATAGAGCATTTGGTGTTATTAAAGTTGAGTCATATACGTTAACTCCTGATGGCAGTTTAACTTCCGATATTTTTGTAAAGTTTTCTGAATATATAGCAAAAAAACCATAGCTTGAATTGTAGTTTTCATATTTTTTTAAATAAACAATTCTATCATTGTTTAAGAAAGTCACATTTGCAGCACCTTGTATGTTATCTAACTCTCTGACATATCCGTATCCTTCATTTTTATTTGTATCTTGAATATAATATGAAAAATCGAATATTTTCGTTATACAATTTGTACCATTGTTTGCCTTTTGATATGTTACAGCAAGTTTATTTGAATATGGGCTCCAAGTTATTTTTGGACTGACAGCTGAATAATTTATAACCTCAGATATAATTAGCCATCTTTTATACATAGTTTCTTGTGATGTACTTCCTTCTACCCCTGCTTCGTAAGTTTCATTTGCAAGAATCTTTACAGAAGAACCACTGTTTAAAGATGTAGTTAAAGTAAATACATATACTCTTACAGCTCCATTTGGGTTATTTGCTTCTTTTTGGCTCATAAGTATTGCTAATTTACATTCATATCCACTATAATTTTCGTCAGAATTCATTCTTGAACATGAAATTTCTAGTACGTTATAATTATTTATAATGTCCTCAGGTATTCCCAAATCAATTAATTTGAAATCTGGTGTTTTTACTTCTCCATATTGATTTTCTACTTTTCCAAAAGTTCCATCACTGCTCATTCTGTAATATGTTTCTAGCGTTTGAGTGTTTTTATTATAAATAACCATAACATTTCCATCTCCAGTTACAGTTACCCAGTTATAATCAATTTTACTATTCTTTACGCCTGCGTAAACCTGAGGTCTATCCTCCGATTCTTCATAAACAAGTTCAGCATTTCCAGTCATAGGATAAGGGTTATCTGGATTAAATTGGTTACCACTATTGCCACTATAAACAAAAGTTCCATATACTTTTTTACCATTAACATATGCAGTTTTTCCTCTTAATATATCGCCTGCTGTAGCTGTAGCATCTGATGTATCTAATCCTGTCTGTATTTTTCTTACATTGTTTGCCATAGTAGAAAAGCTATCATTAGCAGAGGTTTTAATTCCTTTGTCAGTAATAGCCCCTGCTATTAAGCCTTTTCCACTACTGACAGATTGAAAAAGTTTATCTATATTTGAATTTATGCCATTTATACTTTTATTAATATTTGTTACACTATTATTCAAACTTGTATTTAAGTTAGACACATTTTTATTTGTGCTTTTTATTGCATTTTCTAACTCTGTAAAATTAGCATTTGAATCTGATACAACCTGTTTTATCTTTGAATCTGTATATGCTTTTTGGTCTGTTGCTACTTTATTAATTTTTGCTGTTAAATTTTGATTTAATGTTTTTAAGTCTGAAATTTTAGCAAATTGTGAAAAATCTTGACTTTTTATTGCAGAATCTGCATATCTTTTTGCTTGTTCTAATATTGAAGTATCTTGTGTATCTATATATTTTCTTAATGCTAATTCTGCTCTTTCGTGATATTGCTTAACCCATAATTTTGTTGCATATTCTTCTGCTGCAATTCCTCCTAAATGGTTAGAATCATTTGATAAATTTGAATCTGGTCTTCCACCACTTTGAGCTGTATATTTGCTTATTTCTTCAAAAGAATTTGACATATTAATCTCCTTTCGTAAAATCTAAAAAAATAAAGGGAAACAAGAACTGCTTCCCTTTTAGTTATGCTCCTACAACAACGTTTTCTACGTTACTTGATTTTACAACTCTATTTAGAGCATCAACTTCAACAACAACAATTTTGTTTCCAGAAGCACAAGCTATATCTGTATTTAATAGTAATGCTGTATAATCACTTGCTGAATCTCCATAGCTTGGTTTATTTACAGAAGCTCCAACTTTATATTTTAAAGTTCCACCACTATTTCCAGTAACATTTGTTACTTTAGTATGAGTAGTATCTGCTCCTGCAGCTAGTGTTACATCTAAACTACCTAAAGCAGTTGTTGATGTACCAGTAGAACCAACTAATCCTCTCCAATCACAGTATCCTACATCATAACGTGTATAACCATACATGTTGTAGTCCATTTGGTCAAAGATTTTCTCTGAACCAAAGATAGGTGCTTCTCTTCTTAGGAATAGCAAGTTTTCAAATAATGGGTCTTGAATGAACCAAGGTTTTGTAAGTCCTGTTGGGTCGCTTAAGTAATCCCATACTACGATTTCTAAGTTTGGTACAGTATTTACATCATTAAAGTTTGTTCCACTTTGTAAAATAGAATTTACTATTGCTTTTGCAACAAACTCTAATTCTGGACATACTACTAACCTTTTAGCAGAAGCAACAATTGGTAATCCTGCTTCGTCTTTTTGTAGTCTCATTAATGTCATAGCTTCTTTTAAAGATTGGTCGCTTAATTCTGCTTGAATTAAGTTAGAAACTACTCCTGTAGCATTTATCAATGGGTGGTTTGCAGAGAATAAAGATACTCCATCATAACCTACATTAGTAAATCCATTTTTGATTACATTAGATGTATGTGTTTCCTCAGTTCCTCTTAAACCTCTTCCTAAAGCTTTAGCAGAACCACCTTTTCCTATACCTTCCATAACATTGTAAAGGTCATCTTGTACTAATTCCCATGTAAGTTGATAAGCTTTATCGTATCTTTTTGCTTCAAATAAAGCTGTCTCTCCTTCGTCGAATTTGTCATGATTGAACTTTTGACCTTCTGTGTTTTCTTGCCATAAACCAAAAGCTCCTAAGTGTGGATAGCTTTGTTGTTTAGCTCTCATTTTATCTGTTTTAAATATCTTTTTGTAAGTTGCTGGTACTTCGTTGTAAGAATCAAAGAATATTTTTTTATGTATTGGTGTTAATAAGCTAGCAAAATTCTCTCTTGTTAGCATTTGTGCTGTTGTTGGCATATTAGCCACCTCCTATATTTATTTTTTAGGTAAATATAGGAATGAAAACTTATTTTACTTTTCTCTTATTGTATTCGTCATAATCATTAATCGAATTAGAGTTTTTAGCTGCTAAATAATCTTTAATATCAATTCCTGCCATTTGTGCTGCAGCTATTTCTAATGCTGTTGCTTTTGGTGTACTGTCAGTATTTTTTACTGCATTACCTCCATTTGAATTAATATTTTGTAGAATTTCTTTTCTAGTTTGATTATTTTGTAGCTTTGCCTCTACTTTCTTTTCTATCTCCCTATTAGTATTTTGAACCCTATTGTGATTTACTGCATAATAAGCTTGTTCTACGCTTAAGCCTTTGTCGACTAAAGGTCTTATTTCGTCCTCATGCTCTAATATGTCAGAAAATTCACTATCTTTAGACTTCTCTGATAGTTCTATCTTAAACTTCATATCTGCAAGTTCTTTTTTTAATTGCTCTGAACCTTTGTCCTTTTTATTTATTGCTGCACTTATTGACTTTGCAATTTCAGGGTCTACGCCACCTTCTATCAATTCGTCTACTGTATTCTTTTCTGGTGCTGTGTTAGTTTTTTGAGTTAATTGAGCTAATTGTTCTTTAAGTTCTCTATTTTCTTTTTCAGCAGCTTTTCTCAATTTTCTCTCATAGTTTACGCCTTTTTGAAGATTAACTTTTTTGTCATCTTCTGGCTCTTGTGGATTTTGATTATCTTCTGGTTGATTATCTTGGATTGTATCATCTACTACATCATTATTTGCAGTATCGTTATCTCCAGTATCAACTGTTGGTAATGCAATTCCATCTTCTGTGTTTACAGGTATTGTACCTAAATCAATTCCGTCTAATTCCATGTTAGCTCCTTTCCATTTTTTAGCCAGTGTTATGTCACTCTAGTGATTTTTAGCCAGGTTTTCTCCTCTAATTTATTTAAAATAAAATATTAATATCAATTTAATGTACTTTCATGTGATTTGTTAGCCCAGATTTGTTTTTAAATATCCTTTTACATACTGGACATATAAATTCATTACTTATCGTCTCAGACTCCTCAGAATTTATTCTAGGCTCTTCTGTGACTTCTTTTGTAGATGTATTTGTACTATTATCTATTTTTGATAATTCTTTTTGCATTATTCCTTTAATAACATAAGTTTGACCTTGTTGCTTTAAAAGTAATAAGGTTTCTCTATTGCAACATGGACAGTTTGTTTTGCTTAAATGTTTTACTGCTCCACCATATAAAGTTTCGCCAACTCTTTGTAGTTTTGTTATATCATTTATTTTAAATTCATAACCACATTTGCAAACTTGTCCATTTTCTAATTCATATCCGTGATAATTCATCTTGATACTCCTTTCTGAAACGGGTCATTTTCGACCCCTTTTTAAATCTCTCTTAAATAACTAGTCTGTACATTACCATTTGCATTTAATCCTTCAACTCCTGCATTCATACTTTGTTGTAATGCTTGCTCTTGTTGTGTCTTTTCAATTGTTTCTTGGTCATATATTCCAATCTGCTGTTGTTCTTGTATAGTTTTTGGTATTTCTGGAATATTTAATCCCACTTGTTTTACTAACCAATTTCTATACTCTGGAGTTGTTATAGCCTTATCTACATATGATTGTCTTACTATACTATATCTGTATGCTCTATTGTTTGGTAATCCTGCACCAACTGATACACTTAAATCAAACATAACTTGTCTTGTTTCATTATATACTTGCATATATTCGTAATCTTCTGGTTTAGCATCTTTATGTGCTTCTTTATATGCATTTCTGTATTCAGTATCCGCTTCTGTAAGAATAGGAATTCTATTAAGTCCATCTGGATTAAATGATGTGAACTTATCTTTTCCATCTTCTCCAACAATTCTAAATATCATTGTTGTATTCCAGTTAAGCAGTGCTAACTCTATTGCATATTCAAATACTTCGGATAATGTCTCTTGTAATAAACCTTTTTTGTGTTCTATCATACTATTGCCTGAATTTTGCAATGCTAAGCTCTCTGTAGCTGTTCCAACTCCTGTTTGTTGTTTACCAATCATTTGGTCACTAAATCTTGTTACAATTGTTTTATCATTGTTTATTGTATCTGCTCTTTTTTCTATTAAATATTGTGGTATGTTAGGTGGCTGTAACCACTTCATACCATTTATGTTATTTGCTACTATTGTTTGTCCTGGTGTATTTGTTACTTTTTCTGCATCTATACCAGAACTTGTTTCAATTATTGGTATTGGGTTACCAGTTAGTCTTGCATTTCTTAATATACTGTCGTCAAGTTCGTCTATCTGGTCTGATATAGGAAGTACTAATTCTGCACTTGCTTTTGCCCATACCGTATTTTCTCTATACATATCTGGAGTTAGAAAATATGGATATTTACTATTTGGAAATAGTTCCAACTCTTCTGCTTTTAATTCGCTAGCTTCTTTAGTCTTTCCTTGTTCTAATAGTTTAGTTTGCTTTTCTATTAGTTCGTTTTCTCTTTTTTCAGATACTTTCTTTAATTCTTTTTTAGTATCTTTTAGAATAACTCCATCTGCTGACATTTCTACTAGTCTTAATTTAATTTTTCCATTTTCTTTGTATCTAGTCCATACGAGTAAATGTACGTATTGCTCTTCTTCGCTATTTTGAATTAAATTTTCTATTGGGTCATAGTTTGCTATTATACAATCCGCAATGTCATCTCCATATTCCATCTTTGCACTATAAATTGACTTTGCTTTTGCTTCTATTATGTATTGAGCTTCTTGTATGTCGTACACATCTGTTATTGCTGGGTCTATGAATAATTTAGATGGGTGTATTGGTTCAATTATTGGAAGTCCTTTTCCTTCTAGTTTGTCAAAATTCCATAAAACTCTAAATATACCAGTTCCAGTCATTTCTCTACGTCTTTCGTGTACTTCTATCTTACGATACATCTTATTCTTATCTTTTATAAAGTCTGCAATAGTTCTTACTTGGTCACAAAATGGTTTGTCGCCTGGTTCTCTTGGGTCTACTTGTATTGCTAGTGTTTGGTCACACAGCAATGCTGTTTTTCCTTCTACATTTGCATTTGTAATGTTTGTGTTTGGTGCTGGGTCATCTTCGTCGCTGTAATCGAAATCGCCTTCCCAATATTTAGCGATGTCGTCCCACTTTTTCATTAAACCAAGTCTTTGCTTATCTTCATAAGCTCTTCTATACCACATGATAAATTGTTCCGCTTCTTCAATCTCTTTTTCAGACATTAATGCTGCTCTTTTAGCTCTCTTTTGCTTTACAATCTCGTCATATTCGTTTGCTTGCTCTATTCTATCTTCCATACACTACTCCTCTTTTTTGTTAGTTTGTAATGGTATTCCACCTTTTTGTTTCACTGGTTCATATAATCCATCTTTATTCTTATATTTGTCATAAGCTCGTCCATTTAAAACGTTACTAAAATCTGTCGGTGCAATTCTTGCTCTTATTCTTGATTTACTTTCTTTATTATTGTATTCTGCATTTTCCGTATTTCTTTGACTTATTTGTTTAAGTACTTCTTGTAACGTGTTATTAAGCAAAAATATTGCTGCCATGTTTAAAGTAAATAAAAGAATTAATGTTATTATAGTTAGTATTAGTTCCATCATCTTCTCCTCCTCGATATTGGTCTATTTACATTTACTTTGATTGGTGTATTTATATCCTTATATCCTAAGTCCTCTAATTCAGTTATAGTATAATTTCCTTTAGGTAAAATTATTTTTTTAGACATAGGACTTTGCCACATTGTACAGAAATATCTTATTGCATCTGGCATGTGTGTTAATTCGTGTGGTTCTACTGCTACGTCGTTTGGATTTTTCTCATCATGTTGTACTGCAGGTAATGTTCTTATTAGGTTTCTACAATTACTAAATATCTTTAGCTTAGAAGTTGGTATTCCTTGTTCATCATTAAATACTCTTAACCACTCATGTACTGCAAGCCAACCTGTTATTCTATTATTATCTGCTTTAGTTAAATATTGACCATTTTGTGCAAATATATCTGCTGTACTCTTTCCTGTATCTTTATTTCTGTTCCACAAGTCTGGTGGAGCATAATCTGTTGTTATCTTCTCATCTGTCATAGCATTTATTTTCTCTGCTGCTGCAGATACAATTAAGTTTGGTTCGTAGAATTCTTTATAAGCATAAGCATTTAAGTGGTAGTCCATTGCTATCCATACAGTTGCACACATATCTAATCCATAGTCTCTAGTTCTAAATATCCTCCAATCTTTTGGTATTACAAACGGTTTACACACATGTACATCACGTCTAAATTCACTAAAGAATTGACCATCAAATATATCCCAGTCTCCATATAAAAGTGCTTTTCTTTCTTTTTCTGGTAACAATTCAAGTCTGTTAATATAATCTGGGTCGCTATCCATCATGAATATATTGTCTTGTACTAAAGAAGGAATAAATACAACAGTACTTTTCTTGTTATTTTCTAATGTAATTTCGTGTATTTTGTTTGGCTCTCCTGAATTGATAAATCTTTCTTTTACCCATTCATGTCCTACTCCTCCTGGGTTAGTAGAACTCTTTATTCTTTTTGGATATGGATTAGCACCACGACATCTTGAAATCATATATGTATACATAAATTCAGTAAAATGTGTTAATTCATCAAATCGAATTACATCATATTCTGCTGATTGATATTGATAAACATCTTTTTCTGTTGCTATGTATGAAAAATCTATTATACTTCCATTTCTAAATGTCCATGTATGTTTTGAGCTATTATATGTTGCTACGTCTCTTGGATAAAATTCTAAGCTAGTTCTTATTATTGATTTTTCTAATTCTGGAAATGTTGTACGGAATATTATTTGTTTTGATTTAGGATAAGTTAATGCATATAGTAAAGCATCTACTAGTTGTCCATAACTTTTGCCGTCCGTCCTGCTGCTCCGCCAAATAATGTTTCAAATGCTTCTGAGTTAATAAATTGTTCTTGTTTTTCTGTAATGTCTATATCCATTTAACTCCTCTTTCCATAATTATATTATGTTAATTAAGTGGGTATTTCTCCCGTGGATAATTGACATTTTATCGCCTGTAAGTATTGATATTACTGTTCTTAACATAATATATTTCAGTTTTTCTTTTTTACGTTGATATTTACCTCAAAAGGCTTGTCCTGAGTGAGATTTACGTTTTCTTTAAACATTCCAAGATGTTTTCCTAGTAGTTCTAATGCTTTTGTCTTATCGTTAGTTTTGCTTAATATTATTTTCATTGCTCCAGCTTTTTGTAGTATCTTTACTCCAGAAATTGCTTTTGCTGTATCGTCGTCTAATTCAGTAACTTTTTTCAATGTACCATCTTCGTTATAAATGTCTTTTATATTGAAAAGTGCTATCTTGGCTAATTCTTGTATTATTGTATCTTGTGTTATTTTGTTTCTTTCTTGCATTTCTTGTTGTTTTTCTGCTATGTATTCTTGCACCTTAGTATTTCTTAGTAGCTTACTACCATTAACATTTGCCGTTTCATCTTTTCTACAGCTCTTGTAAGCTGCTTTATAAGCTCTAGTTGCATTAAAATCTATTAAGTATTCATCACAAAATCTTTTCTGTGAATTAGTCATTTATAAGCTCCTTTTCTATTTCTTTTATGTATTGTTCTACTACTTTATTTATAAAATCATTGCTACTTGCTACTATGTCACATACTATCTCTTCTGTTATTTCTATTACGTTGTATAATCCGTAGCTATAAATGTAGCAATGCGTTAGTTCATGTTTTAATGTTCTTATTTTTTGAGAAACACACATGTCTTTATTTATATAAATAATATGTGTTGGATATTTAGTTACTCCGAAGGTAAAATATACTTTTCCTTCGTTTTCTTCTTTATACATTTCGTCTAGCTTTTCTTTCTCTAGCTCTTCTATTGTCCATTCTGTATTATTTACTATAAATTTCATAATTTACTCCTCAATATCTATGGCTCTATTTTCAAACTTTTTATATGCATCGAAGTATATTTTCTTCTTGTCTCCGTCCATAGTACACTCATAATACATTCCATCTTTTAAGTCAGTACTTAATAATGCTTTACTATTTTGTAATGTCTTGCAACTCCATACTACATATACATTAAAGTTTGGTATTTCGTCTGTTTTATCTAAATGCTCTATAGCATATTCTTTTACTAAATCTTTGCATTTATCTAAAAATTTTTCATTAGTCATTATTCTACAATCCTCCAATCTTCTGCTAACATATCTGCTTGACTTGCAAGCCAACCTAGTTGTACTCCTGATGTTCCTACAAAAGCAATAGCTTTGTTTCCTATCGCATCATGTTCTGCATTTATTGTTTCATTCTTTGTATTTACATAGCTTATACTAGTTGCAAGTTCTATATATTGTTTTTTTCCGTTCCAACCTTCTCTTTGTACTCTTTTTCCTTGTTTTAATAGTTTAATTGCTTCTCCAAAATCCATATTCTTATATCTCCTTTATAAATTTTCCATAATCTACTGCTACTTGGTGTTCTATTCTGCAACCTCTTGCATTCTCCCACCCTGACATAAATATTACAGCATCTACTTTTCCTATTACTTCTATTGATTTTGCTAAATAATAAATACTTTCGTCACAATCTTTTGGTGCTTCTTCTGTAAATATTGTATCTAATACATAATATCCTTGTTTTTGTAATTCATCTACTAATTGTTGTCTCTCCCTTCTTATACGTTCTAAACTTTTATTTTTCATTGGTTGACTTATCATTATTCTCATAGTATTTTTCTCCTCTCTATTTTTTATATAAACATTATGTAAGATATAATTTATTCTATCCTACATATTATTTATAGTGATTTTTGCTAGTAGGTAGGATACACGCCCCCTTGCTAGCCAGGTTTACTCTTGTTTGACTTTTAGTGTGGATAAGGATTTGCACCTTATATGAATAACTTTTGAGCTTTACTTAAACTTATCTACTGGGATATCTCCGCCACTACTTCATAATCTATTTAAGGTCAATTATGTTCGTGCGTTATTCTGCACCTGCACAGTGTCTACTATTACCATTCAGCGACGTTGGTGCTAATCGCCGTTTAGTTTTACCATATCACGCACTAAACGTAATATGTCTATTCCACCACTACACTAATGATAGCTACAAAAATAAAATGAAACCATGAAAGCCCTCTCTATCTTTCAGTTATGGGGCTTGGTTGCGATGGTTAGAATTGAACTAACTTACTCTAGTTTATGAGACTAGCGAGATACCGTTTCTCTACAATCGCAATATATAGACTTAACTAGCATTGTCTATGATAAATTTTATTTAAAAGGAAATTTATTTATAAAATATTAGAAAAACATCATTTTTCTTAGTTTATACGAGCGAAAGAAGGATTATATTAATTAGCTAGTATCGTTAATATTTTATTTAAAGAGTAGTAGGTACTACTACTCTTACACCACCGTAACCTTGGGATTTTGACTTTTCCAGTCTGGTCACGAATACTTGGGGTTATTTCTTCTTTTCAGGAGAAAAAATGATAAATTACTAAGACAGTATGTAAGTTTTCATTACCTACATTACTACCATATTAATTGTATCAAAAAAAAAGGGCTATTTTTCCCTATTTTTTCTGCCCTTTTTAAATTATTCCAAATTCTTGTGCTAAATAATATATAGATTTATTGTATATATTGTAGTAAGTATTCTTATTAATGTGTTTCATCTGTTCACAATATGTAAAATCGCAGTTTTCTTTAAATATTAGCTCAAATACTTCTTTTTCAAAACTATTTAGTTTGTTTATTACATTTTCTACATAGTTAATTCTTTCTTGACAATATAGTAATGTTCTTGTACTGCAACTGGATTGTTTTATTAATCTATCTAGTTTGCTTTTATTAGTCCAATATTGTCTTAGTTCTCTTTCCATTTGTTTTTTTATTTCTTTTGAAACTTTTTGCATTCTTTTCTTCTCCTTTTGCGAAAAAAAATAAACTTAAGAGTCCGCCTTTTTCTGTTAATATAGCATTGTTCTCTTTACTGAAATAGTCCTCTGTTGACATGTCTTTTCTATATATACTCCATTTTGATATATTCCCTTGATTATTTAATTCTCTGCAAATGTGAAAATTATCTCGATTAACTGGTTTTGTAATATTGTGAAATAATTCATATGGTATTGCACCAGTTCTTCTATATGTTTCTATTCCTTCTTCAAAATCTAATCTTTTTTCTATTTCTTGCATTATGTACTCTTCAATAATATTCACTATAGCTAATAGATGTACAAAAAGTATAAGAAATATATCATATGGACTTGGTATTAATGTAAGAATAAGTATAGTTATTGTTGCTATAACTATATAAATTCCTAAAAACATATTTTTTAATGTTTGTATGATATGATATCTGTTTTTAGATAAAAGAAAATCTAGTTCCATATTATTGCTCCTTCCATTTTATTTTATTTTCACTATTTACTATCTCTGTGAAAGTTATTCCATACTCTTTTAATTCATTTACACAGTCATCTATACTTAAATAGCCTTCTTTGAAACAGTCTATATTGTTCCATATTCTTGACATAACTTCGGTTAATCTTTTCTTTCCAAATCCACATACATAATGTAAAGTATATGCCACTGTAATACCATATAAGTCTAAATAATCATTTATCAATTGTTTCGATTTTTGTTCACTTTCTATTATTATCCCATTGTGTACATCATCTATCCATTTCATTAACTGTTTTTCATCTTTTTGTATGAGTATTTTACTTAGTTGTTTTCTTTGTCTATGTGTTAATTCCATCTTTATTCCCCATTTCTGATATTAAATAATCATATAATTTTTCTGGTGTAGTTAAATCTATATATTTTCCTATTCTATCATCGAATATATCGTTAATGCCTATGCTTCCTCCATAGTCTTGTTCATATATCCACCAACTTATTACTTCTCCTTTGTCATTAAACATATTTTCTAACAACTTCACTACTACTGTTTCATGTCCTATACATATACTACCTGCATTCATAAAATCCATTTCTCTATTTTCTATATTGTCTCTAAATAGGTCTTGTATTTTGTTCTGTAAGTCATTATAGTTTCTTAGTCTGTTAATTATATCTACAAATTCTTGTTTAGTTATCATAATTTCAAATCCCTTCATCATTAAATATTTCTTTTCTTACATTTGTTATTTTAAAATTTTTTTCTGGTATTTTGCTAAATACTTCTAAATTGTAAATGTTATGTTCATAGTTGTAGCAAGAATACTCTCTGCAAATTAAAGGTCTATTTTTGTATATATCACACTCATTTTTGTAATTTAGAAAAGGACAAATATTATACCAATCTTTATTTAGTAAATGTTTATTTTCTTTTATTGCTAATTTTTTCATAGTCTTTATTTCTTCTTTTTGAAGCGGTAAATAGTTAGAACAGCATTTCCCACATTTAGAACATTCAAACTTCATTTTTTACTCCTTTTTTAATTGATTATATATTTCTTTTCTTAATTCTTTCATTTTTTCCACATCTTCAAGTTCGTGACCTTTTCTTATACCTATTAAAACACTAGGTGGTGTTGGTATTTCTTGATTAATAGGTTTCCATATATGTAAGCAATAGTCGTGATTATTTACATATTCTTCTTTCTTAGGGTGTAATTGCATACAAACTTCGTCATCATTCCAAAAAACATCTTTCATATAGCACATTTCTTCCCAAGTTGGGCATCTAGATAGAGTAGATACACTTAGATGTTCAAAACTACAACCTGTGCTAAATATAAAAAATAATTCATTCTCAAACTTTGGTTTTCCATTTTTGTAACTAACTTTTGTATATATTATCCCTGCAAATCCATCTTCTCCTTCTGCTATGATTTTAAGTCCAGATGTGTTTTTAATATCTTTTATATTTTTCATTTTATCAATCCTCTCCAGTAACTAATCGTTTCTTTCCTCTTAACATGAAATTATTGTGCAGCAATTTAATCTTTTAGCAAATTCTTGCTTTGTAAACTTCATGTTTTCGTTAAAGTTTTTTATGTTTCTAAATCCATCTTCGTCTAGTATTTTTATATGTTCTTTTTCTCTTAATTCTTTGCACCATTCTTTGTATGTCTTTATAATTATTGTATCTTTTTGTATTTTGTGTTTTGATAATCTATCATTTTCTTTAACTAAATTTATTATTTGTTGTAATGGTATGTTTGCTATCTCTCTATGTATTCTTTCTGCCTTATATTTTATTTTCAAGTCTTTTACTATCTGGTAAGCTTTTTCTTTTTCTACTTTTACAACTTTAAATCTATATTTTCTTGCATCATTTCCAATAAATTTAAACAATAAGGTATTTGCACCTTTTTCTGTTGTTTCACATATTCTAGGAAATTGATATTCTTTCTTTAAATTGTTATAAACCATATATCTATATTCTTTATTCATTTTATCATTTATCATTGTAACCCCTTCTTTTATATACTTCTTACTTCTATTTCGAATGCGTCTGTTTCAAAGTCGTATCTTATATTTAATAATCTTATTTTCATAGTTTATTCCTCCTCAAAGTAATCTAATATTGCATTTGCTAATTCTTTTGCTTTATCTTCTTGTATTACTATTTGTAAGCCATCATATGTTATTATTACTTCTTCATCATTAAAATTAAATACCATTGTTATTCTCCTTCCTCTAACAATTCTGGATTTTTATATATATTTCCTATTACTTCAATAAATTTTATTTCTGTAATATCTATTTTGAAACTTCCTTGATTACTCATTATTCTAAATGCGGTAAATGTTGTTTGATACTCTATATAACCAATTAAGTCTGGAAATTCTTCCCTGTCATCTTTAAATCTGAACTTAACTATATCTCCCTCGTATATTTCTTTTCCGTTTTTATCTTTTAGTCCTACGTATTGCATTAAAATCATATCTTCTGTATCAAAATAGTCACTATACATTGTTGTCCTTATCATTGGTTGCCCATTATAACTATCCTCATAATCTAATTCTTGTACTTCTAGCATTTCTTTATTTTCAGTGTCCCAACATCTAAATTTTATATCTCTCATACTTCCTCCTAACTTTTATAAAATAGTTCTATTTTTATACTTTTTTAATAAACTTGTACTACTTTTTTATATTAAGTTTGTTATTTTTAATATGTAACTCTAATAATATAAGCATTTCTATTTTCGTAACTTCTATCAATAAATAATCTTAAATTATTCATTTTATCTATTCCCCTTGCATCTATAGCTATTCCGCCTTGTAAATTACCTATATGTTCTGTTACTGCAAACTTTACTATATTTTCAAGTGTTTTATTATCTATTAGAGTTTCAAACTGTTGTTGTAGTTTATGATTTAATAATTCGCTTGTTTCTAGTTGTTCTTTTAAATGTTTTATTTCTGCATTACATCTTTTCACTTTGCTTTTTACGCTCATTATTCTATTCTCCTTTCACTTTATAGCAATTTGCATTATACTGTTCATGTGTTAATATTGATTTTATATATATTTTAGTAATATCAAATCCCTCAACACCTAAATATTCTTTATTACTTCTAGCATCTCTATAGCTCTTTACTCTACCAATTTTTAATTTACTTAAAGAATTAACTTGATATTCTACTATATCTCCTACTTCTATTAAGTCTATTATGTTTTCTGAAAAGTTTTCTACTGCAGCACTATCACACCAATTTTCATCATATGCTCCAAAATAAATAGCTTTTTTATTTACTTGATTTTCTCTTATTCCTGTTACTTTCACCATTTCTCCTACGTTAAGCCTTGCATAATCATCTTTTTTGATATTGTCTTGAACATAAAGTGCATAACCAACATTACTATCATATTTTTCCAAATATTCTTTCTTACTTATGCATCTTTCTTTTATTTCTTCCACTGCTATTCCTCCTTTACTAGCTCGTAATCTAAATCATTTCCTGGTACTTTAGTACAGTAGTTATCATAATATTTTTCGGGTAATGTAGCTTTTGTTATGCCCAATATTTGATAACCTTTCCATACAATCATGCCTGCAGGTAAGTCACTAATCTTTATCATTTTTTTTGCCCCTTTCATTAAATTGGTTTGAAATTTGAAGATTATTGGCTCAATAAAACTTTGTGCTTCCCAAGTAGTGACTTTGTTACCTTTCTTTTTCTCTATTCTCACATACTCTTTAACTATTTGTTTTACTGTAAAGCCCTTCTTCCATAACTCTATAATCTCTGTACTAGACATTACATTCCTCCCATTTTAAGTCTTTCTGTTTTTCTAGTATTGTGTATTGTTTCCATATATCTTTTGAGAATTTAATTAACCTAAAATTTTCTTTACTGTATGTTTTAGTGCTATATTCTGTTCTTTTTATAGTATTTTCATTCATAAGTGCTATAACTAAGTCTCTAGCTAAATTTCCAGTTGCCTTGCATTGTTTCTTATATATTCCATAACCTTGTTTTAGATTGTCTCTACCTGTTTCAAATACAGCACATATATCAAAACTTACAATTCCAGATAAAAAATGAATTGCTTGTTTAATATCAATTTCGCTTTCATCGAAAAAACAAAATCCAATACTATCTGACTTAAAGCCCATTTCTCTGTGATTGTTGTTATTTATTAATACCTTTCCTGTCTTGTACATTTCAAATTCACTATTACTCATAAATCTAAACACTCTCATATATTATTTTCTCCTTTTTCTGCTCCCATTCTAACTGCTTGTTGTATATCCGCTTTAGTTAATACGCCTTTTAAAATTAATTGCTCAGTCATACTCGCTATACCTACAAGTAATTCTATTTTGTCTGTAAATATATATCTTTGTATAGAATTTGGCTCGCCCTTCTTCTTAGTAATAACTATTGAATATTCAGAATTTATATATGCTTTTCTTGTTTCTATATTCATTTTTAACCTCCAATTAATTCTTTAATAACTCCATTTATTAATTCCCCAAGTTTATCTACAGTAGGTTGTCCAGTTAGATTTAATTTTTTTGCTATATATCCTGGTGCTTTTTCGTTAGCATTTATATCAAAGCCAAAAGCTCCAAAACCAATTATTGATACAAATAATTCATTTCCTCTAATTCCTCTTTGTAGATAATTCCCAGATACTCTGTTAGCTTTATATGAAAATAGTAGGTCTAAACACGTCATTTCTTCATCTGTCCAATTTATAATGATATTATTGTTTATTAGTGTTTTAGCTATATCTATATATGTTTCTTTTCCATTCATTACTTGTCCATATTTATCTTGTTTCATTTAATAACCCCATTTCTATTTTATTTAATTAATACTAAACTCAAATTTTTATATTTATATTCGAACATCTTCTGCTTTAGTTTAAATTCTTTTGTCTCAAATCCTTTTACATCTTCTACAACTATACAGTTTTTCTCTACATCTAAATACATAAAGTCAGCTGTATATGTAATTGCTTTATATCTTTTTCCATTTTTTATAAAAGCTTCTTGTAATTCAAATTTAGGTTGTAATTCTAAACTTTTTATTTTATTTGCTTTTTCTAATAAACATAATTCTTTATATCTTTTGCTCTCTGCTATGCTGTCAAATACATAGTTATCTACTGTAACTTTTTTGTTATGATATTTACTCATTTCTTTATCCTCCTAAATAGTTGGTATATGTTTTTCTTGTTTACTTAAAATCTGTTTGTTTGTATCTATATACTTCACGTTGCCCAGAACAATATTTTTTAATGTTTTTGCTTTTTCTTCATTCGTTAATTTTAGAAATTCTTGACTATTTATTGTTAGCATCGTATCACTCCTTTAAACTCACTATTTCTTTTATTGAATTTCAAATAAACTTTGCCAGTTTCTCCAGCTCTTTGCTTAGCAACTTTGAGTGTAATATCTTCTAAAGTGCCTTCTGTGTTTTCATTTTCTTTGTACAAAAACAACACATTATCTGCATCTTGTTCTATCGAACCAGACTCTCTTAAATCCGCTAGAGTAGGTTCATTTTTACTTGCATTTCTGTTTACCTGACACAAGCCTACAATTGCAATGTTTAACTCTAAACTTAATAATTTAAGAGTTCTAGTTATATCTGCTACTTCTTGTTCCCTATTGTTGAATTTGCCTTTGTTTTTTACTAGCTGTATGTAGTCTATAATTAGCAAACTTAAGTCTTTTTTATTTTTTAGTTTTCTTGTTACAGTTTCTATTTGCTGTAGTGTCATAGCGTTTGTTATTAAGTGAATTGGTAATTCTGCAATTTCTGAACTTGCTATAGCAATTTTGTTTAAATCATCTTGTTCAAGTGTAGACATACGCATTTTATAAGAGTTTATTCTTGTTTTCCTTGCAAGCATTTTTTGTATAACTTGATAATCTGACATCTCAAGGCTTATTATTCCTACGTTTACCCCTTTACTAGCAACATGTTCTGCTATCTGTAGTCCTAATGTGGTCTTACCCACTCCTGGTCTAGCTCCGAATAATTGTCAGCTCTTGTCTATGTAAACCACATAGCATATCGTCTAAGTCTTGAATTCCAGTGTATAGTGAATAATCCATGCCTTTTAGTACGTTATTTTCAATTGTTTCAACAGTATCTGAAACTTGCTGCATAAAGCTTTTTTCTGTCAACTCTGATTGCTCAATTTTGTTTATGTTTTGAACTATTGATTGAGCAATAATATCTATGTCGTCTGCATCTTCAATAACAGTTTCTTGACTAGATTTAAGTAAATCAAATATTTTTCTTTTTTTAGATAACTGTATTAACTCTTTGTATACACTATCTGCTGTTGCAGTTCGTACGTACTCTCCAAGTCCAGATAAATACTTTAAAACTTGATTTTTATTTGCTTTAATCCTAGAGCTTATGCTAAAGATTGATATTTCTTCATTTCTTGATTTTAGCTCATTTATAGCTCTTACAATCTTTCTGTTTCTGTCTGAAACAAAGTCATCTTCATTAAGCACAAAAGCTTCTTGCTCATAAATCACATAAAACAAAACAGCTTTTTCTATTTCCTCATTCCACATGGACTCTTCCTTTCTTGATAAGCTCTTCAATCGTTATTTTTTTCTGCATTAGTAAGCCGTATTCTTCGTTCGTTAGGCATGATAGGTCGACACTCTTAAACTTGTCCTTATTCTTTTCTTTTTCATTAGGCGGAACATATCCGTCTCTTCTTGCCCATGTTTTTAGGGTCAGTAAAAAATCCTTGTACTTTTTTCCTGATTTTTGGATATATTCATCTAAGGACTGTATTCTTTTTTCATAATCGTTTGGAAAATATGCTTTTAGTTTCTCGTATTCTTCATCACTAAACAAAACGTGTTGATATTCTCCATACGCTTTCTTTTTACTTTCTTTTTTTAGTTTCGTTTCTTTTCTTTTATTTAATGTGTTCCTAACTTGCTTACCAACTTGCTTACCATCTTGCGTACTAACTTGCTTACCAATTTGATTACTTTCTTGCTTACTTTTTGCTATAGTAATCATTTTATAGTTAGTTGCTTTTGTGCCATTTACCTTAAAATCTATTAATCCATATTGCTTTAATGCATTCCTTGCCTTTAAAACTCCAGAACGTGACATTCCAGTGTTCAATTCAAGCGTAAGATTCGGTACAGTAAACCACTCTATCCAAGTGCATCTATTGTTTATCGCCATTAAGGCATGCCATAAAGCAATTTGCCCTGTAGATAACTGTTTAACTTGCACTAAATCGTAAAACGCGAGAATTTCAGCTAAGTAATTCATTTTTTCCTCCTATAGATTAATCTTTTAATAATTCTTCTATCGCTTGTTCTAATCCTTTTTTGTCTGTCTTTATAACTTTTGTATTTGAACTTGAATTTTCTATTGCTTTTGTAACTTCACTCATTATCATTTCTACACTCGCTCCAGAATCTAATAAACTAACTATTAACCTTCGCAAGCCTTCTAATAGTTTTTCTCCTTTTCCTTTAAGTTGAATGCGAATAGCTTCGTCATTTTCTGTTATATGTATTTCAAATTTACTTTTCATTTTTTTATTAATTTTTTTGTCCATAATAACTCCATTTCCTATAAATTAATTTTTCTTTACTCCAATTTACTCCATAAATGCCTTTTAAATAGCTTTCTACTATGTCATCATATAATTTAGTATTTAATCCATTATCTTGCTCTCTGTGGCATTCTGAACAACCTGTATAGATATTTTCTGGTATTCCCAATCCTCCAGCACTTCGTGGTATAAAATGACAACATGAGCATTCAATTGGAACATATTTGTGGCAGAATATACATCTGTGATTATCTCTTTTCCAAACAATTTCTTTTACCTTCTTTGGTATCTCTGTTGCTTTTGTTTGTTTATGCTTATGTCCTTTTATATACTTTTGTTTTTCTTTTTTCTTTTTAGACGGTTTAGAAAAAGTAAATAATGTGTAATCTATTGACATTTTTACACCTCTAATGTAGGTATTTCTAACTCACTGCACAATTGAATTGTTATATCTAAAAGCTCTGTCATTTCCTTTGTATTCATTTTTGAGCTACCAAGATATACTTTGTATATGTTGCACTCTTTATTGTTTACAAGCTGTTTTCGTATAAATTTAACCCCTCTAAATGTTTTTCTTAATGCTTCTTCCATTTCTGTTGCTGTTATAATGTATTCAGATTTGGCATCTGCTCTTTCTAATAATGCACAATATACTTCCATATCTTCTTGATTTTGCTGTTTAGCAATTTTATGTATTAATTCCCAAAGTAACTTATTTTGTTGTAAACTTCTTGTCGTTTTCTTTTCTTTTACTTCAAAGAATTTTGTATTATCTTGTTCTAGCAACCAAGTTATAGCTTGTTTTTGTGTTCCTACCATAGTTCTACTTCCTTTAAAATTGTTTTAACAAATATTGTTTTTCAAAATCTGACAGTTTAAAACCTTGTATATTATCCATTTTTTCTTCAAAATCTTTTTTATTTAAAAATATTTGTGATTTATGACAAGCAAATTTAACCTTTCCATAAGAATCAATAATATAACTTTTTCTTGATTTACTTTCCCCATATATTCTAACCTTTTGCAATTTATACTCAGGCTCATTATTCCAGTCATTACTTGATAGGTTTACTATAATTCTTCTTGCTTTTATATATTTATTATCCATATTATTCTCTGTCCCCCATATCTGCATTTGCGTCATAATAAGCAGCATAAGCATCCATCATTTCACTTTCTAACTGTTGTTGTTCTATTTTTTTATCTGGCATATTATTTATAGCTTTAAATATTGATAAATATTGTTCTTTGGTTAAATCTGCTGTATTACTAATACCGTAATTCTTCTGTAAATTATGAACTACATCTATTCCCTTGCGTACCATCAAAGCATGTATAGATTTAGCTTCTACATCTGTTACTTTATTGTTTGTACTCTTCTTAGTTCCATTTTTATTTACAATATTCATATTGTCAGGACTTCCAGTTTGGTCTGGGTCATCTCCAGTTATAATTTTATAAGCTTTCATTAATGCATATTTATCCCCATAAGTCATTGCCTTGCCTGGAGCTTTATCTTGTGTGTCTACGCCATCGCCGTATGTTGGAACATCTATATATTCTTCTGGTTTTTCTATATTTACAAACCTATAAACAGTTTTTAATCTCATAAATATTTGATTACTTCTTGTAATTTTTTTGTTATATTCTTTCTCAGTTTGCAAAATTGCATTGTCCACAATTTCTCTGTTAAATGGATATGAATATACTTTATATTTTTCTTCTAATTCTTTTACAGCTGTTAATACATCTGCTTCTCCAACTGCTTTATATTGACTTTGCCCCACTCCAACTTCTAAATTTTTTGCTACTTTCTTTATTTCAGATGTTATTGCTAATAATTTTTCGTATATATTCATTCTGTTTTACCTCCATAATTTTCATTGTAGTAGTTACAGAACTTACAGCAACTACAGTATTCTAAACATTTTCTATCTTCGCCTTTTCTTATTTCTAATTCTAGGCTTTCATCTTGTTTTAAATGTTCTTCTGCTTCTTGTAATGTGTCATATACTCTTAATGCTCTTTTGTTTCCCTTTTTCTTTACAGCATATTTATCTCCATCATTCCACCTAGCTTCTTCACTACAAATTGGAAGTTTGTCATCTTCTGTATTTTCATATTTCTTTATTTCTTCAAATTTTTTCACTATAAATTTTTCAATTTCTTCAAAATCCTTATTGGTAAAATCAAATTGTTTTATATAAACTGGATATTGTGGATATGTACTATCAACTTTTGCCTTTGTTTTACTATGGTCTTTAATAACTGCTACTATTTGTCCTTTTTCTACTTCAAATCCCATTTTTTTAAATGCCCATGCATACATTAAAAGTTGCTTTCTATACTCTTCCCAGTCATCATAAACTACTTTCCAAACAGAACATGTTTTATAATCTGTTACAGTCTTAGTTTCTGCATTAAATAAATCTGCTTGTCCTGACAATTTATATCCATCAAAAACTTCTTCTGCAAAGTGTTCCTCTTTAAACTCTGTATTTTCTTCTTTGCTGTTTTCTAATACACTGTGTACTGCTGTACCAAAGATTAACCATATCATGTCTGCTACATCTTGTTCTATTTCATTATTATGCCTTCTTGTTAGTAAAATTTCTCTTACATCTTTTAGTATTGAAGTAACACTGTATTGCTTATCTTTATACTCATATTCTCTTTCTACAGCACTTTTAAATGTCTTTGGTAAGTTTAATTTATTTGTTATTAGCATCTTTTTCCCCTTTGCAAATAAAAACTATTTGTGTTATTATTTGTGTATAATTAATTTAAATAACCTCCGTGTATTAGATATGTACCTTGTCTAATACACTTTTTATTTTGTTTTGTAGATTTGTTACACTATTGAATTGTTGCATACTATTTATCTTTTTTATTTCATATAAAGCTACTTGATATATTGCGTACTGAGTTTTTGATTGTTCAACCATCTTATCTTTCTCTTTTGCTTCTTGCCTTAATTCAACTATCTTTTTTTCTGCATTTTTTAATGAGTACCTAGTTTCTTTTAAAAGCGATTGATTTTCATTTTTTCTAAATAACACATAATTCCCTCCTTTCACTATTGACTTATTTATATTTTTATGTTAATATATAATTTATAAACAATTCGTTGTGACTACACTTTATGTGTAGTCTATTTTTTATGTATTATTTCAATAATATCTACTTCTAATGCGTTTGCAATTTTTTGCAAAGTAGATAACCTAAAATCATTTATTCGACTATGTTCTATTTTATCTATAGTATAACGACTTAATCCTGTTATTTTTGACAGTCTTTCCATAGACAGGTGTTTTTCTTGTCTTATTTTTCTGATATTATCTCCTATCATTTATCTATTCCTCCAAACAAAAAAACAAGATGTAAAGTTAAATTTACATCTTGGTTATTGTTACATTTATTGGTAATAAACTTTGATTTTGCGCAATTGAGTATATCCATTTTATAGTAATATATAAGTATACTCCCTACACTATTGAAAGGTTTCCATTAAATGTTTCTTACAATATTTTATTATTTTTTTAATTCTTTTTATTTATATTTCTGTAATTTTCAAATTAAATTTATCTTCAAATACTTTCTTTTTTGCAATATATTCTTTCGTTTTAAAACCTTTTACATCTATAATTTCATTTGTATTATCGTTATAAAAAACTATAAAATCTGCTTTATATTTTAATCCTGGTGCTAATATAAATGTTGGTTGTAAACAAAAACCTTTTATCTCATTAGCTTTCAATTTTAATTTTAATTCACAATAGTAATCCGCCTCTTTCTGACTGTCAAATCTATGACCGTCTATGGATATTTTATAAGATCTATATTTACTCTTTTTTTTAGATCCATTAGTAAATTCTTTATAATCATCTATGCTCCAGTGCTCCACTTCTGCTTCCCCTACTCTCTTAAATTAATAAATTTATTTTGATAAATTATATCATAAAAAATAATTGAAGTATATATTTTATTCAACTTCAATTATTTAGCTTCAATTATTTTTTTACAATATTTTTATCTATTTAACATTACTTTAACTAGTTAAATGTAGAACAAAAATATTAATATGGTTTTATTTTACATTTTTTAAAAATATTGACATTTTTTCTATAAATTCTTCGTTATTTTTAGTAGAAACCATTTCATCTATTAGCTCTTCTGTAACATCTGATATAGACATAGAAGACATAGCTTTTCTTAAAGCAAATACTGTTTCTAGTTCTTTCTGTGTTAAAAGAAGTTCCTCTCTTCTTGTTCCAGATTTATTTATATCAATTGCAGGGAATATTCTTTTTTCAGATAATTTTTTGTCTAAGTGAACTTCCATATTTCCTGTACCTTTAAATTCTTCAAATATAACATCATCCATTCTGCTTCCAGTTTCTATTAAAGCTGTAGCTAGAATTGTTAAGCTACCACCATTTTCTATATTTCTTGCTGCTCCAAAGAACTTTTTAGGCTTATGTAATGCACTTGGATCAAGTCCACCAGATAATGTTCTTCCAGAAGATGGGATAACAAGGTTGTAGGCTCTTGCAAGACGTGTAATACTATCTAATAATATAACAACATCTTTTCCTTGCTCTGTAAGTCTTTTTGCTCTTTCAAGAACCATCTCTGCAACTTTAACATGGTGTTCAGGAAGTTCGTCAAAAGTAGAATAAATAACATCCCCTTTTATAGATCTTGTCATGTCTGTAACTTCCTCAGGTCTTTCATCTATTAGCAAAACAATTAATTCTACTTCTGGATTATTAATAGAAATGCTATTGGCAATTTTTTTAATTAATGTTGTCTTTCCAACTTTAGGAGGTGCAACAATCATACCTCTTTGTCCTTTTCCAATAGGTGATATTAAATCTATAATTCTCATTGCATATTCATTTGGAGTAGTTTCCAATCTAATTCTCTCATTTGGATAAATAGGAATTAAATCATCAAATTTTTTTCTTCTATAAGCCTTTTCTGGAGATTCACCATTTACTTCTCCAACAAAAATTAGTGCAGGAAACTTGTCCTTTTCTGTATCTTGTGGAACCCTTGCAATGCCTTTAATTTTGTCTCCTTTATCTAGTCTAAACCTTCTTATTTGAACAGAAGATATATATACATCTTTAGGACTAGATAAATAGTTTTTTCCTCTTAAAAATCCGTAACCATCTGGCAATACTTCTAATATGCCCTCTACTATTTGGTCATCTTCGTTTGTAAGTTTATAACCTCCTTCTATACGAGTAGAAGGAGTATTATTATTTTTTATAGAATTATCTGTATTTTCACTATTTCTTACATAACTTATACTATCTTTATTTTTTTCAATATCATAAATTTCATCATCGTTTTTTCTAACAGTTTCTTTTAGATTACTTGTTTCGTTAACATTTGCAAGTTTATTGTCTTCTGTAAGATTATCTTCTTTTTTATCATCTATATTACTGCTATTATTACTAAATAATAGGTCTAATAATTCATCTTTTTTTAGTTTTGAGACATTTTTAATACCTTTTTCTTTTGCCATTTGGCGCAATTCAACTAATGTATAATTTTCCATTCTAAGCCCCCATAAAATAAATAATTATATATAATTTAAAGTTTTATTTAATTGTATATTGAAAGGAATATTAAGATAAAAAACTTTAGAAAAAACAAGTTCAAAATAATTTTGATTAATTTACAAAATAATTTGAAAACAAATAATATATAAGAGGATATTACCTCTTATATAATTTATTTACTGATATCTATGTAAACCTTTTCATTTGGTAAATACATATCTAATTTTTCTCTTGCAACATCTTCTATATATTCTTTTGAATCTAAA
>UMHC01028237.1_pt1 | contig 45560 bp, 41 predicted proteins | sample 1965381 | NCBI WGS metagenome assembly UMHC01 (sample SAMEA4836083, study PRJEB28245) | human gut metagenome | biome: gut microbiome; material: fecal sample | place: Denmark | collected 2008 | reverse complement strand
GAGATTGCCATTGAGATTGCTTGCGGATTTTAGGGAAAAAACAAAGCTTGCTTGATTTTTTTTGCTGAGGTGTATTCTGCCTTATCGAAAGGAAGGAAAATTAGCGTCACTTCATTGGCTCTACCGTGTATCCTTGGTTTTCGAGTAGCTTCAGAAGACCTCGCTGGCTGGGCAAATGGCCAGCACCTACTACAAACAGGGTGGGGGCTTGCTTCATGATGTCGGGCATCTGGCGGGCCCAGTCGGCATTGCGGCCGAATATCAGGGTGTCTTCCTCCTGAGGTGTACTGTCGCAAGAGTCGTTTTGTTTCTCTTCCATGATTTCAAGTAGGGTATTGAGGTCCTGGTTCATGTATGCTTCTGTCATGCGTTGGGCCTGTAAGGTAGCGTAGTCGATGGTGGTAGCCGCACAATAGAGCAGGTGAGCCTGGCGTTGCAGGCTTTGCGAGCGGTAGAGTACGTCGATTTGCTGTTCCATGCTTTCCAGCCCTCCCACTTTCTTTCCAGCCTGTTTGGCTTGTGCCTGAAACCAAGTATCGAGTTGTTCTTGCGGATTGAAACCCTTTACCGATTTGGCAGCCAGTGCTACGGACAGCTGGGTGGTAAGGGCGGCGGGCTTCAGCTTGTCGAACAGGGCAAGGTCCATGCCGATATATGTCTTTACGACCGAAGCGATGCTGTCGTATTCGGCTGGCGTGAAGAGGCTCTTCAGCGTAGTGTCGGCTGGCAGCATCATGGCCTGTTGCATCTTCATCAGCATGTCGGGCTTCATGGCATTCTCCATGACGAGTTCGCCATAGACCTGCTGCGTTTCGTCCATCGCCTGCTTCATGCCTGCAATGCTGTCCTTGATGCTGAGGGGAGCCAGATGGTGGGTACCCATGACGTACGAGGGTCGGTCGAGTCCGTTGCCCGATATTTTCCATAACAGTTGCGCCTGGGCGCCGAGGGCGATGCAGAGGAGCATCACGAGTGCGAGTGTCTTTTTCATTGTTGTCATTTGTCTTTTTATTTTTTGTTGATGCAAAGATAGGGAAGGATAGTGGGGATTTAGGTTAACGTTACGTTAATGTTAGGTTAACAGGCGACGGTCATAAACACTGACTCTGTCTGTAAGAATAGGAAAACATTCTGTATCTTTGTTGGCGTTATTATTGGAATAGTATGATTGGATTGAGATTTATTAGAATTGTTTGCTTGCTGGTCATCTGTTGTTGTACATCTGTCAGGGGAATGGAAGACAGGCCTCGCATCATTGTCACAACCGATGGTGAGGCGGACGATCGCGCTTCGTTTGTACGCTTTCTGCTGATGTCCAATGAGTTTGATGTCGAAGCCATAGTGAACAGCAGTTCGGAGTTCCATTGGGTGGGTGGTAAAGGATGGAATGCTTTCCATCCCGTCGAGTGGATAGCAGAGTATATCGGATATTATGCACAGGTCTATCCCAATCTGTTGAAGCACAGTAAGGATTATCCTTCGCCCGACGAACTGCTGGCACGTTGGAAGGTGGGTAACATCAGTGCGGTAGGCGAGTATGCAACCCGCACGGAAGGGGCCCGCTTTATTGCAGATATCCTCTTGGACAACTCAGACAGCCGTCCCATCTGGTTGCAGGCCTGGGGTGGATGCAATACGATAGCGGCAGCCTTGAAAATCATTCAGGAAGACCATCCTGAACGTATGGCCGAAGTGGCTTCACGCCTCCGCCTGTATCTTATCTGGGAGCAGGACGAGACTTATCAGCAATATATCCGCCTTCAATGGGAGCCGTATGGCATACCGACCATTATTTCCGACCAGTTCGACTGCATGGCATATATATGGCCGAAGGTGCTGCCAAGCGAGGTTAAACCTTATTTTGAGAAGGCATGGATGAAGGCTCAGATACTGGAGGGACATGGACCTCTGTGCGACGCCTATCCCAACAAGCAGGGAGCCTTCAATGCCGAGGGCGACACGCCCGCTTTTCTGCATACCATTCCTACAGGTTTGCGCAACAGGGAGTCGCCTGCCTATGGAGGTTGGGGAGGACGCTATGTCAGGGTCAGGGGAAATGTGTGGATGGATCCTCTGCCTTCATCGGATTATGTACATCCTTCGGGTCAGTGGGGAATTGCCAACAGCTGGTCGAAACGCTTGGAGCATGCGACTGATACGGCGGAAATCAATGTCCGTACCCGCTATTTCAAGCCCCTCTGGCGATGGTTGGACGCCATTCAGAATGACTTTGCGGCACGGGCGGATTGGTGTGTAGAGGAGTATGAGTCGGCCAATCATCCGCCTGTCGTCAGCTTGGCTCAGGCTTCGTTGGACGTCTCTGCAGGCGTTGGTGAAGTAATCGAATGGGATGCTTCAGGCAGTACCGACCCCGATGGCGATACGTTGTCTTTCCGCTGGTGGCATTATGCCGAAGCTGGAAGTTATGCGGGTCATGTCGAAGGAGTTTCCACACCCAAGTTTTCATTTCGGGTGCCCGAAGATGCCCGCGTGGGCGATACTATCCATCTGATTTGTGAGGTTCGCGACTCAGGTACACCTGCATTGACGCGCTATTGTCGGGTGATTGTGACTGTAGTCGGATAAATTGTCCTTTGTTTACATACACTTGTCCCCCGAAACGGCTGTCTACAAATGGTGCGTTTCGGGGGACAAGTGTATGTAAAGTCAGACTTCAAGCGCGGTTATTCAGCCTGTTTGTCGTCGGTCGGATTGAAGGTTTCTGTCTGTTGAAGGACGTAGTTTTGGCGGGCGTCGCTCCACACGTAGGTTTTCTTGTCTGTCACCTGTCCTTGCGCATTGTAGGTGAAGTCCATCTTGAAGAGGCGTTTCAGGTACTTTCCGTTTTCCACGCTGAACACTTCCTTGTTCGCCAGTCGGTTGTTTTCCATTTTTACGTTATACACCAAGTTGGTAGATACGCCTGCGGCCGAAATCAAAATGGCCATGATGAGATTGGTAATCATATTCGTTTCAGTTTTTATAGTTAGACATTCCTTTTTTCTTGTTTCGATGTCGCAAAGGTAGGGCGACGCAAGGAGCTTTCAGGTTAAGGCTACGTTAAGCTTAGGTTAATGCCTGTTTGTCGTCAGTAAACATCAACATGAGTGTCGTAAAGAGGGACTTTAGCAGGCTAAAGTGGCACTTTACGAGAACCATGTTCATGGTTGCGAGGCGGAAGGATATTTATGGCTTTTCGTAAAGCATAGTTTTACCTTCCGTAAAACATAGTTTTATCCTTCGTAAAGCATTGCTTTTTCGGGTGAAAGCAATTTATTTTGCTTTGCGATCCTGTTTTTTGAAAGAATAAAGTTCTTTTCTATGTGAATCGTTCACCATAACTTGTTTGTTATGAGATACTTACTTTGAAACTTCATTGGATGGATATGAATGAATCAAAATAATGGGTGTGAACGTATAGTTTTCGGGTCGCTTTGTGGTCTAACAAGTAAAAACAGCATGTGAAATGAATGCGAAAGAACAACAATTCATAAATATCATCCGAGAGCATGAGCGGACTATCTATACCGTCTGCTACATGTTTTCGAACGATACGGACGAGGTGAACGATCTCTATCAGGACATTCTCGTCCGCTTGTGGCAGGGCTTCGATGCCTTCGAGGGGAAGAGCGATATCCGAACGTGGATTTATCGCGTCAGCCTGAACTACTGTATCAACTTCAGCAACCGCCAGAAGAAGCAGCGCGAACGGCTGGACTTGGGCACGAGTTTTCCTTCGGAAGGGAGAAGTCTGGAAAAGAATTTGCAGATAAAGCAGCTTTATAAGCGGATCAATGCATTGGGACTGGTCGACAGAAGTGTCGTTCTGTTGTGGCTCGAAGGCCTGAGCTACGACGAGATTGGCGCTATCCTAGGTATTTCTGTCAAGAATGTCTCGTTCAAGTTGGTTCGCATCAAGGAACAACTCAAAAAAATGTCTAACATCTAAAAAACGAATCGTATGGAAATCAATATCGAAAAAGAACTTCAGACACTGAAATCGGAGTATAACGTGTTTAAGGAAGGGTTGGAAAAGCAGGAAACGTTGAACGAAAAGTTTTTCAAATCCCTCAGGAAACGGCCTGCGATGGCCATCAGCAAGGAAATCAGAGACCGAATGTTGGGCGATGTCCTGACGGTACCCATGATTATTGTGATTTGTGTCAACATAGATTGGCCTCTGCTGTTTGGCATATTGGTTTCATTGTGGGCTTTGGTCGATTTGGGTGTCAGCTTGTGGGTTAGTCGCAAATTGGGCATGAACCATCTGTTGGACGACGATGTGCGAACGGTTACAGAAAAGATTACCGGTTATCGCAGATTTTACACGGGGTCGCTCCTTGTCGGCATAATTCCCCTGACCGCCATGCTCACCTACATTTTTATGCGCCTGTATGCTCAAACGGACGATCCTGCTACCGTACAACTTATTACCGTGTCGGGTATTGTTTCCATCATTGTTGCTATTGTGATAGCTCTGTTGCAATATAAAAAGCATGTGGAAAGGTGCAAGGAGCTGCTGGATCAGTTCGAGGAGTAGTGGTCGATATATTTAAGATCGTTGTGGATCTTTAAAATAAAATGTGCCAAAAACAGGAATTACTCGTTTTTGGCACATTCTTTATATGCGAGGTTGTCTGTTTACAACAGCTTCTTGGCCCGCTCCAGCGCTACATTGATGTTGGGACAGATGTTTTCTTCGCCCAGCAGTTCGTAGAAGCCCGATTTCTCCAGTACCTTGTGTACTTTCTCGTTGACGCCCGAGAGGACGATAGTTATCTTTTCCTTTTGCGACATGCGGCAGAGGTTCTCCAGATTGTGAATACCCGTGGAGTCGATGAACGGCACCTTACGCATGCGGATGACACGTACTTTGGGTCGGTCGCCCATCTGCGCCATCATTTCTTCAAACTTAGTGGCAATGCCGAAGAAATAAGGACCGTTGATTTCGTATACCTCCACACCCTGCGGGATGATAAGGTGTTCTTCGCTCGTGGCGATATCCGATTCCTTGCTGGGGTCTATCTCGTCTTTGATGACCGAGATTTCCGTTGTCTCCATCACACGGCGCATGAAGAGCACGCAAGCAATAACCAGACCCATTTCAATGGCTACGGTCAGATCGAAGATGACGGTCAGGAAGAAGGTGATGAGCAGCACCGTGACGTCCGACTTCGGATTGCGGAGCAGTGCCTTGAATGTGCGCCAGCCGCTCATGTTATAGGATACTACAACCAGTACGCCCGCTAGGCAGCCCATGGGGATGTATTGGGCCAGCGGCATGAGCAACAGTAGGATGAGCAGCAGTACGATGGCATGTACGATGCCAGCCACAGGTGACTTACCGCCATTGTTTATGTTGGCCATGGTACGTGCGATAGCTCCTGTGGCAGGGATGCCGCCGAAGAGCGGTGTAATGATGTTGGCCGCTCCCTGTGCGATAAGCTCCGTGTTTGAGTCATGTTTGTCGCCAATCATACCATCGGCAACGGTAGCTGAAAGCAACGATTCAATGGCACCCAGCACAGCGATGGTCACGGCTACGGGGAAGAGGTTCTTTATAGCTTCCCAATCCAATGCGGGGATAGCGGCATCGGGCAGCTCGGCACGGATGCTGAAGCGGTCGCCGATGGTGTCGATGCAGGTAATACCGCCGTAGGTCTTCATCAGCCAGACAGCCAACGTTACCACTACGATGGCGATGAGCGAGCCGGGTATTTTTTTAGAGAACCTGGGTGTCAGGGCGATGATAGCGATACTTACTATGCTCACCAGTGTGTTCCACCAGTTCACTGTATCAAAGTGTCTGAAATAGACCAGCCATTTACCTACAAAGTCGCCAGGCACCTTCTCGTCGCCAAACTGAAGGCCGAATACATCGGCCACCTGTGTAGTGAAGATGGTAACGGCAATACCGCTTGTAAAACCCACAATGATGGGATAGGGGATGAATTTGATGACTGCTCCCAACTTGAATACACCCAGTAGCACCAAGATGACACCTGCCATCAGCGTAGCTACGATGAGGCCCGCCTCACCATATTGCTGGATGATGCCATAAATGATAACGATAAATGCACCTGTAGGTCCGCCGATCTGCACTTTGCTACCGCCCAGCAGGGAGATGATGAAACCCGCAATGATGGCAGTTACAATACCTTTCTCGGGCGATACACCTGATGCAATGCCGAAAGCAATAGCCAATGGAAGGGCTACGATGCCCACAATGATGCCGGCCATGAGGTCGGCCATAAACATTTCTTTAGAATAATTTTTCAGCGCCGTGTAGAGTTTCGGCTTGAATTCGAACGCTTTCATTTTCTGTTTAATAGAACTTTATTTTACCTATTGAGTTTGTTGTGATTCCGAAAACGAGGGTGCAAATTTAGGTAAAATAAAGCAAACAGTTGCTATCGTTCTGCTTTTTTTGTGAATACGCTGTCATTCCGTTGGCGGTAAGTGACCGTTTGCTGGCGTGTGGAGTCGTTGGGGATGGCGGTTACGTCGCCTTGTGTGGTGAAATAAACATAGCTGGACGAATATGTATCATAAAAACGATATACACGACATCCGTCGTGTTCGAAGAGGTAACTGACAGTATAGTCGGGGTTATTGGCGGCTTTGTCGACCGAAACGGAACGTTGTACGAAACAGGCGGAAAAACAAATGCAGGCCAAAGCCAGCAAAAGGAGAGAACTGAGATTTTTTTTCATGGAGGATGGAATATTTATGAGGTTTCTATGAACCCAAAGATAGTGACATTTGTTTTTTTATAGCGTATGGCTGACGACAATTATTGTTAATGCAACTAGGTTTCTACTGTATAATAGATTTTGTTTATGAAGTGATAGAAAAATCCGATAAGGTTGGAGATAAGGCATTTGAAGTCTTTTTCCTACATTTGCAACGTAAGAAATCAACAAAAACAAAATATTAACCCTTTTAAAAACTGAATGATTATGACTAAGAGTATCAAAGGAACCCGCACAGAGAAGAATCTGATGACTTCGTTTGCCGGCGAATCGCAGGCACGCATGCGTTACACTTATTTTGCCAGTGTAGCTAAGAAAGAAGGTTACGAACAGATTGCTGCTATTTTCATGGAAACAGCCGATCAGGAAAAGGAACACGCTAAACGCATGTTCAAGTGGCTTGAGGGTGGTATGGTAGAGATTACGGCCAGCTATCCCGCAGGTGTTATCGGTACAACACTTGAAAATCTTCAGGTAGCTGCTGCAGGTGAGCACGAAGAGTGGTCGCTCGATTATCCCAAGTTTGCTGACATCGCCGATGAGGAAGGTTTCCCCGAAATTGCTTTGATGTACCGCAACATTGCTGTAGCTGAGAAGGGACACGAAGAACGCTACCAAGCTTTTGTAAACAATATCCAGAATGCTACTGTCTTTGCCAAGGAAGGCGAAGTGGTATGGCAGTGCCGTAACTGTGGATTTATCTATGTAGGTAAGGAAGCTCCTGAGTTATGTCCCGCTTGTCTTCATCCGCAGGCTTACTTCGAAGTGAAGAAGGAAAACTGGTAAGATTTGGATTATCTCTATTCTATATTCTATAAGTAACGACCCATTGGCAGGAGTCGCATAGACAGGCCAATGGGTCGTTTTTATTATATGCTTGTTATAGGTTGCAAAATTAAGTTTGCGCCCAATTCTATGGCCATCCGGGACCAATGAGGGGAGTCTTCTTAATGTTTACAGAAGACTTTTTATTTTTTCTTTCTGTCGGCTTCGTCGGCGTGGTGTGGATAGTCAATGGTGTAGTGCAGGCCGCGACTTTCCTTGCGCTCCATAGCTTGCTTCGTGATGAGGTAACCCACATTGATCATGTTGCGCAGTTCGCATAGCTCGCGCGTGGCTTTGCAGCGCTTGAAGAGACGTTCGGTCTCCTCGTAGAGGATGTCCAGGCGGTTCCAAGCGCGGGTGAGACGCACGTTACTGCGCACGATGCCCACATACGACTCCATAATCTGGTTCACCTCCTTCATGCTCTGTGTGATAAGTACACGCTCTTCGTTACTGATGGTGCCCTCGTCGTTCCATTCGGGGATGTCTTCGTTGAAGTCATAACGCTCCAGCACGCTCAAGGCATGTTTGGCGGCTGCGTCGGCATAGACCACGGCTTCGATGAGCGAGTTCGAGGCCAGGCGGTTACCGCCGTGCAGGCCTGTGCACGAACATTCTCCGATGGCATAGAGGCGACGGATGCTGCTCTGCCCGTCGAGGTCCACCTTGATTCCTCCGCAGAGGTAGTGGGCAGCAGGTGCTACAGGGATATAGTCCTTTGTAATGTCGATACCGATGCTGAGGCACTTCTGGTAGATGTTGGGGAAGTGGCGCTTCGTCTCTTCCGGGTCCTTGTGGGTGACGTCCAGATAGACGTGGTCTTCGCCGCGGAGCTTCATTTCGTTGTCGATGGCGCGGGCCACGATGTCGCGCGGGGCGAGCGAAAGGCGCGGGTCATACTTCTGCATGAACTCTTTGCCGTCCATTGTGCGGAGTACGCCGCCGTAGCCGCGCATGGCCTCGGTGATGAGGAACGAGGGACGGTCGCCCGGGTGGTAGAGGGCCGTGGGGTGGAATTGGATGAATTCCATGTCCTTCACCGCTCCCTTGGCACGGTAAACCATGGCGATGCCGTCGCCCGTGGCTACCAACGGATTGGTGGTGTGTCGGTAAACGGCTTCACAACCTCCTGTAGCCATGACGGTTATCTTGGAGAGGAAGGTGTCCACTTCTCCCGTATTCTCGTTCAGTACATAGGCGCCATAGCACTTGATGCCCGGCGTGTAGCGCGTCACGATGATGCCCAGATGGTGCTGTGTGATGATTTCCACCGCATAGTGGTCGGTGAATATGCTGATGTTGGGATGCCTTTTCACAGCTTCGATGAGCGAAGTCTGTATCTCGGCTCCCGTGTTGTCCTTGTGGTGCAGGATGCGGAATTCAGAGTGACCGCCTTCTTTGTGCAGGTCGAATGTCCCGTCTTCCTTTTTGTCGAAGTTCACGCCCCAGTGGATGAGCTCCTTGATCTGTTCGGGTGCGTTGCGCACCACCTTCTCCACGGCGGCGCGGTCGCTGATCCAGTCGCCGGCTATCATGGTGTCTTCGATGTGCTTGTCGAAGTTGTCCACGGCCAGATTGGTTACCGAGGCGATGCCTCCCTGTGCAAAATACGTGTTGGCCTCTTCCATTCCGGCCTTACAGATGAGGGCTACCGTCCCCTTTTCCGCCACTTTCAGGGCGAAGCTCATACCGGCTATTCCTGAGCCGATGACGAGGAAATCGAACTTTCTTACCATAACAATGTGTATTAGCAGGTTGCAAATCTACAAAATAAGTGCGTTGTTTGTGCGCTTTGCCGCCGAAAATCCATACCTTTACCGCAAAAAAGGAGAAACGATGGATAGAGTATTCCATGCCCGAGTGGGTGCGGCCCGTTATCTGGCGCTGCTTATGTTTACGTTCATGCTGGTTTATTGCTTGTGGGTGAAGTACATCTTGATAGCTGTGCTATGGGGTATCCTGTTGCTTCATTTCATCGAAAAAATCATTCATACTACTTATACATTGACAACAGATGGTCAGCTGATCATTTATGAAGGACGTTTTTCGCGCAGACGTGAGCGTTCGTTAGCCGAGATTGTGTCAGTGGAGTGTCGTTCGTCCATGCAAGTGGGAGGGCGTGCGTTGGTGCACTATGTGCTGGTAGTCTATAAAGATGGCAAGCACGATGCCCTCCAGCCTACCAATGAAAAAGAGTTCGTGCGGATTTTGGAGAAGCGACGGAAGGAATTAGATAAAACGAATGGATAGGAGGCTTTTACTAAAACTATGTAATCTATACTCGAAAAGGCTGTTTTGCGAGGCGTAAATCAATGGTTTGTTTCCAGCAGGCCAATGAGGAATTCTCGTTGGAGCGAATAGTTGTTGCTATGCTGCTGGATATATTTTAACAGTAGGATGCCTTCCTGTCGGAGGCGTGATTTCAGTAGAGGATTGTCCTCATCTACTTCTTCGGCCAGCTTCAGCATGTTGACGGCGGCCAACTCTAGCTTCTCCATACCGTCGGGCGTGTCAGCATGGCGGGCAATTAGTTCGTCGGCACTGGTGTTGAGCAAGTCGCGGGTGTCTGTCCCCAATATCTGTCGCGTCAGGTGGTCGTAGTCTTCCCATTCCTTTTGGCGGATTTTTTTCTTATGTAGCAGCGCCTCTACAATCATGGAGACGATTTGCTGTATCATGCGTATCAGGTAGTCTTGTTTAATCATATCTTGAGTTTCTTCTATTAGTCGTTTTCGGGTCGGATAAATTACATTCAGATGCCAGATTTTTTAGGTTTTATCGTCAAAAGTTTCCTATTGGTCTATTCTGTTTTCTATTTGTTCGAATGCTGGCTACATTTGCAATGTCATTCATAGTAAACAAAGGAGGAATAAGAGATGAAAATGAGCCTGAAATATACGGTATTGTGTCTTGGAATTTTCCTATCTGCTTTGCAGGTACAGGCACAGGTGGCTTCGGAAGGCGAGCCAGAGAAGAAAGGTGAAATGTTTCGCGAAGTGCCTAATCCTGAAAAGATGGCACAAAAAGAAACTGATCGCTTGAAAGAAGCTTTGAATCTGACGGACAAGCAGTATAAGAAAGTCTATAAACTGATTTTGAAAGAACAGCGCGAATTGCTTGAAAACCGCATGCAACGTCCGCCTATGATGGGGGCAAATGGTCGGGGGCCTCGTCCGCCTCATGAGGGAGGCATGCCACCCATGGGCATGGGAGAAGGTGCTCCTGACGGTATGCACCGTCCACCTATGATGGATGGAGCTCCGAAGCCAGAAAGTGCGGAGGACATGCAAAAGCGTATCGCCAAAAAGAACAAAAAAATGAAGAAGATACTCACCGAAACCCAATATGACCAATGGTTGGGCATGAGTCAAAAGCCGATGCCTAAACATAAACCGGAGGGTACGCCGAAGCAAGAAAGAGATGATGAGTGAGGATTGATATCGCTGGCGTAAAAACGGTGGAGCAGCCGTCGTTTCCTATATAATAAATAGGAAATGGCGGCTGTTGTTTTTTACCTGTTATTTATGTTATTATTCGTTGTTAATCAGTAGGTTAATATTTGCAAATGTGATGGATTTTTTAGAAAATATGTTGTGTTTTATAAAATACAAACGCAACTACGCAACTATATACTTTATTGTACCAACGGTTTTGTATAATGACTGGTTTATCCAGTCATATATAAGCATAGCTTTAATGGATAGTTTATCCAATCATAAAGGCGACATTTCATAACGGAATGTCGCCTTTTTAGCAAGTCAATATCTTAACATCTGTTCACACAAACTTCTTATAAGAGAAAAATCACAGGATACATATTTATGCTGATGTCTTATCATTAGCACTAAAATTATGAGCTATAAGAATATATCTTTTGAAAGAGTGCTCCGCCGCATCTTTCTTATCCTGCGCATTTTCTGGTATTTTATCAGAATAGTAAGTTTTATTTATGTTTTAGTTAGTTAAATAAACAGAAATCTTTTTATTAATCTCGGCTACCGCAAATAGCCGAGATTTTTATTGCCTTGCAAAATAATTATACTACTTTCATTTATCCAATTTCCTCCAGAATACAAAGTTCTTTCCTCCGTTTTCTAATTCAAACCTCACAAGAAATTCATTTACTACATCAGTTTCATAAATAGACACAAGTCCTGATGACAATTCCATGTCTTTGATAAATTTGCAATTTCTCTCAAGAAACTGCATAACTTCACCCCATATCTCATTTGAATAATCAGCAGTATAAGAAATTTCATTTCTACCGAAATATTCACGAAGAATTTCTCGGAGTTCTGAATTTCCTACATCATCTGAAAAGCATGAGCCTATGGGGTGAAGTTCTATAGATTCTGTAAGTACACGATGTTTCATATTCTATTGATTTATAGTATAGAATATGTATTATTTCCATTCTGAATAAGAGTTATTTCCAATTTTTGAACGAGTTTTTGTATATGTGTTATTATTATTGTCACAATATGTTAATATTTGTATATTGGTTGGTAGCCCACCTCCTATTGAACCGTTTTTAAATGTTTGTAATATACCCCAGATTAAATTGTTTGGTTTATTGGATGTTGCACTATTAATTATTGAACTGCCTAATTCGGCATTATTACAATCATTAATAAAGTTTAGTGTAAATAGCTCTGTTGGTGTTTTTAATTTTTCATTCATAATATTTCATTTTAAAATTGTTTGATAAATTATACAGAAGGACTATCCATCCAATTTCAGAAAAAACAAGAAAATTCATCAATGAATGATTTTTTAACATTTAAAATGCAATTTCCATAATGTGGCGGGTATAATTCTATTGAAATTAAAATACTAAATATAGAATTATATGATAACATTCCACTCATTACTTCACATGATTGATACTTTGCATACCGAGGAGGATTGCAGAGTATATCTGGAGAATATGCGGTGGAATGGAAAGCATATTTGTCCTCATTGCGGTTCAATATCTGAACATCATTATAAATTGACTAAGGATGGAAAGTTTGAAGGTCTTTATAAATGTAAGGATTGCCGTTGCCGATTTACTGTGAGACAAGGAACTATGTTTGAAGGCTCCAACCTTCCATTGAAAAAATGGTTCTATGCTATTTATCTGTTCTTGTCACACAAAAGAGGTATCAGTAGTTGTCAATTGGCACGTGATATTAATGTTACACAGAAAACTGCATGGTTCATGCTGCATCGTATTCGTTACAATGTAAAGGATGATGATGCAAACTTCAATGATATGACACAAGTTGATGAAACATATATTGGTGGAAAGACAAAACGTAACAGAGGTGGACAAGGTCGAAGTACTAAACAGAAAACACCTGTAATGGGACTACTTTCTGATGGCTTGGTTTATGCAAAAGTTATCAAAAATGCAAGTTCTAAAGTTTTGCTTGGTGTTATTGATGAACTTGTTAGAAAAGGTTCCACGGTTATTTCTGATAGTTGGAGTGGCTACAACAAGGTCAAAAATGAATACATACACGAAGTTGTAGAACATAGCTTAGGAATATATGTAAATAAAGATGGATTTCATACCAATTCTATTGAAGGGTTTTGGAGCCAACTTAAACGTGGTATCATAGGTATCTATTATTTGGTAAGTCCAAAGCATTTGCCCAAATATTGCAAAGAGTTCGTATTTAGATACAACACTCGCAAAGAGAGCGACAGCAACAGATTTAATGCGTTCTTACAACAAAGTACAGAACGTCTATACTATGGAGAACTTTTGGAAAAACCTGAATGGCAACTAATAGGTTAATATAGAACCCCTAAAATATAAAGTCCAATCACATTTCTTTGTGGTTGGACTTTTTTATGTTTATAACATATTTAAAGAGGACATCATTCCTTATTGTTTATGGCAGTCTGTGATATGTCACATAATTCTTTTGTCTATCTCACTCTTTTTCATTACATTTGTACACAAACAAATTTAAAAGGAGGTCAAAAAACAGACATAAGAAATAAAAGACATATTGCAAGCAACTTGTAGACAAGTTATTTGGCTTAGCTAAATCTGGTAAATTTCGTGAAGTTCCAAGTAATAAGTCGAAAGGTCGGTTTGTACCCTGAACAAGGGCGCAGACTGCTTTTCCTTATTTGAACTTCGAGGTTTTACCAGAACCCAGCTAAGAGAATGAGTGAAAAGTTTAGGCTGTGTCCTTTTCTTTTTTCAAACAAGAAGTACAAACTTAAAAGCTTTAAATATGGATTATAAATTGGAATATATGGAACGTCTGTTTGCTAAGATAAGCAAGAAAAAGACAGAGTCTTATGTCATAAGTAGAATATGGCATCAATTAAACGACGACCGTGTTAAATTTGTCGTTCAGCAATACATCAGAAGAACACATGACAAGTATGCACTTGCAGACTTGTATCTTCCTCAACTTAATATCTTAATTGAAATAAACGAGCCGTTTCACAAAAACAATGTTGAGGTTGATAAGATTCGTAATGAAGAAATAATCAATACTACTCATGCACAATTATTAGTTGTTGATTGTGATAATGACATTCAAGAAATTCACCGTCAAATTTCCATTATAGTATGGGCTATAAAATTAGCAATACAACAACTTGGTGAGAAATTTCAGGCATGGGATGATGTAAGTACTCTTTCAGTGGAATATCATCGAAACAAAGGCTATTTGAAAGTTGAGGATAATGAATGCTTGCGTACTACAGAGGATGTTGCTGCTATTTTTGGAACTATTGCAAAACATCGAGGTTTCTTACGTGCATCAGGTGCAGCTATACCAAACAAGAAAAATGAAATAGTTTGGTGGCCAAATACAGAACATCATCTTTGGCATAACGAACTTTCAGAGGATGGAATGTTCATTTATGAATACCCCAAAGTAAATGAAAAACGTGAGGCACATCTAAATCAGTGGCTTTCTGCTCCCGAAGAAACAAGAATTACATTTTTACGATATAAGGATGATTTAGGATTTTGTTTTTATCGCTTTGTAGGTGTATTCAAACTCAATAAAGAAAAATCTATAAAAGAAAATAAATGTGTTTGGGAACGCATCTCAAATACTTATCAACTTAATGTTTAATATAAACCTTTTTAATAATATGGCTGAAAATATAGGAAAAAGAGCTCAGCAAGAAAGAGAAAAAAGACTCAGAGAAAGTGATGAAGCTGTAAGGGCAAAAGTAAATTCACTATCTTACATAGCGAATGAAATAGAAGAAAATTTTTCTATTATAAAACATTTAATTAAAGAGAATAAACGCAACAAGAAAGTACTTTCTCATCACGTAAGTATAGAAGAATACAAAAGTAAAATGCAACAAGGTATAACAAGACTCCAAAATTCAATCATGGAACTTTCTGCATTGGATGCCTCAAAATGTTCTATTGTTTCTCCACATTATCAACAACAAATAGCTAACTGGCAAAAGCAACTAAAAGAACTTGACCCTCAAATTAAGAATGTAATTTTGACAGGTGATGATGATTTGGACGAGTTTGAGAAACTAGAAAATGAATCTTTTTTGGATAGAATTTTGGGAAATGATAATGAAAGTAAAAGCACATCAGAGCAAGCTAAAAAAGAAGCACGAATCATAAACAGCATTGTGTTTACTAATAATGCTGATGAACTTACGCAAACTTTACTCAATTTTGGTAACTTGATTGATACTGAAATCAGCTCTTTTGATTTTGCAGGAACGGAACATAAGTTTTCAGATGCTAGAACTAAATTTGATAATGGAGTTAGATTATTAAAATCTATAGACCCCAATAATAAGATGATTTCTTATTTTGAAAGTCAACAACAAAAATGGGAGAAAAAACGTAAGATGCATATAAAGTATAGAATTTATATCATTGCTGGCATTGTATTTTTCATTCTTTTATTTACAATACTTTCAAAACTTGGTATTATAGAATAATTCAAATGAATGTTACTTATGGGATTTGGTAAATGGAGTATAATTGGAATTATCTTATACTTATGTAGAAATATTATTTATGTTCTATTTTGGGGATTGATAGCATTTATTTGTTATGCAATATTGAAATGGTTATGAAAATACGTGGATTAAGTTTTTCCCTTAAAAGGGCAATTGGTATAACTGCTGCCAAACAAAAGATTAGCAGAAAAACGGGAATACCCACAACAAAACAAGGGTTAGAAAGAAAAGTTGGTAAAATAATACTTGATTCTATTTTCGGTTCTAAGAAGAAATAGTAATTAAAAGAGGATGGCATACATCCTCTTTTGTTTTATCTTAGAGAAGGCAAAAACTTTAATTATACAAAACCCTTGGTACAATAAAGTATATAGTTGCGTATTTGTATTATTACATGTTCTTATGTCATTTTGTGAATGAGTTCTTTATTTTTTGGTACTTACAATTGGACAAGTGTTTCTTGTTGTCATTTTTGTAATACTGAAAAAGCCCAAAGATATGTACATGTATTATTGTTCTGTATCGTTTTTAGATAAGGGGATAGATATACAAAGTAGATGTTTTTGTATGTGAGAGAAGTTTAGTATGTGTTGATTTAACAATGAGAGGAGTGTTGAAAAGTGGGGATTTGCAAAAGATTGTTTCTTCTAACCTTACTATATATGCTGAAAAATTAAGAGAACTAATTTGCAAATGAGAATTATTCCTGAACTTAAAAAGTTTATTTCGAATCATTCTATTATCACCACTTGATGTTTGTGTTTAACAGCTGCATAAAGTCAAAGTGGAAAAACCTGATGTTGTATTATATCTCGTCTGAAAAGTATCGGATATTGTAGGGTAGGCCGATTTTGAGATTGAGATGTGTATTACAACAGCTATATGGAGAGAGCTTCTATTAGCTGTTGTGAAGTTACATGATTGTAAATAATCATTCTATTTTATCTTTATCTAATAAATTAGATGGCAACAAGTTGGATTGTTGTTTGATATAGTGGTTAGAGATCCTTTCTCTACGGGCGGAAATGGATATTCTTTTCTATTATAATTAATCGATTTCCATTGAAAAAGCATGCTATCTTTTGTGTGTACCAGAAATAGTTAGAAGAATAGATTCGTTGTTGAGATGCCCGATAAGTTTTAATTAAAAATTGAGTGAGCATGAGAAATTATGTGTATTTATTTGCAAAGTATGTTTTTGTAGTGATTATGCTATCTGTTTTTTTTGTGCCTGTTGATGTCTTTGCCGATCAGTGGCAATTAGCCAGTAGTTTCTCAGAACAGCAGACAGAGAAAGTAACGGTAAAAGGTTTTGTAAAAGATTTATCTGGTGAAAGTATTATTGGTGCTTCTGTTGTTGAAAAGGGAATGCCGAATAATGGTACGATAACAGGTGTTGATGGTGAATATTCATTGACTGTTACCAGTGGAGCCGAATTGATAATCAATTATATTGGATACACCACAGTTACGTTGAAAATTATTCCTAATGTGACACAGTATGATGTGACCATGAAAGAAGATGCTCAGGCATTGGATGAGGTTGTAGTTGTAGGGTATGGTGTCCAAAAAAAGGAAAGTTTGACAGGAGCTATGAGTACTTTAGGTGAAACGAAGCTAAAGGATATAACAACTCCTAATGTTGAGAACATGTTGAATGGTAAAATTTCAGGAGTGTATGTTGCACCAGGATCCAGTCAGCCTGGATCTAATGGAGCGGTACAAATTCGTGGTCGGGCCACTTTGAGTGGAAGTACCTCACCTTTATGGGTCATAGACGGGGTGATTGTAGGAGAAGATCCTGGAGTATTGAATCCATCTGATGTAGAGACAATGACTGTTTTGAAGGATGCAGCTTCTACTGCTATTTATGGTTCTCAAGGTGCAAATGGAGTTATTATTGTTACGACAAAAGCCGGTAAAATGGAAAAAATGACAGTTAATTTTTCTGCAAAATTGGGTGTTAGTCGTTTGACAAATGGAAATATGGAAATGATGAATGGTGCTGAGTTGTATGATTATTATGCATCTTTTACGAATGCAGATGATATTACTTTCAGCCGTTGGACTCCGGAATTGAGAAATTGCGATTTCAGTTGGTGGGATCTTGCGTCACAAACAGGTTTTACACAAGATTATAACATTTCATTGTCTGGTGGTAGTGATAAGATACAATCCTATTTTTCTTTAGGATATTACGATGAAACAGGTGCGGTAAAAGGTTATGACTATACACGCTACAGCTTTAGGTATCGAACAACCTATAAACCATTTAAATGGTTAACGATTAAACCCAATGTTTCAGGTTCTATGATTGATATTTATGATGCGCAATATGATGTATCTTCCATGTATACGATGTTTCCATGGGACAGTCCTTACGATGAAGATGGAAACTTGGTTCCTGATCGTTACAGCGGATGGGTTGATAGTTCTGATACCAATTATTTGAACTCTTTGGCTAATGGTGATCATACAGATTATAAAACTTATGAATTTACAGGTAATTTTGATTTTGATATCCGATTTACAGATTGGTTGACATTTACATCCGTAAATAGTTATCGCTACAAAGGATATTACTATTCCCAGTATACAGATCCGAATACAGATAGTGCTTCTGGTGTGCAAGGTCGTGTTACAGAATATCAGAGTAACTCAACACGGCTTTATACAAACCAATATCTTACTTTTAATAAAACATTTAGGGATAAACACTCCGTGCAAGCTCTGTTGGCGTATGAATTTTTGTCTACTTCGACTAAAGCTATTTCTGCTGTGGGAACAGGGCTTATTTCTGGGATTGGTGTACTTGATGCAACTTCTACGCCAGAATCTGTTGGAGGAAGCCTTACGGAATGGGCAAAACAATCTTATTTTATGAAGGCAAATTATTCTTATGGTGGAAAATATTTGGCAGAAGCTTCTATTCGTCGTGATGGTGCTTCAAACTTTGGTGCCAATAATAAATATGGAAATTTCTTTTCAATCAGTGCGGGTTGGAATATTAATCATGAAGAGTGGTTTAATGCTGATTGGGTCGATGTACTTAAGCTTCGTGCTTCTTATGGATCGGTTGGAAATATTCCGACAGCTCGCTATCCGTCGTACGATTTATATTCGGCTTCTGCAAACTATAATGGCTCGCCTGCATTACTCATTAGCCAAGTCGGTAATGAAAACTTGACGTGGGAAACTACTTATGCTGCTGGTGTCGGTGTGGATGCCAATTTCTTTAAGAATCGTTTGAGACTTGTTTTAGATTACTATGACAAATATACCAAGAACGTTCTTTATCAAGTTCCTGTATCAGGATTAACAGGAGTTACCAGTCGTTGGCAGAATGTAGGAGAAGTAAGTAATAAAGGTATTGAATTAACAATCGGAGGTGATATTATTCGTACAAAAGATTGGTTATGGAGTGTCGATTTGAATTTGGGACATAATGTCAATACAGTTGAAAAATTATATGGGGATGATCCAGATTTGACTATTATAGGTGGAGGTGGTAATGATACTAGTATTGCAGGTGCTGCAGAGAAAGTACTGAAAGTTGGCTATGGTACAGATCGTTTTTACTTGCGCGAATGGGCAGGTGTTGATCCAGAAACCGGTTCTCCTTTATGGTATATCAATGACAGTGAGGGAAGTCGGGAAACGACAAGTAATTATTCAGAAGCTAATCAAGTAATTAGTGAGGCTACCAATCCTAAATTGTTTGGAGGATTTAATACAAGTGTTAATTGGAAGAATGTTGATTTAAGTGCGTCTTTTGGTTATTCTATTGGTGGTAAGATTTATAATTATGCGCGTCAGGAATATGATTCTGATGGGGCATATACAGACCGTAATCAGATGAAGTTGCAGGATGGGTGGACTCGTTGGGAAAAACCTGGCGATATTGCTACACACCCGGTAGCTAGTTACGGAAATACTAGCCAATCTAATAGTGCTTCTACCCGTTATCTTGAAAATGGAGATTACTTGAAATTACGTTCGCTGACTATTGGCTACAATTTAAAGCTTCCTCAATATTTCATACAGAATCTTCGTATTTATTTTTCTGCAGAAAATGTTTTTACTATTACGAAATATTCAGGAGTAGATCCGGAAATACCGGCTTCTTATGATAGTAGCACTGGTACCTATAAAACAATCAGTACAGCAAGTTCCAGTATTTATCCTACTACTCGTAAATTTATGTTTGGCATTAATCTGACTTTATAATTATTTAAAATGTTGACATTATGAGAAAAGTAATAATACCGTTAGTTATAAATTGGCTATTTATCGCATTTTTTTTCATATCATGCGATATTGATCGTTTCCCTGCTGGTAGTATGGCATCCGAACAAGTGGTATCTAATCCTTCAGAAACGTTGGACTACATGATAGATGGTGCTTATGCACAATTGAAAAGTTGGTCTGATCCTATGCATCGGATGGGAGAATATGCTGGTGATAATATGATGATACGTGGCTCTTCTACAGATGCTTTCTATGAATTTATCACTTTTTCCAGAACTCCTGATAATTATCGTCTACAAAATTTCTGGGACTATGGATATAAGGCTATTGCTCAAGCATCTAATATCATTCAGATGATAGGGGAAACCGATGATGAGGATATACAAAGTAAATTGGGAGAATGCTATTATATTCGTGGCATGATGTATTTTTATTTTTGTCGTGCGTTTGGACGTCCTTATTATCAAGGAGCTGAGACAAATTTGGGAGTACCTATTGTGAATGGTACTCCAGAAGATATGGATAATTTGGAATTGCCAGACCGTTCTACTGTAAAAGAAACCTATCAGCAAGCTATAAATGACCTTAGACAAGCAGAAGCGACAATAACTCGCAATGATGGGCCTGCTTATGCTTCGAAAGGCGCAGCGCAAGCGATGCTTTCACGAGTTTATTTGTATATGAGTGGTACATATGAAAGTCCGAATACCATTTATGCAGATTCTGCTCGTTATTATGCAGAACTTGTCATTAATTCTGGTGATTATTCGCTTGCATCTCGTTCAGCGTATATGAAATCCAATACTACTACACCAGAAGATTATACAGAAGATATTTTTGTAGTAAAAAGGTTGGCAAGCGAATTTAGCGGATATGATTACTATTATACTATTGGTGGAATGTATTCCAATATTGGTGGAATGGGTTGGGGAGAAATGTACGCCAGTGCCAAGTATTTGGATTTATTGAATGAAGAAGGCAGGAACGATTGGAGACCCGATTCTGAAAATATTATAGACGCACGTGCTACCTTTATAGAACCTCAATATGAACAGGATGATAGTGGAAATTATACCGAAGTATTCCGTTTTATTATTCCTAATAGTTCAAATACAGGATATGTGTATAAACAGTTGCCTGTAAATGCATCTCATACTGTTTGTACTGAAACGCAGAATGGTGAGGAGCAAACTTATGCGTTGGTTCCTTATACGGAAGATGGAAGAAGTGCTGATGAAGAGTATTATACCATTCGTTATGGTGGAGTAGACTATGTTGGTTTAATAGATTATTATATTTCTTTGAATAATGGATATCCAATGTTCTATATCGTGAAATGTTCTCGTGAAGATGGTCAAGATTCACAGTTGCATTCGCCGATCATTTCCCGACTTGACGAGATGTATTTAAATCGTGCAGAGGCATATGTAAAACTTGGAAGATTGGCTGAGGCTATGGCTGATATTAATGTGATTCGTGGACGTGCAATTGAAGGTGGGGAATATTCAACGAGTGAATTTACAGCTGAGACTGCCTCTTCTTTGGTGGATAAAGAACGTCAATTAGAAATGGCTTATCAAGCGGAAAGAAGTTATGACGTATTTCGTAATGGTGATTCATTAGTGAGAAGATATCCTGGACCGCATTCTGCCAATGAAGATATTCCTGCAACGGATTATAGAGTGGTTTATTTTATACCGCAAGATGCTATTAACTCTTATCCTAGCGGGTCCACATTAACTCAGAATCCTGTTAGCAATTAATAGTGATTGAAATAGATTAATGTAAAAGGGCCATATTTAGTATTAAACTTCTATTACTGGTTTTTGGTAATAAAGAGCTTGATCTAGGTATGGCCTTTTTGTGCAGGTATACATGAATTTCTTTTAAGATAAGAGAAATAATGTGGAGATACTTTATATATAAAAAAAGGGCTCCGCTGAGCCCAACCTTTTGTTAACCTTAAATCTAATACTATGAAAAACACATTGCAAATGTACGGACTTTTGGGAAATTTGCAAATAATGTAGTCAGAAAAGTCTGTTATATAACACGTTTTAGATCTTACATGCAGTTGTTAAGTAAAAAAGTCTTTAATGAGCCTTTAAGGCTTCCTGTTTTTGTCGGTGGTAGGTCTCAGCAAGGGTATCAAACGGTAGAAGTTTTTGCCTATCCTGATTTTATGATTGAAAATGGTGACGGTATAGCTTGCAAGGTCGTTTCCTGAAGCTGCAATAAAGGCGGAACAGGGCATTGCTTACCCTTTCCGCCTATGCTTTTCTTCAGTCATTCTTCCCGCATTCTTCTTCTATCTGCTTGAGCTCGCGGTTGGCTTCAATCATCTGCTTCACCCGGCCGTGTGTGTAGTGGAAAATGAAATAGTCGGCTACGACGCCGGCTGCCAGCAGCAATAGGATAAGGGTGCGGTTGAACAGCGTGTGGAAGTTGACGACAAGCATGATGGCAAAAAGAATGATAATCGGGTAGAGAATCAGATAGGTGCGGTTGTAGGCGGCTTTGTAGCGCAGGGCGTATCGGATTTGCACTTCCAGATTCTCTGCCCGCTTCATGCTGGTCAGCTGGCGTAGTCGGCCTGCCTGTAAGACGAGGCTGCCGGCGAGCAGAATGGCCGCTGTGATGTTGGTAGGCAGGTGGTAGCCGGGGAACGTTGTCCAGGCATAGATGCAGAACAGACACAAGACTACGATGGTCAACAGCCCTGTCTTCTCCAGTCTCATCAGTTTCTCCAATTGGTTTTCCTTGCGTGTGTTCAAGATTCTCTTTACTTCTTCCCGATGCAGGATTTCGTTGCGTGCGACCCGTTCGTTGAGTTCTTTCCACGCTTGTTGCATTTCTTCCAGATTCATGATAATGTAAAGTTAAAGGTTGGACATGGTTTTCAGTTTCTCTTTGATGCGGTGTAGCCTGACGGCCACCTGATTGCGGTTGGTACCGATGATGTCGGCAATCTCCTCGTAGGTCTTTCCGTCCAGCCAGAGGACGATGTACATGCGGTCCAGCTTGTTCAGACGGCGGATGAGGCTGTAGAGGTCGTTCAGCATTTCATCCTGCGGGTCATCGTCCGTCAGGTCGGTATCCGTCAGGCGCAGAGGGACGTACTCATGGCGCTTCCTGCGGCGCAGGTCGGTGATGCAGGTGTTCAGCGCGATGCGATAGACCCAGGTGCCGAAGCTGCTTCTGTTTTCAAATGTCCTGTAGCTTTTCCACAGGTTGTACACCGTCTCCTGATAGAGGTCGGCGAGGTCTTCCTTGTCTTGCGCATAGAGCAGGCACACCTTGTAGACGATGGCCTGGTGTTGCAGCAGCAGGTCGGTGAATTCTTTTTCCTTGTTTTTGTCTGTCATTTTTCCGGCTTTTTGTTCAGTTGGTCGTTCGAGGTTTCCGATTAGTTACAGGCTGGCTTCGATTTTTTTCTGACCGGGAAAAATTATTTTGTCGACTGGGGAAGAATGGGGAGGAAACGTATGGGCATAAAAAAAGGAGTACCGCTGTACTCCAACCTTTGTTAACCTTAAAATCTAATACTATGAAAAACACATTACAAAGGTACGGACTTTGGGGAAATCTGCAAATAATGCAAATAAAAAAGTCTGTTTTATAACATGTTTTAGACCTTGCATGCAGTTGTTAAGTAAAAAAAGTCTTTAACAGGCCTCTAAAACCTCCTGTTTCTTGTCGGTGGTAGGTCTCAACACAGGGACCAGACGGTAGAGGTTCTTGCGCGTCATGATTTTGTGGTTGAGGAAAGTGACGATATAGCCGGTGAGGCCGGCTGCAATGAGCGAGCCTTCGCGTACGCCCTCGATGGTTTGCGTGAAGGCCAGTGAGAGCAGGACGGCCAGTGTCACCAGTGTGACGTCGAAGCACACTTTCGTACGTCCGAACTCGCGGCGGTAGCGGCTGGAGGCATATTTTACGAACGCTTCGGCGCTCATCATGGCTACACGGGGCTTCAGTTCGAGCACCACGCCTACCGACTGGACGAGGCATCCTACGAGCAGCAGGGCGATGGACATGGCATAGTTGGACGGGCGGATGTCGGCCGCAAGGAGCATATTCAGGTCGATGAAGGCCGAGAAGATGAAGGAGAAAGGAATCTGGAGGAGGATTTCGACGGTGTCCTGACGACTGCCCCGTCCGCGTACCAGCCAGAACTGCCCTACGATGAGCAGCATGTTGATGATGAATGTACAGGTGCCCAGTGTGAGCGGTGTGTTGAGGCTCATCACATAGTTGACACTCGAGATGGGAGTCGTGCCCAATGCCGAACGGACTATGAGTACCACACCCGCAGCCAGGAAGTACAATCCTGCTACAAATACCAGATATCTTTTGAACATACTTTTCATATCCTGATCTTTTTACCTTGTTTTCGGGGTGCAAAGTTAGCCTTTTTCGTTCGCATTGGGTTATACAATCCGATTCAATTTTTGTATATTGCGAAACAAATACTACTTTTACAGGCATATATCTGAGCTGAAATGGTAAAATCGTGTATATTCGACAATGCAGGGATGCTGAAAGAGCGTCCGGGAATACCCCATTATCGGGAAGATGTGGTCTGCTTCGAAAGCGGATACGACGACCGCAACTATCCGGCAGATATAGCCTACTTCAACCGTGAACTCTATCTGATCTTTATACTGGAAGGGCGTTCGGAGATATTGCTCAACGGGGAACATATCGTCATGGAGGCGGGCACACTGCTGGTGCATGGGGCCAACTACCTGACCGATCATCTGTTTTCGTCGAAAGACATTCGCTTCATTACCCTTTCCATTTCGGAAGCCATGCTGACCAACGATTCATACCTGACGCAGACGGCCGCCCTCCTGCTGTCTACCCTGCGGCAGAACAGGCAATATACCCTCCTGCTGACCGAAGACGAGATGCAGGAGATGCGCGGTCAGCTGGAAGTGCTGATGCGTCTGCTGGGTTCCGACCACAAGTTCCTCTTCCGCCGTCTTCAGGCTGCCTGCAATGCTCTGTTGCTCGATATTGCCGACTTCCTTTCGCGGCGTACCCCCATCCGCCGGCATATAAGCCCCAAGGAGCATGTGTTGCAGGAATTCTATACCCTCGTCACCCGTCATTTCCGCGAAGAGCATTTTGTGGCTTTCTATGCCCGCGAGCTGGCCATCAGCGAACAGTATCTGTCGCGCATCGTACGGACGGGGACGGGCAAGACGGTGAACGGCATCATCAGCGAGCTGCTGCTGATGGAGGCGCGTACTTTGCTGGGCAACCGCAGTCTGGCGGTGAGCGATGTAGCGGTAAGACTCAATTTCAGCGACACTTCTGCTTTCTGCAAATTCTTCCGGCGGAATGCGGGCGAAACGCCGTTGGGGTTCAGGAAAAGGTTGTGGCGCGAGGCAGCTGTGCCGGCAGCGACGGACGGGAAAGAAGAATGAGCCGGCGGGGAGGCTTGTTGGTGTACGGGCATAAAAAAAGGAGTACCGCTGTACTCCAACCTTTGTTAACCTTAAAATCTAATACTATGAAAAACACGGTACAAAGGTACGGACTTTTTGGAAATCTGCAAATTCTGCAAGAAAAAACGCATGTTATATAACATGTTTTATGAATATGCGCTATTTTGTTAAGGGTTACTAAGGAATGGGAGCCCGCAGATGCTTGTTTTCTAAAAAAGATTTATCTTTGTTTCTGTTTAGTTTTTAAGCCGAAACCTCATGAACGAAGATATTGTCCTTACACCGATGATGAAGCAGTTTCTCGACCTCAAGGCCAAGCACCCTGACGCCGTGATGCTGTTCCGTTGCGGAGACTTCTACGAAACCTATTCGACCGACGCCATTGTGGCTTCCGAAATCCTGGGCATCACGCTGACCAAGCGTGCCAACGGCAAGGAGAAGACCATCGAGATGGCCGGATTTCCCTATCATGCGCTCGACACGTACCTGCCCAAACTGATCCGCGCGGGCAAGCGCGTGGCCATCTGCGACCAGCTGGAAGACCCCAAGCTGACCAAGAAACTGGTGAAGCGCGGCATCACGGAGCTGGTGACGCCCGGTGTCAGCATCAACGACAACGTGCTGAACTACCGCGAGAACAACTTCCTGGCTGCCGTACACTTCGGAAAGGGAGCCTGCGGCGTGGCTTTTCTGGACATATCGACGGGCGAGTTTCTGACGGCAGAAGGCCCCTTCGACTACATCGACAAGCTGCTCAACAACTTCGGCCCCAAGGAGGTGCTCTTCGAACGAGGCAAGCGGCCGATGTTCGAGGGCAACTTCGGCAGCAAGTTCTTCACCTTCGAGCTGGACGACTGGGTGTTTACTGAGACGACGGCACGCGAAAAGTTGCTGAAGCATTTCGAGGTGAAGAATCTGAAAGGCTTCGGCGTGGAGCACCTGAAGAACGGCATCATCGCTTCGGGAGCCATCCTACAATACCTCATCATGACGCAGCACACGCAGATAGGCCACATCACGTCGCTGGCCCGCATCGAGGAAGACAAATACGTCCGGCTCGATAAGTTTACTGTGCGCAGCCTCGAACTGATGGGCTCGATGAACGACGGGGGCAGTTCGCTGCTCAGCGTCATCGACAAGACCATCTGCCCCATGGGTGCCCGCCTGATGAAGCGCTGGCTGGTGTTCCCGCTGAAAGACGTGCGCCCCATCAACGACCGCCTGGACGTAGTGGAATACTTCTTCCGCCAGCCCGATTTCCGCGACCTGGTGGAGGAGCAGCTGCACCGCATCGGCGACCTGGAGCGCATCCTGTCGAAGGTGGCCGTGGGCCGTGTCAGTCCCCGCGAGGTGGTGGCGCTGAAGGTGGCTCTGCAGGCCGTTGAACCCATCAAGCAGGCCTGCTTGGAGGCCGACAATGCCAGCCTGAACCGCATCGGCGAGCAGCTCAACGTCTGCCAGTCCATCCGCGACCGCATCGACCGTGAAATCAACAACGACCCGCCGCTGCTGGTCAACAAGGGCGGCGTCATCAAGCAGGGCGTCAGCGCCGAGCTCGACGAGCTGCGCCAGATAGCCTACAGCGGCAAGGACTACCTGCTCCAGCTGCAGCAGCGCGAAAGCGAACTGACGGGCATACCGAGCCTGAAGATAGGCTACAACAACGTCTTCGGCTACTACATCGAGGTGCGCAACGTCCATAAGGAGAAAGTACCCCAGGAGTGGATACGCAAGCAGACGCTGGTCAACGCCGAACGCTACATCACGCAGGAACTGAAGGAATACGAAGAGAAGATACTCGGCGCGGAAGACAAGATACTGGTGCTCGAGACACAGCTCTACAACGAGCTGGTGCAGGCTCTGAGCGAGTTTATCCCCGCCATCCAGATCAATGCCAACCAGGTGGCCCGCCTCGACTGCCTCCTGTCGTTTGCCACGGCCGCGCGCGAGAACAACTACATCCGTCCCGTCCTTTCGGACGACGACGTGCTCGACATCCGTCAGGGCCGCCATCCCGTCATCGAGAAGCAGCTCCCCATCGGCGAGAAGTATGTGGCCAACGACGTGATGCTCGACAGCCAGACACAGCAGATTATCATCATCACCGGTCCCAACATGGCCGGTAAGTCGGCCTTGCTCCGCCAGACGGCCCTCATCACCCTCATGGCGCAGATAGGCTGCTTCGTGCCTGCCGAGAGCGCGCACATCGGGCTGGTAGACAAGATATTCACCCGTGTGGGCGCCAGCGACAACATCTCCGTGGGCGAATCGACCTTCATGGTCGAGATGAACGAGGCGGCCGACATCCTGAACAACCTCTCGCCGCGCAGCCTCGTGCTCTTTGACGAACTGGGACGCGGTACGTCGACCTACGACGGCATCTCCATCGCCTGGGCCATTGTGGAGTACATCCACGAACATCCCAAGGCCAAGGCACGCACCCTCTTTGCCACGCACTACCACGAGCTGAACGAGATGGAGAAGAGCTTCGCCCGCATCAAGAACTACAACGTGGCGGTGAAGGAGGTGGACGGCAAGGTCATCTTCCTGCGCAAGCTGGAGCGGGGCGGCAGCGAACACTCCTTCGGTATCCACGTGGCCAAGCTGGCAGGCATGCCCAAGAGCATCGTGAAGCGCGCCGATGAAATCCTGAAGCAACTGGAGCGCGAGAACCGCCAGACGGGCACCGTCACGGGCAAGACCATCACCGAAGGGCCTTCGTCGGCCGGCGGCATGCAGCTCAGCTTCTTCCAGCTGGACGACCCCGTGCTGTGCCAGATACGCGACGAGATACTGAACCTCGACGTGAACAACCTGACACCCCTCGAGGCGCTGAACAAGCTGAACGACATCAAGCGCATCGTCAAAGGGAAATAAGATACTCCGATTTTTTGAAAATGATTGATAGGGTGGAGCTTTTCTCCATCCTGTTTTATATCGACAATCTGGCATGGACGCAACAAAGATGACAGATGTGATTGCTTACTTCCTTTGCCTTTCTATAAAAGATACGACCTTTTGATGCAAAACATTGCTTCTTTTGCATCAAAAGGTCGTATCTTTCAGGGGAAAAGCGGGGATGTTTTCAGCGGTCCGAAGCCACAGGGACGTCACGCCTTCTTCTGTCGTCCGTAGAAGAACATGAAGTAGAGGCCGATGAGGACGAAGGGCACACTGAGCCACTGGCCCATGTTCAGCGTCATGCCGTCCTCGAAGTCCACCTGGTTCTCCTTGAGGAACTCGATGAAGAAGCGGAAGACGAAGATTTCCGTTAGGCAGAGGCCGAAGAAGAAGCCGCGGTGATAGAGCGGGGTGACTTGTGCGTCGGCTTTCGCACCCTTGCTGAAGTCGGTACGCGGGGTGGCGGGAGCCTGTTTCTGCCCGCGCTTGTACAGCCACACCATGCCGAGGAAGAAGACGAAATAGGCCAGCGCCTCGTAGAACTGGGCCGGATGGCGGGGCACCATGTCCACCCGCTCGAAGACGAAAGCCCAGGGTACGTCCGTCGGCCGCCCGATAATCTCGGAGTTCATCAGATTGGCCAGACGGATGCAGCAGGCGGTGATGGGGGTGGCTACGGCAATCATGTCGAGCACGTCCATGTAGTGCATCTTCGTCTTGCGGCAGTAGAGCCATAGGGCGATGATGAGTCCCAGCGTGCCGCCGTGGCTGGCCAGGCCTTCGTAGCCCGTAAACTTCCATCCGCCATCCGGCAGGAACTTCACGGGGAGAATCATTTCCCAGAAGTGGTGCAGGTAGTAGTCGGGCTGGTAGAACAGGCAGTGGCCCAGGCGGGCACCGATGAGGATACCGAAGAAGCAGTAGAAGAACAGCGGTTCGAACTTGTCGTCGCCGATGCGCCGGTCGCGGTATTCTTTCTGCACGATGAAGTAGGCAAAAGCCAGGCCGATGACCCACAGCAGGCCATAGTAACGGATGGAGATGCCGAAGAGGTTGAACAGTTCGGGATCGGGGTTCCAGTGGATGTTGAGTAACGGTAACATGACGTTTCTTTCTTGGTTTTATGGTTACGGTTGCCAAAAGTAGTCTTTATCCGGCAAAGAACAAAATCCGCGGGTCAGAGATTTCTGAACTTTTCTGCCACCATCCGGTAGGTGGGGATGTCGATGCCCTGCGCTTCGGCGGCGGCAATCATGTCGAACAGCAGTCCCTGTACCTCACTTTCGTGTCCGCGAGCCATGTCTTTCTGCATGGAGGCGGTGCTGTGCGGGTCGAGCTTGTCCATCACCTTCAGATTGTATTCCACTAGGTCTTCCTTCGGCTCTATGCCCAGTTTGCGGCCCAAGGCGGCACTTTCGCGCGAGAGGCCGATGAAGGTGTCGCGCACGGGGCCGGGCTTCTGTACTTCGCCCATAGGCACGTCGTAGTAGGCGCCCGTTACAGCCATGGCCGAGATGAACGACCACTTGACGAAGGTGTCGCGGTTGATGTCGTCCGAGATTTCGGCCTTGATGCCGCCGTCCTGTAGGTCGCGCTGCACGGTTTCGAGTGTTTCACGGGGAACATCCGTTCCTTGGTGCGCACCATAGACCAGACGGAAAATCCGTCCCATCTGTGTGATTTCGCCCCGGCCGCTGACGAAGCCCACGATGTAGATGCAGCCGTCGAGCACCGTGACGCCCGGCACCAGACGCTGGATGCGGGGCCCCGTGCCATAGACGTTGAGGATGGGGATGACTACGGTTTCGGGTTTCGAGGCCCGCCGGATGAGGTCGGTGATGGAATTGACGGAATATCCTTTGACGCAGACAAAGATGACGTCTGCCTTGTCCTGATATTCCTCGGCCGTACAGGCGGGGACATGCAGGGTGTGTTCGCCCTTGAGGTCGGAGTGGAGACGGAGTCCGTGTTCGCGGATGGCGGCCAGGTGTTCGCCGCGGGCAATGCAGGTGACGTTTTTCCCTGCCAGTGCCAAGAAGGCGGCGATGCTTCCGCCTACGCCGCCGGTACCTGCAATGAGATAGTTCTTCATGCTGTATTTGTTTTTGAGGGTTAGGATGTATTTGTTCAGTTTACATACTTTTCTTTTTCCATATAGTAGAGCCCTTCACCCCGGTCGCCGTTGTCCAGGTCTTCCAGTTCTACCTTGAAGACGTGGTAGGGCAGGGCGGTACTGCGCTTGGGGCGGTCTGTGGTGAGGAGGTAGGCATTCCCCCATTCGTCGGCCGAGAAGTATTCCTTGATTTCCTGCTTCATCAGGATGGGTACTTCCTCGCCATCTATCCATACAGCGGCCTTCAGGCGGTCGAGGGTGGGGGCGAGGCGGACGGCACGTGCGTCGTCGCGTGCGGCTCCCTGCTCGATGTTGTCCACGTCTTGGGCATGCTGCGTCTGGGAGGCTTCCATCTGCTGGAAGCGGGTTAGGCTCATGGGGCGGACGAATATCTGGTAGCAGGGCATGGCTCCGGGGATGCGGAACACGCGCAGGCCGTAGACTTCCATGCGATGGTAGCGGATGTCGAGCGTCGTGTCGCGGTCGGCGATGAAGTCCCATGCCCAGAATTCCAGCCGCTGGTCGGCTGCCGGCAGGGCCGAACCTTTGGGCGTATGCGGATAGGTGTCCATGCGCAAGGCTCCCATACTTTGGTACTTGCCGCGGGGAATGCGTATCGAGTAGCGCCCGTCGGCATCTGTCATGGCCTGGGCTGCGTCGTCGAACGAAGGTGTCTGCCAGAAGAGCGAACAACAGTCGATGGGCTGTCCTTCGTAGTCGGTCACGCGTCCACAGATGGTTACGCTGTCGGCCGCCGTCTGTGCCTGCAGGGGGAGAACCAGAAGGGCGAGGAGGAGTGGGAGAATTGTTTTCATGGAGTTATGGTTGTTTTGTATCAGGGGGAATAATTTGACGAGGCCATCCGGGTGCTTGCCCCGTGGCCTCGTCCTTTATCTTGTCTTTATCCTTACACGTTGAAGCGGAAGTGCATGATGTCGCCGTCTTGCACCACGTAGTCCTTGCCTTCGACGCTGAGCTTGCCGGCCTCACGTACGGCAGCTTCGGAACCATACTTGATGTAGTCGTCGTACTTGATGACCTCGGCGCGGATGAAGCCCTTCTCGAAATCGGTGTGGATGACGCCGGCACATTGCGGAGCCTTCCATCCCTTGCGATAGGTCCAGGCCTTGACTTCCATTTCGCCGGCGGTGATGAACGTTTCCAGATTGAGCAGGCTGTAGATGGCCTTGATGAGTCGGTTGCAACCGCTTTCCTTCAGGCCGAGGTCTTCGAGGAACATCTGTTTCTCCTCGTAAGTCTCCAGTTCGGCGATGTCGGCTTCGGTCTGGGCGGAGATAATCATCAGCTGGGCATCCTCGCCCTCGATGGCCTTGCGCACCTGCTCCACGTAGGCGTTGCCGGTGGCGGCGGAGGTATCGTCCACGTTGCACACGTAGAGCACGGGTTTGGTAGTGAGCAGGAACATCTGGCGGGCGCAGGTTTCTTCGTCCTCGTTCTGCGGAACGACGGTGCGGGCGCTCCTGCCCTGCTCCAGCGCTTCCTTGTAGCGGAGCAGTAGTTCGTACTCTATTTTGGCATTCTTGTCACCGCCTACCTTGGCTACCTTCTCCACGCGTTTGATGCGGTTTTCTACCGTCTCGAGGTCTTTCAGCTGGAGTTCGGTGTCGATGATTTCCTTGTCGCGCACGGGGTCGACGGAGCCGTCCACGTGGACGATGTTGCCGTTGTCGAAGCAACGGAGCACGTGGATGATGGCGTCGCATTCGCGGATGTTGCCCAGGAACTGGTTGCCCAGGCCTTCACCCTTGCTGGCGCCCTTGACGAGTCCGGCAATGTCGACGATGTCGCACACGGCGGGGACGATGCGACCCGGATGGACGATTTCGGCCAACTTGGTCAGTCGTTCGTCGGGCACGGATACCTGGCCCATCTGGGCGTCGATGGTACAAAATGGGAAGTTGGCTGCCTGTGCCTTCGCGCTGGACAGGCAGTTGAAGAGTGTGGATTTTCCCACGTTGGGAAGGCCCACGATACCTGCTTTTAATGCCATAGTCTGTCTTATATTTTAGAGTTATCTTCTTGTTTTCAGTTGTTTTCAGTCCGCAAAGATAGTGTAAACCAAGGGAAAGGCAAAACGAAAATTCTGTTTTCGGTTTTTCTTTCCGTAGTGTTCTTGTCTTATTTAAAGATTATGCACCTTGTGCGCAATTACATGTGTGGAGATGGAATGGTTAATTAGTTGGTAGAGAAAAATAAAAAAGCCGGGATGCATCACGCACTCCGGCTTTTCGCAGTTAACTAAAAAGGTTTGGTTTATTGTTAGGAGTAAAATAGTTTCGATTAAGAGAGTATAAGGATTTTATACTTGCTTATTTGGCAGCTATGTACATAGTGGTTGTTTTGCCATTTTCTTTTATGTACCGGCCTTTGTGGTCGTTCCATTTGTAATAGTTGGTCGTTACCTGATTATCACTATATGTATAGCGTACACACATTACCTTTTTCCAAGTCTTCAGATTCTCATCCCAACATACAGTTTCGTTCTCAATGAGACGTTTCTGGTCATCATATTTGTAATGGTATTCCAGATAATTGGTCAGTAGGTTGTTGTTGTTCTTGTAGACGCTTTGGCTCACTTTCAGTCCGTTTACTTCTTTCGAATTGTAAACGAAGTCGTTGTTCTGGAAAGCGAATGTGTTTACACCAAGAGTCAGAAACAGGGTGGATACAAACAATTTCTTTAAGGATACTTTTGCTTTCATGATTAATATCAATTTATGTCTATTCTTTCTTTTTTCTATGCTTCATTTCTGAAAAGCGGTGCAAAGGTAGTCATTATATTGACATAATATCTGATATTCGACGAATATTTTTCAAAGTGTAAGCATTTGCAGGGTTTATCCCCTTTCTTTTTGCCCGATAAATATCAAAAAAAATGTCCGGCGGATGGTCTGCCGGACATTTTGCATACAAAGTGCATTTTAATTAATTCCTTTTGGCTGCTTTCTGATTGTAAGTTAAACTTTGTTATCGGCCTCTTTAGTGAGCTTCCAGCCAGTTGGTTCCCCACCCACAATCGGCCCTGAGGGGCACGTGCATGCGGTAGGCGTTCTCCATTTCCTCGATTACAATATTCTGCACGAGCTCTTTTTCGGCCGTCGGAACGCTGAAATTCAGTTCGTCGTGGACCTGTAAAATCATCTTTGCTTTCAGATTGTTACTTTGGAAGCGCTGATAGATGCGGGCCATGGCTACTTTGATGATGTCGGCGGCGCTGCCTTGGATGGGTGCGTTGATGGCGTTGCGTTCGGCATAACCACGCACGACGGAGTTGCGCGAGTTGATGTCCGGCAGGAAGCGCTTGCGATGGAAGATGGTTTCCACGTAGCCCTGTTCGCGGGCCACGTTGATGCTGCGGTCCATGTAGGCCTTCACGCGGGGATAGGTGGCGAAGTAGCCGTCTATCAGCTCCTTGGCTTCCTGACGGGAAACGTTCATGCGTTCGGCTAGCCCGAAGACCGAGATGCCGTAGATGATGCCGAAATTGGCCGTCTTGGCCTTGCGTCGCATGTCGGAGGTCACTTCGTCGAGGCCCACCTTGTAGATCTTGGCGGCGGTGGCGGCATGGATGTCGTGGCCCTCGACGAAGGCTTCGATCATGTTGGGGTCTTCGCTGAGGTGGGCCATGATACGCAGCTCGATCTGCGAGTAGTCGGCCGAGAAGAATTCGCAATCGTCGTCGGGGATGAAGGCCTTGCGGATTTCCTTGCCGTCCTCGTCGCGGATGGGGATGTTCTGCAGGTTGGGGTTGCTCGAGCTGAGCCTGCCCGTGGCGGTGACGGCCTGGTTGAACGATGTATGGATGCGTCCCGTCCGCGGGTTGATGAGCTGGGGTAGGGCTTCGACGTAGGTGCCCAGCAGCTTCTTCAGGCCGCGGTGCTCCAGTATCTTGCCCACGATGTCGTGCTTGCCGCGGAGGCTTTCGAGCACCTCTTCGGAGGTGACGTACTGGCCGGTCTTGGTCTTCTTGGGTTTCTCCATCAGCTTGAGGCGGTCAAAGAGCACTTCGCCCACCTGCTTCGGCGAGGCGATGTTGAAGGCTCCGCCAGCCAGTGTGTAGATGTTTTCCTCGATTTGGCTGAGGCGGGCGTTGAAGTGTGCGGCCGACTGCTTCAGGGCTTCCGTGTCGAGGCGTACGCCGTTGCTCTCGATGTTCACGAGGACGGGCACGAGCGGCATCTCTATTTCAAAGAAGAGGCGTTCCACGCCCTGCGCCTTGAGTTCCTTCTCGAGCACGTTCTTCAGCTTGAGGGTGACGTCGGCGTCCTCGCAGGCGTAGCGGTAGACTTCGGCGGGGGCGAGGTCGCGCATGCTCTTCTGTCCCTTGCCCCGCGGGCCGATGAGCTGGTCGATGTGGATGGTGCGGTAGTGCAGGTAGATTTCGGCCAGGTAGTCCATGTTATGTCGAAGTTCGGGCTGGAGCACGTAGTGGGCGAGCATGGTATCGAAAAGCGGACCTTGCACACGGACACCGTAGTTCTGCAGGACAATCATGTCGTACTTGATGTTCTGACCTACCTTCACCGATTTTGGGTTTTCGTAGAGTGGTCGGAGCTCGTTCACAATTTTTAAGGCTTCTTCCTGATCGGCCGGAACGGGCACGTACCACGCCCGATTTTCGGCGTCGCTGAAGCTCATGCCCACCAGTTCGGCCTCCATCGGCTCGGTGCCCGTGGTCTCCGTATCTATTGAGAGAATTTCCGTTGTCAACAACTTTTGAAGGAATTCACGTCTTTTCTCTTCTGTATCAACAAGTTGGTAGTCGGTTTCTATCGTTTCTAAGCTGCTGAGAATCGAATTTTCGGCGCCGCCCGCCCCCTCGTCCGCAAATAACGCAAACAAATCGCCTTGGGCAGCGGCCTTCGGAGCGGCCTCTTTCGTAGCGTCGGGCTGGGCGAAGAGGGTACCGGCAAACGGGTCGGCCGGAGCGGCAGGGTGGGGGGCTTCGTCTTTGCCAAGCACGCGGTCGATGAGGGTGCGGAATTCCAGTTCCTCGAAAATCCGGCGCAACGCTTCCTTGTCCGGCTCTTCGCGGACGAGGGCCTGCATGTCGAGCTCGATGGGGACATCGGTCTTGATGGTGGCCAGGAACTTGGAGAAGACAATCTGCTCCCTGTTCGTCTCGACCTTCGTCTTCAGGGCGCCCTTCAGCTGGTCGGTGTTGGCCAGCAGGTTCTCGATGCTGCCGAACTGGGCGATGAGTTTCTGTGCCGTCTTCTCGCCTACGCCCGGACAGCCGGGGATGTTGTCCGACGCGTCGCCCATCAGGCCCAGCATGTCGATGACCTGCAGGGTGGACTGGATGTCGAACTTCGCCTTGACTTCCTCCGTGCCCATCACCTCGAAGCCGCCCGTGTGCTTGGGGCGGTACATGAAGACGTGCTCGCCCACCAGCTGGCCGTAGTCCTTGTCGGGCGTCATCATGTAGGTGGTGATGCCCTGCCTTCCGGCTTCGGTGGCCAGTGTGCCTATCACGTCGTCGGCCTCGTAGCCCGCCACCTCGAGGATGGGGATGCGGTAGGCACGGATGATGTCCTTTATAATAGGTACGGAGAAGCGGATGGCTTCGGGCGTCTCCTCGCGCTGGGCCTTGTACTGTTCGTAGGCCTCGTGGCGGAAGGTGGGCCCGGCCGGGTCGAAGGCCACGCCGATGTGGGTGGGGTTCTCCTTTTTGAGCACTTCTTCGAGGGTATTGACGAAGCCCAGGATGGCCGAAGTGTTCTGCCCCTTCGAGTTGATTCGCGGGTTCTTGATGAGCGCATAGTAGGCGCGGTAGATGAGCGCGTATGCGTCGAGCAGGAAAAGTTTATCGGTTGAATTCATACATTTTATCCTTTTTTGCAGGGTAAAAGTACAAAAAAATACCGTATTAACCGTTTTATTCGTATTTTTGTACCCAAATAATGCCCTCATGGATATAGCATCAGTGATACAAGCCCCTATTTCTGCTGAGTTGGAAGATTTCAGGCAGCTGTTTGCCCGTTCGCTTTCCAGCTCCAACCCGCTGCTCAACAGTGTAATCGAACACATCCGTCAGCGGAGCGGGAAGATGATGCGGCCTATGCTGGTGCTGCTTTCGGCTAAGCTGTGCGGCGCGGTTTCTTCGGCGGCTCTTCATGCGGCCGTGGCGCTGGAGCTGCTCCACAATGCCAGCCTGGTGCACGACGATGTGGTGGACGAAAGCGGCGAGCGTCGCGGACAGCTCTCGGTGAACGCCGTGTTCAACAACAAGGTGGCCGTGCTCTCGGGCGACTATCTGCTGGCTACGGCTCTCGTACAGGTGGCTTTGACGCGCAATCACGACATCATCGACGTGGTTTCCGCATTGGGTCAGGACCTGGCCGACGGCGAACTGCTCCAGCTCTCCAATGTGGGCAATACCGATTTCTCCGAATCCGTCTATTTTGAGATTATCCACAAGAAGACGGCCGTGCTTTTTGCCGCCTGCACCAAATGTGGTGCCCTGTCGGCCGGAGCCTCTGCCGAGGACGTGGAGAAGGCACGTCTGTTCGGTGAATATATTGGTCTCTGCTTCCAGATTAAGGACGATATCTTCGATTATTATGAGGATAAGCAGATAGGCAAGCCGACGGGCAACGACATGCACGAAGGCAAGCTGACGTTGCCCGTGCTTCATGTGCTCAACGCTACGGGCGACGAAGAGGCTCGTTCTATTGCCCTGCGGGTGAAGTCGGGCACGGCATCGGCCGATGAAATCGGCCGTTTGGTGGCCTTCACGAAGGAAAACGGTGGCATCGAGTATGCCGAAAGGGTGATGCGCGACTATCGTGAGAAGGCTTTTGCTCTGCTCCCTACTACGGCCGATACAGCTGTTCGTCAGTCACTGGAGGCTTATCTTAATTATGTAGTGGAAAGGCAGAAATAAAGCATTGTAATGATAAGCATAAAAGGCCGTTTTCCGAGGAGGAAAGCGGCCTTTTATGCTTGTGTTTCCGATTCTGTTTAGAAGAACTTCGTCTCCTTGCCCAGTATGTCGCTCAGCAGCAGGTTGGCCAGGCGACTGGTGCCCAGGCGGAAGAGGGTGTTGTTCAGCCACTCTTCGCCCAACACTTCCTTCACGATGGAGTAGTAGACGAGGGCGTCGTTCACCGTGTTGATGCCTCCGGCTGGCTTGAAGCCTACCTTGTTGCCCGTCTCTTCGTAATATTCCTTGATGGCTTGGCACATCACGTAAGCGGCTTCGGGTGTGGCGGCAGGCTGCTGTTTTCCGGTCGAGGTTTTGATGAAGTCAGCACCGGCATACATCGATAAAATCGAGGCTTTTTTGATGTTCGAAGCCGTACGGAGGGCGCCTGTCTCAAGGATAACCTTCAGATGCTTGTCCTTGCAGGTTTCTTTTAATTCCTGGATTTCGTCGCACACGCTTTCATAGTCGCCTACGAGGAACTTGCCTACGGAGATGACGATGTCTATTTCGTCAGCTCCGTCCATAATAGCCATCGCGGTTTCAGCAACTTTTACTTCGGTAAAGGTCTGTGAGGAAGGGAATCCGCCCGATACACAGGCGATCTTTACGTCTTCCACCTCGAGTGTATCTTTCACGATTTCGGCAAAATTGGGATAGACGCAGATGGCAGCCACGTTCTTCATATCGGGGAATTCTTCGTCGAAGCGATTCACATTCTGAGTGAAGCGCATTACACTTTCGTCGCTGTCTGTAGTGTTCAGCGTAGTGAGGTCGATGCAGTGGAAGAGGAATTTCTTGACTTCGGGCGTATCATTTTCGGCCACTTTCTGTTCGATGATGGCTTTTACTTGTGCGGCTACGTCCGCATCGTCGAGGCTGGTGTTGTATTTGGCCAGCGCTTCGTCATACTTGCTTTTGGTGGGCTCTTTACTTTCCATGTTCCTTCAGTTTAGGGTTGTTGATATGTCTGTCTTGATCTCGTTTTGTTTTCTTCTCGATGCTGCGGCGGAAAGCCTCGGTCAGGTTGACGCCCGTCTGGTTGGCGATGCAGAGCAGCACCCAGAAGACGTCGGCTATCTCTTCGTCCAAATTGTCCTTCTCACCGGGCTTGAACGACTGGTCGCCGTACTTTCGGGCCATGACGCGGGCCAGTTCGCCCACTTCTTCGGTCAGTACGGCCATATTGGTCAGTTCGCTGAAGTAGCGTACGCCGTACGTCTTGATCCAGTTATCCACCTGTTTCTGTGCTTCTTCCAGTGTCATATTACTGTATTTTGGGGTTATTCCTTGTTCTTGGTGTCGATGCAGATGGTGACGGGGCCGTCGTTCAGCAGCTCCACCTTCATGTCGGCACCGAATTCTCCCGTGCCTATTTCCTTGCCCAGTGCGGCCGAGAGGTCCTGGCAGAACCGTTCGTAGAGGGGGATTGAAACCTCCGGCTTGGCGGCGCGTATGTACGACGGGCGGTTTCCTTTCTTCGTCGAGGCGTGCAGGGTGAACTGGCTGATGACGAGGATGTCGCCTCCCGCGTCGAGGATGGAGCGGTTCATTACGCCGTTTTCATCGTCGAAGATGCGCAGGTTTACGATTTTCTTGCAGAGCCAGTCGATGTCTTCCTGTCCGTCGGCTTCTTCGATGCCTACGAGTATCATCATGCCTTGGCCGATGGCTGCCTTGCAATGTCCGTTGATGGTCACTGAAGCGTGTGCGGTGCGTTGTATCACTACTCTCATTGTCTTTGTATCTTGTTTTACTGACTGACAAAGATAGTGAAAGGTGAGCGCAGAAGCAAATGAAAACTAAGTTTTTCAATTTGATTATGCCGAACCGCCTCCTATCTTATTGAAAGATAGTGAAAGGAGAATGCAATACAAAATAAGCCCGCTTATTTTTATTGCTGAGCCCCGTCCTTTTGCTTGCCGAAGTGTTCCTGCAGGATGCGTGCTTTGGCCTCGCCTACGACGGCCGCCCATTCCTGCGGCGTGGCTTCGCGGAGGCGTTTCACGCTCTTGAACTCTTTGAGCAGGGTGTTTTTGGTCTTTTCACCGATGCCTTTTATTTCGTCCAGTTCCGAAGCCGTCTGCCGCTTGCTGCGCTTGTCGCGGTGGAAGGTGATGGCATAGCGGTGTACTTCGTCCTGTATACGGGTTAGCAGGTTAAATAGTGGTGTACCCTGTTTCAGGCCAATGCTTTGCGGAGGGAAGCCAAAGAGCAGCTCGTTTGTGCGGTGGCGGTTGTCTTTGGCCAGACCGGCGATGGGGATGTTCAGCCCTAGGTCGTCCACAACCTCTTTTACGGCGCTCATTTGACCCTTTCCACCGTCGGTGATGAGGAGGTCGGGCAGAGGTGTGTTCTCCTCTACAGCGCGCTTGTATCGCCTCCATACGACCTCTTTCATCGAGGCATAATCATCGGGACCTTCTACGGTCTTGATGTTATACTTGCGGTAGTCCTTTTTCGACGGCTTTCCCTTGATGAAGACCACGCAGCCGGCCACCGGGTCGGAGCCCTGAATGTTCGAGTTGTCGAAGCACTCGATGCGAAGGGGCAGGCGGTCTAGGTGTAGTTGTTGCTGGATTTCCTTCAGCAGGCGCGTGGTGCGCTGCTCGGGGTTCAGTTTCTCCTGTTGCTTCAGGCGGTCTACCTTGTATTGCTTCACATTCTGGATAGACAAGTCGAGCAGTTTCTTTTTGTCGCCACGCTGGGGGATGGTGAAGGTCACGTCCTTTAATTCCATGTTCAGTTCGAAGGGCACGATGATTTCGCGTGACTGGCTTTTGTAGCGTTCGCGCATCTCGATGATGCCCAGTTGGAGTAGTTCCTCCTTGGTTTCCTCGAGGCGTTTCTTGTATTCGAAAGTGAAGGCTTGGTTGACGGCACCGTTCGTGATGTGCAGGTAGTTGATGAAAGCCGCCTTTTCATCGGCATCTTCTTCGATGGAGAAGACGTCGATGTTGTGGAGTACGTTGCTGACCACTTCCGAGCGTGAACGGTAGTTCTCTATCAACAGGTATTTCTCCTTGACCTTCTGTGCTTCCTCGAATTTCATTTCGGCGGCCAGATCCTGCATCTGCTGATAGAGCATTTGCTCCACGTCGCGCGTGTTTCCTTTCAGGATTTCTTTGATTTCACCGATGTTCTTCAGGTATTCCTCGTGGCTCTGCTTGCCGATGCAGGGGCCGGCGCAGTTTTTGATGTGATATTCCAAGCAAACATTGAACTTGCCTGCGCGTATGTTTTCCGGACTGAGGTTGAGGTTGCAGGTGCGGATGGGATACAGGTGCTTGATGAGGTCGAGGACGGCATACATGGATGGCAGATGGCTGTAGGGGCCGTAATAGGTCGAACCGTTGCGGATGATGCGGCGTGTCTTGAAAATACGTGGAAAGTATTCGTTCTGGATGCAGATGCTGGGGTAGGTCTTGTCGTCTTTCAGCAGAACGTTGTAGCGCGGTTTGTATTTCTTGATGAGGTTGTTTTCCAGCAGCAGTGCGTCTTCTTCCGTATTGACCACGATGTAGCGGATGTCGGCAATCTTGCTCACCAGTACCCTTGTCTTGCCGGGACCGTGTTCGCGGTTGAAGTAAGAGGAGACTCTTCTTTTCAGATTTTTGGCCTTTCCAACGTAGATAATGGTTCCTTCATCGTTCAGGTATTGGTAGATGCCGGGGCTTTCGGGCAGGTTCAGCACGATGCCTCTCAGGTAGTCGTTGAGCTTCAGTTCGGGGGCTTTGTCCATGGGAAATCGGGGTTAAGGTCGGAGGAGAAGAAGGACACAGGCAGGGCGTTGGGATTGTGTCGTCCTGTCTGTGTCCCGATGAAATCAGAGAGAAAGAACGCTTTCTACGTCGATGTCCTTGTCGAAGACATCTCTGCCGTGCAGTTCTTGCAACTCGATGATGAAGTTTACGTAGATTTTCTTGGGGTTCATCTGCTTTACCAGCTTGCAGGCTGCGGCCATGGTACCGCCGGTAGCCAACAGGTCGTCGTGCAGCAGGATAACGTCGCTTTCATCGATGGCGTCCTTGTGCATCTGCACCGTATCTTTACCGTATTCTTTCTCGTAGCTTTCTTCGATGGTCTCGGCGGGCAGTTTGCCGGGCTTGCGGATGGGCACAAATCCGGCTCCCAGGCGGGTGGCGAGGATCGGTCCCATGATGAAGCCGCGCGACTCGATGCCCACGACCTTCGTGATGCCTTTGTCTTTGTACATCTCGTACATCGTGTCCGAAAGTTCCTGTAGGGCGGCTGGGTCTTTGAACAGGGTGGTCACGTCGTAGAACAGAATGCCCGGTATCGGGAAGTCGGGTATTTCGCGGATGCTTTTCTTTAGAGTTTCTTTGCTCATAATCAGTTGTTTTATTAGGTTTATTGAACTTTTTGTTTCACGTGGAACGTAAGGTCCGTCAGCGGCCGCAAAGCACCAGTAGGACGTTGATGTCGCTGGGGGATACACCGGGGATGCGGCTGGCCTGTGCGATGGTTTCGGGATCGATCTTCACCAGCTTCTGTCGCGCCTCGGTGGAGAGGGACTGCAAGGAGTTGTAGTCGAACTTGCCCTTGATCTTGATACTCTCCAGACGGGCCAGCTTGTCGGCAATCATACGTTCGCGTCCGATGTAGCCTTCGTACTTGATGAGGATTTCGGCAGCTTCCAGAATCTCGTCGCGACGCTCGGTTACCTTGTCCAGCTCGCGGTGGAAGGCGCTGACGTGCTCGGCAATATTAGCGATAGTTACCTGCGGGCGGTTGATGAGGTCGATCAGTTTGCAGCCCTGGCGGAGCGGGGTAGTGCCCAGTGCTTCGAGCGCGGGATTGATGAGCGCCGGCTTGATGGAGTAGCTGCGGGCGAAGTCCAGGATGTGGTTCACGGCTTCGCGCTTGCTGGTCAGCAGATCATAGCGGTGGCGCGTGGCCAGGCCCAAGTGGTAGGCGCGTTCAGTGAGGCGCATGTCGGCATCGTCCATGCGGAGCAGGATGCGGTATTCAGCGCGCGAGGTGAACATGCGGTAGGGCTCGTCGACGCCTTTCGTTACGAGGTCGTCAATGAGTACGCCGATATATGCTTCGTCGCGTGCCAGGGTGAAGGGGTCGCCGCCGTGGCAGTTGATGTGGGCGTTGATGCCTGCGATGATGCCTTGTCCGGCTGCTTCCTCGTAGCCTGTGGTGCCGTTCACCTGTCCAGCCAGGAAGAGATTCTTGATTTTCTTCGTTTCCAGCGTATGCTTCAGCTGCGTGGGGTCGAAGTAGTCGTACTCGATGGCGTAGCCGGGGCGGTAGACTACCAGGTCGCGGAAGGCGGGAATCTTCTTTAGCGCCTCCAGCTGGATGTCCATCGGCAGGGACGAGGAGAAGCCGTTCAGGTAGAGTTCCTGCGTGGTCTCGCCTTCGGGCTCCAGGAAGAGCTGGTGTTGCGGCTTGTCGGGGAAAGTGACGATTTTCGTCTCGATGCTGGGGCAGTAGCGCGGCCCGATGCTCTGGATCTGCCCGTTGAAAAGGGGCGAATCGGGCAGGCCGCGGCGCAGCACTTCGTGCGCTTCCTCGTTGGTGTAGCACGTCCAGCAGGGCAGCTGTTTGAGTTGTCGGGTAGGGGTATCGAGGAAGGAGAACTTGTGGAAGTCCGCCTCGCCGTCTTGCACTTCCATATCCTCGTAGTGGACGCCGCGGCCGTCGATGCGCACGGGCGTGCCGGTCTTCATGCGGCCGTAGGCGATGCCGTGCGCGGCGATGGATTCGGTCAGTTCGTACGAAGCGGGTTCGGCCATGCGTCCGCCGGGCAGCATGGTGCGGCCCACGTGCATCAGTCCGTTCAGGAAGGTGCCGGCGGTGACGATGACGCAGCGTGCGTGGAACGTCACGCCCCATACTGTCTCCACGCCCCGCACTTCACCGTCCTCGACGAGCAGGCGGCGTACGGTGTCCTGCCAGATGTGCAGGTGGGGCGTGTTTTCCAGCACCTCGCGCCAGGCCCAGATGAACTTGGCACGGTCGCACTGCGCGCGGGGGCTCCACATGGCGGGGCCTTTCGAGCGGTTGAGCAGGCGGAACTGGATGGCCGTTCGGTCCGTCACCAGGCCCATGTGTCCGCCCAGGGCGTCGATTTCGCGGACGATTTGTCCCTTGGCGATGCCGCCCACGGCGGGGTTGCAGCTCATTTGCCCGATTTTGTTCATATCCATGGTGATGAGGCAGGTCTCCGAGCCCAGGCGGGCTGCGGCGGCTGCGGCTTCGCATCCGGCATGGCCGGCGCCTATCACGATTACGTCGTAGTTGAATTCCATTGTTCTCTGTTTCTTTGCTTTTGCTGGGCAAAGGTACAAAAAAAAGGGGCCGAAGCCCCTTTTTTTAATGGAGAATTGAGAATGGAAAATGGAGAATGAATTTTCAATTATCCATTCTCAATTCCCAATTTACAGCGGGCTTCCGCCTTCGCCCTCGTCCTCGCCGTCCGGTTCCGGCGTCGGTTCGGGGTCGGTGGAGCCGCTGCCGTCCGGGGTCGAGCCGTCGGAGGTGGTGCCGTCCACGATGTCGGCGTAGACGCCTACGACGCCGTTCAGGTCGGCGATGAAGGCCAGCAGCTTGTCCGTGGGCTGCACGATGGCGTAGGCGTTCACCGTCTGCGTGATTTGTTCGTAGAGCGCGTTCGCCTGGCCCACCACCTGCTCCGATTCGAGGTCTTCTACGTCCATGCGCGTGCTCTTCTCCTGCTGCTTGCCCTTGAAAGCAGCTTCGAAGGCGGCGTTCGCCTCGGCCAGGGCGGTCACCTCGTCGTCGAGGCCCAGCAGGCTGACGGCGGCCTGATTGTCCTCGGCCTGCAGCACGCCGAGCATGCCCTTGATTTCCGCCGTTTCCTTGCTGTATTCGTGCTGGCGGATACCCTTGTAGGCGGCGAGCTGCGGGCCCAGGAGCCGGGCGGCCTGGCGCTTCGCTTCGACGGGCGTGGTCTGGTAAGCGTTCACCACGCTGTTGATGGTGCCCACAGCGTGGTCGCGTACCGTGTCCGTATCGGCCAGTCGGGCGGTGGAGATGTAGGCGCGCTGGCGGTTGACGATGCCCGCCAACTGGGCGACGGCCTGGCTGTAGGCGGGCTCCAGCGCCTCGATGTGGAGTTCGGCGGCGGTGGCGGCGAGGATGAGGTCGAGTACGTTGTCGTGGAATTCTTTGCAAGAGCCGATGGTCATGTGACTCATGGCAAAAGATTTGATTTGAGTTGCCATAATACTAAAATGTTAAAGATTGTTACTGATTTAAGTCCTTTTGAGTTGTCTCACCGGTGTGGCAGGTTTCCGAAGCGCTTCGGAATGCATCACGCTTAGGGGATGGCTACGATTTTGTCCGCGTATGTGCTCCAGTTCTTCGCTGTCTTGTAGGCATTTACCGACCCGGACGGCACTCGGATTTGAAGGTCGGAGGGGCAGCCGTAGAAAAAGTCTATGCCATCCAGCGTAGGCGGCTTCGTAGCCCGGCAGGTGACGGAGGCAAGCTTTTTGCAGGAGGAGAATGCCTGGCTTCCGATGCTCTCCACACTGGTCGGGAGGTCGATGGAGGTGAGGGAGTAGCAGCCATTGAATGCGGCAGATTCGATGCTCGTCACCCTGTCCGGGATGTTGACGGAGGTGAGGACGATGCAGTCCGAGAGTGCCATTCTTCCGATGTTCGTCAGCTCGTCCGGGAGGTCGATCGAGGTGAGGTTCTGGCAGTTCCAGAATGCGTGTTCTCCGAGGCCCGTGACACCATGGGGCAGCTTGACGGTCGTGAGGGGAACAAAATCATCATACAGACCGCTAACGTACTGGCTCAAGTTATCTGTACTATAGGTGGCACCCTCAAGGTTGAGAGTCTGCAATGCCCATTCGTTTTGCCTGATGGCATTCCAGTCGGCGTCGTTCAGGGTGCCGCTCTTCACGGTGATGGAGATCAGGTCGGTGCGGCTGCCTATCAGGCTGGCGAGCTCGCCGGGAGCATTGACTTTCTCGAGCGTTACCCAGGGGCAATTAACGGGAATGCGCTCGATGGTGGTGCTGCCCTTCATGTTGTCCAGGATCACAAGGATTTCGCCTGTGCCGGCGCCGCTCCTTATGTCGGCGGGGGCGGTGACGTTGAGGGTGAACTTGGTGCTGGTGGCGCGGGTCTGGGTGATGTCAACTGTCCAGCCCTCGGGAGCCACGATGAAGAGGTTGTCCGGGGTGAAGTCAGCGCTACCTTCGGCGGTGCATTCAATTGTCTTTGTTTCGTCGTAGTGCAGGGAGAGGCTCTCAGGATCGAACGACAGGCTGATGCTTGTGCGGGGCACTTGGAAGATGCTGCCGTCGGCCAGGGTGAAAGTTACGTAGTCGGCGTGCGTCGTGTCGATGCCTTTAAAGAAG
>UMHC01056996.1_pt1 | contig 46472 bp, 40 predicted proteins | sample 1965381 | NCBI WGS metagenome assembly UMHC01 (sample SAMEA4836083, study PRJEB28245) | human gut metagenome | biome: gut microbiome; material: fecal sample | place: Denmark | collected 2008 | reverse complement strand
TCCACAGCCCCGGCAAGAATCTTGCCGGGGCTGTTGTGTTTAAAGCCTTCCTTCCTCGAAAAAGCCGGAATCAAAGCCCAGCGGCCGCTTCTCTGGAATTGAAGGAGTTACGTTTTTAAATGCTTACGGGATCAGGCGAAATAAGACGCCGCGACGAGGCCGGAGCAGCCGCAATATGTTTGTAGCCTATCTTCAGCAGGGCGTACAACTATGGACAGCAGCTCAGACGAGACGGTACGCGCGGGGGGCAGGTGACACACAGACAACAGTGCAGACGTGAAAGCTGTGGCCGGAAACACAGGCCCGGGAACCTGCGATCTGAACGCTCTGCCCCGGACTCACTCTGGAATACAGAAGCTACAGAGGGCCGAAAGACGCTCTGCTCTAGAACAAAACTACGCTCTGTGTGGTGGTGATGATGCTCCCTTCCTCGGAGGGCTGACTGTGTGAGGCGGATGTGAGGTGGAAGTTTTCGAGCAGGAGAAAGGACGTTAGCAAATACTGTTCCGTGCGATTTGTTTATGGCCGGATAAATACAAATCCGGGATTGCGTCTTGGGATATATGTTCCTGCCCATATAGGAAGAGCGACCACTGTTTACCGGACAGGGAGTTTTTGTAGTACAGCGTTCCTCTCCATGCTGCATCATAGCCTCTATCGCAAGAAGTGCCGGGGCAGGCGGCAAAATCGGCAGCAGATATGCTGCTCCGACATAATCACTGACAACACCGACCGTCAGCAATACTCGAATCAGGCACCCGGTAGCATCACAGAGCGCATGTAACCTGGAATTCAATCCTCCTTTTGATCGTCCGATACATCGGAAACATCCCTTTTTTCTCTCAGGCTTGCGGCAGTTCTGTGAGCTTTCAGGTATGTGGCATCGATCACCGGGAGGGAAGTGTCCTGTGCATGTTCAGCAAGGGGAGTAAAATCTTTTCAAAGATATTCATTTTGCTCCATCTGAGAAATCGCTTGTAGAGAGTTTTATAGGGGCTGTAGTCTTTTGGAGCATCTTTCCTCTAAAACAGTTATAGAAGTTTTTATAGGGCGAACTCTTTCAGAAGATCTTTTGAAAACTGGATTTGGGGATATGATAATTTTACCGGGAACACTTTGAGTCGCAACGTTGGTAAGAATTCTGGGGAGGAGAAGGGCGTACAATGGCATCTGGATGGGTAAAAGTAAAAAGTAGGCAGGGAAACAAAGATTCCGAGCCTACTTTTTTGTAGTTACCAGGAATAATGGCCTTTGAATTTGACAGGCACATATTCCTCGTCAGGCATTTTTGCGATCAATAAGGACTCAGACCTCCAATCAGAATATCGTACCAGCTGGCCATAACACTCCACCAGGAAGTACGCTTTTCTCTGCGTAACTGGGCTGCATCCGCTTCGGTGTTTCCAGCCCAGATAATCCATTCCTGATCTTCCTCAAAAGGGTTGGTAAGAACGAGGAGACGGCTTCCATTTTTTTTCTGGATGGTGTTTTGCGCGTCTTCACTGATTTTATCTGCCAGCAGAGGGGCAAGCGGCGAATCTGGAGTATATACCACAGCGGCGAACTGAGCATCCTTCAGGATATCCAGTTTATCCGGGCTGACAATTTTGACGGTAACGCCGTTGAATTCCAATTCCTTCAGCACCTCATCCATTTCCGCAATCTGTGCTTTCGAGGCAAGGAGGTACATGACGCGGGAATCTTCCGCCCGCGCCGCCCCAACCGGCAAAAGGAACACAGACAGCAACAGGAAAGCTAATAATTTTTTCATACTATCTCCTTACAGGAGTTATTTGATGTCTCTGGCGAGAACCCAGTAATTCCGGCTGTCCGATACGGGATCGGGGACGACGGCACTTTCCGTGGGTTGGGTCAGCTGGGGCACCCATTCGTACGGAATACGATATGCCCGGTACAGCTCATGATGCGGCATACCGGGAGCGTTATTGGCTCGCTTGCCGGCAGGCCCGATATATTCCCATGCGATTTCACTATCAGGGGTGACTTCAAACACTCTGGACCATGCCCCTTCGGTGATCAGCGTATTACCGTTGGGCAGACGCTGGGCGGAGGAGATATAGGCGCTATAGAAAGGATTTTCACTGGGAAAAACTTTACCGCTGTATGTGTATTGCCAGACAATTTCCAGGGTGACCGGGTTGAATTCGATAACGCGTGAGAAGTCGCGTGTTGCCCTCTGGTCTCCGAAACCGCCGTTTCCACCGTTATCGAAAACAAGAATATTACCTTCGCCGGGCAGGCCTTTAGGAATCATATGGGCGTGGTGCTGGCCCACGATCTGGCCGAGCATCTTCAGTTCGGGAGTAGCCGCATAGTCCGGGCCCACGCGCCAGACAATATCGCCCTTACGGTCGGTAATACCCAGAATGTTGTTGTGGCGCGAATCCCAGATGATATTTTCCGGATTGAACATGGAATATTTAATCGGGTCTTCGTCCCACCATTTGTTGGGGCCAACGTAGCTGACGGAGTTGATGTGAATCCAGTTGCCGCCTGCGGCAGAAATGACTTCTTTCGCGCTATCACTCAGGCCCAACTGATCAAAGGAAGAAGAGGCGTTCCATGACCAGACAATCTTTTTTGTTTTGACATCCACCTCATAGATAAATTCATCCTGGAGCGTCTTGGGGGAAACCTTGGGGTTGTCCAGCGGAGCGCGTCCGTCAATGAGAATTTTGTCACCAAGAGGGTTGGGTGTCTGACCGGGAGCATAATACCCGACAGGATTTCCTGAAACCTGATAATCATGATGCTGCCGTGGATAATCCGTGTACGGAGCCTTAAAAGGTAACTGCCAAAGAACATTGCCGTCAAAATCCATGACCGTCAGATCGCCCGGATCGCCGCCGATATCTGCTTGAGACCCCATAATCACACCATTGGGGAAAACTTTACTGGGCATACCGAAAAGATTTCGCCATTCATGAACGACATTCCCGTTCATATCAACCAGATAGGAGCCACCCATTTCTTTGTTGTTGCCGTTCATGGAGATTACGGTATATCCGTTCCAGCATTTTTCAGGGTCATAAATTGTAGTGCCGCGCGGATAAATTGTCGGCATGGCCGATGTCAGATTCGGAACGGCAAAAAAAGCCAGAGCCGCCAGTGCAACGATGGTTGATCTTTTCATCGTAACCTCTTTGCTGAAGGTTATAAGAAATTGAATTCCCTTGCCGCAGGTACTATCTGAGAATATTACGCATAAATTTTTTATTTTATCATATTGAAATTATATGATAAAATTAATATAGAATACTCATATTCCAATATTCTCAAATCCCCTTTGCCGAAAATCCGAGACAAAGCAGGGATGCAGCGTAATATTCTCCGTCCGACATCCACACTAGCCTGTAAGACGTATCCGAATCCTCACAAAAACTTTGCGAACGGCTTCTTTTTTCTTTTTTTTTTCTTCCATAATCGAAGATTTTTTTTGCCCGATTGGGCGACAAGTCTTGACTTTTGTCCTGCTTTACATTGTATCTGAAAAAATCATATCTTTAGAGGAATTATGGATACCTTTTCTGTCTTTTTGCTTTTCTAACCTACAGCGTTTTGCGATTGAAAGTATCTGCCAGCCAGGACCCTATATTCTGGCACGCAGGTTTCGCGCCTCCGCCGGAGCTTTACGCCGCAAGTGAATTGCGGCTACTCCGGCGTCGCAGCGGAGCCTCGCCCCGCTCGGCTCCGGGAACATTTCAATGACAAAATGCTCTAAGCTCAGCCAAACTTCATAAATTTGAAGAATTTAATATTCATGTAGTATTCTGATAAGCATATTTGCTGTAATTCAATGTAAATTTTATTGTCCCACTCAGGGAGGGGTAAACCCCCCACCTTTAGGTGGCGGTTTCAGCATTTCTTTTGTAGTCTGTGGGCATGAGCAACTATCGCAAAGGTTCCCATAGTGTTTTCTCCATTCACCTTCATCTGGTCTGGATAACCAAGTACTGGAAAAAGGTTTTGTCAGGCGACATCGCCCAGAGGACCAGGTCGCTGATACGCGGCATCTGTGAGAAACATCAGGTGGAAATACTCAAGGGGCATATAGCCCCTGACCATATCCATCTTTTCGTTTCGATCCTCCAAGTCTTGCTGTAAGCAAGCTGATGCAACAACTGAAAGGCCAAACCTCTCATGCCCTGATAAACAAATTTCCCTTGTTGCACCGTCAGTATTGGGAAGGTCATATGTGGGCATGCGGCTACTTTTGTTGCAGCAGTGGCAATGTGACCGCTGAGGTTATCAAGCAATACATTGCGCAACAAGAAGATGCTGATGAGACCTTTCGGATTGAGGGTGAGTGACTTAAGCCTGCTTCAGCAGGAACCATACCGGCTTTAGCCGGAACGCGACTTTAGTCGCCAAGGTGAATCCACCGGCTTTAGCCGGTGGAGTGTTCAATAAAATATTTATAAAATTCAACACACTCAATCTGAAAATCTGGAACAAAGAGGGTGCCGATGTGCAGAGTATAAATCTTTCAGTCCTTATTTTTGAGGATGACCGTCCACTGGCGGAACTTACAGCAAAATATTTATGTTCCTATGGAATGCGGGCTAAATTTGTCACCAATTTTGCGGAATTCGAGAAAATATGGGGAAAGGAAGACTTTGACATTCTTCTTCTGGATATCATGCTGGGTGATGTGGACGGGATTTCCCTGTGCCGCCACATACGTTCCACCTGTTCCATTCCAATTATTTTCATTACAGCCTTGGGTGAGGAAACCGATATAGTGGTGGGACTGGAAGTCGGCGCAGACGATTATATTGTCAAACCCTTTTCCCCTCGCGTCCTGCTGGCGCACATAAAAAGTATCATGCGTCGAGCCGGTGAGAAGCCGGAACCGGCAGAAATACGTGCTGCACAGTCGGACAACATCTATTTCGACGGATGGATACTGGATTGCCGTTCCTGTATGCTGATAGATCGGGAAGGACGCGGTGTTTCCCTGAGTTATTCACTTTACCGGCTCCTCGTGTATTTTTTGGAGCATCCTTTTGAGCTGATTGAGCGGGAAAGACTGGTGCGCTGTTTGAAATCAGCAGAAAATGAAGAGCTTCTGCTGCACCGTCTGGATGCTCATATTTCCCGTCTGCGCGCCTGTCTGGGCGATAACGGCAAGGAGCATAAATATATCAAAACCGTGCGGAACATCGGTTACCGTTTTGTGGCGGAAAACATCTCGCGAGAGGAAAAGCTCTCATGAAATCTTTGGAATGGAAGTTTTTACCGCAAAGCATGACCGCACGGCATCTTTTTAGTCTGGGGATAATGTTTTTCTGTCTCCAGATTGTTCTGGCCTACGGACTGCTGTTCTTCTGGAGCAACTCACAGATCAAAATCAGTCTGGATTCCAGTGCAATGCACTTTGCCCAGGCCTATGGCGTACTTTGCACCCTGAAACCGGAGGAACGTTTCTTGGAAACGGAAATACTCACTGCCAGACGCATTCATTTTAAAATTGTGGATCGAATCCCTCAGCTGGAAGCAGAGAATTCTGAGGAATCCCGTTTTTTTTATGACAGAATATTGACTATTCTGACTCTCTTTCGCAAAGGATACGGCTTTACCTATTTGGGCGATGCATCACGAAAAGACAGCTTTCCTCCTTTTCCTCGTCATGCCTTCTGGGAGGCGGAGACTCTGCCGGAGTTCAAACGGCAGGCTCCGCTGCTGGTCGCTGTAAAAAACGTGGGGTGGGGGCTTGAGTTTTCTTTGGAAAATCCCTGGACGCCTCTGGTCAGTTCAAACATTACGCTCGATGCCGTCGCAGCTCTTCCTTTTTATGATGGAACCTGGTTTGTTGGAGAATTCGGCGGTAACCTTTACAATAATCTGGATCTGACCTTTATCCTTGTATCTTTTGGCGTGCAGTTTCTGATTCTCATGGTTTTTGTGTGGATAGAGCTGCGGATGTTATTAAGCCCTCTTCGCAGGATGGAAAAGGCCGCCGCCCGGATCAATCTGGACAATCCGGAAATTTTCCCCATACCGGAGCGGGGGTACTCTGAAATCAAAAGTCTGGCCACCTCCATTCGTGACTTGACCCGACGTCTTTCCGAGCAAATCCAGCATCGCCTCATTACACTGGCCGGACTTTCCCATGATCTGCGTAATCCTATCAGCCGGATGCTCGCGGAGGTGGCGCATCTGGAGCATGAGCATCCGGATATCATGCAGGAGAGTTTTTTGACCTCTTCGCTGCAGGAACTCCAGAGCATTACGGATTCCGTGCTGGACTATGCCCGGGGCGGAATTAACGACGAAAAAAAAATGGAGATCAGTCTGTCTCATCTGATTTATACCGTTGCGGAAAACTTTCTGGACTCCGGAGCTGACGTTCAGGTCCTCAGCACTGATGACTGCTTTATGTCCTTGTATCCCAAATCCATACAACGCTGCCTGCAAAATATCGTACAGAACGCCGTAGATTACGGAACTCAGGAAAATTTTGAATGCCCGGAAGGCTCCCCGCATTCCAGCAAGGAAGGAGTATCATCGTCCACCGTTACAATTTGTGGAAAAAATATGCCTGACTGCTACAAAATCGAAGTGCGGGACTTTGGCCCCGGCATACCGGAAGAAGAACTGGAACATGTGTTCGAACCCTTTGTCCGGCTGGGGTGTAATAGCTCCAATTCCCGAAAAAACGGTACCGGTATCGGGCTTTCTATTGCCCGCAATCTGGCTCAGGCCAATAATGCAACTATTATGATGACTAATAAAAAACCCGGGCTGTTAGTCACACTGCATATCATGAAGAGCCGTTCCTTATCGGGAACTGCTGGTATCTGATAAAAGACAGATGCTCTGGAGTATTGTTCGCTCTGTGCAAGGTATATGTGCCCGAAAAGGAATATAAGTGCTTCGGCAGCGTTGTGCATGGGCGACAGTCATTCGACCCGTGAGGACGTTATGTGCAGCCTGTGTCCGGAACTGGAAAGGTGACGGAGATTTGAAGAGAGCGGCGATGGCGTGGGGCAGGGGAGCGAGAAAGAGGAAGTTATTATGCAGGGGGGGCGCGTTTTTTGTCGTGCCCCCCCCTGTATATAGCAGTATGATTACAACTGATCCGGGCCGGCAATGACTCCCGCCACTGCGGACGCGGCGGCAACCCAGGCATTGGAGAGATAAACTTCCGCCTTCAGACTGCCCATCCGCCCTTTGAAGTTGCGGTTAGTGGTGGCGATGGCGCGTTCGCCGTCACCGAGGATGCCCATGTGTCCCCCCAGGCAGGGGCCACAGGTGGGCGGGCCGACGATGCACCCCGCATCGGTGAAGACCTCGAACAGCCCTTCTTTCATGGCCTGCTTCCAAATGGACGGCGTTGCGGGCAGGATGATGCAGCGCACGTTTTTGGCTACTTTGCGTCCCTTGAGGATTTCGGCTGCGGCGCGCATGTCGGAAATACGACCATTGGTGCAGGAGCCGATCACCACCTGGTTTACGGGCAGGTCTTTCAGACGGCTGACCGGCTTTGTATTGGAAGGCAGGTGGGGGCAGGCAACAACTGGCTCCATGTCGGAAACATCGAAGCGCAGCTCCCGTTCATAGACCGCGCCGGGATCGGCTGCAATTTTTTCTGCATCGGGGCGTTTATGCGCGGTGCAATACTCCACGGTTTTGTCATCGGAAGCAAAGAGTCCGGCTTTGCCGCCCGCTTCAATGGCCATGTTGGCAATGGTCAGGCGTCCTTCCACGTCAAGCGCCTCAATGGTTGCTCCGTCAAATTCGATGGCTTTGTACAGTGCACCGTCTACTCCGATTTCTCCGATAAGCCGGAGCATGAGATCCTTGCCTCCCACCCAGCGGGGGAGTGTGCCTGTATAGGTGACCCGGATGGTGGGGGGGACTTTAAGCCATGTTTCACCCAGAGCCATGGCACCGGCGATGTCGGTACTGCCCATTCCGGTGGCAAATGCTCCCACGCCGCCATAGGTACAGGTGTGACTGTCCGCGCCGACCACGATATCACCGGGACCGACGAGTCCCTGCTCTGGCAGCAGCGCATGCTCGACGCCGCAGTCGCCTCCTTCGTAGTAATGGGTGATGCCCATTTCCTGCGCGAACTGACGGGTTACCATAACCTGATTGGCGGAATCGATATCCTTCTGCGGGGTGAAATGATCCATGACAAGATACACCTTGTCCTTGTCAAAAACCTTGCTCGCGCCCATACCTCTGAAGGATTTGATTGCGAGAGGGGCGGTGATATCGTTGGCGAGTACCGCTGAAACCTTGCACTGGACGATCTGGCCCGCTTCGCGGATCTCTTCGTTCGTGTGCCGTTGCAGGATTTTTTGTGCCAGTGTCTGTGCCATGTGTCCTTCCTTTGCAGCTCTTGTACCTTTGTTGTTATGTGCGCGGAAGTCCGGAGAGACCCCGCGCGGAGGGGCAGGAAAAGTCCTTCCGGCAAAGTTTCCGGAGAGACGGAAAACAGGGCCGTCCGAGAGGACAGCCCTGCACGTCAGCATTGCCGTTCGTCGTTCAGTTTGGCGTCAAGGCGGTTGAGGGCGTCTACATAGGCACGGGCGCTGGCCATGATGACATCCGGGTCGGAGCCGCGTCCGGAGGAGGACACCGCGCCGTCCGTGATGCGCACGGTAACTTCACCCTGAGCATCAGTGCCTCCGGTGATGGCGTTGACCACATAGCGTTCAAGATGCGGTTCAACGCCAAGAGCTGACGCAATGACATTGAAAGCGGCATCCACGGGGCCGACGCCGAAACCTGCCTGACGCACCACCTTCTCGCCGTCCAGCAGAACAACGGCAGCCGTGGCCGGCATGGAAGGTGTGGAACTCTGCACGCTGATGGTGAGCAGCCTGTAACGATCGGGCTGGCGGTATACTTCGCCCATAATCAGGGCTTCGATATCTTCGTCGTGGATAACCTTCTTCTTGTCCGCCAGAGCCTTGATGGCGTTGAACACGGTTTCAAACTGTTCTTCCTCGAGGCTGGCGTAGCCAAGGGCTTCGAGCTTGTTGCGCACGGCATTGCGGCCGGAATGCTTGCCGATGACCAGATCGGTACTGGTACGGCCGATGGACTGCGGAGTCATGATTTCGTAAGTTTCGCGGTTCTTCAGCATGCCGTCCTGATGGATGCCGGACTCATGAGCAAAGGCGTTACCTCCCACAATTGCCTTGTTCGCGGGGATGGGCTGGCCGATGATCATGGAAAGCATGCGACACGAGGGGAACAACTGCTCCGTGCGAATTCCGGTGTCCACGCCGAACACGTCGCGGCGAACCTTGAGAGCCATGACGACTTCTTCAAGAGAAGTATTGCCCGCACGTTCGCCGATACCACACAGCGTCACTTCCACCTGGCGCGCTCCGGCTTCAACGGCGGCGAGGCTGTTGGCCACACTGAGTCCCAGATCGTCATGGCAGTGCACGCTGAATATGGCCTTGCCGGCATTGGGCGTATGTTCAATGACGTAGCGGATAAGTCGGGAATATTCACTGGGAATGGCATATCCTACAGTATCCGGCAGGTTGATGGTGGTCGCTCCTGCCTTGATTACTTCCGTCACCACGCGCACCAGAAAGTCCGGATGGGAACGGGAGGCATCCTCAGCGGAAAATTCGACATTCGGCGTATATCCGGCGGCACGTTTCACGCCCGCTACCGCCATTTCCACCACCTGATCAGGGCTTTTGCGCAGCTTGTATTCCATGTGGATGGGAGATGTGGCGAGGAAGGTGTGAATACGCGGTTGCGCTGCATGGCGAATGGCTTCCCATGCGCGATCGATATCTCCCGGCGTACAACGGGCCAGTCCGGCGACTTCAGCATCTTTCACCAATCCCGCGATGGCCTGCACGGACTCGAAATCCCCCTGGCTGGAAGCGGGAAAGCCCGCTTCCAGACAGTCCACACCCAGTACTTCCAACTGATGCGCAAGACGGAGTTTTTCCTGAAGATTCATGGTCGCGCCGGGGCTTTGTTCCCCGTCGCGCAGTGTGGTGTCGAAAATGCGGACGCGATCGCTCATGGTTGTGACCTCAAAATGGTATGTCAGTGTAAAAAAATCGGAACGGACCCTCGGGAGGAACCGTTCCGACCTTGGTAACGTATGTTATGCCGGTGGTCCTCAGCTATTCTGTTGCGTCAGGTGATGCAGTATCTGCTTGTTGCGGCGGGGCAGCAGCAGAAAGGTATAAATCAGGCCGGACAGGATATAGCCGAGACAGGCCAGAAACGCCCACAGACGGGGCATGGAAAAGAGCAGTACAAAGATCAGCAGCGCGGACACAAGAGTGCTGAAAGGATGCGCCTTGACGAAGCCGTATTCCTTGAAGGAAAAGTAGCGCACGCGGCTGACCATGAGCAGCGGCGCAAGGAAGGACAGCCCGAGCGCCATGTGCGGCACTGCGCCGAGCATGAACTCGGGCAGATGCGGGAGAAACAGTACAAAGGTGGCAAAGGTGCATCCCCCCGCGGGAATGGGCAGGCCGATAAAGAAGCGTTTGGAGGTCGTCGCCACGCTTACATTGAAGCGGGCCAGGCGCAGCGCGCCGCATGCGGCAAAGAGGAAGGCGGCCGCAAGGCCGAGTCTGCCGAAATGGTGGAGCTGCCAGGCCCAGGCGAGTACACCCGGCGCCACGCCGAAGGCGATGGCATCGGCAAGAGAGTCGTATTCCACGCCGAACTGGCTGGCCGATCCTGTCAGACGGGCCACCTTGCCGTCCAGACCGTCCATGAGTGCGCTGAACAGAATAGCCCATGCCGCGTCGTCGAAGTTTCCCGCGAACGCCATGGTGATGCTCAGAAAACCTGCAAAGAGACTGGCCGTGGTAAACAGATTGGGCAGAATATATACCCCGCGCGGAACGGGTTTGCTGGGATCGCGCATAAATCACTCCCTGCCGTCGGCGGTGCTTCCGGCAGTCTGCGGTTCGACCCTGCGCGCCAGGACGCTCTGCCCGGCGAGTACGGTCTGACCGATATGAACGGCACTATCATAGCCTTCGGGCAGATAGAGGTCAACGCGGGAACCGAAACGTATCATGCCGAATCTCTGCCCCCGGACGAGGACATCCCCCTGTTCAGCATGAGGAACGATGCGGCGGGCTACCAGCCCTGCGATCTGGACAAAGGTCCAGGGCTTCCCTTCTTCGTCCGTCATCCGCCAGGCGCAGCGTTCATTGTGTTCCGAGGCTTTGTCGAAGGAAGCATTGATGAACTTACCGGGGTGGTAGCGTACATCCGTGACTGTACCCCCCACGGGGCAGCGGTTCACATGCACGTTGAACACGTTCATGAATACGGAGATACAGGTGCGCATTTCGCCGTCAAAAGGATCCGGGCGTTTTTCGATCCTGATGATTCTGCCGTCGGCGGGACTGACCGCAAGACCTTTTCCGTGCGGAACCACCCGTTCGGGATCACGGAAGAAGTGCAGAGTGAAAAAGAAGAAGACAAGGACGATAACGGTGGCGGCTTCCCAGTCCAGCGCGGCGAAACACAGGGCGCAGAGCGCGAGCAGAGCAAGCAGGGGAAAACCTTCGGGGGCGATGGAAGCGGATGCGGGACGCATGGATATCTCCTGGGAAAAAGTGATCAGGCTTGTTTATACCGGAAAAGACGTGGATTCGGACAGAAGATGCCGCTCCGCGCCGTCTCTGCAGGTACGGCCGAAAGGACGGTGGACATGTGTTTCAGACACTACAGGGGAACATGGCGGGCAATGGCTTCGTCCATGGCGCGGAAAGCCGCATCCGGCAGAGGAAAGCCGGTCCAGAGGGTAAATTGTGCGCCGCCCTGGTTGGCGAACATGTCGCGCCCGTTAAGCGTCTTCCAGCCGGCCGCTTCCGCCGCATCCAGAAACGGAGTGCGGAAATAGACAAGATCGTAGGCCAGCCCCGTGCCGGAACGGGAAAATCCGGTCAGGGGCGAAGTTCCCTCCAGCCCGGCAGGGGTGGTGTTGACGATCAGATCGGCTCCGGCCTCGTGCCGGATATCCCACGGCAGCACATGGACTTCAGGCAATGGGGCGGTGCGCGGCCTGTGTTCGTCTTCCAGCGGGCGCACACGGGCGGCAAGCTCGCGAGCCTGTTCCTCGCGGCGGGCACAGAGCAGAATTTCACGGACGCCGGGAAGCTGATACAGGCCGCCGAGTACGGCGCGTGCCGCTCCGCCTGCGCCGAGTATCAGGACACGGGGCATGACCGGCCTCTGCCAGAGCGGGAAAAGAAAGCCTTCCACATCAGTGTTGTGTCCCACCAGTTCCGGCCCGTCCCAGTACAGGGTATTGACCGCTCCCACGGATTCCGCCAGAGGCGTGATGCGATCGAGCAGAGGAATGATCGCGCTCTTGTGCGGAATGGTCACACAGCAGCCTGCGATGGGCAGCGTACGCACGGCCCGCACAAAGTCGCCCAGGTGATCGGGGGCGATATGCCAGGGCATAAGTACAGACGGAATACCCCAGGCCTGAAAAGCGGCGTTATGGAGCGTGGGACTGAGGCTGTGGGCGATGGGATCGCCGATCACGCCATACAGTTTGTGGGGAAGAAACATCATGGCCTCACGAACTTGAAGTTGCCGGGGCATATTAAACAAAAATATGCAGAGCCGCAATCGCGACAAGAAAGAGACCGTTTACAGCTCATCCAGCTCTTCCAGCACGGCGCGCAGTTCACGCCTGCCCTCTCCGGAGAGCGGGGCCTGCGGAGGAACGGGATCTCCCACGGCGTAGCCGCGCATGATCAGTCCGCCCTTGATGCAGGCGGCGAGGTTATGTGCGGCAAAGATCCGGTTCAGTTTCCAGAGCTTCTGCTGGAGGCACATGGCTTCATTCCAGCGTCCGGACGCCGCCAGTTCATACAGCTCGACGCTGCGGCGCGGGGCAATGCAGGCGGGACCGGCCATCCATCCCCTGCCGCCGATGAGCATGACAGCTGTCGGAATATGGGCCGACGCGGCGAAGACGCCCAGTCTGTCCCCGCAGCGGTTGATGATGGACAACAGTCTGCCGGTATTGGACGAGGCGTCCTTGATGTACTTGATATTGTCGATGTCGGCCAGACGGGTGATGAGCGGCAGACTGAGATCGGTACGCTGGAAACTGGGATTGGTGTACAGCACCACGGGCAGGGAAACCGCATCCGCCACAGCCTTGAAGTAGGCGTACACGCCATCGTCACCAACGGGAAAATAGGACTCGAATACGGCAAGAATGCCGTCGCAGCCCAGCCTTTCCCATTCTCTGGCCTGGCGTACGGCTTCAGCCGTGGCTGTTGCAGCTACGCCGGCAATGACGGGAATGCGTCCCCGTGCTGCCCGGACCACGGTTTCCACTACCGCGCTTTTTTGATCCGGCGTGAGATAGGCAAATTCCCCTGTGGAACCGAGGGGGGTCAGGCCGTGTACGCCGGCCTCGATCAGATCCTCGCACAAACGGGCAAGTTCTCCGTCGATGACCCTGCCCGAGGCATCGACAGGTGAAACAAGATAAGGAATGACACCGTGGAAGTCCTCGTGCATGACGGCTCCTGCATGTTGCGTGAACGGGTGGGATAAGAGGGGATCGAACTTATATTGACAGGAAGAGGACGGCAAGACTAACTACAGGGACTTCGCACCGGTTCTGGTCGGATTCCTCCTGAAAAGGCAATGTTTTCACCTGGTGAAGGTAGGTATGATCATCGTTTTTGGTTCGATTAATATCGATCTTGTCTTTTCCGTATCCCGCCTTCCTCTGGAAGGGGAAACAGTAATCGGCCCGGGCTATGCCATGTTCCATGGAGGCAAGGGGGCCAATCAGGCTGTGGCCGCCGCCCGTTATGGCGCACGGGTGGAGATGGTCGGCGCTGTGGGCCGTGACGATTTCGGATGTGCGGCACTGGAGGCTCTGCGCGGCGACGGGGTAGGCGTCGGAGCCGTGCGCCGCCTGGATGCGCCCACCGGCTGTGCGGCCATAGGACTGGATACGGAAGGGCGCAATCAGATCATGGTCGCATCCGGCGCCAATGCGCTGGTGTCCGCCGATATGGTCCCCGACGAACTGCTTGACCGGGCTGGTGTGGTGCTGGCCCAGATGGAAATCCCCTCCGAGGCGGACTGGGAGTTTTTGCGCCGGGCGCGGAACTCCGGGGCAGTAACGGTATTCAACGCCGCGCCTGCCGGGGTTTTGCCGGAAGAGGCGCTGCCTTTCATAGATGTGCTGATAGTCAATGAGCCGGAGTGCATCGCGGCTGCGGCTGCGGCGGGCGTCGACGGAAGGGATGCTCATGCCTGCGCGTCGGGGCTGGCGGCCTGTTGCGGTATCGACGTGATCACTACGCTCGGCGCGCGGGGAGCGGCGTTGTGCCGCCCTGACGGCAAGCGCCTGCATGTGGAAGGCGCGGCGATTTCTCCGGTAGACAGCACGGGCGCGGGCGATACGTTCTGCGGAGTGCTGGCGGCGTGTCTGGACGGCGGTCTGGCTCTGGCCGAGGCCATACGCCGGGCCAATGCGGCCGGCGCTCTTTCCTGCCTGCAGCGGGGAGCGCGCGGCGGCATGCCTTCCGCCCTTGAAGTGGAAAGAATGCTGGCAGGTGACGTTCACTGACAGACCGGACACATATCTGAAGAGCATGGGCATGCGGACTGTGCGGCTGCACGCCGGAAAAGGAGATATTTTCGTGAAACGCATTCCTGTTATCATCGACACGGATCCGGGCATAGACGACGCTGTGGCATTGCTGCTGGCTCTGGCGTCCCCGGAACTGGACGTGCTTGCCATTACCGCTGTTTCCGGCAATGTGCCGCTGGAGCGCACCCTGGCCAATGCGCTGATTGTGCGCGAGCGTTCCGGATTTACCGGGGTGCCCGTGTATGCCGGATGTTCCCGCCCCCTGCTGCGCTCTCCCGAATACGCCGCGTGTCATGGCGCTGACGGCCTGGGAGGTATGGGCGGAGATGGCGCCGCCCCGCTTTCGCGCGGAGCGGAGGAGGAACATGCCGTGCGCTTCCTGATCCGGGTTCTGCATGAGGCTGCGCGGGGCGAGCGCCCCAGGGTGACGCTCTGTCCGCTCGCGCCGCTGACCAATATTGCGCTGGCACTGATCCAGGCACCGGATATCGTGAACGGCATTGAGCGCATCGTGCTCATGGGCGGGGCCTTTGCCGAACAGGGCAACGCCTCGCCCTGTGCCGAGTTCAATATCCTTTCCGACCCCCATGCCGCGCAGGTGGTTTTTTCCTGTGGAGCGCCCCTTGTGATCGCGCCTCTGGATCTTACCCGCAAGGCTCTGGCGACGTCCGAGAGGCTGGCCGGCATCCGGGCTGCGGGCAACCCGGTGGCGGAATTCGCGGCGGATCTGCTGACCGCAGGCAGGGATATCGGTTCCCTCCCCGGCGGAGGGGGCGTTCCCCTGCATGATCCCGCCGTATTCGGCTGGCTGCTGCACCCTGAATATTTTTCCGGCAGAGAGGGGTATGTGGCGGTGGAATGCGCCAGCGAGCGATGCATGGGATATACCATGGTCGACTGGTTCGGGCAGACCGGGCAGCCCTCCAATGCCCTGGTGCTGACGGATCTTGATGCAGATGCCTTTTTCGCCGATCTGACGGAACGCCTGCGCGCGTATGGGAGGAATGACGCATGAAACGCCGCCCGCTGATTATTGATACCGATCCCGGCGTGGATGACGCCATTGCCATCCTGCTGGCGCTGGCGTCTCCGGAACTTGATCTGCTGGGCATATGCGCTGTGGCGGGCAACGTGCCGCTGGCCGCCACGCAGGACAACGCCCGGCGCATCTGTGAACTGGCGGGGCGTCCGGATATTCCGGTGTATGCCGGCTGTCCGCGTCCCATGCTGCGCGAGCAGATTTTCGGCAAGTACAGCGGGGTGTCCGGGCTGGGAGGAACGCTTCTGCCTCCGCCCTCCATGCCGCTCATGCACGGGCACGCGGTGGATTTCCTGCTGGACACGCTGGATGAGGCGGCGCAGGGGCGAAGGGAAAAGGTGACGATTTGCGCCATCGGCCCGCTGACCGACCTGGGAGTGGTTTTCTCCATGAGGCCTTCCGTCGTGCGGGGGATCGAACGCCTGGTCATCATGGGCGGGGCTTTTTCCGCACTGGGCAATCGTACGCCCAGTGCGGAATACAATATCCTTGCCGATCCGCACGCGGCGCGCATCGTCTTTTCCAGCGGCGCGCCCATCACGCTCGCACCGCTGGACATGACGTTCAGGGCACTGGCCAAGCCGGAGTGGGTGGCGTCGCTCAAGGCGCTGAAACGGCGTGTAGCCTCCGTGGCTGCGGAACTGATCACTTTTTATGACCGCAACGATCCGGAGCGTTACGGAGAAGTGGGCGGGCCGCTGCATGATCCCACCACTGTGGCCTGGCTGCTGCGCCCCGAGTTTTTTACCGGACGCGATGTTTTTGTAGATGTGGACTGCGAGGGGCATCTGACCCTGGGGCACACGCAGGCCGACTGGCGGGGAAAAACGGGGTGTCCGGCCAACGCCCATGTGCTGACCGGCATCGACGCTCCGGCCTTTTTCGCTTTTCTGAAGGAACGGCTGGCAGCGTACGAATAGGGGCAGTTCTGTCTGAGGGCAAAATTGCACGAAAGCAGGGCAGAAAAGAGATGCGCCCGGCCGGCCTGACCGGGCGCATCCATGACGGTATGCGGATTTTCAAAACAGAACGGTGTTATTTTTGTGAAACGTAGAAGGCGAGAGTATAGCCGTCGGCGCGGGGGGCGATGGAGAGATCCTTGCGCATGGCCCAGTTGTTGGTGAAGAAGAATACGGGGATGACGCCCACATCTTCCATTGCCAGGCGGGTGGCGTCCTGAAGCAGTTTTTCGCGCTTGGCGTCGTCCACGTTGACCAGAGCCTCGCCGTACAGACGGTCAAACTCGGGATTGGAATAGCGGCCCCGATTGCCCTGTCCCTGTCCTTTTTCCTTATCGAACGTGGCGAGCAGAGGGCCGAGCACGCTGGCGGCCTCACCGGTTTCCGCCGCTGCGCCGCCCATGACGATGCTGAACTCGCGCGCGGAGGCACGGGAGAAGTACACGTTGCCGGGCAGTGTGACCACAGATACCTTAATGCCGATTTTGCTGAACATCTGGCCGATGGCCTGGGCCACCTTTTCATCATTGGGATAACGGTCGTTGGTGGCATGGTAGGTCAGCGTGAATCCGTCAGGATAACCTGCCTCGGCAAGCAGTTTTTTCGCGGCGGACATATCGGCCTTGGGCGCCTCAAGACCGGGTACCCAGCCGAAGAAGCCCTGAGGCACAAGCTGTCCGGCCGGAACGCCCTGGCCGTCCATGATGCGCGCGATCAGCGCGTCGCGGGCGATGGCCATGGACATGGCCTGGCGTACCTTTCTGTCGCGCAGAGGATTCTTGCTGTCGGGACCCGCGGCGAAAGGGGAAACCTCACGGTCGTGATCCAGAGCCAGATACAGCACGCGGTTGCCGCTGGCTGATTCCAGCCGGAAGTTCTGGTTCTTGCGCAGCACGTTCAGGGAACTGGAGGGGACGTTTTCAATAAGATCCACATCCCCGGCCAGCAGCGCGGCCACACGGGAACTGTCGGTAGGGATAAAACGGTAGACGACTTTGTCCCATGCGGGTTTGCCGCCCCAGTAATCGGGATTGGCTTCCAGCACAATCTGGCTGTCCGGCTGCCAGGATACAAAGCGGTAGGGGCCGGTGCCGATAACGCCGTTTCCCTTGTCCAGATCCTGCGTGCGCGCCTTTTCCATGGCGGCGGGCATGATGCTGATGCGGCTCAGATAGTTGGGCAGCAGCGGAACAGGGGTTTCCGTGTGCAGCCGGACAGTCAGAGGATCGACGACTTCAATCTTCTTGATATCTTTTACAAAGCGCATGAACGAGCTGGGACTGTTTTCCGCCGCCATGGGGACGCGGCGGATGGTGGCGGCCACGTCTTCGGCGGTCAGGGGCGTGCCGTCATGGAATCTGACGCCGCTGCGCAGCCTGAATTCCCATGTGGTATCGCCGACCGGCGTCCATGAAAGAGCGAGAGCAGGGCGGATCTGCTGCTTTTCATCCTGATTGACCAGAGCGTCGTACATGTTGCGGGACATGGCGCTGTTCGGGCCGCCTACATAAAACACGGGGTCGAGCGAGGTGACCGGAGCGGCAAGGCCGATCCTGAGTTCGGCCGCAAGTGCCGGGCCGCTTCCGAAGGCGGCAAGAAGCGCTCCGAGGATAACAGCGCGCAGAGTTCCTTTCAGCATGAAAACCTCCGAATGTGGAAAGGCCGCGCGGCCCGGCGAGTGCCGGAATTCCGCTTGGAAAGTGATGATATTCGTGTTAGGTACGGAGATCGCATACCCGTGTCAAGGTGATTTCCCGATTCCGGGAAGCCTTCCTGCGGAAGTTCCGGGGATGTGTGGTGACGCCGGGAGCCGGGCGGGTGCTGCGGGCAGCGTGTCGGCCGATGCCCGGCTGTGGTCTGAAACATGAGAGAGTGTGTGTATGCTTGCCTATTTCATCCGGCGTCTGATGCAGGCCGTGGTCGTGCTGTTCGTCATGTCGCTGCTTGTATTCATGGGAGTGTTCGCGGTGGGCAACCCTGCCGACATTCTCATCAGCCCCCTGGCCACGCCTGAGGAATATGAGGCTGCCGTGCGCGCCTTGGGGCTGGATCGCCCCATGTGGGATCAGTACCGGACCTTTCTCGTCAACGCGCTGCACGGCGATCTGGGCAATTCCTTCGTGTTCAACCGGCCTGCGCTGGGCTTGATTCTCGAGCGCATGCCCGCCACGCTGGAGCTGGCGCTGGCCGCCGTGATCATCGCCGTGGCGGCGGGCATTCCCCTCGGGCTTGTCGCGGGGCTGAGGCCGGACTCGAAAGCGGCAAAGTCGATCATGACATTTTCCATTCTGGGGTTCAGCCTGCCCACCTTCTGGATCGGCCTGATGATGGTCATGCTGTTCAGCGTGTATCTTGGGTGGCTGCCCGCCACGGGGCGTGGAGAAACACGGCTTTTGTTCGGCGTGCCGGTGAGCTTTCTCACGCTCGACGGCCTGAAGCACATGCTGCTGCCTGCCGTCAATCTGGCCCTGTTCAAGATATCTCTGGTCATACGCCTGACGCGCGCGGGCGTAAGAGAGAACCTGCTGATGGATTACGTCCGCTTTGCCAGAGCCAAGGGTGTTTCCGAAGCGCGTGTTATCGGCGTGCATGTGCTCAAGAACGCGCTTATTCCGATTATCACTGTGGTGGGGCTGGAACTTGGCAATGTCATCGCCTTTGCTGTAGTGACGGAAACCATTTTTGCCTGGCCGGGCATGGGAAAGCTGATTATCGATTCCATCGGCGTGCTTGACCGTCCGGTTATCGTGGCCTACCTGCTGGTGACAGTGACCATGTTCATCGTCATCAATCTTCTTGTCGATTTTCTCTATTCCGCCGCAGACCCCCGCGTGCGTCTGGAGGATATGAATCAATGAATGCTCTTGCATCGGCGCGCTCATCCGAAGCCGTGGTCACGCCGTTTCGGCGTTTTGTCCGCAGCTTCATGGCCAGCAGACTGGCGGTGTCCGGTCTCGTTCTGGTGCTGGCGCTTGTGCTTCTGGCTCTGTTCGCACCCTTTATCGCGCCGCAGAATCCGTATGATCTCCAGCAGCTTGATTTCATGGACGGCAAACTGGCTCCCGGCAGTCAGAACATGGACGGAACGCTCACCTACTGGTTCGGCACCGATGATCAGGGGAGGGATTTGCTCAGCGGCATCCTGTATGGTTTACGGACCAGCCTGCTGGTGGGCGTAAGCAGCGCCTTCATCGCCCTGCTCGTCGGCGCGGCGGCCGGGCTGTTCGCCGCCTACAGGGGGGGATGGGCGGATACCCTGATTATGCGTGTAGTGGATATTCAACTGAGTTTTCCGGCTATACTCATCGCCCTGATCCTGCTGGCCATTCTCGGGCAGGGGGTGGACAAGATCATCATCGCCCTGGTTGTGACGCAGTGGGCCTATTACGCGCGCACGGTACGCGGCTCGGCTCTGGTGGAGAGACGCAAGGAATATGTGGAGGCCGCACGCTGCCTGGCACTCAGCCCTGCGCGCATCATCTTCCGGCATCTCCTGCCCAACTGTCTGCCCCCGCTTATTGTCGTGGTGACCATGCGCGTGGCCTACGCCGTGTCGCTTGAAGCCACACTTTCCTTTCTGGGATTGGGGCTGCCCGTCACCGAGCCGTCTCTTGGTCTGCTTATTGCCAACGGATTCGACTATCTGCTGAGCGGCGTGTACTGGATCAGCTTTTACCCCGGCATGGCCCTGCTGCTGCTCATTGTGGGCATTAATCTTGTGGGTGACCACCTGCGCGATATTCTGAATCCGAGGCTCCAGCAATGACCGTATCCGAAATCCATGTGACGGAAGGCGGCGGGCAGGGCGAGGCTCTGCTTGACGTCCGTGATCTGAAGACTCATTTTCTCACCCGGGCGGGCGTCGCCAGGGCCGTGGACGGAGTTAGTTTTTCCGTGACCAGGGGCAAGGTCATGGGGCTTGTGGGCGAGTCCGGGTCCGGCAAGTCCGTGACCGGTTTTTCCATTCTCGGGCTGGTGGACCCGCCGGGCCGTATCATGAGCGGCAGCATACGCTTTCTCGGCGAGGAACTGGTGGGGGCAAATCCTCGCCGCCTGCGCGAGCTGCGCGGTTCCCGCATCGCCATGATTTTTCAGGACCCGCTGATGACCCTGAATCCGGTATTGCGCATTGATACGCAAATGCTGGAAGCCATTACCAGCCATGATCCTTCGGTCTCCCGGAAAGAGGCACTGAATCGCTGCCGGGATGCGCTGGGACAGGTGGGCATTCCCGCTCCGGAGGCGCGCCTCAAATGTTATCCGCATGAATTTTCAGGAGGGATGCGCCAGCGTGTGGCCATTGCCATCGCACTGCTGAACAGGCCCGATCTGATTATTGCGGATGAGCCGACTACGGCGCTGGATGTGACCATTCAGGCACAGATACTCCATGAGGCGCAAAAACTCTGTCGTGAAACGGGAACTGGAATGATCTGGATTTCTCACGATCTGGCTGTCATCGCCGGGCTGGCCGACGAGGTCAGCGTTATGTACGCCGGGCGCATTGTGGAACAGGGGGCGGTGGACGCCGTGCTGGACAATCCCCGCCACCCGTATACACAGGGGCTTATCGGCAGCATTCCGAGCCGCAACCGGCGCGGCGTCCCTCTGCAGCAGATCCCGGGCATGACACCTTCTCTGCTGCATCTGCCGGAAGGATGCGCGTTCCGGGAGCGTTGCGATCGGGCCACGGAAACCTGCCTTGCCCAGCCGGAGATGCATGAGGACGCAGGGCGCATGGTGCGCTGTTTCTTTCCGGGGGGGATTCCCTCTGTCTCTCTTTCCTGTTCCGCCGCAGAAGGAGCTTCCGCATGAACAGATTCGCCGCATCCTCCGGGAAGGCACCGCTTCTTGATCTGCGGAGCGTCTCCCGGCGTTTTTCCAGACCGCTGGATCTCGCCGCGAAGATTGCTCGGGCGCTCGGCTCCCGCCAGAAGGAACAGGTCGTGCATGCCGTGGACGATGTTTCCCTGTCCGTGCATGAAGGCGAGGTGCTGGGACTGGTGGGAGAATCCGGCTGCGGCAAATCCACGCTTGGCCGCATGATGGCGGGGATTCTGTCTCCTTCCGAGGGGAAAATTCTGTATCGGGGAATGGACGTGAACACGCTTTCACCCGAGCAGCGGCGCGAGGCTGATCTGAAAATCCAGATGATATTTCAGGACCCTTTTGCCTCGCTCAACCCCCGCTACCGTGTGCGTGACATCATCGGAGAAGCTCCGCGCGTACATCGTGTGGTTCCGGCAAAGGAGATGGACGCCTTTCTTGACGGCATCATGCTCAAGGTTGGCCTTGATCCCGAATATGGCCAGCGCTATCCGCACCAGTTTTCCGGGGGGCAGCGGCAGCGCATAGGCATTGCCCGCGCGCTGGCCGTGCGGCCCGAGTGCATTGTGTGCGATGAATCAGTAGCGGCGCTGGATGTTTCCATTCAGGCGCAGATCATCAATCTTTTTATCCGACTGCGTGAAGAGCTGAATCTTACCTATGTGTTCATCAGCCATGATATTTCCGTGGTTGAACACATTTCCGATCGCGTGGTGGTGATGTACCTGGGGCGTGTGGTGGAGAGCGCGGATACGGAAGAGCTTTTTGCCCGTCCGGCGCATCCCTATACGCATGCGCTGCTGCGCGAGGTGCCGCGGCTGGATAGCCGGCATCAGAGCTTTCGCCCTGTATCCGGAGAAATTCCTTCGCCTCTTAATCCCCCGAGAGGATGCCATTTTCATCCGCGCTGCGAAAGGGCCATGCCGATATGCCGGGAGCAGGCGCCTGTTCTGCGGGAAATCGTCCCCGGCCACCAGGCGGCATGTCATTTGCTCTGATCAGCAGGGGATACGCCGCAAATGAACTGCTGTGCGGCATCGGACAGAGGGGGGGAGCTGTATCTCTGCCGTGAGTTCGAAGTTCGTTGCGGACAGTGAGAATCGGGATAAGTCCCGCTGAGCCTCACTCCGAAAGCATTTCTTCCTGAAGCAGATACCGAGCCGAACAGAGCGACATTGCGCCTGAAAGCAGGGGGCTTGCCGATATATCGGCAAGCCCCCTGCTTTCAGGTTGCGCAGAGGAATCAGTCTTCCTGGTATTCCCTGTCCCTGCGGCGCAGGATGACCACACGCTTCATGGCTCCTTCGCCGGAGCTTCGTGTCTGCACATCAGGGTCGTCCTGAAGACAAAGATGGATCAGACGGCGCTGGTAGGCACTGAGCGGCCGGGTAGACTGTGAACGCCCCGTGAGCTTGACTTTCTCCGCAAGGGAGATGGCCAGTTCCTGCAGGCGGGAATCCTGGCGGGAATGGTAGTCTCCCGCATCCAGCTGCAGACGGATCTGGGCGTCCATGGCGCGGGCGATCATGCGTGTAGCCAGATACTGCACTGCTGCAAGATTCTGGCCGTCACGCCCGATAAGCAGGCCGGTATCGGCACAATCCACCCGTACCTGAAGCCGATCCTCACTTACGTTAACTTCCAGGGCGGCGTCATCGGCAATGGATTCCACCAGCGCGTGAACAATATCCGTTGTCACCTGGACAAGCTTCTCCTGATCGAGTTCGGTAAGGGCCACGCGCGGGGGCAGATCATATCCGTCCTGTTCTGCGCTGTTTTCAGTTTCAGCCGCTTCACGGGAGATGTCGGCTTCCCCCCCCCGCCCTCTGCGCCCCTTGCGCCCGCGCTGTGCTTCCGAATCGGGGCCTGCCTGCGCCGCCTCGTTTTCTTGCGCCTCGTTTCCGTTATCCGCCTCGTCAGCGGACACACATGCGGACTGTCCGTTTTCACCGCCTTCCCGTTCGTTCCTGCCATTTCCCCTGCGTCCGCGCTTTTTCGGCCGCTCTTCCTGACCTTTTTGCAGCGGAGCCCGTTCCTGCCGTTCGGCATTGTCTTCCGCGGAATTCTCCTCAGCTGCGGAAGGTATTTCGGAATGGGGAGCATCGGTGGAAAGAGGGGTGTTTCTTTCTTTTCGATCACGGGCCGTGCGTCCAAGATCGGGCAGTTGGGCGCGCCGGGCATGGATACGGGCCTTGCGGGCGCCGACGATGCCGAAAATGCCGCTTTTGGCGTCTTCAATAATCTCGATTTCCAGTTTTTCGCGCGGGGCGTCATAGTAGGCGCAGGCGTCAGCTATGGCCGCATCCAGCGTTTTTCCCTGAAACTCCTTGAAATCGCTCATGGAGCTTTCCTCTTTAGTATGTCAGCCTGTGGATTATGCCTTGCGCAGGGTCCACCACTGCTGAGCAATGGACAGAATATTGTTGCTGAGCCAGTAGATCACAAGCCCGGCGGGGAAGTTGAGGAACATGACCGTGAAGATGACCGGCATCAGCATCATCATCTTGCGCTGGGTAGGGTCGCCCATGGCGGGTGAAAGCCATTGCTGCAGCAGCATGGTGGCGCCCATGACCAGCGGAGTGATATAATAGGGGTCACGCGCGGACAGGTCGGCCAGCCACAGCATGTCGGTACCGGGCAGATAGGTGATGAAGGAGGCGTGCCTCAGCGCGATGGAATTCAGCAGCGCCTGATACAGGGCAACAAACACCGGCAGTTGGATCAGAATGGGCAGACAGCCACCCATGGGATTGACGCCGTAGGTTTTATACAACTGCATCATTTCGCGGCTCAGCGCTTCCTTGTCCTTGCCGTGCTTTTCCTGGAGCTGCTTCATCATGGGCTGGATTTTCTTCATCTTTTCCATGGAAGTGTAGCTTTTGCGGGTCAAGGGCCAGAATACGATCTTGATGATGATCGTCAGCAGGATAATGGCTACGCCCCAGTTGCCCACAAGACCGTGCAGCCAGGTGAGAAGTTTGAGCAGGGGGACGGCGATTATGGTGAATATTCCCATGTCGATGGATTTGGACATGTCATTGGGCGCGGCCTGCAGCAGATCGCGATCCTTGGGGCCGAACCACCAGTCCGCATTCATGCTCACCGTCTGCCCGCCTGCCAGGTTGACGGCGGGCATCTCCACGGCGGCGCGCCAGACGCCTCCGGGCAGAATCCTGCCCTTGAATATGGCGTTTTCGGTCTTGTCCGGCGCGACGGCGGCCAGGAAATAGTTGCTCATGGTACCGGCCCAGTAGATGTCGCCGGTTTTCAGAATGCCTTCTTTTTCCAGATCCGCCGCGTCTGTCTCGCGCGAGAAGGAGCCTCCCATGTCCCAGGCCATGGACATGAGGTCATAATTGTTGCCTCCGCTCAGGTTGCCTGTGGCCAGAGTCCAGCTTACGCGGGCGGAGCTGCCGGACGCTCCGAGGGAGAGCTTTTCATTCATCAGATAGTTGTCGGCATTGAAACCGATCTCGCGGCGAATGCGGATACCGTCAAGCAGCCCCTCAAAGATCAGAGTTCCGCTTTTGCCTTCCTCAAGGAGGAGATCTCCGCCGCTGAAGGACCATTGTCCCTTGTTCCATGACGGCTGGCCGTTAATCAGCACCCCCATGGGTGACATGGCGGAAGCCGCCGGGCCGACCATCTCAAAGTCGGGAGAGTCCGGCTCCACGGTGGTGCGGTATTTTTTCAGGACGAAGGATTTGAGAATGCCGCCGCCGCTGTGGAATTCCGCACGGTACAGAGGCGTTTCCACAGTCACGACACGGCCTTCGGCGGGGGCGAAGGCGGGCAGGGGCGTTTCCACAGCGGGTGCTTGCGGCGCGCCCTGTTCGGCGGCCGGCATTTCCGCCGCAGGCTGAGGTGCCGGTTCCCTTTTGGGGAGCCAGCCCATAAATTCGGCAAGATACTGCCAGCCCACCAGCACGGCGAAACAAATGGCGGTGGCGAGCAAAAGACGTTTGTTATCCATGATGTTCCCGGTGCTCCGCGAGGGGGCGCTTGGCTGGGGTGATGATTGGGGGCGGTACGGGATCGAACCCTCCCGCCGATCCGGGGTGACAGCGCAGGATGCGCTTGACGGCTAGCCACAGCCCCTTCAGGGGGCCGTGCAGGGTAATGGCCTGAATGGCATAGCTGGAACAGGAAGGATAGAAGCGGCAGGAAGGGGGCAGCAGCGGCGAAATGCAGAGCTTGTAGACGCGGATGGGCAGAATGAGCACCCACTGTGCGAGATTCATGCATCGCCTCCGCAGCCGGAGGAAGAACCCGTCCGGGGACGGGAAAGCCCGGAGTCTTCTTCCGGCACGGATCGGCCAATCCGTGCAAGCAGAGGGGCAAGCTCCCGTTCCACAAGAGCGAGACTCAGCTTGTCCGCCCGCAAATGGCGCTTTGGCGTGACGACAATGTCCATGGCGGGCATTTCGTGTTGCCTCAAACGGAAGAAATCCCTGAGGACGCGCTTGATGCGGTTGCGCGCAACGGCGTTCCCGCATTTTTTCGATACCGCGAGGCCAAGGCGGCCTGCGGCAGTCGAGGCCGCACCGGCATGGACAAAAAGCACAAAATAACGCGTATGGTGGCGAACTCCACCATTATAACAGGCCGTATATTCCGACCTGCGGGTCAGTCTGCGCGTGCGGGGCCAGGTAAGCGACATGGCGCGACCCGGGTTCCAGGCATGAAAAGCCGCTTTTTAACAAAACAAGAGGGCCACGGAATCTCGGTCGCATGTGGCCCTGCTTGCTTTGCTGACAGGCTCCCTTCCGGGCTATGCCTGAAAAGCCAGACTAGGCGGACAGGCTCTTGCGGCCTTTGGCACGTCTGCGGTTGATCAGGGCGCGACCGTTGGGAGTGCTCATGCGGGCACGGAAACCGTGGGTACGCTTTCTGCTGATTTTGCTGGGCTGATAGGTTCTTTTCATGACGCACAATCTCCTTCAGAGTATCGGAACTGAGAGTTATATCCCCGGCATAGAGGCCCGTCAAGCTGAAATCCCCTCCATGCGGAAACGCGCATTGCATCCGGAACATGCGGGAAAACCGGATGTCTTGTCTGTTAACGCGGCCCTCTATCTGCCGAGGCTGCGTGTCGCGGGCACGGAAGGGGCGGGCATCGGCGGCGCGGCACTGTTGGCGGCAGGCGCGAGGACAGATGGCGAACGGGAAGCCGTGACCGGAGGAACCGGCTGGTCTGATGTCAGAGGAGAGGGCGTGGCGGAAGCGCCCTGCGGAGCCGTGCCCTCTCCTCCCTGTGCAGGGGTGGGTATATTCCGGGGAGCGGGGGCTGCCTGGGATTGCGCCGGGACCTTGTGTGTGACGATTCTGCCGGATGACGCGGGGGACGAAGCCCGAACATGGGTCCGGGAAAATTCCGGAACCCGTCTGCGTGCGGCCGGGTCGGGAGAAGGCCCCCATAACGGTCCCTCGCCCCGGGGAAGATAGGCTTGTTTCCTGCGGGCATAGTATTTCCAGATGGTCTGAATCTCACGCTCCATCTGACCCGGCACAATGCGTTTTTCCTGTATGCTCTGACCGGGGGCGGCCGGAACCGGGGAAAGGGCAGGCGATGCGGGAAAAAGGGCCGGTGCGGGGGCAGAGCCTGTGCTTGTCACGGGAGAAGGCGGCGCGGCCGGGACGCTTTTTGCGGGAGGTGCAGATACGGGCACAGGGGAAGCAGCCGGAGTGCCGGTTCCTGTCCTGATACCCAGGCGTCCCTCCTTCGCGGCGGGGATGGCAGGGTCTTCCGGGCGGCACAACATGGGGGTCAGCGATTTATCCATGGAGTCAAAGACGTAAATGCGCTGCATGCCGGGAGGAACCGGAGCGCGGGCCGCTCCCTGCGTCGGGGGTGTCGAAGGGGCCGGAGAGAGGGCGTCAGCCGTACGGCTTGCCGCTCCGGCGCCGGAGACAGGCCAGGACTCCAGGCAGATCAGAAGAAAAGCCGGCAGGGCAAGCCGCATTCCGCGGCGGAAAAGAGGGGGAAAGACGGAATCCATGACAACCTCGATGGCTTCACGCAGGGAATGACGCATTGTCCGCTGCATGGTTGGTATATCGTCCCTTTTCAGTTTTTCTTTATTGCCGCCTGCGGCCCGCTCCGGAGGGAGGCCGTGGAGCACTCGTTCAGAAGGCCGAATAGCCGCCTATGTCACAGCGGTCACGCAGGGCGGGAAGGGTGCGTTCCAGCAGTACGCCGTCGCTGTGCCTGGTATCGTAGCCGAAAGTGACCCGGATGCCCAGAGTGACGAACCGTACGGCGCGTTCCAAAGCGACGGGCAGGCTGTCGCCCTGAAGAAACGCGCCTGCCAGAACGCTGGAAAAGGTGTCTCCCGTGCCGGGGTAGAAAGCGGGAATCCAGGGGCTTTCCACTTTCCAGAACCTGTTCTGTTCCCGGTCGTAGGCCACGGCCGCGCAAAATCCTTTTCGTTCGGAAGGGGCGCTGGTGATGATGACCCGGTCCGGCCCCATGTCGGCAAGGCGGACAAGCTGAGCTTTGAGATCCTGCCGGGAAAGTCCGGGGCGGAAAGGTTCATTCAGCAGAAAGGCCGCTTCGGTGAGGTTCGGTGAGATGACATGGGCATGCCGGACAAGCCGGCGCATGGCTTCCACCATTTCCGGAGTTTGCGTGGGATCAAGAACGCCGTTGTCGCCAAGAACCGGATCCACCAGGGCAAAACCGCCCGGTCTGAGAAAATCGCGGATACAGCGTGCAGCGATCTCAAGCTGGCGCGGATTGCCGAGAAAGCCGGAATATACGGCGTCGAACTTCAGTCCCATGCTCTCCCAGTGATCGAGCATGGGGCCCATTTCACTGGTAAGATCATGAAAGGTGAAGCCTTCCACGCCGGAAGTCTGGGAAGAAAGCACTGCCGTGGGCAGCGGGCAGACCTGAACGCCCATGCTGGCGAGAATGGGGATGACAACGGTGAGGGAAGCCCGCCCGAATCCGGACAGATCGTGAATGGCGGCAACGCGTTGGAGAGGAACATCAAGCATGGCATGTCCTTGAAAGTCAGAGGAGGGGTAAAAGCCAGCCGAGAGCCGTGCCCAGGACAATGACCGCAAGCAGCAGCCGGACGGGACGTTCCGGCAGATGCTTCTGGCAGCGCGCGCCGGCATACATGCCCGCAAGGCCGCCCAGACCGAAAAGCACCCCCAGCGTCCAGTCGGGGCCGACGGAAAGGCCGGGGTACAGGGGGGCAATCAGCTCATAGATCAGCACGCCGCCGGTGGAGGTGACAAGCGTGCATAACAGGGTAGGGCCCGCTGTGACATGTACCGGAAGCCGGAAGCCGGAAACCAGAAAAGGCGCGAGGATGGAGCCTCCTCCGATACCGTAGATGCCTCCCGTCAGGCCGATGAGCAGCGTCAGCAAAAACACGGCGCGCAAGTCGCAGGCGTATTCTCTGCCCTGAAAGAAAAAACGGAGGCGGTGGAGACGCTGTTCCAGAATGACGGGACGGCTCCGGCCGGGAGCGTTCAGTGCGGCTCTTTCCCCGCGCAGTCCGATCACCAGGCGGGCTGCCAGAAACAGCAGCACCATGGCGGCGAATATTTTGAAGCGGGACGTGTCAGCCAGCCATTCCAGCCGGATAAGGGCTCCGATGAATACGCCCGGCAGACTGCCCAGCACGGCGCATGTCGCCAGAGGCGTCAGCAGGCGCCCTTCGCGGTAGTAGCGCCATACGCCGCCGGGGGCGGCAATGACGTTGAAAAGATGATTGGTGGCGCTGACCGAGGGGTTTGTGTAGCCGAGCGAAATTTGCAGAGGAAGCAGAAGAAAGGCCCCGGAAACTCCGCCCATGCTCGTGAGAAAGGAAACAGCAAAGGCCGCCAAGGGCGGAAGAAGAGGAAAAAGGCTGATTTCGGCCGTGGGAAAGTGCATGGCGACAACATACGCAAGGGGGACGGCTCGGGCAAGCGGAGGATTTGAAACAGTTCATGCGGGGATGTTCCCGGAGTCGAACAGAGCAGGACTCATCACTGCTCTCCACATCATAACGTGCTTTGCTTTTACGGCCGGGGGGCAGAGCCGTCCCCCCCCGGCGTCTCCACATGCAGCTCCGGCTTCGGGAGCGGAATCTGCAGGAAAAAAGAAGGGCGGATATAAACATTCTATTTGAATGTGGGGTCAAGACGAATCTTGACCGTATCCGGTAAAAGCGGCATAGCGTTTTTCGATGCCGCTTTTACATGCTATTTCGCAAGCTTGGCTTTCAGCTCTTCCGGCGTCAGATGTTCCAGCCGCGCCAGCCGGAACAGGTACAGCGCGGCTGAACAGCATAAGCCCACAATGAACCCGATCCAGAAACCTTTGACCCCCATGGCGGCCATACCGGGCAGCCCATGGAAACAAAGCATATATCCGACAGGAAGGCTGACCCCCCAGTAGGAAAGAAAGGCCACAATAAAAATGGCGCGTGTATCGTTATAGCCGCGCAGTGCGCCTAGTGTGACCATCTGGATGCTGTCCGGAATCTGATACAGCGCGTTGTAGAACATGAGCATTCCAGCCAGTGCGATAACCTCTGGCGTATTGTTGTATACCCGTGCAATGGGAAAACGGAACAAATAGAGAAGCAGCGCCGTGCCGCAGGCAATGAACACTGCCATCCACAGGGATGTCATGCGTGCGGTGTGGGCTTCCTCAATATTTCCCTGGCCGAGGCGCAGTCCTACCCTGATAGTGGTGGCTGTGCCCAGCGAAAGCGGCAGCATGAATACCAGCCCGCTGACATTCAGGGCGATCTGGTGCCCTGCCACGGCGATGGTGCCGAGGGGGGCAATGAGCAGAGCGATGATGGCGAAACTGGAAGTTTCCACCAGCATGGCAAAGGCTCCGGGCAGTCCGATCCTGCCGATCCGTTTCATGATTTGCGGCGCCGGGGCTTCAAGGCGGATTGCGCGGGGATTGAGGCGGCGTACGGAAAAGCTCAGTATGAAACACATCAGCCAGCAGACCACGGCTGTGGCCACGCCGCAGCCCACGCCGCCCAGGCGGGGCATGCCGAACTCGCCAAAGGCGAAGATCCAGTTCAGCGGTGCGTTGACGCACAGACCGATGATTCCGGCGACCATTGCCGGGCGGGTACGGCCATGGCCCTCGAGATAGGCGCGCTGCGCACCGTACAGCATGAAGCCGGGTACTCCCCAGACGACCGCGTGCAGATAACGCGCCGTAATGTGGGAAAGCGCGGGGTCAATGCCTTTCATTTCGGTAATGTATCTGGATACGCCATAAAAAAAGAGCATCTGCAGAGCGGACAGGGCCATGGCCAGCCATGCCCCCTGACGCAGAAAACGTCCCAGACCCTCCTTCTGTCCTGCGCCGATGGACTGCGCCACCAGAGGTGTGATGGCCATGAGCAGACCAAGCCCGAACAGTGTGCCGGGTATCCAGAAGGAGCTGGCGACAGCCACGGCGGCCATATCGGTATGGCTGACCCGGCCGGCGACCACGGTATCCACGAAGCCCATGGACGTCTGGGCGAGTTGGGCCAGGAAGACGGGAACGGCCAGTACGACGAGGGTACGCGCTTCGCGCGGATTGAAGTGCTGCTGCATAACCATCAAAGTTCCTGAAAGTTTGTGATGAACTTTTCAGTCTATAAAAATTTTTTTTTATAGTCAATGACGCCTTTCATCACTCTGCTGCAGAACAGAGCTGAGAATTTTCCCGATTTCCGGCGGAGCGGGCGCAGCGAGCTTCGGGTGCCCTTCCCTGCAGGCAGGAAGCCGGCATCCTGGGGGGGGAGAACGGAAGAAATGTCACGCGGGGCGGAGCCTTTGGGCGGCGGAGCCGCGCGAAGGCGCAGGCGATCCGGCTGTGGATGCATGATGCCTTTCCCCGTGCGGAACACGGGCTGTCCTTGCGGCAATGAATATTGTCATCTGTGCGGAACAAATCATATACCCCCCGCAACGCCGTCAATGCGGCTGCATGACAAAACCATAAACAAAAATAAGATATAATATTGATATAATATGCGGATAGTATATTGACATGTTGGTTTTTTTGTTATGATGCAATATCATTTTTTTATTTTTTGTAATATATTAAGAGAATATATTGCATGGTTTCGAAAATGAGAAAAACGCCACTCGGATGCCTTTTGATCTTTCATTCAAAAAATATATTTATATTATTATCCCTGTCCCGAGGGTAAAAATCGGAGCATTATCCTGCTAAAATCGAATAGCCGAACCTGACCCGTAATGGACGCCATATGCAGGATAGCCGTAATGGGCGGCAATCAGGATACGTGTACCATGTATAGGGTATGCATATATCATACTGTGAACGATTTGATTTCCTTGTGTGCAAAAATGGATATCTGCCGTACAGGCTGTGTATTTTTTCTTGACATCAAGACCATGCCGGAGGAATAAACACGCATAAAGTATTGTATATTCTCCGCTGGAAGGAGGGGGTTGTGAATAGACACTATATCAATATCCTGTCCATCTTCTTTGTCTCTCAGATCATAAACTGCATTGTGCAGTGGTTTCTGATGAAAGATTCCAGCGGATGGATGCCGGGTTTCGGTCTCGCCGTTCTGGTGACGATTGTCGCTGCCGTTTTGATAAGGCTGGAGTTCAGAAAGCGGGATCGGACGCTTCTGCGGCTGATCAGAGCATCTGCTGAAGATGGGGAACTGGACAGGAGCATGATCCGGCCGGGTGATCCCGTGGATGAAGCCGTATGCCGGGCCCATACGGCCTCTCTTGAACGGTGCCACTGGTATGAGAGTATTCTGAACACGATTCCTTTCGGCATTTCCGTCACGGACATGGAAATGCGCTGGACTTTCTGCAATGATGCCGCGCTCGCATCCATGAACAAAAAGGCTGGCGAATGTCTGGGACGTCATTGTTCCGAAAAAGGCGGCAACCTGTGCAATACGCCGGACTGCGGTATTGAACAGCTGCGCAGAGGCGTCACGCGTCTGACCAATACGTTGCCTTCCGGTCGTACCATGCTGCTGGATCTGCATTATCTGCTTGATCGAGCGGGAAACCGTATCGGACATGTGGAAGTCTCCAAGGATATCACGGAGGAAACGGCTCTTCGACGTGAAGCGCGCGAAGCCTCCCGCCGCGGGCGCCAGGAAATCGTGCAGCGGCTTTCCGCCGCGGGAGAAAAGCTGCGGGATGCGGCCTCCACGCTTATGGGTGAAATAGGGCAGGTGAAGGAACAGACCGTGCAGGCTTCCAGCCGTCTCGTTGAAACCGCCACGGCCATGGAGGAAATGAATTCCACGGTGCTGGAGGTCGCCAAAAATGCCGAAGACGCGGCGCATGCTTCCTTGACTGTCCACAATGAGGCCGAAACCGGAGCCCGCGCCATGGAAAGAACCGTTTCAGGCATGCAGAGCGTGCAGGCGCGCTCTCTGGGGCTGAAGGAGGATATGCTCTCGCTGGATGTTCAGGCCCGGGGGATAGGAGAAATTTTGACCATCATCAGGGATATCGCGGATCAGACCAATCTGCTGGCGCTGAATGCGGCCATTGAGGCTGCCCGGGCCGGTGATGCCGGCCGCGGTTTCGCTGTAGTCGCCGATGAGGTGCGCAAGCTGGCCGAGAAGACAATGTCCGCCACCCACAAGGTAGACGAGGCAGTCGGTGCTATCCAGACCGGGACGGACAGCAGCGCCCAGACTGTGCAGGACGCGGTTGAGGCCATTGATGAGGTAACCGGGCAGGCGCAGCAGTCCGGTGAGGCTCTTGTCCATATTGCAGGGCTGGCCAATGATTCCAGCAGTCAGGTGCAGGCCATAGCTGCCGCGGCGACGGAACAGTCCGCCGCTTCGGAGGAAATCAACCGCAACGTGGCCGATATAAGCAAACTGAGCCACAATATAACGCAGTCCATGGAAGTCGCCGCCGAAGAGGTGACGGAGATACTCCGGCAGGCTCAGAGCATATATGATGTGCTTGAAAGCATACGCGGAGAGCTTGAACGTGACAATGCCGATGCCCAGGCGGGAACGGACATGGCGAACTGAGCCGGAAACACGTTGTTTTCCCTGCCATTGCGATGGATATGCCGCCGTTTTGAGCTGGCCGGGGATGTTCCGTTTTTTTCGGTGAAAGAGAGGGGGCCGGGCAATCTTCCCCGGGCGGCACTCGTGGAAGCCGTGAGAGGCTGCATCCGGGACAGCCCCGGTTTGCCGGGGGCGTTCCGGATGTTGACAGCCTTGATTCATATCGGTGGGAATACATCTCCGCCATGTGCGTCGTATATGACGATGGCAGGAAACTTGTCCACTGTCAGGCGGCGTATCGCTTCCGGTCCGAGTTCCGGGTAGGCGATGACTTCCGCCGCCGTGATATGGCGCGCCAGCAGCGCGGCTGCTCCGCCCGTGGCGCCGAGATATACGCCGCCGTATTTCTGCAGCGCGGCGCGCAGCTCTGCGCTTCGTTTTCCTTTGCCCATGCTGGCGGCAAGACCAAGGGCATAGAGCCGGGGTGCATAGGCATCCATGCGATAGGAAGTGGTCGGACCGGCGGAACCGATGGGCAGACCGGGCGGCGGGGGCGTGGGGCCGACGTAGTAGATGACAGCCCCGTCCAGTTCAAAGGGCAGGGGAGCCCCCCGGTCCAGTGCTTCGATCATGCGGCGATGGGCCACGTCGCGGGCGGCAAAGATGATGCCGGACAGCGTGACCCGATCCCCGGCCTTCAGCTTCTGCAAGTCTTCATAATGCAGGGGCGTAGTCAGATGAATGGCGCTCATAGACAGATTTCTCCTCGCCGGGCGGCATTGCACTGGATGTTGACCGCCACGGGTAGACTGGCGATGTGACAGGGACGGAGCAGCAGGCGCACTCCGAGGCAGGTCCGGGTTCCGCCCAGCCCCCCCGGGCCGATGGGCATCCGGTTGATGGCATCAAGCAGCTCCGCTTCCAGCGCCGCCGCATCGGGGTCGGGATTGGGCATGTCCAGAGGCATGAGCAGAGCCTTCTTGGCAATGGTCGGAGCGAGATCGAAGGTTCCCCCCACCCCCACCCCCACAATGATGGGCGGGCAGGGATTCGGCCCGGCCTGCCTGACCGTGTCCAGCACAAAATCCCTGATTCCGCTGATTCCTCTGGATGGCGCGAACATGGCGCAGCGCGACATGTTTTCCGCTCCGCCGCCCTTGGGCAGGAAACGGATGCGCAATCCATCGCCGGCCACCAGATCAAGGTGCAGAGATATAGGCGTATTGTCGCCGGTATTGGCCCGCGTCAGGGGATGGCACATGGAATTGCGCAGGTATCCGCTGGCATAGGCGTTTCGTGTGGCGGTCTCCAGCGTGGCCTGGAGTCCCGCGCCGTCAATTCTGGCGTCTTCTCCCATTTCCACGAAAAAGACCGCCGTGCCGGTATCCTGACAGAGGGGAAGGCCCGTTGCTTCCGCATAGTCGGCATTGGCCAGCAGTTGCCGCAGGATTTCCCGCCCTTGCACGGAGCTTTCTTCTGCGAGGGCGCTTTGCAGCGCGGCCCGGACATCGGAGGGCAGAGAGCGGGAAACGGAAAGAATCAGAGCTTCGACGGCCTGACGCAAACGTTCGGCGGATATTATGCGCATGGTGAAATCTTCATATGATAAGGAGTTGGCGGATTCTTTTTTTATGCCGGGAGAGTCGCTGTGGCTGACCGCCGGCATCAGGGAAGAAAGACCTGCGTCGATCCACGGTGTTCCGGCCGACAGATGCGCCCGGTCGAAAAATGTCTGAGGGCATGCCCGCGTGAGCCAGCGACACAGAAACATCATGGGATTGCATCAGAAATTCCTTTATGGAGCGCCCCTTCTCCTGGTTGCTGACAACACGGCCAAGCCGACAACGTTTTTCCGCATCCCTTCCTTTCGGGGGGATGCCAGCGGATTGAAGCATGCCGTGACATGACAGATTGGAAAAAAGGGAATTCCGGCTTGCCGGAATTCCCTTTGAATACAGTACGGATCCGAAAGAAGAATCCGCAGCGCCCACAAGGTTATGTTGAACGGAATCGCACGGGAGATTTTTGTATGAATGGCGCGCACAGAGGTTGCGGCATTACATGCTGGAACAGTTTGCAATTGAAAATATCTGCCGGTCAGTTCCTCTCCGCGGCATTTACTCCTGAAGCCGGATCCGAACGCCACAACTCAAGTGATATCTCCGGATATCGGGGCTTCATGGCAGAGTCTCGCTGTGCCTGATTCCGCCCCGCATTGCGCTTTCTCCTCACTGCGGGCGCGGAAAAACCTACTTTACGGCTTCCTTGAGGGTCTTGCCGGGAGTGAACTTCACCACAGTGCAAGGAGCGATTTCAATTTCCTTGCCGGTACGGGGGTTACGACCCTTGCGGGCGGCACGCTTGGTGACCTTGAAGCTGCCGAATCCGGTAAGCGTGATGGAGTCTCCGGCAGTAAGGCATTCGGTAATGGCTTCGATAGTGGCATCCAGCGCGGCCTCGGACTTGGCTTTGGTGGGCAGACCGGATTTCGCGTAGATTTTGTCGACGAGCTCGGCTTTGGTCATCTTACTTTCTCCGTTAGGCTAGAAATTGTGCGCGTTTCAGCGCCTTTTCTTTCTAGGGGGCGTGCAGGGCAATGTCAAGCGATCCTCCTGAATTTTGCCTAATTAACAGGAAGTTGGATTAAAAAACCAGGTAAGCTCATGCCGGTTGCATGAGAGATGCAGAAGACGTGAGCCGGGGAAGGCCGCGAAGGCCCGAGCGGATGCATGATCCGTTTCTCCCTGGAATTTCAGGGTACACAGAAAACGCCGTGCCGCCCCATGTTCGTGCCACAGGCGGACCAGATCAAGCAGGCGGCCGGGATAGCAGGCCATGTCGGAAAAGAGCCAGTCCACCGTCCCGGTCATATCGGGGGAGAGGGAAAAGCTGCTGCCCCTGCACCAGTCCACTCCGCGCATGTTCATGACCCCCGGGGCAAGGGGCGCTTTGTCCACCGCGAACACATGCGCGCCAAGCGTGCCGAGCACCCAGCTCCAGCCTCCGGGAGAGGCTCCGAGATCAAGGCACAGTTCGCCGGGGGCCGGGCGTTCGCCCAGCAGCGTGAACGCCTCCCACAGCTTGAGGTAGGCGCGGCTGGGCGGGTTGAACCTGTCTTCCTCAAAGCGGACTTCTCCGTCCGGAAAGGGGGATGAGCAGCGGGCGGAGAGCAGGAGCAGGTCACGCTCCCACAGCGTCCATGCGCCCAGTGGGGAAACGGGGACATTTTCCCCGAAGGCCAGCGGGCGGGCCTTGACCGGAGGCAGATGTTCCGCAATGAGCGCCGTGCGGCGGTACAGATCCACAGGGTGACAATGCCAGTTGCGCTGAATGCCCCTGAGCTGGCGGGCGGCGTCTCCTACCGAGGCGATGGGCAGAAAGAACGGTTCCAGCCAGATATTCTGGGCCCAGGCGGCTGGGATGGGCGGCGCGGAAGAGACAAACAGACGCTCACGCCGCTCCGTGACGCAGCCGGGCTGACGCATTTCCAGCTCGTCGGCGAGTTCTCGCTCAAAGCCCCGGGCGGCAAGATAAACGGCGGCGGGGCGTTTTCCCGGGGGAGGCGTATCCCTGGTCATGGAAGCTCCCTGCGGCTTTTGCGTCCGCCCTGTGCGGCTTCGGGAAAGAGCTGGGCGGCAAGCTCACGCAGCTTGTATTTCTGAACCTTGCCGTTGGCGGTCTGGGGAAATTCCTCCAGCATGGCGATATAACGGGGGATCTTGTGCCAGCCGATATGCCCACGGCAGAAATCCCGCACATCCTCGGGACGCACGGTGCAGCCCGGACGGGGAATGATGAAGGCGCCCACCTCTTCCCCGTAACGGCGGGAAGGCACGCCCACCACCTGCACGTCGCGCACTTCGGGCATCCCCATGAGGAATTCCTCCACTTCACGGGGATACACGTTTTCTCCTCCGCGCAGGATCATGTCCTTGAGGCGTCCGGTAATCCGCAGATAGCCCGACTCGTCCATGACGCCGAGGTCGCCGGAGTGCAGCCAGCCCTCCTGGTCAATGGCCTGAAGCGTGGCCTCGGGCATACGGTAGTATCCCTTCATGACATTATAGCCCCGGCAGCAGATTTCTCCGCTGACGCCGGCCGGAAGTTCCTCATTTGTGTCGGGATCGCGGATGGTTACCTCAATGCCCGGCATGGCGCGCCCCACGGTGGAGCAGCGGTGTTCGATTGTTTCATCGGTCGTGGTCATGGTCATGACCGGCGAGCCTTCGGTCAGACCGTAGGGGATGGTTATTTCCCGCATGTTCATTTCGTCCACCACGCGTCTCATGAGCGGTTCCGGGCATACCGCGCCGCTCATGATGCCCGTGCGCAGCGACGAGTAGTTGAAGCGCCGGAAAAGCTTGTGTTCGACAATGGATACATACATGGTCGGCACGCCGTACAGGGCTGTGCATTTTTCCTGCTCCACCGCCTGCATGGCATGTACCGGCGAGAATGTTTCCAGTATGATCATGGCCGCGCCGTGGTTTACGCAGGCCATGACACCGAGTACGCAGCCGAAGCAGTGGAAGAGCGGAACGGTGATGCAGACCCGGTCGTCTCCTCCGAGCTTCTGGTTGCGGCCAATCCAGTAGCCGTTATAGCCTATGCCGGTGTGGGTCAGCATGACTCCCTTGGGAAAGCCCGTAGTCCCCGAAGTATACTGCATGTTTACCACGTCGTCGGGCTTTACTCCGGCCTTGCGTTCCGCGTAATCCTTCTTGTCCACCGCGGCGCTCAGTTCCACGATTTCCGGAATGCTGTACATGCCGCGATGACGTTCCTCTCCGAGAAACATCACCCGTTTCAGGGAGGGAAGCTGCCCGCTGTGCAGTTCGCCGCGCGGCTGCGTACGCAGTTCGGGCACCAGCTTGTACAGAGTGGCTACGAAATCGTGATCGCGAACGCCGTCGATAATGAAAATATTTTCGCATTCCGACTGCCGGAGCAGGTAAAGCAGTTCACTGTCCCGATAACTGGTATTGACCGTGAGCAGCACCGCGCCGATGCGCGCAGCGGCGAACATCAGCTCCACCCAGTAAGGCACGTTGGTCGCCCATACGGCGACCTTCTCGCCGGGAGCGACGCCCAGGGCCATCAGGCCGCAGGCGAGTTCGTCCACGGAACGGGCGAAGTCACGCCAGGAGCGGCGTACGCCCTGATTGAAGTAGACAAGAGCGTCCCGCTCGGGATAGCGGGCCACGGTTTCGTCAAGTATCTGCCCCAAGGTGCGGGCCGGGGAAGGAGAGTCGTTCATCAGAAATTCCCTTATGGTTTGAAACCTCCCCCCTTCAGGGGAAAAAGATCTGTTGGCAAAACGGCGGGGCCGCTGAAATCCTTTTTTGCAACTCCTCCCGTCAGGGAGGGACAATCCGCATGCCCCCCGTCTGTCGGCTGCGGAGTCAGTCGGCGGATGGAGGGTGACCGCGGATAAAAGATGCATGCGCTGTCCGTCCTTATCCGCGGGAGGCCGCCCGATTCGGCTGGATCGGCTCAGAAAGCGCGTTCGGAAACAGAAACGTCACGGGACAGAAGAACGAATAAAATATTTTAGCAGGCATGACAGTGGCCCGGCAAGGGGAAAATATGCGCTTCCACCCGGGGGGGCGGGCTTTCCGCCGTCCTGTCCGGGCCTCTTGCGCCGGACGTGAGACGTGGTAGAGTCATGCCATGGAAAAGGACACGGCGGCAGCAGAGAGCAGAAGTATTTTCATTGTGACGGGGCGGGTGCAGGGTGTGGGGTTCCGGCCCCATGTGTACCGGGTTGCCTTGAGCTGCTGCCTGTGCGGTTCGGTACGCAATACCGATCGCGGTGTGCGTATTGAAGTGCAGGGAGCGGCTTCCTCCATTGAGAGGTTTGCCCTGCGCCTTCGCGCCGATCTTCCTCCCCTGGCGCGGATATCCTCGCTGGAGCGGGAAGACGTTCCTTTCGACCCGTCCCTGCCGGAAAGCTTTGTCATTGAGGAAAGCGCGCCCGAGGGAGGGGCGAAGGGGATTCTGGTCAGCCCGGATATGGCCATGTGCGGCAGATGCCTTGCAGACATGCTCGACCCTGCCGATCGGCGGTTCGGCTATGCCTTCACCAACTGCACGGACTGCGGCCCGCGTTACAGCATTACCCGTTCGCTGCCGTATGATCGCCCCTTCACCAGCATGGCCTGTTTTCCCCTGTGCGCGGATTGTCGCGCCGAATACGGGAATCCGCTGGATCGCCGCTTTCACGCCCAGCCTGATGCCTGCCCCGTGTGCGGGCCGGAACTGTGGCTGGACTGGGGAAGGATTCCTCCGGAAGAGCGCGGCGCATGGGGCGGGACCCCTCGCGGAAATTTCGCCGTCAGCGCGTTGCTGCTGGCTCTGGGAAGGGGACGCGTGGCGGCGGTGAAGGGGATAGGCGGTTTTCATCTGGTATGCGACGCGTTCAGCGCGGACGCAGTGGCGCTTCTGCGCGAACGCAAGAACAGACCCCGCAAGGCGCTGGCGATCATGGCGGCCTCCCTCGAGGAGGCGGAAAGGCTGGCGTTCATCGACGGCCCGGCCCGGGAGGCCCTGCTGTCCGCGGCCCGCCCTGTTGTCGTCTGCCCCCGCCGCCCCGGCGAAGTGCCGGACATGCTGGCTCCGGACGGCAGCACCATCGGGATCATGCTGCCGTATGCCCCGCTTCATCATCTGCTGTTTCATCCGGAGATACTGCCGGGAAATCCGCCGCTGTTCCGCGCCCTGGTCATGACATCGGGCAATGCCGGAGGCGAGCCGATTTGTCTGGGCAACCGGGAAGCCCTTTCCAGGCTCGGGGACATTGCGGATCTGTTTCTGTTCCATAACCGCGACATCCTGGTGCGGGTGGACGATTCCGTCATGCTGTCCGATCCTCCGCGCGCCGCCGGGCGCAGGGAAGCTCCTCCCCGCATGCTGCGCCGGGCGCGCGGCTTTGTGCCGCTGCCGCTGCCGCTGAAGGGGGATGTCCGCCTGCCTTCCGTGTTCGCTGCGGGGGCGGACCTCAAGCATACGTTCTGCATCACGCGCGGCGCGGATGCCTTCGTCAGCCAGCACGGGGGAGATCTGCACCGCGCCGGGGCGGCGCAGTTTTTCGAGGAAAATCTGGGGCATCTGGAAAGACTGCTGGAAAGCGGGCCTGTTGCCGTGGTCCGGGACGCTCACCCCGATTATGTGTCTTCCCGTGCGGCCGAAGCGTATGCCGACGCGCGGAATATACCCCTGTACACGCTGCAGCACCATGCCGCGCATATCTTCGCCGTGCTGGCGGAGAACGGGCACGTCGCCCCTGCGCTCGGGATCGCCCTGGATGGTGCGGGGTACGGGCCGGAAGCCGAAGGGCGTTCGAGCGTATGGGGAGGGGAACTGATGCTTGTGCGGCCCTCCGCCGGAGTGTGGCGAAGGATGGGAAGGCTGCGGCCTTTCCTTCTGCCCGGCGGCGATGCCGCATCCCGCGAGCCGTGGCGTTCCGCCGCTTCCCTGCTGCGTCACGCGGGGCATGATACGTTGTTTTCCGGGCTTCCCTGGCTGCGGAATCCGGAACTGGCCGCGCTGCATCCCCGGCTCATGGAGATGTGGACGCGGCGTGTGAACTGCCCGGCCACGTCCAGTTGCGGCCGGCTGTTCGATGCCGTTGCCGCTCTGTGCGGCCTGTGCGAACGCATGACCTATGAGGGACAGGCCGCTCTGCGGCTGGAGGCCGTACAGGATTTCTCCGAAGACAGGGCGTTTTCCCTGCCCCTGCGTGAAGCGAAAGGATGGGACGGCGAGGCGGAAAGGACTCTGCTGGAGCCGGACGTATGGGCCATGTTTGCGGAGCTGGCGTGGGCGCTGCGCGGGGGACTGGGGGCGGGAAGGGCAAGCCGTCGCTTTCATCGGGGGCTGGCTGTCGGACTGGCCGCGTGGGCGCGCGCGGCGGCGGACGAAAGCGGTGTTGAAACCGTGGCGCTGGGGGGCGGGGTGATGAACAATGCCACGCTGGCGCGCGAACTGCCTGAAGAACTTGCGGCTCTTGGACTGAAGCCTCTGCTGCCCCGCGCCTTTCCGGCCGGGGACGGGGCGGTTTCTCTGGGGCAGGCGGCATGGCTGGTCTGGCGCGGACAGGGGAGGAACGGTGCCGCCGCTGCCCCGGCAGGGAGTGCAGAGCTGAAGCCGGCTCCGCCCGATTCCGCCGCGACGCCCGAGCTGCCGTGAGTCACCTGCGGCATACCTTCCGGGTTCAGGTGTGAAGCCTGCGGGACGGAATACAGGGACAGGCGGATATTTTCAATTGAGGAATGCTTCAGTTTGCCGTTCCGTCTTCCACCAGCGGATGGTGGGCCGAATATTCCATGGCCCGGCCGTGGCACACGGCGCAGTTTTTCCTGCTCCCGAAGGGCGCGGCCAGGTGCTGGTACTGTATGGGCGGGATATTGTCGAGGTTTTCCGTCAGCGGATTCCGGGCCGGATACACGGCATGGGGCGCGCCGTGGCATGTGGTGCAGCGCACCATGAGCATGTCATCCCTTCGTTCGGCGTACAGCCCTCCGACGCCTTCGGCGGCGGGTGTCCACCTGTTGAAGGCGGATGCCGTGCGGAGGTCGGGGCGTGCCATGAAATCGTGGCAGCTCGTGCAGTCGGGTTCCTGAATCCAGGGCAGGCGTCCGTCCATGTCAGCCACGGGCATGAAGCGCGGTTTAATGGCGGCCATGGCTGCTGCGGCCGGCATCTGTCCGGCTTCCCTCTCGGCCTTGAGCAGAGCCAGGGCATGATCTTCCATGACTCCGTGGCAGCGTGTGCAGTCAATGCCGCGTTCCGTATGGAAATCGCGGGCAAACAGAGGCCGGGGCTGCTCATCCGGAGCCTTTTCCGCGCGTCCCAGCGCGATATGGCAGGTCATGCAGGCGTTCGCGCCCATATCGGTCAGATAGGGGGCATGCCAGCCGTGGAGCGCGGCGGAAACGCTCATGCCCCGCCCCGCCTTTTCCCCTTTGTCCGTGGAGGTCAGGCCGTCATGGCAGGATCGGCAGGCGACGATTTCTCCTCCGGCATACCGCTCCAGAAAACGTGTGCCCTGATGCCGATCGTGCGCTTCCAGAATGGCCGCTCCCGCATTGTCATGGCAGTGGGCACAGCCGAAGCCCGGAGCCGTGGCCAGTACGGCGGCGCTTTCCGCAAGCGGTGTTCCGTCCTTGTCCATAGCCCGCAGGATAACCACCTGATAGGGATCAGACATCTCTCGCCTGCCGGGAAGCGGAATGGAGGCTTGAAACCAGGAATCCTCCACGGAGAGCATGCGGCCTCGCGGCGCCGGGGAGTGTCCCCGTTCTTTTGCAGATGCAAGCTCCCATGTGACGGTGACATTTTCGGTCACGAGCCGGGGGAAGGGCGGGCCGCGCCGGATGAGCTGCGCGATGATTTGCGGTTCGGCATAATCCAGCGTCCACACGTCATCCGGCGCTGAACTCTGGTAAAAGCCCTGCAATCCTGCGGCGGACAGCACATATTCGGATTCCGCAGCATCTTTGTGGACGGAGGAAGAGGCAGATGAGGAGGACGGGGACAGCACGGGAACGGGTGCCGCGTCCTGTGCTCTCAGATTGCCCAGCACTGCGCCGGGGTCATTCTGTCCAAGAGAAGCTGTGCCGTCCTGTCCGTTCATGCCGGAAATAAAGTCCGCATTTCCGGCGCGCATGCCGGATGACACGAGCCAGACCAGACTTGCCAGAAACAGGAGCAGTGCGGTCACCCAGGCCGCCAGAGCCGGAACACCGCGCAAATGTGAAGAGTCGGGACTGTTCATCGGAAAATTCCTTTATGGTTTACTCTTTTCAGTTTGCAGAAGGCGAAGTGCGGGGTTTGAAATACTCCGCTCCCGGAATCGGCCCGGGCCGGTGGGAAGCTTCCGCCTGTTTCAGATAGACGACCAGCGCGTCGCGGTCAGCCTGGCTGCCCGCAAAGGGCGGCATGTATTCCAGGCGTTTCCCCTGCCCCTGGAGCTGGGCGGCGAGGCCCTCCGGCGTCAGGCGCGCGGTGAGGGGAAGAATGTCGATGCGCGGGCCGCCCAGCCCATGGCAGGTGTTGCACTGCTGAGCGAACAGCAGCGCTCCCCGCGTCAGGCTGCCATTCAGGCGAATGACCTGCGCCGGGGGCGCTGTATCCGAGCCGGCCCCGGTCATGTCGTCGAACGCCCTGAGCCAGCCGGACACGGACGCGGCACCTTCCGATCCGGCGCGCTCCGCCTGCGCGACGGAAACGCCATTGGAATAGATCACTCCTTCGACAATCCAGGGGCGGCGTCCTGTTTCGCGTATCCATTCGAAACTGCCCGTCAGCATCAGCCCCGCGCACAGAATCAGCACCGTCAGGGGCCTGCGCAGATGGTCGGATTTGACAAATGCCAGCACCCCGCCCAGAAAGACCGCAGGCAGAATCCACCCGTATGTTTTCACAAAAGGATGAATATCGGAGGTGCGCCTGAGTATGGCATCCTGGCGATCGGGAGGCAGTGCGGCGAAATACCATGCGGAACCGGCCAGAAGCAGGAAAAAGGGGAAGATGATCCATTGCGCTCCGGAACGGATCGCCAGCCGTCTGACTGCTTCGTCGCGGATGCGGGAGGCGGTGAACAGGGCGAACATGCCGGCCAGCATCAGACTCAGAGCCAGACGGAAAACCAGACTGGGCAGGAATGTGGGATTGAAGAAGGCGTCCCATACATCTCCGGAGGAGGGCCCCTGCCCCGGAGTAAGCATGAAGGTGATGATTCCGTTGATCAGCACAAGGGATATGACCCCCGCGGCGGCGTAGATAAGGCCGATGCGCCTGTGGGTTTCGGGCGGCATGGAGCCTTCGCGGGTCAGGCGGCAGGTGGAGCAGTAGGCCAGAAGAGATACCACTTCAAGGAGAAAGAAAAGCCATTCGGCAGCCCAGAAAAAGACGAAATTATGGATGAGGAACGACGTGGCCCCGGGATTCACTGCACTGATGGAGAACCAGATGCCCACACCGCTGAGTGCTCCGAAGACCATGGTCACGAGCAGGAAAAAGCGGGTATGGCGTTCCAGCCAGAGCAGCAGCTCCGGCATATGTTGCCGGCGGGCGCGATACTCCGTCCAGACCAGATGGATGCCGCCGCCCACAGCGAACTGGGCGATGAACACATGCAGCACCGACACAACGGCGATGAGCAGCCCCGAGCTGATGCCTGTGAAATGCCAGACGGGATATTCCATGTCAGTTCTCCTCCTTTCCGAGGGGCGAGATCGTTCCGGGGCTGTTCCGGAAGGCGCGCAGTACAACCCTTGCCAGCCAGAGCAGCACGGGAACGATCAATACCGCGCAGATCAGGAACATGGTCAGAGCGGCTGTTTGTCCGTGCGGCATGGCCAGAGCCGTGGAAGGTGATGCGGCAGGAGATGGATGATACGGTCGCAGCAGGGCTTCGCGGAGCATTGCACGGATACAGACCATGACCAGAATGATTCCTGCTGTCACGAGGCTGGCAGGGCCGAGGCGTTCCCGACGAGCCAGAAATAATGCTGCCGCCAGCCCCGCCAGAGCCAGAAGCAGGGCTGCCGTGAACAGCAAGTCTCCCCCGGTGAGCATGCTCCGGGTTTCCCCGGGCAGGGTGAACAGAAAAAGCAGCCCTGCCGCAATCTGAGCCAGCGAAACATGAAAAAACCACGTCAGCCCCCGCCGGCGGCGATGGAGAGCCTTTTCCCTGTCCACACCGGGGCAGCGCAGGCTCCATTCCGCACGCCAGGCCATGGTCAGCCCTCCCACAGCCAGAGATGCCAGAATAATATGCAGATAGCGGGGCAGCAGAGTGGCGTCGCCCGTATTCAGAATGAGTCCATACGGTTCCTGGAACCAGCGCCACCACTGGTCCGGACGCTCCATCAGCGTGCTTGCGCTGGTCAGCAGAAAGGCGGTGCCCATGAGCAGGAGAGCCACGGGGATAAGCACGGCAGAGCGCCGGGAGGTGCGGATCGCTCCGTCGCTTATGTACAGTCCATAGTAAGCCAGCATCACGGCCATGACGATGGACATCCACCATACGGCCATGAGCAGGATGCCCGGGTACAGGTAGTTTCCGTACAGAACCTGCAGGAACAGAAAGGGCGCGATACCGAAATTGACGGCCAGAGCCAGAATTTTGGGCATGAAAGCCACGCCGTTTTTTTCTTCTGTCGCGGCAGAGCGGCGGTCAAGGACTGCCAGCAGAACCGAACCGAGGAGAATGTTCACGAGCAGAAGGTGGGCGAAGAAGGTGAGAACCTGAAGCGGAATCAGGAGGGAGGAGGGTGCGGGCAGTGTCATGGGAGGCGGTACCAGAATGGCGGCATCGGTCATGGCGGAGGATATCATGTTTTGCTCCTTGGCTGTTTCAGGGGCGCGAAATGCAGCCGTTCCTTATAGGAAAACGGCGTCATGAGGAGAACACGCTCTTTTTCACTGGCTCTGTCGTATAATTTGCCGAGAATGACCCTGATCGGCGGAGATATGTGCGCGAACGCATACGGAGTACGCTCTTCCATGGCAATGCGGCGGGGAGGAGCGAGGAGCGGAAGCAGCGCCGCGCCGACCGGAGCCGAATGAAACGCAGCTTCATGAAGGCGCAAGCGTGTCAGCCGTGGATACTTGCGGTCTTTCGCCCGGGTGGGGCACGGGCTGTCCCTGCGGCAGGGATGTTGCCGTCCGTGCCGGATCAAAAGCGCGCGTTCCACACAGATTCGTCAATACAATTTTACAACAGGGCATTTTCATCCGCTGTATGGGTTTATCCACGTTTTTCGTTATAGGTGAATGATAATATGAATGAATTCTGACAGGGAGGTTATAATTCTTCCGGTGTCATATTATCATGGCCCTGAGACAGGCGGAGTGTCTAGAATGGGATGAGGAAAAAGATGGAATGCAAACGTGTCTTATCTTTTCGCATGATTGATGCTTGACTGTTCCGGAGCAATTTCGCTTTGAAATTGTCCCGGAAGTCAAGCTGAGCGCAACTTCGCCGCGAGGTCCCCATATCCGTGCCGCCGTTCGCCAGCGGCGTCAGGCTCCGAAGAAAG
>UMHC01048574.1_pt1 | contig 46760 bp, 54 predicted proteins | sample 1965381 | NCBI WGS metagenome assembly UMHC01 (sample SAMEA4836083, study PRJEB28245) | human gut metagenome | biome: gut microbiome; material: fecal sample | place: Denmark | collected 2008 | reverse complement strand
CCAATCCCGTGGGCAGAAAAAAATAATCAACCTTTCGGTACAGTTAGTACCAAAGGGAAAAAAGAAAAATCAACGTAAAAACAAAAATATTATGAGTACAACAAATCAAACGAACCCAAGTGGAAGAATGACAGTCGATGACATCATGCAACGCGATTTGCAGTTTAGGTATATGCTACTTTCCCGGTTACAATCGGATTGCGAATATTATCTTAATCATGGAAACAGACACCCCAAATGCCTATGGGCAGGCAATGAAGCGGAACAAATCGAGTTTATGACCAGACTTTACGGCAGCTTCAAGGATGATGAAAAACCGGAATGGCTGACAATGGATAAAATCATAGAATACAGTAAAGAAATGATACCCTTCAAAGAATAACCATGACAGGGCTGCCCTTGCATAATCGAATACCGCAACACATCTTAAAGACAGTTGCGGTATTCGTTGGCAAATGGTCGTGCAGACTGGCCTGATGACCTCCCGACGGTTGTTGGGAAAACCTTTTACACGACTATTTTCCCTCTTTTACAGCATTCAAGAATGCTTTTGCCGGTTTGAAGGCAGGGATAGAGTGAGCCGGAATCACGATGGTCGTGTTCTTTGAAATGTTCCGGGCGACTTTCTCTGCCCTCTGTTTGATGATGAAACTGCCGAATCCCCGTAAGAATACTTCGTTGCCTCCAATCATCGCCTCTTTTACATTCTCCATGAATGCCTCGACTACGGTCATAATGATCGTCTTTTCCATTCCGGTCTGCTTTGCAATCCGGGTAACAACCTCTTGTTTTGTCATACTGCCTGTGAGTTTTTATAAGTTTTGAATAAAGATGAATATTCCGTTCGTTGGAATAATAGCTTTATTGGGTTTCGAGCCGGATAAATTGTGAAACCGATACACGACCTTTTCCGGGGACTACTGGTCGCGTCGATAGTCACTCTTACTGAATCCACCGAACACTCCTTTCAGGATTTTTCCCACCACCCAAAACACGACGATTATCAATATAATTTCCATACTGTTGTTACTTTTTTATTTAACTATGTATTTACTGAATTATATATTTATGTAATTATATACTTATATAATTATATAATTTTATATTTCTGATTTATAAATCATTAAGTCTATCTTCATTCTCCGAAATATAGGTCATTATAATTGCTGCTGCCAAAGAACGTAAAGGGATGTTGCGACTTGCATTGATGCGAATCATCTCCAGCTTTTTTTTGACATCCTTGGGTAGCCAGATAGCAATGCCCTGCTCACTGATACCGGTATATTGGGCGAGATTGTCCTCGAAGAGTTTCCTGCTGCCTCGCCGGGGTTTGCCCGTGTTTTTGGGCGTGTCCGGTTCTTTGTCAAGGTCTTTTTTATCAACTCCCGCAATGTTTCCGGAAGCGGTTATATTACGAACAATATCATCAAGTCCTATATTTGCCAGCGGATTCTCTATTGCCGGTCTGTCTTTTTTTGCCATAGGTCACTCCTTATTAAGATGAAATACCTCTATGATCTTGCCGAATGCCGGTTCGATTACCGCAAGCTGGCTCTTTTCCAGCGGATACAGTGTCGTGTACCGTTTGACGGATACGCTTTGCTTGACTGTCGGCACGACCGTACCCACCAAACCGAGAAATTCGGTGGTCTGTGTCCTTTGCCGTAGTTCTTCCGACTTTCTTTCAGACGTATTGATGCGGTTAGGTATAAATATAAGTTCAGCAGAAGACACGGTTTTCATGGCCTTGATGAATATTCCCGTCGCATCCACGGTATCCGCATCGAACGAGATGGGGATGATGGCTGCATCGGCCGACTTGTAGATGTCTTCCAGGTTACGGTCGTTCAAGTTACCGGGACAGTCGATAAGGACGATTCCTGGTACATCTTTCAATTTATCCATGACGTGCTTGAGGTGTTCCCTGTTGGCCGTGTCCAGTAATTCCACATTCCACGGAACTTGTGCTTCGGGAGCGACATCTTTCTCTCGTTGACGGTGGCGAAACAACGACGCCTGCAGGTCCGCGTCAATCGCAATGACAGGATAGCCGTGTTCTGCCAGATAGCTTGCAAACAAGGCGCAAAGCGTGGTTTTCCCGACACCTCCTTTTATATTACTGAATATAACGATTTTATTCTTCATTGCTATACAATTTTAGACATATTGTTTATTGTGCAAAGGTAGTGTATTTCTCTTGCTTTGCCAAGCATTCCTTATACATAATTATATATTTATTGTTTTATTTAATTATATAATTATATAACGCATTTTGCATATTATTATTTTGTAAATCAAAGATATAATTAATGTAGTGAAAAAGTTTAATGTATTTTTTTTGTAGGTGTGTCCGGGTTAGATATGTGTCATGGAATCTGTCTGCGTTGCCGAGAAAACGGCATTGCCATTAAGGAGGATACAAGGACATTTAAAGCGACAAGAAAATATGGCTGTGATGATGTGGAAGCGGTTGGTTTTATCTGCGGGTGGGACATGTGAAAGTTATTGTCCTGTATTCCGATTTGGGATAAGGTGTTCCGGCGCATAGCTACACTTTTCTTTGATTTCCGTATCGAGAGCGTTCCTTATAAATAGGATCTGTTATTATTTACTTTATCCCGTTGCGGAATCAATCCCAGGGTGGCAACTGCGGCCCGTTCTTTTCAGGAATTATTCCTTCACAGAATCGTCTTTCTCATTTTGTTTCCTTTTTCCCAATGGGCCGCTAAAATTGCCGCGATTCAGTTTCACATTGAATTTGTTGAGTATGCGAAACACCGAACTGCGACTTTTGAACCCGCTGACAGCAAGAATATCGTCGAGAGAATGACCGTTATTGTACATATCCACGATATTTTTATTGCGCTCCTGTCTTGAGCCGCTTCGTTTCTTTTCCTGCGGAGACTTGATATTGAGTTGCAGGTTTATGATATGGGCGGATACCTTGCGTAGTGCGGCTGTCTCTTCGGGGAGTGCTCCAACCATTTCCAGCACTTGTGCGACCGTCGTTTCAGGAAACAGCTTTCCCCGCGTATCAATTCCGTCTTGAATGGAAATGATGCGTACCACCTTTATCCGGCACAATTCGATAAACGCTGCGAGTTCGCGTATTCCTCTCACGGCATTGCTGAACTTGGCCACAACGATTTCGTCGCCTCTTTCCAGACTTGCTATGAGCTGTTTCCACTGCGGTCGGAGTATCTCTTGTTCTACCGCTTCTTCTACTATATGTACACAACCGTATTGTTGCATCCACGCCTTGTTCGCGTCGAATGTATCGTCATGATTTGCCTTGAATATATAACCGACTTTTGCCATATCGTTGTACGCTGTTCATAAAACATTTGCAAATGTATAAGTTTTATTTGAATTAAAATCATACTTGGCGTAAAATCTTTATAGAATCATACTTTGTATTTTCTTTTTCTTGCTTTTGCTTTCATTGAAAATCATACTGTTAAGTATGATTATGAAATATGAATAAAATATGATTTTAGGCTGTATCTATCTTGAAAATAATAATTAGATTTGCGGCACTTGAAATAATGAGACATGGTAAAAAACAAAAAATCATACTTGAAATTCATAGCGTTTACTGCCAGAATAACTGCCGCTTCGGTAGCCGCTATCGTACTTATATCATGCGATGGACGGAATGGCAGACATCAGTCGGAAAACGAGTACGATCCTGCCGGTATATACAGGGAATACCTGTCCGAAATACGAAAGCCGGACGAGCTTCCTTTCGAGGAACTGGCTATGCGGCTCAAAGAGTGGCGAACGGTGCGAGATTCTGTGTTCTCACATATTCGCAGGGACACGATTCGACGATTTCATACCGATGCACGTGAAGAATGTACCCTGTTACATGATTCCATACGTGCGGAGTTTTCCCGGTTGGCCCTTTCGAAGCCGCGTACCTACAGGGAGGTACTGACCTTGAAAGAGAGGCTTTCTCCTTATGTTGGGGACGAAGAACTGCAGCGTTCTGCAAAAGAAATACGACCGTTCTTTATCGCCTTGGACAACCGACCCTCTTACCAGGGCGGCAGAACCCGGATTCTGTCGGAATATCGTACATTACTCTTGGAGACTGTCGAGAAAGGCATACATGACCGTAAGGACCTGACGGAATTTATTGAACGGGAGGATGCCGTTTATCGGGCTTTCCTTGCCAGCCTGCATGATTTCGGCGATACGGATTTGTCCGGCATTACCCGCGACACGGAAAAATGCTGCTCCGAGATCTTCCTTGCAGCCGAACGGCAGGAAATCACTTATAAAGAAGTCATGATCTATATGGCCATGCGCACGAACCGCCGGCTGATACAGAATGTACGAACCTGTCTCGATGACGTGCGCCAGGGAGAGGTGAAGGCTTTCCGGCAGGCACACGCCTATATCTGGATGATTCTCCAGCCATACGTCTTACTGGACGGTTTCTGTATGGCACTGCTTTCCTCTGATGACAAGGCGGCTCTTGGCAGGATTGCAGAGGAAACGCCCGAAGCGTTCAATGCTCTGCATGAACTCCTGCCATCGGAGAACAACCGACTGGACGAGCTGCCCGGAATGCTCATGGAGATATTTATCGATTCGATGTAATGAAGTCAACAACGAAATATACGATATGATTATGTTACAACATTTTTTAGACGATTTTATGACGCTTGTTCCCCTGCAACTGCCGCAGTTGCTCGATGTGACGACGATGGAGGAACCGCAGATTTACGGCGATTACGCTTTGCTCACGTTCCCGTTACGGGACTCGTATGATCTGGAGGAGATAATGGACATGTTCGAAGACGACATGGAACTGATTACACTCTACCATCACATTCCGGCCGGAATGGGAAATTTCGGACACAGCACCTGCGCCTATTCCAATCCCGCCTTCGGACACATGTTCAAGATGAATGCGAAGACAGGGGCGGACGGTAAGGTCAGCCACGTCGTTGCGACCGTTTACGATTCGCTGGAGCTGATGTACGGAGACTTATGCCTCGATCTGAACCTGCACTCCGGAACAGGACACTTCAAATACAAGAAAGAGAGAGAAGAAGTATTGATGAACTTCCTGTAATAATTTTCGGATACACCGCTTATATGTTGGACGTACAAAAGACTTTACCATGCGAAATACGATATACCGACAACTGATTTTCTGTATCGACGCATACCGGACATGGATAGAGGTTGCCGATAGCAATCTTTATAAAGAGCATGTCATTTCGAGAAACAATGGTCCTGACTACTTCGTTTCCCGCATGTTAGCCTTACGTGTTTTCAAGGCGCGCGGCGCATACGGAAAAGGCATGATATGGACGATTCCCGAATCCGAATTGGATAAGGCATTGGCTACCTACCGCAAACAGGATTGTTCGTTCAAATCCCGGATTAAAAAAGGCGGAGGTCATTTAACTGCCAATGATGCCGAGACGATTATCCGTCTGGCCACCTACGGCGTTGTCCGGTTGGAACTGGTAGTACGGCCCGTTTCAGTACCCTCAAAACCCTATTACCTATTATGACTTGGATTATGCTGCAATCTCTTTTTCTCCCTTTGTCCGTTGTCCTGATGATGTCTCTGTACAAAAGCAGGCGTCGTTTCATGACACGGTTTTACGAGGCTATGGCCCGTAATGGCAAGGCTCGCAAACTTTACGTTCAGCTATTGCTTGTCCTCCTGCTTCTGTTTCACTATGCTTATGCAAACGGACACCCCGGCGAGTTCGGCATCGTGCTCTCTACCATTATATGTGCCGCAATGTTCTCTACCAAGAGGGCGGACAAATGGTTACGATGGTTGTCCGACCGACCGAGACGCTATGTCGCTTCTGCACTCATGGCATTGGTTTTCGGCTTCGTGCCACATCTGTACACCGTGGCCGTCACCATTGCTTTCATTCTTTTGGGCGCTTTGTTCTACCCTTCTGAAGAAGCCTTGACCGAACGAGAAGAGGGAAAAGAAAAATCAGGTAAGGCGGAACACCCCGGAACTTCTGCCGACGCCCCTTACGATAATCATCACGCCGGATTGCCGAATAATGCGGATAACGGCAACCCGAATGAATCCGCACAATAAACAATCAAAAATTGAAACGAAAATGAGAAATAGAAATGAAATGTCCGCCACCATATCGGCGAATGTCGAGGTATTCGACTACCTCAAAGAAAAAGTCGGAGACCGGAAAACGAAGACGGAAGCCTATTGCGACCTGTTGGACAAATCGCTGGCAGGCTTTGTCTCCCCATTTTTAAGGAAACAGGATTACGACCTGCAGCCCTGTCAGTGTCATGTCACCGTTTCCGGCCTCGCATCGGAATGGCATTGGCATCGTGCTACTGTCCGTTCTTTTTTGGAAACACTGGAAGCGTTCGGGCAGTTGCAGAGAACCAAGCTGGCAAAAAGCGTCATTATTACCATGCCCTTACAGACTGCCAATGTTTCGGCGGAGCGCATCGGACAGGAAGAGCCGGGCTTTGCCATGTCGTTGCAGGAGGTATTGTCCGACTGGATGATCGGTAAAAGATCCTCGGCCGATGTTGGCAAATCATGCGGACAGCTCTTCCGTCGGACGTTGGCCCAGATGACCGAACGGGATAATCGTTCATATCCGGACAACGGTTCTGGCACGGCATCGGCAAATATTACCCGGCAGGAAGATACGCTCCGGGAAACGATCTTGGGATGTATTACCTACGCCGCTTTGCAACGTGTTCTGCGCAAATCGAGGTTCGATGACAGTACACCGCTTATACAGTTTTTCCGTCTCGACCTCGGAGAGGAATGGGGTGCTTTCATCGAAGTATCGAAAGAACTTGCAGAGCTTATTCTCAACGAAAAATCGGACGAGACGGATTTCGATACGGACGAGGATACGGAACGCCTCAAATCGCTTCGCAGTCCTTTTATATCGCTTTTAGCGAAGGCACAGGAGGGCGATTGAGCCAGTACCGGAAATAGAGATTGTATAACCACGGGTAATCCGTCCCGGTTCCGGTACAGGCATCCTGCCATTTATAGGAGGCAAACGGGCTTGCCCGTCTGCCACGAAACAGAGGGAGTGGGTAGCCTAATACCCCTATCGACTACCGTCGAAGGGAAGGGTGTCCGGGCAAGCAGCAAGCTGGGACACGGGGGATTGTCCGAAACAACACGAAAACAGTATGGCAAATGCAAAACAGGTTCTTGATATTCAGGTATCGAAAGGTATCACGACGGCGCAAAGTAACGAGCACATGCGCCGATGGACGGAGAAAGGCTGGGAACGTGCGGTCGGGATAGGCAATTACGACCCTACGCGTGAGCGCCTGAACTTCGAGATAGTTTCCGGCGGTAAAGTACGTCCTATCGACAAGAGCCGCAGTATCCCTGAACGGATGGCGGAAATATTGGACCGGAGAGGTATCAAAGACCCCAATGAAGGATTGGCGGAACCGAAGTACCGCACGGTAGTCAACATCATATTCGGAGGTTCACGGGAACGGATGCAGGAACTCGCATTCGGGAAACAGGCGGTCGATTTTGACAAAGGTGCGGATAATGCCCATATCGTCAGGAAGCCTGAAATCGAACAATGGGCACAGGATGTTTATACATTCGTTTGTGGCAAATACGGCGAACAGAACATTGCCGCTTTCATGGTACACCTCGACGAGTTGAACCCTCATGTGCACTGCACGCTTCTGCCGATAAAAGACGGACGCTTTGCGTACAAGGAAATCTTTGCGGGGAAAGATAAGTACGAGTTCAGTGCCAGGATGAAGCAGTTGCATAGTGATTTCGCCGAGGTGAACAAGAAATGGGGAATGTCGCGGGGAACGAGCGTTTCCGAAACCGGCGCACGCCACAGGACGACGGAAGAATATCGACGTATGCTGTCGGAACAATGTACGACAATCGAGGACAGTATCGAGCGGCATCAGGAAGTTTTATCTTCCCTTCATTCGGATATTCGTCTGGCAGAACGCAGAGTAAAGGGACTGACCTCTATGGTCGAGAACCTCAAACGTGAGATGACGGAAAAGAAAACGCAACTGTCGATACTTGAAACTGACTTGAGTACGCAAAAGGGAAATGCCATTGCCATTTCGTCCCAGAAAGAAAAACTTGAAAAGGAACTGGCGTCTATCCAGTCGAAACTGGCAGACAAGCAGGAGAAATTGCAGGTTGCTGACCAACAACTCTCCGACCTGAAAGAGAGTATGAATGCCGTTCAGGAACGTACCGAAGAGCTGAAAGAGGAAGCCTACCGATATTCCCGCGATGTCCATTCGAAAGTGGACGTTCTACTCAAGGATGCGATGCTGGAAGAAATGGTCAAAGAGCACTTGGATATATCGGCACGGTTGAAACTCCCGGAACGGCAACTATTCGATGACACACTCGTGCAATCCGTGGCCGAACGGGGTTCGAAAGTCATGCACTGTGCCACGTTATTGTTTCTCGGCATGGTCGATGATGCCACGACATTTGCCGAAACACATGGCGGTGGCGGAGGAGGAAACGACCTCAAATGGGGACGGGACGAAGACGAGGATAACCGGGCGTGGGCACTCCGTTGTATGAGGATGGCGTGTCGTATGATGCGTCCGGCCTCTGGCAAGAAAGCCAAACGATAAGTGGCAAAGTATCCGATAAAGATTAGAATAAACAACAAATAAAAGCATTCGAAATATGACGAAAAATATCATTTTTATTTTTGCCGTGCTGTGCTCCTTGCAGGTACGTGCGAATGTACAACCTTCGGAAAGGGACACTGTACACAACCTTTCCGTTTATGGTGTCGTAGAACCGCTTCGACCTATGCAACCTTTGTATCTCGATGGCGTGATTGTTCCGGCGTCCCGAAGCGGCAACTGGTTTGTCAGTATCGCCGGGGGAACGACCGCCTTTCTGGGCACGCCGCTCGGTTGCGAAGACCTGTTCGGACGGTTGAAACCTTCATACAGCCTTGCGGTCGGCAAGTGGTTCACGCCGTGGGTAGGAACACGTATAAATTATCAGGGATTGCAGTTCAAGGACGGAGCATTGTCCACACAAAAGTATCACTACGTCCATGCCGATTTGCTATGGAATGTTCTCGGACGCAGTTACACGAAGCAAGAGAGTGTACGTTGGACGCTTGCGCCTTTCGCCGGTGTCGGGTTGATTCATAACGCGGATAATGGACGCAACCCGTTTGCAATCTCCTATGGCGTGCAGGGACAATATCGTATTTCCAGAAGGGTCAGCGCCCTTGTGGAACTCTCCGGCACAACCACGTTTCAAGACTTCGACGGATATGGCAAATCCAATCGTTTGGGCGATCACATGCTGTCGCTAACAGCCGGATTCTCTTTCAATATCGGCAAGGTCGGTTGGAAACGGGCTATCGATGTCAGTCCTTATGTCCGCCGTGATGAATGGCTCACCGATTACGTCAATGTCTTGGCAGAAGAGAACAGACGCTATACGGACCGGCATAACAAAGATCGACGGGCACTTGCCGAGTTGAAGAAAATACTGGAAATCGAAGGGTTGCTCGATACATATAGTTACATCTTTAATAATGACACCACTGAATGCAGCGGTTATCCCAGGAACAACTACAGCGGGCTGAACTCGCTACGGGCAAGATTGAAGAACCGGCATTGGGACGGTAAATCAGTTCTTGACGGACAATCGTCAAACATGAATACGCAAGTTTTGGCAGTACAGGATACCTTGAAAAATGTCCGGAACAGTGGAGCTGATTCAGAAAGAAACAGGGCACAAAATGATAATTCCTTATCCGGTAACTCCTCTTCGGAGTATGCTCTACTTATGCAGTCCGGGAATGAATGTATCGGATCTCCTGTGTATTTCTTTTTCGAACTCGGTACCTCTCGATTGACAGATGTTTCCCAATCCATCAATATAGACGAGCTGGCAAGGGTAGCCAAAAAATACGGGTTGGCAGTGAGCGTGTCCGGAGCGGCTGACAGCATGACCGGAACTACCTCTATAAATAGAGCTTTGAGTATGTCAAGAGCCGATTATATCGTTGCGGAGCTGGTCAAACGGGGTTTGCCGGCGGAGAATATCACCAAAAGCGGTGTAGGCGGTATTTCCGATTATACCCCTGACAAAGCCAATAGGCATACCAAGGTCATGCTGTATTTCAAATAATACTTTTTGTTCATACGATAGAAATAATTTTTTCATTTTGGGAGAGCCTGTCCGTGAGGATGGGCTTTCTTTTGTCAACAGTGGTTACACCTTGTCGATATGGTTCGGATAAAACAGAATATCGACCTTATACCGTTTTCGCTTGCCCTTTATAATCGTTCGGGGTTTGTCCCACCACTTTCTTGAATAACCGTGTGAAATGTTGCGGGTATTGAAAACCCAATTCATAGGCAATCTGGCTGATGGATTTTTCCGGGTTCAATATACGTTCCTTGGCTATATCCATCACCTTGAACTGTATGTATTCTTGGGCTGATTTTCCGGTTTCTTTTTTTATCAAGTCACCGAAGTAATTGGGCGACAAACATAGTTCACTTGCACAATATCTGACTGTAGGCAGACCGTCTTGTTGCGCCTTGTCCGACTGGAAATAATCGTCGAGTAACATTTCAAAGCGAGTCAGCACATCATGATTGATCGGCTCCCGTGTGACAAACTGCCGTTCATAAAAACGCAGGCAGTAGTCCAGAAGTAGTTCGATATTGGTCGCTATAAGCCGTTTGCTAAGACGGTCGATAGCGTGTTCCAACTCGTTCTGAATCTTCTCCAGACAGTCGAGAAACAATTTCCGCTCCCGTTCCGACAGATGCAGGGCTTCATTCACCTCGTATGAGAAATAGGAATACTCCCGGATATTGCGACCGAGCGATGTTCCCCGTATCAGTTCCGGATCGAAACAGAGCGCCCATCCTTGCGGCTGGAAAGTCTCTCCCGTGTCTTCCACCCCGATTACCTGTCCGGGAGCAAGACACACGACAGAGCCTTTCCGGTAATCGTAACGCTGGCGTCCATAAATCAACTCGCAATTCTTCTCGTCTTTCAGGAACACGACATAAAAGCTGAAAGTGTGTCTCATGTGCTTCATCGGCCTCGCTTTCGACAAGTCGATTACACTCACCAACGGATGCAAGGTCTCCACTCCCAGCATATCATTATATTCTGTAACGGTTGTAATATTCAATAGTTCCTTATTCATTGCTTTGTTATTTTTCTGTCAGCAAATATAAGAATTACCTCATTTGCAAATATCATAAAAAGGGCGGAATCCGTAATTTCGATAAGAGAATCCGTAATCCATATAAGATGCTGGATTGTTGTCGTAACGATTTGAATTTGTGTATAATGACAATATGTAATTTCGGTAAGTCAATCTGTAATCCGTTTAAGCTCCACCCCAAAGAACCCTGTTAATTTTGCAGTCAAAACAATAGAATATATTTCCGTATGAAAACCAGATTGATTGTAACAACAGCATTAGCACTTATGACTATGAGTACATTCGCACAAAACAATGATGGGCGTATCCCTGCAAAAGGGTTTGCCGTCTTTGAGGAAAAAGGGAACTTTAAGCCCTACGAGTTTACCCGCCATGCCGTTGGCGACAAGGATATTCAGATAGAAATCTTGTATGCGGGCATCTGCCACAGCGACCTGCACCATGTGTTCGCCGACTGGGGAGCGGAGGAATACCCGATGGTTCCCGGTCACGAAATAGCGGGTCGTGTGGTTGCAGTAGGTAAAAATGTAACCCGCTTTAAGGTCGGTGATTATGCCGGTATCGGTTGTATGATCGGTTCATGTCGCCATTGCGAAGCCTGCGAGCATGATTTGGAGCAGTATTGCGAGGAAGGGGCTGTCATGACCTATCACGGTATAGACCGTTTCAACGGCAATGAACACACGCAAGGCGGGTATTCCGATACCTATGTGGTGGCCGAGGATTTTGCCATACGGATACCTGAAAATGCGGACATCACCAAAGTCGCCCCGCTGCTTTGCGCCGGAATCACCTCTTACTCGCCGATCATGCAGGCCGGTGTTGAGAGCGGCGATAAGGTCGGCATTGCCGGTTTCGGCGGTTTGGGGCACATGGGCGTACAATATGCCGTCTCGCTCGGTGCGGAGGTGACGGTATTCGACATCTCCGAGGACAAGCGAGAGGATGCGCTGCGCATGGGGGCCACCCACTATGTAAATGTGAACAATCCGGATGAGTTGAAAGGTCTGGACAGAACTTTCGACTTCATTCTCTCCACCATTCCCGCCAAATACGAACCGGTGATGTACCTGAAGATGCTGAAGCTGGACGGGCAATTAGGCATCGTCGGACTTCCGGCGTTCCGTAACATGCCGCTTCTTTCCGTGGCGGAACTGGTCATGCCTGGAGCAAGGCGCAAGGTGTTCGGTTCGCAAATCGGCGGCATCAAGGAAACGCAGGAGATGCTGGACTACTCTGTCGAGCATAATATCTATCCCGAAGTGGAAGTAATCAAGGCTGACGGGGCAAAGATAGATGATGCCTATCGGAACGTGCTGGACGGTAAGGTGAAGTTCCGCTATGTGATAGACATGAAAACAATGAAATAAAAAACTTGAACAATTCGCAAATATGAAACAAGAAATGGAAGACCGCATGGCGTTGAAGGATTTAGTAGACCGCTATGCAACTGAATCGGACAAGAACAATCAGGACTGTTACCGTGAAATCTTCACTCCGGACATCAAACTGAAGGTATATTTCGGTGAAAACCTCGGCATGGATATAAGTAATGTAGAGGACATGATTGCACAGTACAAAGCGTTCGGAGCGGCAAAGGCTTCGTTCCACCAGAACGGACAGCAGGTGGTGGACTTTGAGGACGAAAACCATGCCACAGGCACGTGCTATGCCATCGCTACTCTCGTGACGGAAGAAGAAGGCAAGGACAAACTCACCTTACATGCCGTGCGCTATCATGATAAATATGTGAAGAAGGATGGCCGCTGGTGGATTACCGAACGTGAACAACACTTTGTCTATTCGTCTGTGCCACCGTTGACTTGATGCCTGCTTGTTATTCATTCCTTTTCTAATGGCAATGGATAATATGGAGTCCAACAAGGATGAAATAAGCAGGTGTTACTTCGAGTTGTACCGTTGCATGATAAAAAAGGATACCAAAGGGCTTGAGCGTTTGCTCGACGAGAAGTTCATGCTTGTACACATGACGGGTATGAAACAATCCAAACGAGAATTTCTGCGTTGCATAGCCGATAGTATATTGAATTACTATTCATGTGACGATACACGGCAGTCAATTACCATTGATGGAGAGAAAGCCCATTGTACGGGCAAGAGTAAAGTAAATGCGGCCGTGTTCGGAGGATTGCAGCACACATGGAATTTGCAGCTTGACATTGATTTCAGAAAGGAAAACGGGCATTGGCTGATAACAAAAGCCCGGGCTTCTAATCTCAAAAGTGGAATATAATTATAAGTAAAATATGAAAAAGGTTATCTTATCCGCATTATCCTTGTTGCTTGCGGTATCGGCAACAATGGCGCAACAGCAGAACGACGGGTTACCCGGAGTGCCGCAGATCGAAAGTTATGTCGTGACCCCAGTAGATACCACTACTGGTATCACTGTACGCAAGGTGTCGTTCCTGCGAAGCAACAACATCGTGCTGGTCGGCAACCTGTTCCTGCCGAAAGACTTCGATTCATCGAAACGTTATCCTGCCATTCTTAGCATTCACCCTGCCGGAAGCGTCAAGGAGCAGTCTGCCGGACTGTATGCCTACCGTCTGGCTGAACACGGATTTGTCACGCTGGCATTCGATGCCACCTATGCAGGCGAGAGTGGCGGTACACCCCACTGGTCGGAAGCCCCTTACGAACGGGTAGAGGACATCCGCTACGCTGTGGACTATCTTGTCACGTTGCCTTTTGTGGACGAGAAGCGCATCGGTGCGCTTGGTCTCTGTGCCGGAGGGGGCTATGTTATTGCCTCCGCACCTACGGAACGCCGTATCCGTGCCGTGGCAGGAGTGAGTGCTGCTGACATCGGGGCTGCCAACCGCGAGAGCTGGTTACGCGGACGTAGTGTGGAGGAACAAATCAAGTTGCTGGAAGACGTGTCCGCCCAACGTACCCGCGAAGCGCGAGGCGCGGAACTGATGAAAGTCTATATGTGTCCCGAACCGACGGAAGAGACCGCTCCCTCTTTCCGCGAAGGATACGATTACTACCGCACGTCCCGTGCATGGCATCCCCGCGCCGACAACTTCTACCTGCGCCGCAGTCAGGCTACCAAGATGGCATTCTCCGCCATCGAAAATATCTACTTGCTAACGCAACCTGTGTTGCTCGTTGTGGGTGAAAAGGCGGACTCCGAGTGGCAGACCGAACGCATCTACAACGCCCTACCGGGAAAGGACAAAGAAGTGTTCACCGTGGAGGGTTACTCGCACATCGATCTGTATGACAGACCGGGGGCCGTAGGTCCGGCTGTGGAGCGGCTGGCTTTATTTTTCACACGCACATTACGGGACTAAGCAAACGTATATCGTATGAGAAAGATTCATTATGGCTACATCGTCGTTTTCTGCCTGTTCTTCGTCATGTTCCTTATTGTGGGACTGGTGATGAGCTGTGCCGGAATCTTTTACAAGCCGGTCAGCGAGGATCTGGGCTTCGATGTGGGAAAGTTCGGAGTGTATATGTCTCTCAATTTCCTGTTCTCCACCCTGACACTTTCCTTTGCGGGAAAATGGATAGAGAAATACAGCGCACGCATCATTTTAAGCTTGAGCGCGGCCGTGGCAGGATTGACCTTTGTCGCCATGTCGCAGTTCCATGCGCTCTGGCAGTTCTACATGGCCGGAATCCTGTTCGGCATCTCGCTGGCATTCCTGCTTTATCTCGGCCTGCCTACCCTGTTGAACCGTTGGTTCAAAACACGACTGGGTATCTGCATCGGTATTTGCAGTGCCGGTTCGGGCATCGGAGGAGTACTGTTCAATCTTTTAGGCGGCTACCTGATAACGGAATACGGATGGCGCACGGCTTACATGGTGTTCGGATGCCTGATACTTGTTGCCGCCACACCTGTTTTGGCCTTGCTGTTACGCGATTATCCTTCAGACAAAGGAATATTGCCGTATGGAAGCTCCGAGACGCGGGCTGTTTCCGGTGAAAACATGGAACGGGGAATGGAATATGCCCGGGCTGTCCGGACACCGGTATTCTACGGACTGGTGCTTTTTGCCTTTCTGATGAATGCGGCTGCCACGCTCAATGTCTTTGTTCCCGCCTATTCACAAGAAATACGGTTCTCCATTGAAGAGGCATCGTTCGTTGCATCGGCGGTCATGACCGGCGTGACCGTGGGAAAAATAGGGCTGGGAGGAATCAATGACCGGAACACCCTCGCAGGCGTGCTGGTCACCACCGGATTCGGAATCGCGGGAATATCGCTTTTGCTCTTGGGACATATCCACCTGCTCGTTTCCATTGCCGGAGGTTTTCTCTTCGGTTGGGCGTATGCGGGCGTTTCCGTCCAGACTCCCTTGCTGGTACGTTCCGTATTCGGCAACCGCAGTTACGCGCGGATCTATTCCAACGTGTCGATGGCCATCGCGGTAGGCGGCGCGGTGGCGGCAGGAGGCTGGGGAATTTTGGCGGATGCCATCTCGTTCCGTTTTATTCTGTGGTCGGGGATGGCGTTCCTACTTGTTTCGGGAATTATCGGCCTTTGGGCGTTGAGATACAATAAACAATCTGAAATATAATGAGATATGAAAAGGAAAGTATTCACTCTGCTTGCGATACTGGCAGCCGCACTGCCGGCCATATCGCAGGCGCAAAACATCACGAAAGACATGAAAGACAAGAAAGTATTGGTAGCGTTCTTCTCCCGCACCGGTGAGAACTACGCAGTGGGACACATTGAGAAGGGCAACACGCACATCGTGGCCGAAATGATTGCCGAAGAGACCGGCGGCACGCTCTTTCAGATAGAGCCGGTGATGCCCTATCCCGACGACTATGACGAATGCGTGGACATCGCCAAAAAGGAACTGGAGACCAATGCCCGTCCTGCCGTCAAGGGCGACATTGCCGTGGAGGACTACGACATCATTTTCATAGGCTACCCCAACTGGTGGGGAAACATGCCGATGGCGGTCTATACCTTTATCGAGAAGCATGATTGGAACGGGAAAACTGTTGTCCCTTTCTGCACGCACGAGGGCAGCGGATTGTCAGATACGGAACGTAAACTGAAAAATGCCTGCAAAGGTGCTTCCGTGCAGAAAGGATTGGCGGTTCGTGGAACCACTGCACAGAACTCGCGGGAGCAGGCAAGAAAGACCGTGGAGAACTGGCTGGAACGGGGATATCCTGCCAAGTGACATGTAAACAAATAGAGGAACAGACAAAAAGAATGGAACAATCATGAAACAAAGAACATTAGGAAACAGTGGATTGCGGGTGTCCGCGGTCGGTCTGGGCTGTATGGGCATTACCCATGCAAGTGGGCAACCCATGAGCAAGCATGACGGAATGGAAGTAATCCGCAAGGCATACGGCATGGGCTATACCTTTTTCGACACGGCAGAATGTTACACGGGGATTTATCCCGACGGTTCTACTGCTTACAATGAGGAAGTGGTAGGCAAGGCATTGCACTCCATCCGCGACAAAGTGACTATTGCCACGAAGTTCGGTGTGCGTCACGGCGGCAACCGGCTGATATTGGACAGCCGTCCGGCTACGATCCGTGCCTCTGTGGAAGGAAGCCTTGCCCGGCTGGGCACGGACTATATCGACCTGTATTACCAGCACCGTATCGACCCAAATGTAAAGCCGGAAACGGTGGCAGAAACGATGTCTGCACTGATAAAGGAAGGCAAAATTAGGCATTGGGGCATATCGGAAGTTAATGAAGAATATCTGCGACGGGCACATGCGGTCTGCCCGGTTACAGCCGTCCAGAACCGGTACTCCATGATGGCGCGTTGGCACGAGAGCCTATTCCCCATACTGGAGGAATTGGGAATTGCATTCGTGGCATTCTCGCCCCTTGCCAACGGATTCCTGTCAGGACGGTATGAAGAAAATACCCAGTTCGAGCAAGGAGTGGATTTCCGAAGCTTCATGCCGCAATACACGAAAAAAGGCTTTGACAGAAGCCGAGAGTTGCTGGAATTACTAAACGAACTGGCAAAACGGAAAGACGCCACCCCCGCACAAATCTCGCTTGCGTGGATGTTATGTAAAAAACCGTTTATCATTCCTATTCCGGGCAGCCGCAAAGCGGAACGCCTGCAGGAGAATCTGCATGCTTCGGAAACAGTATTGTCCACAGAAGAGATTTCCATGATTGATTCTCTACTGGATAAGACGGATTTTTTGGTTTTCGGAGGACATTGATAAAGTACATTAAAGGAGGAAAAATATATGAACAAGGACGTAATGATTCTGACCGGTGCCGGTCAGATTGGTATGGCGATAGCCCGTCGCATGGGCTACGGCATGAAGATTATCGTAGGAGACAAGCGCAAGGAAAATGCGGATGCCATTGCCGACATACTGAATAAGGCAGGCTTCGATGCCCTGCCTGCGGAAATGGACTTGGCTTCCCGTACCTCTATTCTTGCCCTGATAGATATGGCGCAACAATACGGAAAGATAAAATATCTGGTTAATGCAGCAGGTGTATCACCCTCGCAGGCATCAGTAGAAACCATCTTGAAAGTGGATTTGTACGGGACAGCCGTCTTGCTGGAGGAAACGGGCAAGGTCATTGCGGAGAACGGTGTGGGCGTGACGATTTCCAGCCAGTCGGGACATCGCCTGCCTGCACTCGATGCGGAGATAGACAGGCTGCTTGCCTGCACGCCGACCGAGGAACTACTCTCGCTCGGTATCCTGCAGCCCCAGAATATCCGGGATACGCTGCACGCCTACCAGTTGGCGAAACGCTGCAACGTGAAACGGGTCATGGCAGAAGCCGTCAAATGGGGCAAATGCGGCGCACGTATCAACTCCATATCACCGGGCATCATCGTCACGCCACTGGCCATAGACGAATTTAATGGTCCGCGTGGGGATTTCTATAAGAATATGTTTGCCAAGTGTCCGGCAGGCCGTCCCGGCACGGCAGACGAGGTGGCAAACGTGGCGGAACTGCTGATGAACGAACACGGAGCGTTCATCACAGGAGCGGATTTCTTGGTGGACGGAGGGGCTACAGCTTCCTATTTTTACGGACCGCTCTGTCCGCAGACGGGTGCATAGCTCGTGGGGTTTCCGGCCGGTACAAGAATGCGGCCGGATGGCTATTGGGCGGCAGCCGCCCAATAGCCATCCGGTGACACTTCCGTGCGTTTTTTGAACAGGCGGCTGAAATACTGCGGATATTCAAAGCCGAGATGGTTCATTTCGATGAAACTCATGAACTCCCGATCGAGTTAGATACCTCTATCTTTATCTTTCTTCTACATGATACGTTTCTTCAGCTCTTTCAATATTTCCAGATCCTTAGAACGTAGTTTACCGTCACGTCCCGGTGGGCAATTCAAAATAAGGATATTGTCGTTTTTGGTACACTGGCGATAAAGTCTTTCTAATTCGTCCACGCTCTTGTATTTGTTATCTTCTGTATGATAAATCGAGGGGGTGCAGATGCCCACGGACCGCGGCACGCTGGAGCAGTTCTTCCGTCAGGTGATGCCCAATATCGGCCCTATCGACTACGAGGTGAACAGCGATGCCCTGGCCGCCGTTTTCGAGAAGGTGGGCGACGCCATCATGGTATGCCACTCGCAGGGCGGGGCGCACACCTGGGTGACGGTGCCCAAGACCGACCGGATAAAGGCCATCGTGGCATGGGAACCCGGTGCGATGCTTCCTTTCCCGAATGACAGGCCGCGTCCCGTGACCGACTTTCCTGACGAGCGGGGATTCGTCATGGTCGCGCCCGAAGTGTTCCAGAAGTTTGCGGGCATTCCCACGCTCATCATCTACGGGGACTACATCCCGGACAAACCCTCCGGCAACCCCGAAGTGGACGAATGGGGAGGAAGGTTGCAACTGGCGCGCCTCTGGGCGGCGGAAGTGAACCGCAGGGGCGGCGACGTGACGGTCATCCATCTGCCCGAACTGGGTTATAGAGGGAATACCCATTTCCCCTTTTCCGACCTGAACAACGTGGAGATGGCCGACTTGATGTCTGAATGGTTGAAAGAGAAAGGACTGGACCGATGAAAGAGGACAATAGTAATGAAAAGACATTCAGCCGCCGGATCTTCCTCAAGACGGCGGCACTGGCCGGGGCGGGCATGATGCTGTCCAATGGCATGGCCGGAGTGTTGCAGGCGGCCGAACCGCGGCAAAAAAAGGGAAACGGAGACATGCTCCCCGTCGTTTATCCGCCCGTACTCACGCAAAAGAGAGTCCTCGGATCGGGCGATGCCGCGTTGGAGGTGTCGGCCCTCTCGCTGGGCTGCATGGGCATGAATGTATTAAGGGGCGTGCATCCCGACGAGAAGTCGATGATAAGGCTTATCCGCCACGCATACGAGAGGGGCTGCAACTTCTTCGACACGGCCGAGGGCTACGGTCCCTACCTGAACGAGGAGCTGCTCGGCAAGGCGGTGGCGCCGTTTCGCGACCGGGTGGTCATCGCCACCAAGTTCAGCGGCGACTATTCGGTGACGCCCTCCCGTAACGACAACAGCCCCCGCCGCATCCGGGCCGCCTGCGAGGCGTCCCTGCGCCGGCTGAAGGTCGAGGCGATAGACCTCTACTACCAGCACCGCATAGACCGGAGCGTCCCGATGGCCGAGGTGGCCGATACCGTGGCCCGGCTGATGCAGGAGGGCAAGGTGAAACACTGGGGTGTCAGCGAGCTGGACGCCCGGCATATCCGCGAGGCACACGCGGTATGCCCGCTTACGGCCGTGGAGAGCGAGTACCACCTCATGTTCCGCAAGCCGGAGCAGGAGATCTTCCCCACCTTGCAGGAACTCGGTATCGGGATGGTGGCGTACAGCCCGCTCTGGCGCGGGTATTTCGGGAACACGCTGACCGAGTACTCGGATTTGAACACGAACGACATCCGGGGACCGTGGCCGCAGTTCACCCCCGAAGCCATCCGGGCCAACACGAGGATCGTCGAGGCGCTTACCGCTTTCGGCAAGACACGCGGCATGACCACGGCGCAGGTAGCCCTCTCGTGGATGCTGCACAAGTTCCCGTTCGTCGTGCCCCTGTTCGGGACGACGAAGTTCGCCCACCTGGAAGAGGACCTGCATTCGGTCGATTTTTCCTTGAGCGTGGAAGACATCCGGCAGATAGAGGAAGCCGTGTCGGCCTACCCGGTCGTCGGGGAACGGTACGACGCTTTCAACCAGGCGAAGGTCGAATATTGACAGTTGGGCTTTTGAGCAAAGCAAATCGGACTTATGAGCAAAGCGGATGTTACTGAAAGCATCTACCTTTGCCCTTGTAAATAATCGAATCGGATATGAAAAAGAGTTTTATTACAGCAGCTTTAATCATGTTGTCTATGACAGGTATCGGTTGCGCGCAGGCGCAACAGACGGAACGGAACGAGGTTCCGAAAGTCTATTTCATGAGGGAGATCACTCCGGAGAACCTGGTGAAAATCTACGAGGCCCTCGGTCGTAAAGCCGAAGGGAAAGTGGCCGTGAAGCTCTCCACCGGAGAGCCGGGTAACAACAACTACCTGCAACCGTCGCTCATCAAGGGGCTGGTACAGGGTATCGGCGGCACCATCATCGAGTGTAACACGGCCTACGGCGGCGGTCGTGCCGACACGGAAAACCACCTGAAAGCCGCCGCCGACCACGGCTTTACGGCTATCGCAAAAGTGGACATCATGGATGCCTACGGCGAGGCAGTTCTGCCGGTCAAGGGAGGAAAGCACCTGAAGGAGGATTTCGTCGGGAAAAACTACCTGGATTACGACTTCACGGTCGTGCTGTCCCATTTCAAGGGGCACCCGATGGGCGGTTTCGGCGGCGCCATCAAGAACATCGCCATAGGCATCGCTTCCTCCGGGGGCAAGGCATGGATTCATTCCGCCGGGCATACCAAGAGCCAGTCCGAAGTGTGGAACAACCTGCCGCCGCAGGACGATTTTCTGGAGTCGATGGCCGAGGCGGCCAAGGCTGTCATGGACCACTGCGGCGAGCGAATCCTCTACATCAGCGTGGCCAACAACCTTTCGGTGGACTGCGACTGCGTGGCGAAGCCCGAAGACCCGCGGATGGGAGACATCGGCATCCTGGCCTCGCTCGACCCGGTGGCCCTCGACCGTGCCTGCGTGGATCTGGGCGGGCATCGGAGGACCACGGGAAAGTGCACCTTATCGAGCGCATCGACTCCCGTAACGGGATGCACACGCTGGACTATGCCGAACGCCTGGGCATGGGGAGCCAGAAGTACGAACTGGTAGAACTGGAATGAAAGGAAGCCTATGGTACGGAAAATAAGACAGACACTTGCCATCGTGTTCCTGCTGTGCGTCACGCTGCTGTTTCTTGATTTCACGGGAACGGCGCACGCATGGCTGGGCTGGATGGCGAAGGTATATGGAGCAACATCGTCTGTCTGGTGGGTACGGTACTGGGGATGCTTGCCCGATACTCGTGGCTTAAGCCCGTGATAGACTCCGACAAGTGCGTGGACTGCAAGCTCTGTGCCCGCCACTGTCCTGCGGGCGCGATACAGATGGTACTGTCGAACAACGAAGAGGGCGATTCGTCGAGGCAAAGCGCGGAGAGTGAAGCTCCGGCAGGCTCGATGACCTACCGTGACCTGACGGGCGACAACGTGTCGTTGCTCGGCTACGCTGTATGCGTTGGCCTATGAAATCCTCCGCGGACGGCAAAACCAACGGTAGACGAACGGATTTCTGCGCTTGCTAAAATTCTGTTCCATATCCAAGCGGATAGAACCCTTATGGTACAAAATCCCCTATGGCTGGTACAAGAACCCTTACGTATGGGCTGGCATCGCTTGTACGCTTGTGTTCTTTGCACTGTTTGCTGTCAGTTGGTCGCAATAGCATGAATACCGGGAGGAAAACGTACGGCTACAAAGACTACATATTGCTATTCTGCTGGAATCTCTGTAGAATTTATACCGTACTTCTCTTTGAACGCTCTTGAAAAATGTGCTAAACTTTTGAAACCGACTTGCAGGTAGATTTCCGAAGCCTTTTTATGATGATTGACAATCAAATTATGAGCTTCTTCTAACCGCTTGTTTATGAGCCACTTTTCTGGTGATAAGTCACTAATATTCCTGAAGTCCCGCTTAAAGGATGTCAGGCTGCGTCCGGTAGAATGGGCAAACTGGGTCAGAGACATGTCACACATGTAGTTCTCGTTCATGAACTCTTCGATGTCTATTTTGTATGACTGATGAAAATTAAACAGATACTTGTAGAACACCTTGTCCGTCTGCAGCAGGGCGAGCAGCCCTTCGTACAGTTTCAGTTCCATCAGTTCGGGCGTGGGTTTGACGTTGAACTCGAAATAAGGTTCCAGCGAAAGAAACAGGCTTTTCAGGTTTGGCTTTAGCGGAACCTGTATAATGGGTGGGACATCCAGCTTGCTGTTTTCAAAAAACTCCGAAGCATAGTCCGCCAGCACCCCCATCTTGCTTTTCAGGAAATTCCTGCGGAACACGAGAAACACGCCCCGGTACTCCTCCCCGTCAGGAGATGGCTGCTTCACCACCAATATGCGCTGGTCGCGGTGTAGGAACACGCATTCCCCTTTGCGGACGACGGTGGTCTTCTTATCCTGCGTGACAAGCATTTCACCGGAATAGATATAAATAAGGTAGTGGAAGTTCATGAACTTGTCGAACACCCGGCTTTTTGCCGAATGGAAACAGAAGAACACGTCCGAATAGTTGAACGAGATATGTTCGGGATAAAGTGCCATAGTCGATACGTTTTACATTTTAGGCAAAGATAAATTACTTTTTTCGTATCATATAACTGATTTTTGATTTTTTCCATGATTGGACTTTTCAGGTAAGTAGTTGGGGCTTATGGGATAACCTTGCTGTTTTCTTTCCTCGCTAATTTTGCATCAAGAAAATAAAGAACGGAAAAATGAAAGATAAAAAGCAGAAAAATGACAAGGGAATGTCCCGCCGTGAGATGCTGAAATGGCTGGGCATCGGCACGGGCGCAGCGGCCGTCGGAGCCTACGGATGGCGACGGGCGGTATCGGGCGGAAAGGACGGGTATTCCACAGGCGGAGTCATGCCGGAGGTGATTCCTACCGACCGGATGACCTACCGCACTGACCCGCATACGGGGAAAAAGGTTTCCCTGCTGGGTTACGGGCTAATGCGCCTGCCGGTAAAGGAGGGAGCCAACCCGAACTCGGACGAAGTGGACCAGGAGATGGTGAACAAGCTGGTGGATTATGCCATCGCACACGGCATCAACTACTTTGACACGGCGCATCCGTACCATAAAGGCATGTCGCAAGTAGCCATCGGCAAGGCGTTGAAGAAGTACCCGCGCGACAGATTCTTTCTCGCCACCAAAATGCCTACGCCCCACATGCCTACCTTGGAGCAGGCAAAGGAAATCTTCGAAAAACAACTGAAGGATTGTCAGGTGGAGTATTTCGACTACTACCTGCTGCACAACCTCCAGACCATTGAGGTATATCAGGAAATTTACGAGCGGCGGGGCATACTGGACTATTTGCTGGAGCAGAAACGTAAGGGGCGTATCCATAACTTGGGGTTCTCCTTCCACGGCACCCGCTCGCTGATGGAATACCTGCTGAATCTCGACCTGCAATGGGATTTCGTGCAGATACAGTGCAATTATCACGACTGGGACAGGGGCGCCGAGCTTCCTGCATGGATGCAGCAGAGCGAGCGGGTTCCCGCACGGTGGATGTACGAGCAGTTGACGAAAAAACAAATTCCCATCACCGTGATGGAGCCGTTACTCGGTGGTCGTCTGACACGGCTCAGCCGCAGTGCCATTGCCATATTAAAGCAAGCGGAACCGGAGCGGAGCGTCGCGTCGTGGGCTTTCCGTTTCGTCGGTTCGCTGCCCAATATCCTGTGTGTATTAAGCGGCATGACCTATATGGAGAACCTACAGGAAAACATCTGTACGTTCTCACCACTGCAACCGCTTTCGGGAGAGGAACACAAGGTATTGGACGAGGCATTGGACGTTTTCCTCGGCAACCGTACCGTGCCCTGCACCGGCTGCCAGTATTGCACGCCTTGTCCTTACGGGGTAGACATTCCCGCCGTCTTCGCCCACTATAACAAGTGCGTGAACGAGGAGCGGATGCCGAAAGACCGGATGGACGAAGACTACCGACGTGAACGCAGACGGTTTCTGATAGGTTACGACCGCAGCGTGCCGGAACTACAACAGGCAAACCGCTGTATTCAGTGCGGGCAGTGCGTGTCGAAGTGTCCGCAGTGGATTAACATCCCGAAAGAGTTGGAGAAGATAGACCGATTTGTGGAACGTTTAAAGTTGGAGAAATGAAAAACAGATATAAAACGATAAGGGTATGGGCGGCGATTCTGTGCTGGTCGCTCATCACGGGGCTGTTCCTCGATTTCACTGGAACATTGCATCCCTATTTCGGTTTCCTTGCTAAACTGCAGTTCCTCCCGACATTGTTGGCTGCCAACGTGCTGGTCGTCCTGCTCTGGGTAGCCGTGACTTTCGTGTTCGGACGTATCTACTGCTCGGTCGTCTGTCCGTTGGGCGTGATGCAGGACATCGTTTCTTACTTCTCCGGCAAACGGAAGAAGCATAAGTACCGTTTTTCGTATTCGCCCGAAAAGAAACTGCTGCGATACAGTGTACTCGCGGTTTTCATCATCGCGATTTTTGCAGGATTGACTGTTATATATACCACTCTTGCCCCGTATTCCTCGTATGGAAGGATTGCTACCAACTGGTTCGCGCCGATCTATCGGGGAGCGAACAACGTGCTGGCTTACTTGTCGGAACAAGCGAATAACTATACTTTTTACCACGTGGACATCTGGATAAAAGGACTGGCCACCTTCATCGTCTCCGGCCTTATCTTCGTCGGGATCAGTTTCCTTGCATGGAAGCATGGGCGCACCTATTGCAACACGATTTGCCCGGTGGGTACGCTGCTGGGCTTCATCAGCCGCCATTCGCTGCTGCGCATCACGGTGGACACGACCAAATGTAACAGGTGCGGTCTATGCTCCCGCAAGTGCAAAGCTGCCTGCATCGACGCCAAGCAGCACCGCATCGACGGCAGCCGTTGCGTTATCTGCTTCAACTGCATCGAAACCTGCAAGAAAGGGGCGTTGTCCTACAAGTTGCACCTTCCGTTCAGGAAAAAGAATGCGGCGGATATACCGGCAGCAGAGAAAGAAACTGAAGGTCAGGTGGACGAAAGTCGCCGCAAGATGCTGATGCTCACAGCAACGATGGCAGGCACGTCCATGCTTGCGCAGGCCAAGCAAGCCACAGAGGAGTTTGTAGCGACTACGGAACGCAAGCGTTTCGCCAAGCGCAAACAGCAGATTGTGCCGCCGGGGGCGTTGAGCGCCCGCAACATGGCTGACCATTGCACTGCCTGCCAGCTCTGCGTGAACTCGTGCCCCAATCAGGTGCTCCAACCTTCCGACAAACTGGAAACGTTCATGCAGCCCGTCATGTCCTACGAACACGGATTCTGCCGCAGTAACTGCAACACATGCTCCCAAGTCTGTCCGGCAGGAGCTATACGCCCCATATCGTTGGAGAAAAAGGTGTCCGTTCAGGTTGGACATGCCATTTGGGTCGCAGCCAATTGCGTGGTGAATACCGACGGGGTGAGTTGCGGTAACTGCGAACGCCACTGTCCTAACGGGGCCATCATGATGGTGGCGAAGGACAAGGACAAGCCCGACTCGCCGAAAATTCCGGTCGTGGATGCCGAGCGGTGCATCGGCTGCGGCGCGTGCGAGTATGTGTGTCCGGCACGTCCGTTCAGTGCCATCTACGTGGAAGGACACGAAAACCACAGAATCTTGTAAACCACGGAAACAATGAAAGATTTAATCGAACTGTTGCACGGGGACGGTAACACTCTGGTGGTGGCGAACGGCGAGATCTGTACCTTTCACGGTCGCGGTATATCCGACTTGTACAGGCTGCTTCGTGAAGACCCCGGCTTTCTGAAAGGCGCGTCCGTTGCCGACAAGGTGGTGGGCAAAGGGGCCGCGGCTTTGATGATCCTCGGCGGGGTGGGCGAACTTCATGCCGACCTTATCAGCGAACCGGCTTTGGCACTGCTGACGACGGCCCGGGTACGTGTCCTCTATGAAAAGAAAGTTCCACAGATACGGAACCGTGCGCGGACGGGGTGTTGCCCGGTGGAGAAACTCTGCCGGGATGCGGCGACGGCGGAGGAGTGTCTGCCGTTGATAGAAAAATTTATGAACTCGATAAAATAAATGAAAACAAGCGTAACAATGAAGAAACTCAAAGGATATTTGCTGGCGGGAGCCGTTTTGTCAACGGCATTCCGGGTACAGGCACAGGTGGCCGACACGGCTTCCATAGACAGAACCTACTCCATCAGTGAGGTGGTGGTGACGGGAACACGCAATGAAACAGACATCCGGCACCTCTCGCAGACCGTTTCGGTGGTGGACCGCGACAAACTCGAACAGGCGATGCAGCCCTCGCTGCTGCCCGTGCTGACGGAGCAGGTGCCGGGGTTGTTCGTCACCTCGCGCGGCGTGATGGGCTACGGCGTGTCGAACGGCGCGGCGGGCGGTATCTCGCTACGCGGACTCAGCGGCGGCAATGCCCGGCTGATGGTGCTCATTGACGGTCATCCGCAGTATGCCGGTATCTTCGGGCATCCGATAGCCGATGCCTACCAGACTTTGCTGGCCGACCGCGTGGAAGTGCTGCGAGGCCCGGCATCCGTGCTCTACGGTTCCAACGCGATGGGCGGCGTCGTCAACATCGTCACCCGCAAGATGCGGGAAGACGGCGTGCGGACGGACTTGCACCTGGGCTACGGCTCTTATAACACGCTGGAGACGGAACTGACCAACCGTATCCGCAAGGGGCGGTTCTCGTCCGTCATCAGCGGTTCGTACAACCGCACGGACGGACACCGTGCCGATATGAACTTCGAGCAGTACGGCGGCTATGCCAAGTTGGGATATGAACTGACCGACAACTGGAACGTGCACGGCGACGTGAACGTGACCCGTTTCAACGCTTCCTATCCCGGCCCTGTGTCGGCTCCGCTATTGGACGGCGACCAGCGCATCACGCGGGGCATGACCTCGTTTGCCTTGGAGAATAATTACGATAAGACCTCCGGCGCGTTGAGTTTCTTCTACAACTGGGGCGACCACTGGATCAACGACGGTTACACGCCCTCTGCCGGTGAAACTCCGCAGGACGACCGTTTCAACTCCTTCGATGACATGATGGGACTTTCATTGTATCAGAGCACGCGCTTTTTCGAGGGCAACCGCGTCACCTTCGGCTTCGACTGGTTCCGCTACGGGGGACACGCGTGGAGCGAGTACGTGAGCGGGGAGAATGCCGGGACGAGCAGCGACATCGTGGACAGGCGCGAAGACGAGGTGGCCGGTTACATGGATTTCCGTCAGGACTTCGGACAGTGGCTCACGCTGAATGCCGGGCTGCGCGTCGACCACCACTCCCGCGTCGGTACCGAGTGGGTGCCGCAGGCAGGCCTCGCGTTCCACCTGCCGCACGCCATCGAGCTGAAAGCCTCTGCTTCGAAGGGCTTCCGCTACCCGATACTTCGCGAGATGTACATGTTCCCGCCGCAGAATCCCGACCTGCAGCCCGAATCGATGTGGAATTACGAGCTGGCTTTCTCGCAGCAGTTGCTCGGCGGCCGCCTGCAATACGGTATCAACCTCTTCTACATCGACGGCAAGAACCTGATTCAGACTTTGCCCAATCCCGGCGGGAGCGGTATGCTGAACCAGAACTCCGGGGAAATCGACAACACGGGCGTGGAGTTGCAGGCTGCCTACCGCATCAGCTCCGCCTGGTCGGTGGATGCCAATTACAGCTTCCTGCACATGGACAGCCCCGTCATCGCCGCGCCTGAACACAAGCTCCATGCCGGGGCGAGCTTCTCGAAAGGCCGCTGGAATGTTTCGACAGGCCTGCAGTACATTGCAGGGCTTTATACCTCCGTCGGCGAAACGGAGACGACGGAAGATTTCGTTCTCTGGAACCTGCGGGCCTCTTTCCGCGCGACGGAATGGTTCGACATCTGGGCCCGCGGCGAGAACCTGCTGGCGCAGCGTTACGAAATCATGGCGGGTTATCCCATGCCGAAGGCCACGGTGATGGCCGGTTTGAATATTCACTTCTAAACTGAAATAATTTATGCAGACGACAGTAAAACTTTATGCCTATGGTTACTCGGAAGCCAGGACTTACCTCGCGGCATTTTTATTCGTTCTGGGGAATATAGCCCTGCCCCAACTTTTTCATCTCATTCCGCAAGGGGGAGTGACTTGGCTTCCTATTTATTTCTTCACCCTCGTCGGGGCTTACAAGTACGGCTGGAAAGTGGGCCTGCTTACCGCTTTGCTTTCCCCTCTGGTCAATTCGTGGCTGTTCGGTATGCCGCCGGTGGCTTCGCTCCCGGCCATCCTGCTCAAATCGGGGCTGCTGGCTCTGGCGGCGGGGGTTACGGCACGCCGGTACCGAAAGGTGTCCGTGCTGCTCCTGCTGGCGGTCGTGTTGTCCTACCAGGCAGTCGGCACGCTGGGGGAATGGGTGATGAAAGGCAGTTTCTATCACGCCGTACAGGATTTCCGCATCGGCATACCGGGTATGCTGTTGCAGGTGTTCGGGGGATACTTGTTTATTAACCGCTTAATACGAAAATAGCCATGTTCGGAATAGGTACGCAAGAGATACTGTTCATCGTGCTGATCGTGCTGCTGTTCTTCGGCGGCAAGAAGATACCCGAACTGATGAAAGGTTTGGGCAAGGGTGTCCGCAGTTTCAAGGACGGAATGAGCGGAGTGGAAAGCGACGTAACGGTAAAGGACAAGGAAGATCCGAAACAGTAACCGGACGGAATCATGACAGCGCAGGGAACAAACATGTCTTTCTGGGAGCACCTGGACGTGCTGCGTGCTTCGCTGGTACGGATTGTGGCAGTGACCGTGTTGTGCGGCATTGCCGCTTTCCTGTTCAAGGAAGAGGTCTTCACGGTCGTCCTCGCGCCCAAAGACGAGGGTTTCGTCACTTACCGGATATTGGAGCGGCTTGCCGGATATGCGGCGGGGACGGGTACGCCCGCATTCTCGGTACGGTTGATAAATACCGGCCTGGCAGAGCAGTTCGTCATCCACATGAAGGTTTCCGTCTATATAGGGGTGCTGCTGGCTTCCCCGTACATCCTATACCTGTTGTTCCGCTTCATCTCTCCGGCATTGTACGCCAACGAGCGGAAATACGCTTCACGGATAGTCGGTTGGGGATATGTCATGTTCCTGTCGGGAGTGTCGGTTTGCTATTTCCTGATATTTCCCCTGACCTTCCGTTTTTTAGGGACTTATCAGGTAAGCGACAAGGTAGAGAACATGATTTCGCTCCAGTCCTACATCGGGACACTGGGCGGCATGACGATGATGCTCGGTATCGTGTTCGAGATACCCGTGGTGTGCTGGCTGCTTGCCCGGTTGGGAATCCTTTCGGCCGGTTTCATGCAGCGTTACCGCCGACATGCGGTTGTGGTTATTCTGGTGATTGCCGCCATCATCACGCCCACGTCCGACATATTTACGTTATTGCTGGTAGCCCTGCCCATGTGGCTGCTTTACGAGGCAAGCATCTTGGTCGTAAAACGAATACACGTGAAAATCGGTGGCAAATGAAAACCCGCAGTAATGGATAACATTCTCTTTGGGGAAGAAAAGTGCTTTGTAGCGATGTTAAGATTACGGCTACAAACGATGCGGCGGCCTCCGAACCGGAAACCGCCGCATAAATGTTTTACATCTCTATCTCGTCCTTGATGGAACCCTGGTTCTCCCACCCGCTGATGTCGGTTCCCTCGACGGATATCCCGTCCTTGGTTATGCGGAGCATCACGGTGAGCGTCTTTCTGTCGTCGAGAGTCGTGAGGTCATAGTTGGCATCGTACAGTCGGTCTTCCGGGATTTCATTTTTTCTGTTTCCATGTTCGTAATACTGTCTATGAAATAATATTAAACTGCCCGTATATGACTGAAAATCCGGCTCCCTGGCGAATAGGCTACGCAAATAAGGCTGGGATCATCGCAGCCATGTCGCCCGTTTCCAGATATATTCCATAGGGCCGTGCGCATACCGCCCCATCCACCACTTGCAGAAGGCGAACTGCAGGAGGAATATGGCGATCCCGATTGCCGCGCTGGCTGTTACTCCCGCCTGCAGTCCGAGTCCCCAGTGGTAGAAAATTGCCGCCCCGATTATGCTCTGCGAGATATAGTTCGTGAGGCTCATTCGTCCATAAGGCGCGAGCCGGGCAAGGATTCCCTTGAACCCCGAGCGATAGTACAGCAGTATCACGGCCGACACCAGCACGAACATGAAAGCGCATTTGTGCAGCGACGATACGATGAGCGCGAGCGAAGCGCGCGCCGCCTCCGAGGCAATGAAATCGGGCAGCATGCCGTCCAGTCCGTAGAGCGGGAAGAACGCTGCGAGGGACCATCCCAGCACTTTGCACCAGAACCCCGCTTTGGCTTCGGCGAGCAGCCCGCGCCGTCCGACGAGCATGCCGAACATGAACAGTGCCGCCGTCTGGAAGAAGCGGGCGTTGTCCCACGCCCATGCGAGGCTTGCCAGTTGTCCCTCGGTGAGGTTCACGCGCACCATCTCGATGAACGAGGTCTGGTTCTGCGCGGCGAAAGTGGCCTCCCACAGCTCCTTGGTGGGGATGTTGGGCAGCGTGAAAGCCGGGTTGGCCAGGGCCATGAACAGATAAATCCAGTGCAGCGGCTGCAAGAGGCATATCGTGGCGAGTATGAACACGGCCCGGTCGGAGAGGCGGCATGTGAGCACCAGCACGAACCCCACTATCGAGTAGAGCACCAGCACCTCGGCCGTGAAGAAGGCAGCGTTGATGTTGCCCAACAGGAACAGCAGCACCAGTCGCCAGCAGAACCGCAGGCGGAAATCCTTTCCGCACAGACGCTGGTTATCGTCCTGAATGAAGAAGCTGAAGCCGAACAGCAGCGCGAAGATCGCGTAAGCCTTTCCGCCGAAGGTGAAGAACAGCCCGTCCCAGATGGCCTTGTCGGTAAAGTTCAGCAGGGCGCACTGTCCCGACGTATCGGGATAGGAATAGAAGTTGTAGTGTTCGATGGTGTGCAGGATGATAATACCCATCACGGCGAATCCGCGCAGCACGTCGGCTACCTCGATGCGCGGTCGTTTGGTCGGTAAAGAACTCGGCATAAGTGTCCAATTTTCGGAGTACGACATAAATTCAGGGGTAACGTGCACGCACGCAACCCGTTACTCCCCGCAAAGATAGGGAAAACACAGGACGGGTCAAATTTTAACGCGGCTGTTTTGTTTTTTTAGTATAGATGAAAGATCTTTCTTGATTCCGGCAAACGACGCGGCGGTTTCCAGTTCGGAGACCGCCGCATGAATGCCTTACATCTCTATCTCGTCCTCGATGGAACCCTGATTCTCCCACCCGCTGATGTCGGTTCCCTCGACGGATATCCCGTCCTTGGTTATGCGGAGCATCACGGTGAGCGTTTTTCCGCCGTCGAGAGCCTTCAAAGGTGTTCCCTCGGATGTCGTCTCCGGCAGCGTGAACTCCCGGCTCTGTCCGTCGAGTGCGACCGAGAGCTTCACGCCCTGCACCTTCTGGGGTACCACGAGCCATGCGGCTTCCGTGCCGGTGCGCGCCTCGTAATCCGCGGGCACTGTGGCGGAATTGTCCGTGACGGCTCCCCGGAGCATATCCACCGTGCAGACCGTACACGCATTTAGCGTGGTCCGAATCCCGTTCAGCCGTTCCTCGGTATAGGAGCCGTCGGAGGTGTATTTTACCACGAGCTTGTGCATGGCATGATAGAACGGCATCGTAACCTTTGCGGCGCCCCTTGTTGCCGACACGGCAGGCGCCAGCAACAGGTCCTCGTCGAGGGCTTTCGTGACATCGAAAGAGAAAGTCGTGCCCCCGTCGGCTGCATAGTTGGGATAGCAGCCCGCGAATGTCACCTCGTCGCCCGTTACCTCAAGCTCCTGCCAGTAAAGGGTCGTGGAACCCACGGTATAGATTTTCTGCACGCTCTTCGAACCGTCCGAGAGGGTCAGCGTGAAGACATCTCCCGCCTGAAAATTCCCGGCTCCTGTTCCGTCAAGCTGCGGGGAGCGCGTCAGGGCCTCGATACCCGTCCGGAGTTCGATACACCCGTTTTCGTAATTCGTGTCGTCGTCCTTACCGCAGGCTATCAGCATCGCGGCGGCCAACAACACCCACATCGTTCTTTTCTGAAAGTCTTTCATAAAATCCATATAATATATCATTGTTATTATTCCTGTATCTGTACTTCGGGGAAGGCTTCCCTCCATGTGTCGCGGGCCAAATTCACAGGTACCAGAGCCGTTATCATCATCCCTTTGGAGATCCACACTCCTTCATCGGTGTACTCGACCTGTACCCTGTAGCAGCGGTGGCGCTGGAAATCGTTCTTCCCGCCCATCACTTCGAACTCGTCGTAGTCGTTGTTGTTGACGAAATACACCGCCGAGACGTAACCGTTCTGGTCGAACTCCGCACCCCATATCGTCATGATGTGTTGCGTGGGGGAATGCGTCACCGAGAAGCTCAATGCCTTGTCGTTCGCCAGGACATCCTTGACGATGCGGTTGAACTCCTCCTTGTAGGGTGCTCTCGTCTCGGTGGCTATCTCCGCATCCTTGGCAAAAACCTTGTCGAAGAATCCGTTTTTGTCGATATACTCCTCCTTGCGGGGCACGTTTATGGCTACACCCCCGCGTATGAACCAGTTGATGGCGTAGCGGTCGTTCCCCGCCCTGTTGGTGCATATCTTGCGGAAGAAGTCGAAGATGGGACTGTCGGTCTCGCCTTTCGAGAAGTCGGCCCACCCGTCGAACTCCTCGGAGGGAAAGGGCACTTCGGGTTCGGCCCCGAATGTGTTCCCGTATTTTTCGATGTAAGCATCAACATAGGGTTTGTTGTGATGCAGCCACCAGTGGAGCACGCAGGAGGAGGATGCGGCCCAGCACATGTTCCCGTCCTGACCTCCTTCCAATGCGTTTATCTTCTTGGCGTCGTACCATCCGCATTCGGGTGTCCACTGTATGTACTGTCTGGAGTACCCGTCTATCTTGAACCACTTTCCGTTAGGGAACTTTTCGGGCCTCCCCGGCTGGTACACCTCGACCGAGGAGTCATCGTCCGGATACACGGGCGACGTCACGCCATATACCCATTGCTTGCGTCCGGCCCACTGGGGGTCGGGCGTGTCGGGAGCGGGTTCCGAAGCGGCCTTTATGGTCAGCGAGAGTGTAGTCTGACGTCCGGATTCGAGCGAGGAGCTTCCCCCGACGAATGCCGGAGCATCGTAGAAAGCCTGCTTCCCGGAGCTTTCGAGACGCACCCACTCCTTTATGTCGGAGAGCGTTCCGGGCGGAACCACGGCGCAGTAACGGCCCTCCGAAAGGCTGTGTGCGGCAATCCATTGTTTCGGGGCGTCGTCAGAAGGCGTCGCCTTGCCGGTGAAGAGGTCGAAGGTCGTCTGCAAGGGTGCCGATACGCTGACTTGCAGGTCGGACGGCAGGGCGCCCTCTGCGGCAGAGACATGTACCATCACACGGTGCATGGCATGTCGGAGCGTCAGCTCTATGCTTCCCGAACCGGGCGACGAGAGGTTCACTGTCCTGTTCACCCACAGGATGTCCGATGCCTCGTATCCCTCCGCGTGCTGGTCGTCAGAGAGGGTATGCGTGTAGGCCATCGTCTCTGCCGGAGCCGCGTCGTCTGCGGGATAGTAGGCATTGAGCGTCACCAGTCCCTCGCCCAACTCCTGACGTGTAAGGCGCGGCTGCCACGTTCCGTCCCGCAGGGTCAGGACATAATGGCGGGCGGGGTTCTCGCCCACGTAAAGACCTATGCGGTCTCCTTCCTGAAAGGTCCCGCTGCCGTCTTCGCCGATGGATGCCCGCGAGGACGACCCGGCAGCCACGTTGTCTGCGGAAAACGCCTCGCGGCCGAAACGGAACTCGACCAGATCCTCCGGCGAGGTGTTCGGGAGCAGGTTATCGGTCTGCTGGCAGGCGCCGAGGGCCGCCAGTGCTCCGGGCAGCACTGCTCTGCGGAGCAGGTAAAAGAGTCGTTTCAATTTTTCCATATAGTTTCGAATAGCGGGGAAACAGCTTTCGGGTAGCCTTTCCCTCTTCTTTGTCTGTATTCACTTGTTCCTCGTTTTTGAGGATATACTAATATTGAGGTGCAAAAATAATAAAAAGTTCCGGCTCGGTTCCCGTTGCCGTTGTGGATTTTTCGATGTAACAGACTATATGTTACTTCTTTATGCCCGAATATAGTGAGGAATATGCGGTTCCCGGCGATAGAAACAGCACCGCGTAGTCCGGTGTTTTTCTGTCATGAACTGGATTGAAAAGTAAATGAAAAGATAACACCGGTCGCTTACGATTTTGCCCACACTGCTGTATGGAAAAAACACAAAAAATGTTATCCCGGTAATGTGTACCATGAGGGGCAAATGAAAATGGATTATCTTTGCGGTCGTGCAGAAAAATAGGAATAAACGCAAAACGACAAATTGATTTTTTATGAAGAAATACTTTTTGATTACGATATTTTATTTGCTATATAGTTTTCAGTTATCCGCTCAAGAAAAAACACTGTTCAGCCCCTTTCAGTTCGGTCTTACATATCCTTTGAGTACGAACGGTACGAAAGCGGATGAATATACCAACGGCGCGTCGGTCAACCTGCTGGTAGGCGTTTCAAGAAACGAGAACAATTTCACGCTGGCCGGATTCAGCAATGTCGTATCCGGCACGGCCAAAGGCGTGCAGTTCGCCGGCATATCCAACCATATCGGCAAGGAGGGCAAGGGACTGGCCTTTGCCGGTATAACAAACATCACTTCGGACTATCGAGGCGTGCAATTTGCAGGGTTGGTGAACAAGGCGGAAGATGTCAAGGGCGTACAATTCGCCGGGTTGTTGAACATCGCAAGGAAAGTGAACGGCGTACAGTTCGCGACCTTAATCAACATCGCCGAGGAGAGCGATTTCCCGATAGGCTTGATAAACCTGATAAAGAATGGCGAGAAAGGAATCGCGGTCACTTACGACGTGCTGGGAAACACGATCGTATCGTTTCGTTCCGGGGGAAAATACACCTACGGAATCTTGGGTGTAGGTTTTAACCATAGGACCGGGGGAGACGACAAGATGGTAACGGAGGCAGGTTATGGCGCCCATATCCCCGTCTGCAAATGGTTTTTCATCAATAACGAGATAAAGGCCACGACAATAGGAGCAACTTCCGACAATTCTTCCATCAACGTGGGCTATCTGCTTGCCCCGTCATTCAGGATAAAGACACATTATAACCTTTTCGGCGGCGTCAGCCTGAACTACTTTACATCCAAGTCCGTGGACGCGGAAACATTGCTTCCCGACCATGACCTTTGGAAGAAGAAAAGCAATGACCGGTTGCAGCAGATATACATAGGCTACCAGGTCGGAATACAATACATCTTTTAGCCTTTCTCTGGAGTTCTTCCGGAACAGTTTGCTCCCTGTTATCATTTCGGTTTCAGGATAATCATTGATAACAATGGAAAAGAATGAATTGCGTTGGCTTTCGATGCAATTCATTCTTTTTTTATGGGTCAGGTCAAGAGAAAATCCCCCCAACTCTTATCTCAAGGACTATGAAATCTGTCTTCAGGAATCAGAGCGTTTCCAGCAATTTGATAAGGCGAGCCGCGTGTTCCACCGATACGGTGTTCTGCTGCTCGACAAGTTCGGGTGAAGTACGGTTGCCGTAGCTCACGCCTCCGGTATATACATATCCGGCAAATTCCATCTGGCAAAGCCGGCAGGTCGCCTTGTAGCAGGGCAGGAACTCTTCGATGTCATAACCCATCGCACCATCGTGGCTATACATATCTTCGGGTGCTCCCGTCGTGAAGGACAGAACGAGTTTCTTACCTTTCAGTTTGTCACCCGTGCTGCCGTGCGAGAATCCGTGCTGAAAAGTCTCTTCCATCCAACGTTCCAGTATCGAAGGTGCGGAATACCAGAACACGGGAAACTGCAACACGATGACGTCGGCGTGGAGCAACCGTTCCTGTTCGGTTTCCACGTCGATTTTGAAGTCAGGGTAAAGCTCGTCGAGCCGGACAATTTCCGCCTCCGGCAGATGCGTCTGCAGGGTGTCGAGAATCGTCCTGTTGGCTACCGATGCGGCCAGATTCGTGTGGCCGCTGACAATCAATACATTTTTCATATTTACTCTTTCTTTATGTCATTCTTTTATTTATGCACCCACACCGCCGTCCACTTTATAGTCGGCTCCGGTTACGAAGCTGGCTTCGTCGCTTGTCAGAAAAGCGACGACAGCGGCAACCTCTACGGGTTGTCCCATTCGACCGAGAGGTACGCTTTTAGTTACCATATCCTTGTGGGCTTTCGCGGCTTCGTCCGAAAGCTCGGTCTTACCATAAATGGGCGTTTCGATAGGTCCTACGCCGAGTGAATTGACACGCACACCATCTTTCGCCAACTCTTTTGCCCATGCGCGGGTCATGGTATATACCGCCGATTTCGAGGCGGCGTAGTTCGCCATCGTCGCGATAGGATTGGTCGTCATGGTTGTCGTGACGTTTAGGATATTGCCTTTTGCTGCTTTTATCATCGGCAGGCAGGCTTGGGTAAGCATCACGACGGCACGCACATTGATGGCGAACACCTTGTCGTATTCCTCGATTTTCATCTCGGCAAACGGGGTGACGGGTGCCCACCCGGCATTGTTGACGAGTATGTCGAGACGGCCGTACCGCTCGCCGACGCTCCGGACCACCTCCCGTATTCCGGCCTCCGATTCGAGGTCGGCTATCAGATAAGTTATCCGTTTGTTGCAGGCGGCGGTTTTCTTCAAGGTGTTTTCCGTGCGGCCTACAATCATCACGTATGCGCCTTCATCAGCCAAACGCTGGGCTATGGCCTGCCCGATACCAGTTCCGGCACCGGTAACAAGGGCGACTTTGTTATTTAAGGATTCGTACATAGTTGCTGTTTTTTGTTATTTAATAGTTCGTTTACTTAATCACGTTCTTCAACCATTCATCCACCGCAGTTTTCCAATCTCCCATATTGTCGGGAGTGTTAACTTTCGTTTCCACCTGGTAGCGGTTGTAGATGGAGAGACCATCGAGTACGGTAGCACCCGTGCAAAGTTTCTTTACATCCTGCAACCGCTTGCCGCTTGTCCCGTTGGTCACAAAAGGAATAACCATTTTGCCTTTGAACGAGTTGCTGCGCAGGAAAGTGCGCAGCGGATTTGCGATAGTTCCCCACCAGCAGGGCGCCCCCACAAAGATCACATCGTATTCTGCCACATTCGCCTGAATGGGTTTCAGTTCGGGTTCGTAGGTACTGCCGTGCCGGTTGACCTCATTCACGCAAGCCTCATAGTCTTTTGGATATGCCTTGATAGGTTCTATCTGGCAGACATCCGCACCGGTTTTCTGTGCGATATAGTCACCCACGGCTTTCGTGTTGCCGCCCCATGAATAATAGGCGACCAATACCTTTTTCCCTTTTATGTCCACTTTACCATCTTGTGCAAGTACACAGGACGAGATACCGAATAATGTCATAATCAATACAATTAGCTTATTCATTTATTATTCCCTTTTTTATTTGAAATGTGTCTTGAAAAATTCAACAAACTTATCGAAAGGAATGACATCCATACGGTCATACAGATCGACATGTGTAGCACCCGGAATAATCATCAATTCCTTGTTTTCGCCTTTCAACTGTCTGAAAGCATCCTGGCTTGCACCGAGTGAATAAGCCTTGTCGCCATGAACGATAAGCACCGCGCTTTTTATTTCGTCAGCGTAAGCCATCAGCGGAAAAGTCAGGAAGGGCAGGCTTGTAATGGTCTGCCAACCGTCATTGGAGTTCAACGAACGGGGATGATAACCGCGCGAAGTCTTGTAGTAGGCGTGGTAGTCTTTCATAAACTGCGGCGCGTCATCGGGCAGTTGGGCAGGAACACCGCCGGCCATTGTGCGGCTGCCATTTTTCGCGTCCATAGTCCGTTGTTCATTTAGTTGCCGGCGTGCTTCATAGCGTTCTTCGGACGTGAAAGTATCGAATGCTCCCATCGTGGAAGATACGGTGGCCTTGATGCGTGTATCCATGACGGCTGCACTGATGGCCAGTCCGCCCCAGCCGCAAATACCGATGATTCCGACACGTTCCGCGTCGACATCATCACGCAGGATAAGGTAATCCACCGCCGCACTGTAATCTTCGGTATTTATATCAGGGGATGATACGAAACGGGGTTCTCCGCCGCTTTCTCCGCAATAGGAGGGATCGAACGCCATCGTGAGAAATCCCCGTTCAGCCATCGTCTGGGCATAGAGGCCGGAGCATTGTTCCTTTACAGCTCCATAAGGGCCGCAGACGATAATGGCGGGCAGTTTGCCCGATGTATTTTTGGGGATATATACATCAGCAGCCAACGTGATACCATAACGGTTTCCGAATGTTACTTTGCTATGGTTTACCTTTTCGCTTTTAGGGAATGTTTTGTCCCATTCTTCAGTTAAATTCGATGTTTTCATATTCTTTTCTGTCTGGTAGTTTTGCTCTGCGCATACACCGAACGATGTCAGTAACAGGCAAAGCATGATGAGATATGTTTTATAATCAACCGACATAATTCTTGATGTTAAGAATTAATATTCTATTTGAGCAATGTCGGCACTCTGCATGTCGAAGGCTTCTTCCGCTTTTTCCGCGATGTCGGTGTGTGTCCGGCTCCGGATCAATACATCGAAAGCGGCCTTGTCTTTAAGGTCGATGACCATCATTACGGCATCGGGCCGTCCGAACAGCCCGCGCGTGCGGCCTACCATAATGTTGTCAATAACCGTTTCTTTCTCTTTCATGGCACGTATTTCGGCCATTTTCCGTTCTACCACGTCATCGGAGATTCCTTCCTTGACGTTGATGATAAATACATGACGTAACATATTTCTCGTTTTATAATTCGTAATAATTAGAATCCCGATTACAGGCTTTTGCCTAATTCGTATGCCCTGTCGGCGTATAAAGACCCGGATGCGTCGTTTTTGTCCCAAAGTCCTTTCCCCACAATTTCTCCAATATTCTGCCAGTGCAGGTATTTCCCCAAAGCCCGATAGTAATCTATGGAAAAGGATGCCGTAGCATCATCCGTGTCTGCCATCGTTACGATCAGGGCGCTCTTTTTATCCCGCGTACTTCCGTTCATGGCATAAAACCTGTCAATAGCGGCTTTCAACTGGGAAGACAGGCCATAGTAATACACAGGCGAGACAAGAACGACCATATCGGCCTTTTCCAATCGTGGACGAAGGATATTCGTAAAATCATCCTTCTGGGAACAAGGCCCGTTCATCCCGCAAAAATCGCAAGCTGCACAACCCTTGAAATTCTGTTTTGCGCAATCAAATGTGAATACTTCATGCCCGGCTTCGCCGGCTCCTTGGGCGAACCGTTCTGCCAGATAATTGGAATTTCCCTTTTTACGGGGACTTCCGGTTAAGATAACTATCTTCATAATTGCTGATCGACTTTTAATTTATAGTGCAGAGTTTCCGTGAACCTTTTCTTTCGATTTCATTCCGAATCTCAAGTCTTGTAACGGACAGCACTTTTTCTTCACTCATGAATCTTGTGTAGTCCGATACCTTTTACCGTGGGTAAGTCCATATCGTCGTAGATGGGGCTTTTCCCCGTCTCCAGCAGGGCGATAGCATCCATTTCCTCTTTGGACAGCGTAAAGTCGAGGATGTTGAAGTTCTCTACCATCCGTTCCTTGCGCACGGTCTTGGGAATGACCACGATGTTGCGCTGGTTGAGCCAGCGGAGGATGACCGCCCCCACGCCTTTGTCGTGCCGTGCGGCAATTTCTTTCAGTACCGGATGGTTGAAAATGTCGTTCTGCCCCTCGGCGAAAGGCGCCCACGCCTCGTGCTGGATAGCCTCTTGCTGCAAGAATACATTGGCTGCCTGTTGCTGGAAGAACGGATGTGTTTCCAACTGGTTCACGGCAGGTTTTATTTCGTTATGCAGAAACAGGTCTTGCAACCGTTCGTTGGAAAAACTTGTAACTCCGATAGCCCGGATACGTCCCTCTTTGTAGAGCCGTTCCATCGCCCGCCATGCGGCATAGTAATTCCCGTATGGCTTGTGCATCAGGTAAAGGTCGAGGTAGTCCAGTCCGAGTTTCTTCATCGAGAGGTCGAACGCACGCAGCGCGTCGTCGTACTCATAGTCCTGCACCCACAGTTTGGTGGTGATGAAGAAATCCTCACGTTTCACTCCCGACCTGCGGATAGCGTTTCCCACTTGTTCCTCGTTGAAGTAGGCGGCTGCCGTGTCTATCAACCGGTATCCCGTTTCGATGGCATCGGTCACGACCCGTTCCGTTTCGTTTTCAGGGATCTGGAAAACGCCGAACCCGATGGCCGGCATCATCACCCCGTTGTTCAGTCTTACATCTTTCATATCTTTTATAGTTTGATTTCTGATGCAAAATTACGGGATACCTATTATTCAGTTGTTACATAATTCGAGGAGGAATTTTCACTTTTCGTGGTTTTTGATTATGTTTGTCGAAAAAGAGAAAAATATGGATATACAAACCGTTTCATTGCGGAAAGAACCGCAATATCTGGAACAGGCCATTGCTTACTTTCAGGATAAATGGGCGGACGAGGGCAGCAGGATGGTGTACGATGACTGTTTCCGTAATTGCCTGAATGCGGAAAGCGTATTGCCGCAGTGGTATCTGTTGATACGAGACAAAAGAATTATAGGCTGTGCGGGTCTGGCTGTCAATGATTTCAACTCCCGCCAAGACCTGTGTCCGTGGCTGGGGGCTTTGTTCGTGGACGAATCTCACAGGAGCAAAAACTACGGGAAAATATTGATTGACGCGGCAGCGAAAGATGCCGCACGATTCGGATTCGGACAGCTTTACCTCTGTACTGACCATACGGAGTATTATGAACGTTTCGGTTTCACTTACATCGGGGATTGCTGGCATCCTTGGGGAGAAAAGCAGCGGATATATCAAATTCAATTATCATAAGGAGATGGGACAAACGGACTTCGACGGGATCGTATTTGCAGACAGCTTGCAGGATTTCAATGCCTTGCATTATGCAGGGCAGACAATACATATCCTCTGTCTTGATGGTAATATGGGGTTTACTTTCCAGAATACACGCTATAATATTGCGGCAGGCGATTATGTCATCCTGCCCAACGCGGAACTCGGTTCCGGATTTTCGGTATCCGATGATTTCCGCGGTATTATGATGGCCCTTTCGGAAGCGTTCGTCGCCTCCATTGCCATCCGCAGCAATTACGGCATCATCGGGCATCTGTCGCTCCTGCAGAACCCCGTGATGAAACTCTCTGCCCATGATTTTCGGACATGCGAGGCCGCCCTGCAATACCTCCGTATGCGCATGGAAGAAAAGGGCCATCTGTTTCGTGAAGAATTGTTAGGCAGCCTGTTGACGGCTCATATCCTCGACCTTTACGACATCCATGCACGTAGCCGGGACACCTCGCAACTCTCGGAACATATCGCTTCGCAGTTGCGTAAATTCATCGAATTGTTATACAACGGTGAATATACGCGGAACCGTGACCTTGATTTTTATGCTTCCCGTCTCTGCATTACTCCGCACTACCTGTCGGAAATATGCCGGAAGGTGAGCGGCCGCCCGGCTACTTACTGGATAGACCGTTTTACCATTCAGGAAATCACCCGCCTGCTACGCCAAAGAGAATTGCCGCTGACAACGATTGCCGAACGGATGAATTTCTCGTCCGTTTCCTACTTCAGCCGTTACGTGCAGAAACGGATTGGGGTGCCGCCGTCGGAGTACCGGAATAACGCAAAAAAGTTATAAGAGAAGCCATCATTCATCTTTCAGGTCCGTTTCTTATTTTTACTGTTTAACCCGCTTGTGTCCCTCTTGAATAGAGCGGAAACAGGGTGAAATGCTCTTGTTTTACACTCTTTTTTTGTGTTAAATAATATTAATAGATAGAGGGCAAATGACAAAGTGTTCGAAAAGCCAAACCAATCAATTAAAAGAATATATATTTTTGATATGTTTTTAATGCAAATTTTTATGGAAAAGATAAATATAGGTTACAATGCCGGGACGGTTTTACAGAAACTCGAAGAAACCGGATTCGTGGCTATTGCGGAACTCGCAAGAAAATTGAATTTGGGTGCGGACGATACAGCTCTCGCGGCCGGATGGCTTGCCCGTGAAGGCAAAATACGCATCGAGAGAAAAAACGGGGTGTTGTATGTCGCAAATCAGGCTTAAATTATGGATAAACACATTATTGGCGAGAATGCCGGAATACTTTGGAGGCTGATGAACGAAGATCACCAGCGTAAATGGGAATTGCAGGAAGTGAAAAAGGCAACGGGATTCGATGACATGGAGTTGGCCAGTGCGATAGGCTGGTTAGCCCGTGAAGACAAAATCCAATTTGAACTTGAGAAACATCACACGAAAGACAGCAAGGCATACATATATCTCATGTTGAATGTATATATCTGATTTGTTTCTATTGTAGAATCATGATAATGAAATAGTTGTTTTGATTCATTGATAGACAAATGCTTTTTTAAATTTCCTGCAGAGTGCAAGGAGTCATTTCTTTGCACTCTTTCTTTTTTAACTCCATATTCCATTCCCCTTATATCCCGTCCGGTCATTACCTTTTTACTTCCTTTCTTTATTGCACCATCGGTCGTCCTCGTCAGTGAGATTTTCCCATGCAAAGGTACAGCGGTCGTCCGGTCGTCAAGTACCGCTATGCTAACGGTTCCCGGATATTCACGGCAGCCTTCCGCAAATCACAGATTTGGGTATTCCGCTCTATCCTTTCACTGTTTACTTGCCTTATCCGTACTTTCCCCGCTGTCTGACCTGCATGTAAAATCAATCCCGCCGAGGAAGCCGAAAGGCTCCGATAAAAGGGATAAGAATAATTCAAAAACTCAAAATTTACAGACTATGCAAAACAGATGCAAAAGCGTGTACGTCATAGAGGGCGACACAAACGAGGTGAAAGAGCTTTACAAGCTGATGAATGAATTGAAAAACAGGCGAGAGCCTCTCGTTAAAAACACTTTCGGGACGACTTTTCTGGGCTGTCTTTTGGCCGCTCTGGGGTACGAATGGTATTCCGTGAATTGTCAAGGGGCTTGGTACAATCTCGAAAGGAAAGGCAACACCTTACGGTTTACGGTAGAAACGATACTGTCGCCCCGTCCTGTGGTATTCGACCTCGTATGCAGGAAATTTCCCTCCCTTACGAACTACTACCGGGCTGAAAATCCTGCCACCGTCTTGTTCGAGACAAACGACAGTGAAGGTAAATATTTCCCGGAAAAGTACCGTGTCGAACTGTTCACGCCTCAAGACGAGTTCATGATGGAGTATTTCGTCGAACTCCCGACCGTATTCGAGTGGCTCGGAAAGGTGTTCGGGCAGCCCGTCGAAACCGAAGAACAGGTAAATGAATTGGTGGCGCAATGGCAGAAAGAAAGCCGGTACGCCTACTGCTACATTGACAAATTCAAAATCGTGAATAAAGGTGGCACGAATGCGGTTTGTCCCGCCGCAAAGACGTATGAATACCAGTTTGGAGAAGAGAAAATCGTTGTTACGGACTATGAAGTACGGCTATTCTATCCGGAAGAACACCGGCTGACGGAACAAGAAATCGAACAGTTTGCGGCCTACCATACGGCGAAATGCAAGTATTACCGGAAGGGCGATTGTCGGCTTACCCCGGAGCTTGTTCGACGGTTGCTCGATGAAGAACACCTGATGAAGGTAGGCGAATCCGACAGTTTCATGCTTCAGTTGTACTTCCTGTGGCATGTAAAGATTCGGAAAGAGCCTGAAAACCTCGCACCGTTCAAATATGCTCTGGAAGCCTATTGCTTGGATAATATACAGACTTTCAGCCGTCGATACGTCTCGCTCGAAAAGGCTTTACTTCATTGCCTGAACGGGTTCAATGAAAATGCGACCATTCCCAACCGTTATAAATCCCTGCAAGATTATTTTCAGAGGCATACGTTCTCCATGCGTTAATCTTCTACGTAGAATACTGCTTCCATGCTGAAATAAACTCTCGATCCTGTAAAGCAGGTTTCGGGAGCTTTAACTTACAACGATATCTTCCTGTTGTATTCCATGTCCGGCATGTTACAGAACTTTCTTTTTTAAGCCGTTGTTTCACGCCTTTATATATCCCTGTCCGGTCATTTCCTTTTTACTTTCTTCTTTTATCGCCTCATTAGCCATCCTTGTCGGTGAGATTTTCTCATGCAAAGATACAGCGGTCGGGCAGGTGTCAAGTACCGCTGTGCTAATCGGCTCATGGATTGAACGGCAGCCTTCCCAAATCGAAGATGGCCTTTCAGTTCCCCTCCTTCTTAGGTCGTCGGGTTGGGTATTCCGTAAAATCTACGGCCATTTACTTGCCTTTTCTGTCCTTTCCCCGCTGTCGGACTTGCATGTAAAATCAATCCCGACAAGGAAGTCGAAAGGCTTCCAACAAAGGGAAAGAAAAATACAATGTTTAACTGATTAAAAATTACGATTATGCCGAATTGGTGCTCAACAGCGTATGTCATAGAGGGCGACGCAAAAGAAGTGAAAGGACTTTACGAATTGATGAAAGGATTGCAGGAACGGGAAAAACCGTCCGTAAAAAACGGTTTTGGAACTACATGGCTGGGGTGTCTGGTAGACGCTTTGGGGAGCGATTGGAATACAATACAATGCCGTGGAGCGTGGAGCGGTTTGGAGATGATTGACGACACATTGAGATTTACAACGGAAACCGCATGGGCGCCATGTGTCGAGACGTTCGACTTGGTATGTGAAAAATTTCCTTCAATCCGTTATTTCTATCAGACGGAGGAACCGGGAGCGGAGATGTATGAAACGAATGACCGGGACGGCAAATATTTCTCCGACAAATACCTGGTCGATATGTACACACCCGACAAAGAATATTATCACGAGTGTTTCAGCGACCTGCCTTCACTCTATGAATATCTCGAAGATATATTCGAGAGAAGCGTACAATCGGAAGACGATGTGAACGCAATGGTCGAACAGTGGCAACAAGACAGCAATAGTGCTTATTGTAACATTTACCAATTCCAAATAGTGGATTGAATGTAACTGAAATTTCAATCATCGAAGTCCCTCAATCTGTGATACAGGTTGCAGGGACTTTTTTGCTGGCTACTGCCATACTGTTATAACGGTACTACTACCTTTTATATGCTCGGTAATCACCGGTTACTGCCTGTTTTAACATTTCTCCGGATTAGCCATTCCCTTGTTGCACCGCCGGCCATCCTCGCCGGTGAGATTTTTCCATGCAAAGTTACAGCGGTCGTTCGGGTGTCAAGTACCGCTGCGCTAACCGGCCAGTGTATTTGATGGCAGCCTTCCGCAAATCGGAGATTTGGGTATTCCATTAAATCCCCCGGCCGTTTTCCTTGCCTTTCCGTCCTTTCCCCGCTGTCTGACCTGCATGTAAAATCATCCCGCCGAGGAAGCCGAAAGAGCTTCCAAAAGAGGGAAAACAAAGTTTAACTAATTAAAAATTAATGTTATGCACAGCAAGATTTTTCAAATTACCAAAACACGGGTAAACAAGGACAACTACCTGAACGAGGACACTCTCACGCAAGGCGATGGCAGTTTCTTCGACTATTGTGCCGAGATTGACGAGGAAGAACGCAAGTTCCATATCGACAACTTGGTAAACAACATTCTGCCCAAAGGCATGTTCGAGCTTATCTCCGAGGATACCATACGTTACAACGGCGGAGAGGAACAATGGAGAAAGGATTTTGTCGCCGACATTCAACGCAAGGCAGAAGCCGTTACCCCCGAAAGCGTGCAGGACTGGATTGGCCCGGTCTATCAACTCGAAAAGTGCCTGAAAAACCCACTCGATACCGACTACTGGTTCTATATGGACGAAGATGGTTTACAGTCCTATGCCGAACAATCTTACGAGTTCCTGCGACGGGTATGCGAACTTAAGCCCGGCACGGAACTCTACATCGGAGGTGTCATTGACTATCATTTCTAATCTCAAAATCCCAAGACGATGAAAGGAACGGAACATTTTAAGGAGACAATTAAGAGGTACTTGGACGGCAGGGCACAGACTGACGAACTTTTCGCCGTGTCGTATGCCAAAGAGAACAAGAATTTAGACGACTGCATTACGTTCATTCTCAATCAAGTAAAAGCCAGCGGTTGCTGTGGTATGACCGACGACGAGGTATGGTCGCTCGCCATTCACTACTACGATGAAGACAACATCGACGT